>Ga0228708_1000107_pt1 | contig 8932 bp, 6 predicted proteins | sample McNCre217_Aug_MT_2_FD_181460 | JGI IMG/M metagenome (GOLD analysis project Ga0228708, IMG submission 181460) | Metatranscriptome of freshwater microbial communities from McNutts Creek, Athens, Georgia, United States - 20-17_Aug_MT (Metagenome... | ecosystem: Environmental > Aquatic > Freshwater >... | reverse complement strand
GGGCATGGTCATGTAGGGCGGCACCAAAGTCGCTGCGGTCGAAGCCAGGGTCAGAACAAAACCCAGCAAAAGCTGCTTTCGGTAGGGCCGCCCAAAGCGCCACAGCTTGAGCAGCGTCCAGGTCGAGGGCGGTGCCAGGTCTTCCCGTCCGCAAGTGGTGCACTCCTCATCGTCATCGCCCAGAACAGCCTGGCAAACGGGACACACAGCGCCTGTCAGTCGCTTTTGCAGAGGGGCACCGTCTGCGTCCCGGCTCTTGTGCAATTCGAGTTGCGCCACCAGGCGGGACGCTGCAGCCTGCAGGCCCAGGGTGAAACGCCAGACGGCCAGACGCTCGGTGCCATCGGTCAATTCCAGAGACCCTACGCCAGCGTGATCGCTCAATTTCAGCGTTAAATGGGGCTTCAAGTCCCAGCTTTGCCAGTTTTTTTGATCTTCAAAGCGCGTCAGCAGCCGTTGATCGGTCAAAATAAGGGCAGTTTTTGCGAACTTCAGTGCCTTGTTCAGGTCAACTTCAAGAAAGGCTGAGACGTTTTCATCAGGTTGAAACAATGCTTTGACCTCCGAAAGCCAAGCATCCGGAATGACCGGACGTGACGCAGAGGATGTGTTTGGAGTCATGTAGTACAAACCTGAAGCGGACCGGGATGTCCCGGCACCACGAAATCACCCGATTGATAAACGGCACCGTTTATGCCCATGCACCCAGTCACCACTGAGCGAAAAGCCGGAACCCTGAATGGTCGGTCATTGTATCGCCGAGCCCTTTTTTCATGAGCGCCAAAGACATACTCTTCCTGCGCACGACCTATCTGCGTGGCCCCAACATCTGGACCTACCGTCCAGTCATCGAAGCCCTGATCGACATCGGCGAGCTCGAAGACTTTCCCTCCAACACCCTGCCTGGTTTCAACGATCGCCTCAAGGCCTGGTTGCCGACCATGATCGAGCACCGCTGCACGCCTGGTGTGCGCGGCGGTTTTTTCCAGCGCCTGGACAACGGCACCTGGACCGGCCACATCCTTGAACACGTCAGCCTGGAACTGCAAACTCTGGCGGGCATGCCCAGCGGTTTTGGCAAGGCCCGTGAAGCGGGGCCCCGTGGTGTTTACAAGGTGGTGATCCAGACCGACCACGAAGACGTGGGCTGCGCCGCTTTGCAAGCGGCACGAGAGCTGATTCTTGCAGCCATCCACGACAGACCGTTCGATGTGCCCGCTGCCGTGGCCCGCCTGACCGACATGGTCGACAGCCTGTGCGTGGGCCCCAGCACCGCCAGCATCGTGGAGGCAGCCAGGGAGCGGCGCATACCGTTCATCCGCCTCAATGCAGGCAACCTGGTGCAGCTGGGCCATGGCGTCAACCAGCGCCGTATCTGGACGGCCGAGACCGACCGCACCAGTGCGATTGCCGAAGGCATCTCCAAAGACAAGGACCTCACCAAGCAATTGCTGACCATGTGCGGCATTCCGGTGCCCGAAGGCATTGTGGTGGAAACGCCCGCCGCTGCCTGGGAAGCCGCGCAAGACATTGGCGTGCCCGTGTGCGTCAAGCCCAGTGACGGCAACCGTGCCCGTGGTGTCTCGCTCGACCTGCGCGAGCAGGCCGACATCGAGGCCGCTTTTGCGGTGGCCCTGGAGCAAGGCAGCGAGGTCATCGTCGAAAAATTCATCCAGGGCCTGGAACACCGGCTGCTGGTGGTGGGCGAACGCGTGGTCGCAGCCAACAAGGGCGAAACCGCCAGCGTGCTGGGCGATGGCCGGCATACTGTGCGCGAGCTGGTGGACCTGCAGATCAACTCCGACCCGCGTCGCGGCAGCGACGGCAGTCTGCCCCTGGAGCGGGTGCGCCTGCGCAGCGGCAGCCCCGAAGTGCTGGAACTCCAGCGCCAGGGCTTGACCCCTGAGAGCGTGCCTGAAGCCGGCCGCCAGGTGCTGGTCAAGCGCACCGGCAACATGACCACCGATGTCACCGACGATATCCACCCCGATGTGGCACGCCAGGCCATTCTGGCGGCACGTGTGGTGGGCCTGGACATCGCAGGCGTCGATGTGGTGACCCCCGACATCACCCTGCCCCTGGCCAGCGTGGGCGGTGTCGTGGTCGAAGTCAATGCCGGCCCCAGCCTGCTGATGCACCTGAACCCCGCCGTGGGCCAGGCGCGTCCGGTGGGTGCCGCGATTGCAGAGCATCTGATTCCTTCGTCTGACAATGGGCGCATTCCAGTGATCGGCATCATGGGCGATGGCGACACTACCCCCAGTGCCAAACTCACCGCCTGGCTGTTGCACATCCAGGGCATGCACACCGGCCTGGCCTGTGCCGATGGTCTGTACCTGGACCAGCGCCGCCTGCAGACCACCAAGGCCATGGATTTCGAGCAGGCACAGCGCCTGCTGATCAACCGCTCGGTCGAAGCAGCCGTCATTGAAAGCGACGCCCGGCACCTGATGACCCAGGGCATCCCCTACGACCGTTGTCAGGTGGGCATCGTCACGCGCATGCCCAAGGCCGCAGGCCTGGAAGACCTGTACGCTGGGCCGGACGAAAAAATGCCGTCCTACGTCCGCACCCAGATCGATCTGGTGCTGGACAACGGCTACGCCGTGCTCAATGCGGCCGACCCCGCCGTGGCCGATCTGGCCCAGTACAGCGACGGTGGCGTGATCTTTTATGCCCCCTCCGAGCACGAACCCCGTCTGGCAGAACACCGACAAAGCGGAGGGCGTGCCGCCTTCTGGCGTGATGGGCAACTGATTCTGGTGCAAGGCGATAGCCAGACCGAAGTGCTGTCCATCCATCGGCCCGCAGTGGCCAGGTTGCTCAAAGGCGGCCAGCTGAGCACCGACGACATGCTGGTCGCGGCCTGCGCCGCCTGGGCTCTCGACATTCCTGCCGACGTGATCCGTGCAGGCGTCAAGAGCTACGGCCAGAACACCCCAGCCATCTGAATCGAACGACAGGAACACTGGTTCATGGAAGTGTCAAGAATTCGCGCCTTGCGCGGCCCCAATCTGTGGAGCCGACATACGGCCATTGAAGCCATCGTCACCTGCCCGGCAACAGAGTGCAGTGTGTCGCCTGCTGTCGAGCAGCAGTTGCGCCGCATTTTCCCAGAGTTGGGCACCATCGAAGGCAGCCGCCCTGGTCAGTCGGCCAGCATGGCACACGCCCTTGAAAAAGTGACGCTGGGCCTGCAGTCGCAAGCCGGATGCCCCGTGACCTTCAGCCGAACCACTCCCACCGAAGTGCCCGGCACCTACCAAGTCGCGGTGGAATACACCGAAGAATCCGTAGGCCGTCTCGCCTTGGATCTGGCCGAAAAGCTCTGCCAGGCCGCGCTGAGTGGCCAGGCTTTTGATCTGGAAGCGGCACTGGCCCAGCTCCACGAACTCGATGAGGACGACCGCCTGGGGCCATCGACCGGCTCGATCGTCGACGCGGCCGTGGCCCGCGGCATCCCGTTTCGCCGCCTGACCCAAGGCAGCCTCGTGCAGTTTGGGTGGGGCTCCAAGCAACGCCGCATCCAGGCTGCCGAGATCGACACCACCAGTGCCATCGCTGAATCGATTGCGCAAGACAAGGACCTCACCAAAAGCCTGTTGCACGCTGCCGGTGTGCCTGTGCCACTGGGCCGTCCGGTCAAGTCGCTGGAAGACGCCTGGAGCGTCGCGCAAGACATCGGTCTGCCTGTCGTGGTCAAGCCGCAGGACGGCAACCAGGGCAAGGGCGTGACCGTCAACATCACCGAGCGTGAGGCCTTTGACAACGCCTACCAGACCGCCGAGCGTTACGGCACCGTGATGGTCGAGAAGTTCCTGCCCGGTCACGACTACCGCTTGCTGGTGGTCGGCGACAAGCTGGTGGCGGCGGCGCGGCGCGAGCCCCCGCTGGTGGTAGGTGACGGCACGCACACCGTGCGCCAGCTGGTCGACCAGGTCAACGCCGACCCGCGCCGGGGCGTGGGCCATGCCACCTCGTTGACCAAGATCCGTTTCGATGACATCGCGATCGGTCGCCTGCACGAGCAAGATCTGGAGCCCGAGTCGGTGCCAGAAAAAGGGCGGCGCGTCATTTTGCGCAACAACGCCAACCTGTCCACCGGTGGGACCGCTACCGACGTGACCGACGAAGTCCACCCCGAAGTGGCAGCCCGCGTGGTGGCTGCAGCCCAGATGGTGGGCGTGGACATTTGCGGCGTCGATGTGGTGTGCGAATCGGTGCAGCGCCCGCTGGAAGAGCAGCACGGCGGCATCGTCGAAGTCAACGCCGCACCGGGCTTGCGCATGCACGTGACGCCCTCCTACGGTAAAGGCCGCGATGTGGGTCAGGTCGTGATCGACCAGATGTTCCCCAATGGCGAGAACGGCCGCATCCCGGTCATTGCCGTCACCGGCACCAATGGCAAGACCACCACCGTGCGCCTGACCGCCCACCTGATCAAGGCCCAGGGCCTGCGCGTGGGCATGACCAACACCGATGGCGTGTACGTCAACGGCCACCAGACCGACTCCGGCGACTGCAGCGGACCACGCAGTGCCCGCAACGTGCTGATGCACCCGGAGGTGGATGCCGCCGTGTTTGAAACCGCCCGAGGCGGCCTGCTGCGCGAAGGCCTGGCCTTTGACCGATGCAAGGTGGCTGTCGTCACCAACATGGGGGCTGGCGATCATCTGGGCCTGAACTACATCACCACCCTGGAAGACCTGTCGGTGCTCAAGCGGGTGATCGTGCTGAATGTCGAACGCGATGGCATGGCCGTGCTCAACGCCGCCGACCCTGCCGTGGCCGCTATGGGGCCGCATTGCCCCGGCGATGTGACCTTCTTTGCACTCGATGTGAACCAACCCGCCCTGGCGGCCCACCGGGCCCAGGGCAAGCGCGTGATTTTTATCGACGACGGTGACATCGTGGCCCAAAAGGGCAAGCACATCTTCCGCATCCCGCTGGCACAAGTGCCGCTGACGCGCAACGGCCAAATCGGCTTTCAGACCGAGAACGTGCTGGCCGCGATCGGTGCGGCATGGGCTGTAGGCGTCACTTGGGACGCCATCGCACAAGGTTTGTCCACCTTCATCAGCGACATCCAGGGCGTGCCAGGCCGCTTCAATGTGTTCGACTATCGTGGCGCTACCTTGATCGCCGATTACGGCCACAACCCTGACGCCATCCAGGCGCTGGTCAACGCCGTGGACAACATGCCCGCCAAAAAAACGCGTGGTGGTCATCAGTGGCGCGGGCGATCGCCGCGATGAGGACATCAGCGACCAGACGCGCATTCTGGGCGCCGCCTTCGACGATGTGGTGCTCTACCAGGACGCCTGCCAGCGAGGCCGCGCCGATGGCGAAGTGATTGAGCTGCTGCGCCAGGGACTCGACGGAGCGGCCCGCACACGCCATGTGGAAGCCATTCAGGGTGAGTTCAATGCCATTGATACCGCTCTGGCACGCCTGTCTGCTGGCGACTTGTGCCTGATCCTGATCGACCAGGTCGAAGAAGCCCTGGCCTACATCACAGCCAAGGTCAAAGCCTCAACCTGACATTTTCATGGCCAGTGCCACACTGACCATGAAAAACCCGACCCAAAGCCCCCAGTGACGCCAGCCCTGGGGGCTTTTTTCTGTCAACCGGTACAGGCCTGCGCCCGCCACCACCGCCCCAAGCACAGCCATCAGCATGCCCATGCTGTTGGCCAACACGCTCTGTGGCCAGAAATGAGTCACCACGGCACTGACCAGCAGACTGACGGCATAGTGGATCACGAACACGGAATAGGAAATCCGTGACAACATCTGGACGCCTCGGTGCCACATGCCTTGTACCGGTGGCACCAGCAGCCATCGCTCTGGTGCTGCGGCCAGCAGCAAGGCAGTCCCCCAGGCGGTGGTGACGCGCCAGCGTGGGTCCACCCACAGTGCCAGCAAACCCATGAGCAGGAGAATCAACCAGCCCTTGAGGGGAATGCGGCTTTGTCTGGCCCTGTAGGCCAGCAGGCCCAAGCCGTAGGAGCCGAAGTAATACAGGCCGTAAATGTCCAAATCGTAGTTCAGACTCCAGCGAATGAGAGACAGCAGCGTCAACGCCAACCAGACCTGCCAAAGCACTCGGTTGGCACGCAGGCTGGTGTGCTGCGCGACAAAATGGTTCACCAGCATCAGCGAACCCAGCACAATCAAGTACAGCTGGAAGTCAATGGCCACATACCAGACCCCGGCGGACAAGGATTCCATGCCAAAGAGGTGCTCCATCAGGAACACATGGGCCAGCGCCTGCCCCCAATCGGGCGTGGCCGACAGACTGGAAAAATCAAACTCAGGCCGAATCCATTCGGTTACCAACACTGTCGCAGCCAGTGCAACCAGGTAAGGAATGGTCAAGCGCAGGTAACGGTGCTCCACCATGGCCAGCGCCTGCCGCCAGCCCAGCATCGGTTTTCGCTGCAGGCTGGCTGCGGTCAGAAAACCTGAACACACCAGAAAAACCTGCACAGCCAAACGCCCATGGTCGTACAACTCGGCAATGAGCCTGGGCCATGCCATCAACACCACATCCGACATCGGGCCATAAAAAGCCAGGTGATGCAAAACGATCAGCAGACACGCGGTCGCCTTGAGCAGGTCGAGCAAAAAAGAGCGCCCCGAAGGGCGCTGCTCGGTGGAAAGAGGGACAGTACTCAATGTGTCAAACCGCCAAACGAGCACGCGCCGCCTGGTACTCGCGCTTGAGACGTGCCACCAGTTCGGCCGTGCTGACCACTGCACTCACGGCACCAATGCCCTGCCCACAGCCCCAGATGTCTTTCCAGGCTTTCTTGGCATCGCCGCCAAAATTCATTTTGCTGGGGTCCGACTCAGGCAGATTGTCTGGGTCCAGACCTGCCGCTCGGATCGATGGTGCCAGGTAGTTGCCATGTACGCCGGTGAACAGGTTGCTGTAGACCACATCGTCGGAGTTGCAGTCGACAATGGCCTGCTTGTACTCTTCAGCCGCACGCGCTTCGTGGGTAGCGATGAAGGCTGAACCCATGTAGGCAAAGTCAGCGCCCATGGCCTGCGCGGCCAGAATGGCATCGCCCGTGGCGATGGAGCCGGACAAGGCCACCGGGCCATCGAACCATTGGCGGATTTCCTGGATCAGAGCGAAGGGACTCTTCACACCCGCATGGCCTCCTGCGCCTGCGGCCACGGCAATCAGACCATCGGCACCTTTTTCAATGGCCTTGTGGGCAAACTTGTTGTTGATGATGTCGTGCATCACGACACCACCATAGCTGTGGGCAGCCTGGTTGATTTCTTCGCGCGCGCCCAGCGAAGTGATGATGATCGGTACCTTGTATTTCACACACAGGGCCATGTCGTGCTCCAACCGGTCATTGCTCTTGTGCACGATCTGATTGATCGCAAACGGCGCCGCAGGCTTGTCGGGGTTGGCCTGGTTGTAGGCCGCCAGGGTCTCGGTGATTTCGGCCAGCCAATCTTCCAACTGTGCAGCAGGCCGGGCATTGAGCGCAGGCATGGAGCCGACCACACCGGCCTTGCACTGTTCAATCACGAGCTTGGGGTTGCTGATGATGAACAGCGGCGATGCAATCACGGGAAATGGCAGTTTTGCCAGGACAGCGGGTAGCTTGGACATGGGGTCTCCTATCGTGGTGGTGGCATTGTCAAAGACAGCCCCTTGCGAGGCTGTCTGCGGGGTGACATGCCTGCCGATCAGAACGCATCCAGCGGCAGAGCCGTCACGCTGTCAGCACCTTCCACAATGCTGTCGCGCATGCCCGGCACCTTGGACAGAATGTGGTCGCCGTAAAAGCGCGCGGTCGTGATCTTGGCGGCCATGAACGCGGCGTCTTGCGCCTGCGCTTCAGAGCTGAGTGCCACCAGCAGGGCGCGCCCCAGCTGCCAACCCGCCACCAAGTTGCCGGTGAGCATCAGGTAGGGCACGCTGCCCGAGTAAGCGGCGTTCGGATTGGATTTGCCGTTCGCAGCAATGAAGTCCACCACATCCACAAAGGCTTCGCGGGCGGTCTTCAGGCGTTTGCCCATGGCTTGCGCATCAGCGTTCGAAGAGGCCAGCAGTTCGGCTTCGGTCTTGGCAATTTGTGCAGCAATGCTTTTGGCGCCCGTGCCGCCATCGCGTGCGGTCTTGCGGCCGACCAGGTCATTGGCCTGGATGGCGGTGGTGCCTTCGTAGATGGTCAGGATCTTGGCGTCGCGATAGTACTGGGCGCAGCCGGTCTCCTCGATGAAGCCCATGCCACCGTGCACCTGCACGCCCAGGCTGGCCACGTCGATGCTCATCTCGGTGCTGTAGCCCTTGACCAGTGGCACCAGGAATTCGTAGAAGGCCTGGTTGTCCTTGCGCACGGCAGCATCGGGGTGGTGGTGGGCCGCGTCGTAGGCGGCCGCAGCCACGCTGGCCATGGCGCGGCAGCCTTCGGTGTAGGCACGCATGGTCATGAGCATGCGGCGCACGTCTGGGTGATGAATGATCGGGCCAGCAGCGCTCAGGCTGCCATCCACAGGGCGGCTTTGCACGCGGTCGCGGGCGTATTGCACGGCCTTCTGGTAAGCGCGTTCAGCGGTGGCAATGCCCTGCACACCCACTGCGTAGCGGGCAGCGTTCATCATGATGAACATGTATTCGAGGCCGCGGTTTTCTTCACCCACCAGATAGCCAATGGCACCGCCGTGATCACCGTACTGCAGCACAGCGGTCGGGCTGGCCTTGATGCCCATCTTGTGTTCGATGGAAACGCAATGCACATCGTTGCGATCGCCCAGCGAGCCGTCGTCTTTCACCATGAACTTGGGCACCACGAACAGACTGATGCCTTTCACGCCCTCGGGAGCGCCCTGCACACGGGCCAGCACCAAATGGATGATGTTGTCAGCCATGTCGTGCTCACCTAGGTGATGAAGATCTTGGTGC
>Ga0228708_1000105_pt1 | contig 8970 bp, 2 predicted proteins | sample McNCre217_Aug_MT_2_FD_181460 | JGI IMG/M metagenome (GOLD analysis project Ga0228708, IMG submission 181460) | Metatranscriptome of freshwater microbial communities from McNutts Creek, Athens, Georgia, United States - 20-17_Aug_MT (Metagenome... | ecosystem: Environmental > Aquatic > Freshwater >... | reverse complement strand
GGTCAATCAACTAGAGCACGCTGTTTATGTACGTGAATCCTTTAAGGTCGCAAGACCTTATACAAATCAATATCTAGTGAGATAATATTTTAAGGCCTTACCTAGGCTCGTAAACAAAAGGGTATCGAGTGGGACCCTATATGCAAACTTTCTCGTGTGAAACCCAAAAACTACACGAGACTTTGATGTTAATATACTTAATAAAATCCAATTCCCCAGTTGGCGAGGTTAGTGCCAACATTTCTCATCGGAGGAACGGAAATAAAACAATGAAGACTACCGTCATCCGCCATAGCGCGGAAGAGGTTATGTAAAGTGTAACCTGCCTTCTTAGTTACACCTGCTCCTACTGAAGCTAGAGGTGCATTGATAAACAAAAATCCTCCATTAGTTGCAGGACTTGTTCCAATATACTTATTAGTTCCACTATTATCTGCCCACAAATCAGCAATACATCTTCCATAAGCTTGTACATACTGGGGAATCTCCACTGTTGCTATAGCATTCTTATCTGGTTCTTGAATAATGTGACTAACACCATAGGCTCTAGAAGTAAATGCTGCCGTAGCACCAGAGGTTGCTACTGGAACATTCTGGGCTGCAGCTGCATCACTAGCACTATAAACAACAGTGAGCGGAGATAGTGAAGTAGTGGACATCATGCCACGAGATACAACATCCCGAACACGAATGCCACCACGCCACATACCATAACAGCTAGCAACCACAGCAAGAAGATCTGGCTGCCAGTAGTCAGTTCCTGGGGTGGATGCCAAAATAGGAATGAAATCAGGAATAAAAGCAATGCCGGGAGTATTAAGCAAAAATGTGCTAGTATCCGCACCAGTGTTAGGTCGAAAACGTGTGTAACGACGCAAAAGTGGTCTAAAGCTAGACACTTTTTCACCGATAGAAGTGGAACTGGCAACATTAGGATCTGCTACAATAGATGAAGCACCAATGGTTCCGGACATAATGTTATAAGCATTGTCCATACCAGACTGGGGTGCAACTATCGCTGGAGCATAATCAAATGACGATGGCACAGCTAATTCAAAATCATCACCTGCTGCTACTTCACATAGAATAGAAATAGATGAAGCCACAGTACCTGGAGCAACGAGTGGATCTACAATATCGATCACAAGGTTACCAATAGGGGTACCGATATCAGTATATTGTGTATTACTGATATAAGGAACAACTATCTCTACTTCATTATTGTCACGAATATCCACAATCCATCTGTGGACATATTGTGGACCCGCAGTCAAAGAAGCAGCTTGATCAGTAGGATAAAAGGCAAATGATAATCTGCCAGAGTGGAACTGTGTTCTAACAAATTTAAACTTGAATTTAATGGAACCCCTCCAATAAAGGAAGAAATTTGAGACAAATGAGATTGGAGTATAATGCGAGAAAGCCCCAGAAACAAACGAATATGTGTTACTAACCTGTATAGTGTTTAGGTTACCAACTACTCCTGTAGAAGCCCACGAAACCGTCTGAAACCACGCATACTTACGCGCAATAAAACTGAAATCCATTTCATCCAAATCAGTGCCAGCCAATCCCACAACTTGCGAAACTCCGGGTTTGGAGAGCAAGCCGATAGAACGAGCATCACTATCACCATCAACAGTGCTGTGATTAGGAGCACTCAGAGGTACTTGTTTGATCATAGAATCACCTTGGGTTGGTTTAGAAAAACCGAAAATTGCAGCACTCCTAGCTAAACGATCAGCAATCCAAGACACTGACGTTGCATATGAAGATAGCAATGGAATAGCTTCAAATTCTTTGAAACCTCTAGATACAGCACTCAAAGGAGCACTAAGGGGTCCATTTAACTTGTTGCTGAGTTCTTTGTCCGGTAGACCAGATTGAGCAGATGCAGCACCAATAAGTTCAACATCTTCAAAGGAAACATATATAGTATAACTAGCAGTAGTAGAACCTGATACCGCTGTCAATACTGAATAGGGATACACTGAAAGGTAACCTAATACAGTAGTTTGAGCGGCAGCAATAGCTTCATTAAGTGGATAGAAGTTCCTAACACTAACGAAAGGTACTACTAATTCGGCAGAGGTATCTGTATTCAAGTCCAATTCAACATGCTGTACTGTAGTTCTTTGAACTAAAGTATTCATGTGTAAATTAGCTGTGTTGGTATTCTTAATGGAGTCGTAAGTGGCTCCACAGAATGGAATCCAACCCATACAGTAACGCCCCTGCTGGAATTTATTAGCATTAACAACTAATCTAAATCTCATAGTCATTCGAATACCAAAATAACCAGCCAGCTTTTGAAGCCACAATATACCCTGAGTAGAGGTTAAAGCAGCGTATGGCATACTATAATAGTTAAGGAAAGAAAAAGTGTCTGTTGTAGCAAAATTACCAGAAACAAGAACAATAGGTTTCTTAAGAAAGTCAATCACACCCTGCTCAGAGGGCATATTGTCAGAATTACGGAAAAACAATTCCTTCAATCTGACAAAGTGACTGGTATCGTGGGAAACCATTGCACCGTCATCAACAAAAGTTGTAGACTGCATAACTGATGATGCGCCTTGTTCAATAGACACGTGAGTCTCCATTGGGTTATTAGATCCATATGGAGCTTGTGGAGCAGTGTTATTCTCAGCATTTGAGTGTGCCACTGTAATACCTCCTTGCACATTATTGTTATTATTATTTGTTGGTTGTACTGTATTTGAAACATTCTACAGCCCAGCACGACTATAAAATGGTTGGAATAACTACTGTTCGTTGGGATTGCCAACACTCAGGTTGGGAGTATACCGTTTTTCGGTATCTGAGTTGAAATAGTATAGCACTACTCTTATACAATATTCCTCCTATATAAAAGCAAGATCACATACTACCATGCCTTTGGGGCCAAACTGTTAGGTAATAGTACCCTTAAAAGTTCACAGCGTAGAACTATAATAGCGTTTAATCATTTCATAGAGAATAAATAGACATAAAATACCAGTTGCCAAAAACAAATTAAAGAATTAGAATTATGTGAGAAAGATTTAGAAAGTTATCCTAAGTAATGTTCTGTATTCAGAACTTCCATAAGAGTTCGTTTCCAATCCGTGAGTTCTCCACCATCAGGGAAGAGTCCCGGATAACATTTATCTCTTAAAGCCATTAGACGAGGCCTCCAGTAATCATATACAGCATTTCCATGCAAAGAGAATTCTCTCAAAGCGGTGTTAATATTATTAACTGTAATTTGGTCAGAAAGATAACCCCGTTTAGTCCAATTCAGCATCTCTGTAATTGTTTCAATCCGTATAGGAGCAGTCCACCTCAATAAACCGTTAAAACGATAAGGTTTGAATCCTCTCTTGAGAAAATCGACCTCCGTTATAAGTCTAAATGGTTGGGTTGCCGTTCCTTTTGTTTCAGTTGTATATGTGAGACCAATCTTCTCCATATATTGGGTAAGAGTTATCTCATTGAATTCTTCCATATAATCTGGATGTACAGCAAAGATATTATCATCTCCTAAAGCACACACATAAATAAATTTGGAAAAATCCGACATACCAACCAGTCCATTCTTATACGATGGTGTTTCAGACCAAGCTACTCTAAATGCTATTTGGTTATACATAGTATTTATTATAGCAGTCATCGGATTACCACTAGGCATTCCATTACACCATTCGTAATATTCATTATAAAATATATGTCTTGAATGGGTAATTTCATACCACAACAAAGTACGTATATTATTATCATTTTCTGAATCATTATACCATAGGTTAATAATCCATAATATTTGTTGTAAAACTTCAGGTTGTTCAGAACAATCGAATTTACTATAATCTCCAGCTCCAATATTTTTAAAATCTTTATCACCGAAGAATAGTAATTTTCTGGCAAGTAAATGCCAATCCTCACTATAGGGATTAACTCCTATTGCGGAACCCACGTCTATATTCATGTGGAAAAATTCATCCTGGAACATACCAAAGTATTTCCTAAATAATATTAGTAAAATGAAAGGACATCCCGAAAACATTCGAGTTTTGCCCTCTCTAACCTTTTCAACAGGTCTAGTTTCATCTTTAAGTGCATCACTATAGATAAAAACTGGACGGGTTCCATTTTTAAGTAAACTTTCAGCTTCCTCAACTAGGTCACAGATCTTCGTAAGATATTCATCAGCTTTTACAGAATCACCCTCGGCTAGTGCTTTAAAATAAATCTCTTTGATATTTTCATTAGAAGACGTATTCATCGGCCAACCTGGGCTAGTATCAGCTTTAATTTTCTTAACGTGTTCACCAAAGCTTTCAATAGCAGTCACAGTATCCAAAGTAATTCTTTCCTCCAAAGCTAAAGTCGAGTTACGACTTATCAGATCATAATAATCGACTGTAGCTGCAGAAAGAGCCTTTGTATTGATAGGAGCTAAAGCTCTACCATAATTTGATAAAGCTACCTCCTTTGGATCAATAGTAACACCATCATGTTGGAATGGACCTAATCTCGCTGGATATGTAGTTACTTTATTATAGGGAGCAGGTAATTTTCCAAATAACTCTGATTTCTTAATTTCAGATCTCATGCAGTTGGCAACTGAATGAGCGTTATCGAATTTTCCATGTAATACCTTACTATCATCATCAGGAGAAACTAGTTTTAAATCTCTTCTTAAACCTTGAGGTTCAATTTCATCTTTAAAAATCACTGCTTGATTAGTAGGTTCAATAGAAAGTAATCTATCAATGTCCTCACGATATACTATATTTGAATAACCTACAGAATTGCTACCAGCAATATGGAATCCTAACAAAACCTCAATACCCCTAGAAGGGTTATGGATATTAATTAATGATCCACAATCACCATTTGCAAACTGTCCACGATATTCTAATACATCAGTCAAATAATACTTATCTGGACCATCAAAATCCCAGTCTTTCTTGACCTGAATTTTATCAGTAATAAGTTTAGCTTCAGTAGCATGTGTACGGAAAATTACGCTATCGTAGTTTTTACCGGTTTGATGAAAACCACTAATTGACACAGGAATCTTATTTCTTCGCTGCCAACTAACATCTTTTTCGCTTACAAAGAATTTTAAACAGCCTCTGCTAGCTGGTTCATTACCACAATTAAAGATAGCATAATCATTATTTAAACTCTTATCATCGATAACTGCGCTATCCAAGAAATCTTGCACATAAACGGCGAATTTCCTATTATTGGAAGGTGTGTTAAATCTGATGTAGATTTTATCACGATTTTTACCAACTAATCTGTCTTCTAGTACATATATACTATGAGCAAAAGTAAGCATGGATCTACCTTGTACATTAATGGCATGACCCAAAGAATGTTTTGTAGGTGGATTATTATTTTCATCAATTAGCCACATAATAAAGAAGTGTTTGTCCATAACATTTCGTAGAACGTCATTCAAAGCACTCCTTGTACCAAAGTCAAAGCTAATATCATTAGTTTTCCATAAAGCATCATAATCTTTTATACCATGAGGATTAATGTCACTGGTACTAGTACCAGTTGTTGTGACATTCATCCTACGTAATTGATTTCTTGAAGAATTATTATCACCTTTTCGATTACCCCTGTTAGGTCCTCTCATCATATAGCGATCAGTATCGCCTGATTGTGGAGATACGAAATAACTAAAGCTTTTGGCTATATAGTATATTCCTATACCTAATACAGTTAAACCACCAGCTATATAAGTTATATTATCCATAACATAACCTACACAGTGTTTTAAGTTTTTCACAAACTTATGTGTGTAACTAGTATCTAATTCAAAATAAGCGTAATCTTCAGAGTCTATAACACTGATATCTAGATCCTTCCTCTCGAGCATAATTTCGTGGAAGAAAGGAACTAATCTAGAGTTACAAATTCCTACACAAGGCAACATTTCTGCTTCATCAAGCTCTACTAGAATTTCTAAGAACGTTTCTAGATCCTCATTTGTTAAACTCTTGATGAATCTATAAACAATACTATGATCATTCCAACAATAGATACTTCGATCAACTTGTAAAATAGCAGTATTCCAAGCTTCATAAACAAATTTAACCTTGTCATGAGACATAGCTTCCAGCATAGTTTCCACTTGATTAATTTGTTCAGGAACATCACTTTTCTTATAATTACCCGGAGTATTAAAACCCGATTGGGGAACTATAGGTGTTCTCAAAGTAGTTCTTAAAGCATGCAGTGATCTGGTATCCTTAGAGAGTCGTTGTCTGACTTTCTCATCAAGACGCTGCTGAACCATAAGAGCGGTAGCTCTATTCACTTCATAATACGTTTGTTGTCGATAATAACGTCTGACAATAGCTTCAACTAAATCAATATAAGACATTTCAACAATGGGTCCGTCACCGTTACCGTTAACTTCACTAACTTTAAAGGTCCAAATAGATGGATCTATAATAGTCGCTCCTGGAATAGGATTTCCATCGTAATCGGTCATAACATCTAATTTACCGTAATCGATTTTTCCATTAGTCTTGTAAATATCATTAATACCTACTTCGACTTTAAAATGAAGTCTTCTCGATAAAGCTTCTTTTGAATGTATAGAATTAGCTAAATTCATGTTATTCACATTAGAAGATGCTAGTACAAAATTAGACCTAAAGAATGTAGAATTTTTACTATCAGCTTGAGCCATTGGCACGGCAAATTCTTCACTATTAATCATCCTTATGATAAGAGAAGCCTCTGATTCACTAGGATTAGATCCATTATCTACTAATTGGAAAAGATCATCGAAGACTACAACATTAGCTTTTGAAGTATAACCTTCCCACCATTTATCGACAGAGCGACGATAGGTGTACTCACTAGGATGTAGTTCGTAATCCTTCTTCGCTTCATCAGGGATGGTAAGATTATTAATTAAGGTTGCCAATTGATCACATAAAGTGGATTTCATAACACCAGCAGGCCCATGGAAAAATACCATCACAGGTTCTGGTCTAAAGCCTCTCAGCGATTTAAATCGCCTTTCAAAAGCTGTACGACAGTCTTCAAGCATATCATGAGCTTTCTTAAGAGCTAAAGAATTAACTCCTAAATTTCTACCCAATCGTTTGATAATAATATCGTAACGAGTAATAAGACTTTTATACTGTATAGTATTATCTTCATAACCCTTGTGGTTAGAAGTTGAAACACTATCAACAAAGATATGGACATCATTAATCCAATCCCTGCATTGTTCATCTTCAACTGGTAATTCAAAATACTCTGCTAAGAATTTAGTATTCTCAAAAGCATTTAATAAATCTCCAATACGAGTATATGCATTAATTATTGCACTCATCATATTGGTACGAGAAACATCAGTTTGTTTCAAGAATTCTTTAATCCCTTGCAGAGCTCCATTTTTAGGATGGTAACCAATTCCAAGAGAAAGTAAGAATAATAAACTTTGTGCCACAACTTCCAAGTTCATGGATAAACTCTGTGGTTCAATCTTTTCCATAGGTACTTCCTCCTCAGAAGATTTTTCATCATAGTCAGATAAATCTTTTGAAGCTAAATCCCATAAGGAATTCATCATCTTAAGTATATCTGACTCTTGGTTTTTACAACCTCCAGTTGTTACGTCTTCTTTGATAAGTTCTTTTACATTACTAAGAACTACCATAAAAATAGCAGAAATTACGATGAAATATAAAGCAGTAAAGGTCCTGTTAGGACATAAATATCTTATAATTAGACAAAATACGGCCATGCAGATTGCAAACTCTACATTACACATCACTTCTTCAAAAATACCAAACCACGAAAACTCGCGGTGTTCTTGTTCAGTATGTTTAAAATTTTCGTTTCTACTCTCAGTTCTGGATCGAGATCTAAAACCCCAATCCATTCTGTGATTAATGTTAATTTCTTTCAAAGGGTTGGACAAAACACCACCTTGCGCATAAACTTTGCCCAAACGCAGCATATCATCAATCATTGATTTATTGTAACTATCAATAGGAGCTATATTATGAATTCGCTCCAAAATCTCGCTTTTAATCTCGTTGTTCTTATTAATTGTCACCATATCGCAAATCGCTAGAAAGAAAATAAAATAACCTGTATACAAAGCGCAGAAAATATACCCTAAAAATTCCTTAGAGAATTCCTTTTCACAGTCAACTGACTTTCGGTCACTCCTCGGAGCTGTTGTTTGTTACTAAGTACTATCAAGAATAAATAGAGTGATATCTTCATCACCTTATAGTAAGTACTTTAATTCCAGGTTTACATAAATTAAAGGAAAATATATTAACGTGCTTATTCAGGCAAACTATTTTTGTATTTTTAAAATTTTATATTGTTTTTGGTGTATCAAATACTTTTATATTTTTATATTGTTTTTGTTTTGATTGGTCAATCCATATGACCTAACCAGAAAACGATCAATCATTCCATATGATCAAATCTTTTAGAAATACATTTTATAATTATTTTGTTTTTAAGTTTTAACATCAAAATTTTTGAGTCAAAGTTAGCCGAAATTCACCTCGGGTAGGTATGAGGGTCCAAAATGGTCGATGTCCCCGCATAGTTTTGTTTTCAATATAGAATATCTAAAGTTGGTCGATCTCCCCGCATAGACTTTAGATATAAAATATCGTACACTCATAGCATCTTTCGGGCATCAGCTCTTTGATCTGGTATACAGTATAACATAACTCCTTGTTCCAGGCAACAAAAAGGATGGGAGTACTCTCCTCAGTGAGTTAGTAATTAGCAATCTCGCCTCAGTGCGTTAGTTAAACTAATCATCATCCGATCTGCTTTGACACAAGCAACTCGACACAGTATACCCCGAGCATTTACAAATTTTTAAAAGTAAGCTCGTAATAAACAGCATACGCAAAGCGTTGGAAAATCTTGCAAAATTAACTCAACACTTCAACAGTGCAAATAGTACACCCAATTCTAGGG
>Ga0228708_1000104_pt1 | contig 8985 bp, 2 predicted proteins | sample McNCre217_Aug_MT_2_FD_181460 | JGI IMG/M metagenome (GOLD analysis project Ga0228708, IMG submission 181460) | Metatranscriptome of freshwater microbial communities from McNutts Creek, Athens, Georgia, United States - 20-17_Aug_MT (Metagenome... | ecosystem: Environmental > Aquatic > Freshwater >... | reverse complement strand
CACCCCGAAAGGGCCCTTCGAATTTTTCTTACCGCACGTTTGTTACCGGTCGATGATGTATTCCAATATAGTTCGATTGATAATTACGATTACTTGAGACTATTTGGGGTAGATCACTCTTCCCACACAACAGCCACAGTTAAATGAGAATTACCTTGAGGAAACCTCTTTTGAAGCAAAAATTTTAAAATAAACCCCAAAAAAATAATGTTATTATTCAGATTTCTATCATTGTTGACGGTGGAATGTTATTGAACTGACCAATCGGATTTTACCTTAGTAGTATATCTATGTTCCCGAGGGACTAACGTGCCGAGCCTAGTAAGCAGACGCAGCATGGAAAAACTACTACTGCCGAGGAAACATTCAATAATAGGAAGCTACGTAAACGGCTTAGAGTACTTGGGCACTTTGTGCAAGAATGGTCTATTGACCTGTCGCTACCCTGCTATACAGGAGTCTAAAACAAGTATTTCTATGTAAAGTTAGGCTATAATCGTAACCTAATTGCTGGCCACACCTCTTCCACGATTCTTTTAAAATTTTAAATTCCCACATATGATCACAACTTACAATTTTTCACATAAAGCTTTCAATAATTTTCAAAACAATTTAAAAATGAATACCAATGAAATTAACCAAACTGGCGTTAGCCCACAGAAAACGTACATCGGACAACATCAGTCTGAAAGTAGAAAAATTTTGAGACAACATTTATTCTCTGGTAGATTATTGACACTAGCTGGCCTTTATCAAGGTAGGCCTTTGCCAGTATTCGAAAATTCAGAGAAACTTTTTAACTATTCGATCAACTTCCATGGTAAAAGGTTCATACTTAAGCTATCCCACAAGGACGCCTGGACCATCCATTATGTAAGAAAGTTGAACAAGTTCAAGGATCTTTCCCAACAACATCAATCTTTTGGTGGAATGCTTTTTGGAGCAGTTCTTGGAGGCTTTGGAATGACGAACATCTTGTCCTCCCTTTTCTCAGGACTGACGAAAGCCCTCGCGGTGCAATTGACTTCTTCCATCGCCTCTATAGGCATACTTTTGAAGTCTACAGACACGTTCTGTTGCATCCAAGCGATGACAATTCTGATAGCCAACTTAGGCGCGTCATTTGACGTTGTTTCACGCATCGCGTGGCCATTGGCATCAAGCGGCCTGTTCTGGCAATCTCGCTTTTCATGGGTACCGTCAGCAGTAGGAGCTCTCCTTGCTCTAATCTTGGGTGCTTCAACATCTGCACAATTCTTAGGAATTTTCACCAAGACTGCTGCTCTGGGCTACACTATGGCGTCCATTACCTCCATCACCCGACTTATCAAAGAGTGTTTAGATACTCTCGTTCCCTTTGTGTTTTCAACAATAACTGGAAGACCATGGGAACTTGATACTGTGTCATCTACGCTATCTTCATACACTCTATTTGTAACAAAGGTGGAAGACTTCGAGCAGAACAGAGCTTCAGACATCGAAACAAACCTCAACTACCAAGCAGAGGTGATGGAACTTCAACAGCTCTACAGGACTGTTATGGAAGATGCTGATAAATTGCGCATGCGATTGACCGTACAACCACTCATTCAAGCTTACTACAACAAAGTGAACAGGTGGGTACAGCAAGTCAACAACAGCGGTCTCTTAAGATCTGGTGTCAGACCCGAGCCATTGTGTATCTTGCTGTCAGGAAAACCGGGCATTGGCAAATCGTACATGGTGAACAACTTGATTAAGGATGTTGGCAATGAGCATATCCCGTGGAAAAATACCCCCACTGAAACGATCTCGAACCACATTTACCAACGCAACCCAGCGATTGAACACTGGTCTGGCTACAGGCAACAGTTTGCCGTTCTCTACGACGATTTTATGCAACTAGTTGATTCTGCAAGTAGGCCGAACCCTGAGGTTAACGAAATGATCAATGTGGTGGGCTCCAATGCATTCCATCTGCCTATGGCAGAGTTGGAGGAGAAAGCTCGTGGTTATTTTAGAAGCGAGATTGTTGTAGCAACATCTAACGTTTCCGATTTTGGATCCACTGTTGTTAAATCTGTTATCTCACCAGCCGCTCTCATGCGAAGGTTTGGAGTTCACGCCGAAGTGACAAAGGATGGTTCTGATTTTAAATTCTGGATGTACCAGGATGGACGAATAGGCCAAGAACCTCTCACGTATGCTGAATTCGTAAATGTTTGTAGAGCGCAATATCAAGTGAAACGACAAGAGTTCGCCAAGAGGTTGGTTTCTTCCCAAGTTAAGGTAAGCGGAACCCCACATCAATGTGTAGCCAAATTCATCGGCTATGTCTCCGCTCCAGCACACATCCAACAGTCAGCGATGCACCGAGCAACAGATCGTCCTGGGACAAACCACTCCTACTGTCATCCTTCCCTACCCTGCCACCAGGTTCAACAATCCATTTTCAGTTTCTTCCGACGCGAAGCTCCTGTTACCGAAGGCACACTCAAGTTCTGGACTATTTTATTGAAAGGACCCGAAAATCTACCCTTCGAACTCGATGAGTTAAACAAAAGCAAGATCCTAAAGCTCACGGAAGACCTCATAGATGAACTGGACCTCTACGGTGCCGAAGAGACGTATGAATTCATGCGCTATGGAAACTGGAAAGAGGAGGGGTTTGGTTCCCGTACTGATTTGATCACGAATGATGAAGCTATTTTTAGAAACTACATCAGTGTTCCTTACACTTTCACGTATGGGGAGCAAAATTACCGAGACTTGGCTGAATGGGTCAAGACCGCTAATCAAATCAGGATTGGATCCCAACTCTATTTGCTGGAGGAGGACATCAACACCCTGTCCGAGTCCCTTTGGGACAAGTTCCTCAATGTTTTCAGGTACGGTGGAAAAGTACTCTCTGAGTTCTGCTCTACTTTGGTGGGAACAAAAGTGACCACAGCTGCTAAGATCGCAGTTTTAACTGGGGCTACCGGAATCTTCGGGTGGATCTATTGGACATTATTGAAGAGTTTCCTACCTTCTGATGACAATTACTATGAGTCAGAGATCAAAGCTTTCAAGGAAGCCAAAAATCGAATGACCCCAGAAAGTAGAGACGCTCAAGGAAAGCAAGGAGCAACGAAAGGCAAAACCATGCGCCTCGAGTCTACTGTGGATTGTTACCTAGAGATCGTCAGCAATGGCAACCATGAAATGGTCACTGTCAGGAGATCTCTTTTCGATGCTTACGCTGAGGACAAATCTACCCACAACCTGCGCATGCTCATGAAAGCATTTGAAGTGTATGGGACGTTGACTTTGCTCACCCATGTCACTGACTCCAAGGTTACGGTTCAGGATCGTTTGAAACGATACTACGAGTATCTCCTAGAAACCAAACAAGCAAGCCTTGAAGATCTGTGTGTCATAGCCGAAGTAGGCGACGATATCCAGAATCTAGTTAAAGCTTTCCCGGAACAATTTCAGCTTCTAGTTGAGAAAGTTGTGGAAAAACACGAAAGAAAGCTCCAAACATTCCAGGGTTCAGCAGATCAGAACTCAGATGGTATTGCCAAGAAGCTTCTAAGAAATCTTTGTGATGTCACGGTTAAACACTCTACTACTTCCCTTTCCAAGATCTTTTTCTATCAAGGAAGGAAAGCATGGATAAACACTCATGCTCTGGAACTTTTGGGACAATCTGACTGGAGCATCACCAGGTACTTCAGTGGCGGCGGATCTTCAAACTACATCATTCGGTATGAGGACTTGAAGATCGTCAAACATCCAAAACTCGACATCTCACTTGTCCAATTTCCTAAGGCGCTTTCACCTTTCACCGATGTCCTCAGCTTGATTGCTATGGATTCCGACTTGAACTTTCAATACCTTCCAGCTGGGAGGATTGTCACAAGAAGAGAGGGAGAACCTCACGTCATGAACAGTCCTCACCCAGAATTACACGATCGCATGGTTGATTTGCCAGATGGAACAACAGCTCCATTTCGCACTACTATTGGTTACGATCACATGCATACCATCGCAGGAGATTGTGGTTCCCCATTTATGGCAGTTGATCCAACTCGAGCCCGTAAGGTGTTCGGTTTTCACATGATGGGGAATTCTTCAGGTTCTGGCACGGCAGTCGTCGTGACTCAAGAAGTTCTGGCCGATTTGGAACATGCTTCCTCTTTCGAACCAGAAGTCATTATTACCGATCAACGGTTCCAGATGGAAGTAGACCCTCATCCTTACATCGAGGAGCCTTTGGCAAAGATTCCATCTCCCTTCGAACCCACCCAAACCAAGCACCGTCGCTCGGCGATCCACTCCATGGTGTCCCAACCAATCACACGTCCTTCTATACTTCGCTGTACGGGAGACTTCGACCCAATGGAGAGGGGAGTTCGAGGATTTCAAAAACATCGACCCATCATCAAGGAGCGTTTCCAAACTGAGGCCATGGCTGTTCTAACACGTTATTGCGCCGGAAAGCCCCTGATTGCGCGGACTCTTACTTTGGAGGAAGCTATTTCAGGAAAGGATATACCCGGTTTAGAACCAGTGGACAGATCAACCTCAGCGGGACTACCCCTCTGCATGACCCCGGGAGCATCGGGAAAGAAACTTTGGATCTCGGAGGACTACGAACCCTCCAACGACCTGGTCAGAATGGTAAATGATCTTGAACAACAGTTCAGGTCTGGCGAGATCAGTGATGTTCCAATTTTTAAGGACTCACTAAAAGATGAGCGAGTCGCAACTGCAAAGGCCGATATCAATCATCCGGACAAGGTGAAAACTCGAATGTTCTCTGCATCTCCTTTGGTGTTCATGCTCTTACTCCGCAAGTACTATGGCGCTTTCTTTGGCCATCTCATCGTGAACCAAGTTAAGAACACCTGCACATCTGGTGTCAATCCTATGAGCGGTGACTGGCAACGAATGGCCGACTGGTTGCACGAAGTTTCAACAAAAGTGGACGACGGTGATTATTCATCTTTCGATTCCACCCAACCAGCAGGCTTCCTACTGCCCGTCTATCGTTCAATCCGCAATTGGTACTTACTGAATGGAGGTACCGGTGAAGATGATTTGATTAGAGAACGTCTTGCCGAATTCTGCGTGCACGCATTCCACAGTGCACGAGGGGTTGTCTATCGATCAGAAGGAAGTCTTCCCTCGGGAATGATGGGTACAACTGCTATTAATAGCGGTGTCAATTTAGTCGCATTTTACTATGCTTGGACAAGAATCTACCCACTCACGACCGCAGGAGAATTTCTCGCGAACGTTAGAACCCTAACTCATGGAGACGATGTCATCTTTTCTGTCAGTGATGCATATCCCGAATTCACTTCCAAGAATATAGGCTTAGCCCTATCTGAAATCGGTATGATCTTCACACCCGCAGCTAAGGATGGCGTCGAAACTCACGCTCGACCGATCGAAGAGGTCAACTTCCTGAAGAGGGGCTTTAAGAAAATGCACGGCATTTACAGAGCTCCTCTTGCCACCTCTTCAAGTTTGGAGATGTGCAATTGGGTTACCAAGTCGCCAGATCTGATCTCAGCAACTGTAGACAATGTCACCACAGCAATGAGAGAACTCGCGATTTCCGAACCTGACACATCCCTACAACAACAACTCCAGGCAGCAGTACTTACTGAAACGGGGCGTCTAGTACCCATCATCACTGCCGATGAAATGTGTAGATCATTCTACACATCCTTCTAGACAAAAACTTTCTCTTCGTGATCTTCCTCTTCTTAGTTTCTTCACTTTTCTAATTAAGGACTGCTGTAGAGAATTAAATTTAAAACACTAGTGACTGGCATTTTTCATGGTTGTATATTGCCAGGTTAGACAACCGCTTATCAACAATTACTTTCACAACTAAAAATGAACTACCTAGATCTCCAATCTGTTTCGGCAGGTGGAGCTTCCTCTTTACCAACCGCTGGTGAAGTCAACTCTGCAGTTGAAGAACCAGTCGGTCTCACTTCCTATGTAGATGCAGAGGACGTCCGAGGTGATATATCCGTAGTGTCCATGACAACCGATAACTCTTTGTTACTCGGTGATGATCAATCAGCAATTAAGATTGACGAGGTCTTATGTAGACCGGCATTTATGAACAATATCACTTGGGACTCTTCCTCAGCACAAAACTCTGTTCTAGCTTCCTACTCCCTTCCTTCTGACTTACCAGCTTATTCGGCTATTAAGAAATGCAAGATGCAATACAATACATTTATGCAGTGTGACGTAGTCTTTAGAATAGAAGCGGCTCCAATACAATTTCAGTCCGGACGTCTATATGTCTGTTTCGATCCTTACAGGAACGAAAGAGGAGCCCGCTCAACCATTCTCCAACCACAATCCTACACTGCTTTGCACGGCATCACTTATGACCCGGCCAAGCCAAATCCAGTTGAATTCCGAGTACCTTACGCATCTATTCTATCTAGCTACGACTTGCCCCTCGGCCAATACGGCTGTGGAACTCTGCTGGTCATAGTTCTCTCTCCCTTGAACTCTGCAGCTTCTACTTCTTCTGTAACTCTTTCAGTCCAAGCTTGGTTTGAGAATGTTAAATTAACAGTCCCAACACAAGCACAAGCACTTAATGCTCCAGTTACGACCCGGAATGTGCATTCTCTCGAGTACACACACGGTGAACCTCAACTTTTCCAATCTAATGAAGAAGCTCTAGCCCAGAGACATCGCTTTTCGCGAGCAGCGGATCGAGTTTCCTCGATAGCTTCTTTCTTAGGTACTTTTCCTCTTCTTTCTGTAGTCGCTTCCCCTGTAGCGTCTTTCGCTAAAGGGGTCTCTAAGGTGGCCGCAGCTTTTGGTTTTTCTAAACCTGCAGACATCTCGTGTCCAACCAAGATAGTCTCCCACAATCGAGCTGCTTGGGCGAACGGAGATGGCTCCCTTCCTGTTGTTTCCCTTTCTCAATCTTCAGATTATGCTATAGACCATACTGGCAGGTACTTCCCCAACCCGGTCGATGAGATGGACATTAACTACATTTGTTCTAATCCAGCCATGCTCAATGCATGGTCTTGGTCCACCTCAGACGCTGTGGGAAAGGTTGTGACTGTCATCCCTGTTCACCCTGGGCTTTGCAATAGAATTTCTGGTCCCGAAACCCAAACTTTTGGCGTTTATGCACCTACACCTATGGCTTATGTAGCTTCTATGTTTAAATACTGGGGAGGTTCTCTCAAGTATAAGTTAGACGCTGTTTCAACTCCTTTTCATGCAGGTCGCTTACTAGTGGCCTACATTCCTGATTATGATCCTTCTGTAACTCTGACCATTAATGAAATAGGTAACAATTATTCTGTTCTCTGGGATATTACTGACTCTTCTACTCTTGAGTTTGAAGTTCCCTATCTTGGCAACACACCCTACCTTAATGTATTTTTAGATGACCAGGCTTATTCCGGGATCATTGATTCTACCGCTTCAGCCGCTACTAATGCTATCCGAATCCGTTCTATCCAGAACGGAGCTATTATCGTCTTCGTCCTGAACCAACTTGTTTCTCCTTCTACCGCAGCCGCCACTATTCCAGTGCAAAATTGGATTGCTGGTGGTAAAGATCTTACCTTTGCTGAACCCGTTTTTGGTGTTTACACTCCTTCTGCAAATTACACAGTTAGAGCCGACAATACTGCAAAGCTCTATGATGGTACTGCTCTATCGGCACCTGCCACTGGGGTCACTCCCACACGATTGGCAGAGATCCGTGAAGAAGAAGACGAAGAAGAACCTCAAGTCTTCCAGTCCGACGCAGCAGCTACCAAAACAGACGCTTCAGCAGCTTCAAAAACGGACGCACCAACGGGACGTTCTGTAAGTGCTCCTTCAACTTCTAAAACCGCACCCACCGGTATCACTCCTTTCTTGGACGCTGGTGGGGACTCGTTTTCCTCTCAACTTTCTTCACGCAAGAATTTCATTCCTATGCACTATGTTTCTCCGGAGGCTCGAGCTAAGTTGGTCACAGGTGAGGTAATTACCAACTTGAGACAACTAACTCGGCGCCTTGCACCTGCTTTTGCTATCTATCCACACGATGTAGTCAACCTTGGTGCTTGGGACACTGCTGTTACCCCTCTGACCTCCAATCATGTTTTAGCTATTGATCCAGACTACTTTGGTTCGGCTACAGGTCAAGGTGACAGTTGTGTCTTTCGCACCATAGCTGCGTGTACCACCTCTTCCACCGATGCGAAATGGATTACAGAATGTACCTCTCCTTTGAGTTATATTAGTTATCTCTATTGCTTCGCTCGTGGTTCACGTAGATATGCTATATCTTCTCAACCTTCTAACGTTATCAACGCCGCTAAGTTTACAACATTTTGCGATGAAACTGATCCTACCGCCGACTCTGGTGTAGGAACTTTTGACTTGCGAATGAGTATGCACTCACTCGAGTTAATACCACCATTACAACCGTGGTTTATACCCGAGTGGGGAGCGTATGGCTACGGCTTTGATAACTCCTCTTCCTCTACTGTACCCCAGAACTCACAATCAGGTCTTAACTCGATCTTCTCAGGCAATCCAGCTCTGCAAAAATCGGGCGAGGCAGGTTGTGGTGTTGTGGTGTCAGTTCCTTCGACTTCTCGCTATCCTATCAAACTCATCACTTCGATGTCAGATGCTTCTATAGCAGATTACGTCAAATCTAAGAGTACAAACGCTCCTCGCTCGAGGCGCTTTTTGGAAATTAGGTACAAACCCTTCAGTACTTCCATTTCCGGAACTACTGGCACCTTCACTCCAAAACTCTGGCCATTCCCGACTACCATTCTTGAGGCAGGCGGTGATGACTTCAGTTTTGGTGGGCTAGTCCCACCACCCCTCCTAACCCGGACCACTAAGGCGCTGATTCTACCTAGCGTTACTACGGGTATTAGGAAAGCTTTTTAGCCCGGTAAGAGCCCGGATCAACAAGCGTGTATGCGCTAAAAAGCCCAAAGAATTTATTTCCCT
>Ga0228708_1000103_pt1 | contig 9000 bp, 9 predicted proteins | sample McNCre217_Aug_MT_2_FD_181460 | JGI IMG/M metagenome (GOLD analysis project Ga0228708, IMG submission 181460) | Metatranscriptome of freshwater microbial communities from McNutts Creek, Athens, Georgia, United States - 20-17_Aug_MT (Metagenome... | ecosystem: Environmental > Aquatic > Freshwater >... | reverse complement strand
CGGGCTTGCCTTCGGGTTTAAAAGACAGCATGGCTGGGTTGGAGATAGCGATAAACTTATCGTCCACAAGCTGGCCAGCCATAGTAGTAACACTAGTGATCTTTGCATATTCTTTGGCTGCCTCTGCTCCGACTAGAATAACGTAATCATATTGATCCAGATCAACTTCCAGATCAACGTCTTTTTTCAGTAGCTTTGTGATAGGCACCGAACTCATATGATAGTGATCGAACTCAAACTGGAAATAGTCAGAGTATCGAGTACGGTTCGGGGCTTTGTCAATCAGGGCGATTTTTGGCATAATTTTCCTTTAATACTTTATTATAGCGTATTTGGGCTAGTTATTCAAGTTTGTTTTCTAAACGACTCAAGGCTTTAATTAGTTGCGGTATTGCCCTACTATCTAATTTAGTAGTTATATTAGGGCACGTAGCTAATTTTATTTCTAGCATATTGTCATTAAGTCTCACCCAAGCATATTCACTAAGCAGAGGTGTAAGTATTGGATTCCATTCACTTTGTAACATATTCCCTCGTAGAATCAACATCTTCTTGAGATAATTCGCCTGGGTCTACACCGTCCGGGAGCATAATATTTTCTACAATGAACCCACAATCTTCGATTAGCGGTTTCAGTGTAAACATAGCTTTTTCACCTGCTTCGTCACCGTCAAACATTAAGTAAATGTGGGTAACGCCTTGTGCCTTAAATGGAAGCAGTTTTTGTGCTGTATTATTCTGTAGCGTATTCGTGCCAAAGGCACAGGTTACGTTTCGCAGACCTTTGTCAAATAAGTTAAGCATATCGAAGATACCTTCAACAATTACCAAACTCTTTCCAGCTTCTGGTAATTGAGCTGGAAATAGTGGAATCTGTACTCCACTAGGGTAATTAAGGTATCTAGGATTGCCGTTACTTAGGGTATGGCGACCCACGTAAACAGCAGTTTTCCCAGTTACATCAGTAATTGGGAAAATAATTCTGTCTACTAGCTTTTCTACTTGATAAGTATAAAAAGCACCAAAGTATTGAAGTGTTTTAGCACTAATCCCACGAAACGGTTTCGTATAAGGAGTAGCTCCAGCGGGCACTTCTAGGTTGTGTGAGAACGCTTTAATATCAGCCAGTTTCTCTTTTAGTTTTGCAATTTTAAGAGGTACGGGATTAGTAAAAACCCCGTAAAACTTAAATAGATTGGTTTTGAATCCGCAAGCAAAGCAGTGAGAGACTCCAGATACTCGATCAACTCGGAAGCTGGGATTACTATCAGGATGCTCTGGGTTCAAACATTTGATAAGATAATCACGACCTGAAACCTGATAGGCTAGGCCGTTCTTTTGAATTAGTTCTAGTACTGGATCGCTCATTTTATGTGTCTATTTTGTAGAATTCTTTACAAGCTAACCAACCGTTCTGAAAGGCTAGTAGGGCCGCATATGCTTCCGGTAGTGTAGATTTACCAGGATCTAGTCTATCGTGATAGTCTAACCAAAAAGTCATACTGACATTGGCTAGCTCACCTTCTCCTAATATTTCTAATAGTTCGTCTGGTGTATGCATTATGTATGCCAAGGTAAGTCGGCACCTGTATCGTCTTGGGTTACGTCTGCTTTAGGGGCTTTGCTTCCGCCCGCTTTTTTGATCGTTTCTTTAGCAGCTGGCTTATCCACACTCTGTGGCGAGATACGTAGTGTATCCCAGTCAATCGGGCATGTGAACGCCATTTCTTTGCCGCCACGGATTTTCGTCGTTTCAAAAGAGACTGCGTTATTCTCTTTATCATGCGCTTCCATAACAAGGGCAATATCCGCCGCGTCCAATATACCTTTGGCGAAACGGGCCTCTCCGTCCTTGTCAATCTGATACGGCGAAACCAAGACAATTTCGTATTTCCGTGCAAGATTTTTGAGTTTCTTGGATACCTCAATCTGTGGTTTCCAGTCATACTGATCAGCGCCTTCTAGGACAATTTGGTTAATATAGTCTACGACAACAACGCCCAGCTTATCACCAAACTTTGCTTTGGCTTTGCCAATGTGCAAGTCGATGCTACTTAGGGTCAAGTCACGGTCGTCAACAATAATCATCTGATTATCTGCTTTAAGTTTGAAGTTACGCACCAGCATTTCTTCAAACTTAAAGCGGTCACGATGACGCATAAACTCGATAACGGTTTCATCTGCGTCTTGGAACATTCCTGCTCGTGCCTTAACAACTTTTAAGACTTCGTCATCAGTTAATTTATTTTGTTTTAGATTCTGTAAGTTTACGCCAGAGAGAATAGCCAAGTTACGTTGGTTAGTCTCATAGGCGGTCATTTCGATACTAAAATATAGAGAAGAATTGCCAGATTCGTACTGGTTAACAAAAATGTTACTACTAGTAATGGACTTTCCCGATCCTCTTTTACCACCGATAAGCACCAACTCCTGACGAGCCACGCCGCCCAGCACAGCATCAAAAGTATTGTTAAGACCAAGATAAACACGTTCTTTCTCCAAATCGTTAGGATGCTGAAACATCATCATGTCAGCCATCGTAAAGACTTTTTCACTAGTATGGGTTTTTTCTTCGATAGTCATGGCTATGGTAGCCAGATTATCTTTAATTTCGTTTGAGTCGTAAAGCGGTAGTTTGTCTACGAACTTATCAAGTAATTTAACTGTCTCATTCTGAGTATACTGGTCGATTAGAGCATCGAGAGCAACCTCAGCTGAAACATCTGGAACTTCGGTGAGCCTTAGGGTCGCGAGTGTTTTAGAAGCTGGACCTTCTCTAAGTGTAAGCTCAAGATCATCAAAACTAGGTAATGCATTATACTTTTCGTAATGCTTGTTGACGATAGAATATAGACTAGAGTAAGCCGGGTCTAAAAACACCAGCTTCAGCTTTGCCCAGATATCTAGGCTCTGCTCGCTTAGCAGTTTATTAAGAACAACGGCTGATACATCCATATTAGCTTACCTTAGATTCATTATCTATAATTACTTGGTCAATAATTTCTGTGACTTTATAAAGAACCTGATCTCTCAGTTTCTTAATATCTTGTTGATAGCTAGAGCCTTTATCAAAAAGCATACTAAGCTGTTCATGGGTAACTAACTGCTGTAACCCGAAATATAGGTAATCATACGCCATTGTTGATTCAGGCATAACTTCTACCTGAGCCATACGACCGTAGTTGTGTACAGCTTGCTTTACTACTTCTTCAACAGTAAACGACTCATTGTCGTGGTATGTAATTTGTACTTTCATTTACTGAACTCCAAAGTAAAAAGCCCGAGAGTTGTGGGGGACTCTCGGGCCAAGTGGTTTTTACACCAAATTAAGCAGCAGCTTTAGCTTCTGCCTTAGCTTTCTTAGCTGCGCCGTCATAGTCGGCAACTTTAATACCACGACGAGTCAGCAAAGTACGCAGACCACGCTCTGTCTTGTCAACAGCAGCTGCGATTTCGGCAACAGTCATAGTTGCGATTGCAGAACCTAGTGCGGTAACTGGATCAACAGATTCCTTAGCATGGCTTTCGCGCTGTGCAGGGATCTTGCTGATTTGGCCCTTACGAGTCAGGCTCAGGGCCTTACCACGAACGCTGGCAACAGACTTGCCTAGAGCGCTAGCAATGTCTTCAATGAAGGAACCGCTGTCAGCCATTTTAATAAACTTAGCTTCTTCTGCTTCGGTATAAGTACGAGCAGCTTCAACTTTTTCGGCAGGCTTGACAGAACCAGTCAGTTCAAGAGCAAGCAGCTTACCTTGGATTTGCTTTGCAGAGAATTTGCCACTAGCAAACTGCTCGGCGATTTCTTTGTAAGTGTAGCGACCAGCATTAGCGTTAACGAAGTCGGCAAGGTCGTCGCCTTCGCTAGCGGTGAAAGCGCTAGTCTTTTCTTTAGCCATAGAAGCAACTTCATGGTCTAGTTGACGCAGCTTGCTAGCAACTGATCGGGTTGTGAAGCCAAGGGCTTCGGCAATTTGCTCAACGGTGCCTGCGGAAACAGGGCTTTCGCCTCCAACCATGTTCAACATTTGGTTAGTGGCTTCGTCAGACCATTTTTTAGCTTTTTCAGTCATTTTGTTTTTCTTTCAAGAAAGTGTTTAGATTTTGGATAATTGTAATGCCGAGGTCATCGGCTTTTTTACGTTTCGAACTGCCCTTGTTATCTTCATCAACCAAATAGTCGGTAGATTTCGTTACTGTTTCCGTAACTTTGAAACCTGCCTCTTCTAGAGCTTTGTAGGCTTCCGACTTTGTTTTAAACGAGGATAGTTTTCCAGTAATACAGACGGACTTTCCGCCACTCTGTACGGGAACTTGTTGAGAGGTAAAAGAGAAGGGTAAAAACTCTCTTACTTCGTTAAACTCTGTTTCTAGCCAACCGACTAGATTTTGCGAGACTTTCTCACCTAGACCAGCCTCACGGCATTTTTCAAAAGTGATTTCGTCAATATTGCTAACTGCGGCACAAATCTTTTTAGAGGCTGTACCACCAACTAGCGGGATGGAGAACGAGGCGATGACTGTAGCCAGATCAGCTTGTTTAGCTTTCTCAATTTCATTCAATAGCTTAGCAGTAGTCTTTTCACCTAGGGTTTCTTCTACTGTACTAGCATCGAGATAGAAAAGCTCTGTAATGTCAGCTAAGCCCAATTTCTCAATAGTTTTTGCACCAATGCCTTTGATACCCAGAGTCTTGCAAAAATGTTCGACTTTCTTGGAAAGCTGAGCATCACAAGCTGTGTTACGACAAAAGAGTTGATCATTGACCAATTCTAGAGGGTAGTTACAGCAAGGGCAAGTTGTCGGGATTTCGATCTTCATGGTTTTTTATCAATTTCTAAGTATATATTATACTGCTTTGGGGACTATAGGACAAGTCAAAATTTCTGTTCCCTTAAGCATCAACTTTGTGGAGAATACATGGAATGATTTCCCCACTACGGATAATGGCTACTGTATCTCCGATTCGGAGATCCAGCATTTCAATGAAACCAGGATTATTAAGAGTAGCACGACTGACAAGGGCATCGCCAATATAAACAGGCTCCAGAATAGCAACTGGAGTGACTTTGCCGCTTTTGCCAACTTGCCATTCAACATCAAGAAGTTTTGTTTCAACATGGGCTGCTCGTTCTTTCTTAGCATATGCACCACGAGGATGCTTGCTAGTATATCCCATTTCAAAAAACTGCTTGTTATCGTTTACACGGAAGACCACTCCGTCACATGGGAAGATTTTATCAAGGTCTGGTTCATTGATTACTCCGAAGCCGTAGCTTTGCAATAGCTTCATATCTTCGTTAAAAGTATCGGCTAGGGTAGGTTGTACGCCGTAGGCGAAGAACGAAAGGGCACGAGTTTTGAATTCGTTGACGTCCTTCAAATTAAGCGAACCTGCTGCATAGTTACGAGCGTTCTCGATGTTAAGCGGAGCAACAAACTCACCGGTAACCTGCACTACACCAGTATGGGGAATAGTATGAGGAACAATGTTAGTTGCTAGAAGTTTATCAGTGATTAGCTGACCTTCCACCCCGTCACCGCGTGTAAGACCTCGAACAAGATGACCGTCAACATAAAGAAGGCTGATAGCTGCCCCATCCAGCTTAACACTAGTAGCAACTGATCGAATGCCTTCGAGAGGACGGTTACCTTCATCTTCATAGTATTTTTGCAGACTGTACATCTGGTACAGGTGCTTCTCCTTGTTTTCGTGTTGCTTAGAGCCGACTGAGTTATAACCAACAGAATCAGCCAGGCGATCAAACTGCTCGTCCGAAATGATAGGCGAACCTGCGTAATATGCTTTTGATGCTGAGTCTAGGAATTGTTCGATTTTAGTCATTATTAATCAGTCGTTTTACAAAGTCAGACATTAACTGTCTATGATTACTATTATAATATGATTTAGGGATATTGTCAAGTTCAAACCACCATTCCTGACTTTCAGGATGACAACCAATCATACCTACATTACCCTGAATAGCCGCCATAGCATCACCGTTGTAATACTCTGCAACTACTTCCATATCCTCTCCTACAATGGCACAACCATCATAGAAGTACATTTGTTCTGGAACACCTAACCATTCAACTTTAGCAATAGTAGGGCCGTCAGTAATAATATCTCCAGAAGCTCGCTCAATATATTGACCTACTTCTAAATCATATACTAGGTCAAAGTAGTTTGGGCCTGCCCAATAAGCACCCATGCAAATACCGAAATACTTACCTCCACAATGTACATACTCTTGAACTGCTGAAATATGGTCTTCGGTAAAAATATCGAAGAAATCGTCAGCATCACCCATTCCGCCTGGAAAGCACACTGCATCAAAGTCAGCTAAGAAACCAGTAGTAAGATTATCAATACCAAAAGTACGAATGTCGAAATCACGAACCAAGCCTTCAATCATACCCAAAGCGCACTCAGTTTCGCATTGTGGATCATGGATAAAAATTGCTAATGTTGGTTTCATGTTCATTCCCTGTTTAAAGAATAATTATAACAGTTTAGGGTAAGCAAAACAAGTAAAAAATTAAAAAGCCCAGCCGAAGCCGGGCTTAGATCAGGCACGAGCATTAGCACGTACTTGATCGAAGGTATACTCAGTTACGAGTTTACCGTCACAGTAAACAGTTTCCAGGGCATTTTTCCAACCAAACCCTCTATCAGTCCAAGTGCGTGGTGCATCAACTGCACTAACGTACTCTCCGCCGGATTCCCAAAGCGAAACACGGCCTGCTTTAGACTTCTTGCCACTATCAGTGACAGGATCTTTTTGTACATCAATCCACTTTCCGTTTACTTCCGCACTAGAGCATTTCATTGCGAACTTTTGAGTATCGCGATCAACTTGCTGTAGTAAGGCTCCGCCCATACCAAAAGCAATATTGTCAGCACTCCAACCCATAGCCATGAACCCTCCGAGAATGCTACGAATAGTAAGCTCGTTAACACCATCGCCCTGAATAAGTCGAACGTTGTTGAGGACTCGGAAGCCTTTGCTGTTGGTTGTGTATCCAAATTTCTCTCCTAGAATCTCGATCAATTGTTGATTAACAATCAAAGGATCGCCGCTGTCTGGGCGGATAACAATAGTAGCACCACTGTCAATTACTTGCTGACGCAGTTCTTCGCCCCAGAGGTTGCGGACAGCGTTGAAGATATCATAGCTGTCTGAAACAATGGCGACGATACTGGCTGGACGGGCAAACTGGTTGAGCATATTTCGGTATGCATCAACTTCACCATCACGTCCCCAGCTGGTAATAGTACTGTGCTCTGCGGCCGGGATACTGAATCCAGCAACGCAAGTGTTGTAATACTCCCGAGCAAAGAGGATACCACTAATAGTATCAGTACCCATAAAGTTAACGAGGTGCGCGGCACCACCGATACCAGCGCTCTCCATAGAAGATACACCGCGAGCGCCAAAGTCGTGCAGTTTAAAATCAATAAGGCTAGGGTCACCAGTTTTCTCCAGGTAATCTAAGATTACACGTTTAATAGTCCACGACTGGGTAGCTACTGTAGTAGGATACCAGATTGCACGAAGCAACGCGGTTTCCAACCAAGTAGTCAGCCAAAAGCAGTTGGGATCTGTGTTCTCGATTGTTGCCAGAACGTTTTTGACACCCACCACAGTGCCTTCAGGTACTGCACGAATAACGACGGGAAGGAATCCGTTGTGCTCACGCAGAATGTATTCCCAGCCCTCACGATTAAAGGGCTCTCCGTGGGCTTGTAGAATCTCGCCCGCAAAATCAATGTCGGCTTGCGTAATAGGGTCAAGCAGATACTCCTTGATAAAGGCTTGAAGACCGAAGAACACGGTTTGGTCATAACGACCGCCACGGCTCTCGATATAAGAATATACACCAGTAGTACCGGCAGGATATTGCTTGAACATCGAAGTTTTGTAACTGTCAGTGTTCAGAATGATGTTTTTTGCGAATTTCATAGTAAGCTCCTTACTTAGTAAATGAATGCTGGATAGGCAGTTGTGCCTGTCATTTTGGAAATAATGTCTGCATGGTCATCATACAGACGGTAATTGTTGAGTGCATCGACAATATCAACCCACTCTGTGTGCTGAGCATCGTCTGCCGCGTTAGCACGCGGAGGCTTGCCGTCTGGGTCAGGCTGGACTTTAATTAGTACAGCCATTGTGTTACGTGGAAGACCGAAACTGCGAGTAGGTGAATCAAATAGTTGTTGACTCACTACTGAACCACGAAGAACCTTTTCAGGCACTCGCACATTAGTTTCTTCTTGCAACTCACGGATAGCACAATCTAGGAAATTTTCCTTAGCGTTCTTGAAACCGCCTGGCAATGCCCAAGCACCTTGGCCTGGAGCGTGTTTACGCTGAATAAGCAAAACTTTACCTTGGCAAACTAGAACTGCATCGCTACAGTTGAAGTTAAGAGTTTCTGGGAAAGGATAGTTAGCAAACAGCTCACGCTCTTTCTCATAGAACTTCCAGTCAGCTTTCACAGTATCAGGCATATCGGGATGCTCTGATTTCAGCATTGCAGTACGAACTTGCGTTGCATTGATCTGATACTCTGAATTAATCTCGCGGAATTCCCATTCTGGGAACCACTTGAGATAGTTATTACCTTCTTTAGTATGCCCAAACAGCACTGGAGTATAGATAGTACGTGATCGTACTGTTACCTTAACATCCGAAATCCACTGTTCATCATTATATGCGTAGTCGTTAACAGGCATGAAATCCACGTTCTCTACACCAGCAGTACGCAACTTCTTACGAAGCAATTGCACACGTTCTGTATATGTCCAAGGATTCTTAATTGATCGAGCGCGGTTAGCAGAACCAACCAACACAATCAAAGTCTCTACCTGACTAGCGGCTACACCCAGCGCATGAACGTGACCTTCATGGCAGGGCTGAAAGCGTCCAATAAAGACGCCAAACTCTTTTTTCATACGAAAACTCCTTTCGTTGTTGCGACTCGACAATATTATCGAAT
>Ga0228708_1000102_pt1 | contig 9007 bp, 2 predicted proteins | sample McNCre217_Aug_MT_2_FD_181460 | JGI IMG/M metagenome (GOLD analysis project Ga0228708, IMG submission 181460) | Metatranscriptome of freshwater microbial communities from McNutts Creek, Athens, Georgia, United States - 20-17_Aug_MT (Metagenome... | ecosystem: Environmental > Aquatic > Freshwater >... | reverse complement strand
GTCGAAGAGATGTGCACACATAGTATACTTCTAGTTCATAATTTTGCACCAATTATGAATATGCAGCGATGCATAGTATGATAGTTGTAAGTACATATAGTCTATAAAGTCGAAAGTTTTATAGTTATATGTTTTACATTGTATATTGTACCTGTTGAGGACTATCGGGTTAAAAACCAGTTGGCGAGTTATATAGCGCCACACTCACTTAACATTATCTATTCTGATATAGTATAGTAATTAAGTCTTTATGTTTAATTTTATATCATGAAGAATATATTAATGTTGCACCGACATCCTTGTTCAAAACAACATTACAAATCACAATTTCTAACAATTTTAATAACATCATATAGTGATTATATTCAGATTTTAAATTTAGCGTATCTACACGACTTACTCCTTTTTATTTTTGTTGATGTATCTTGTGTTTAATCCATGTAGTAGATTTGTCCCGCCCTGCCCTTTACTGTTTATTTATACATAGGGAGATAAAGGCCCACAAATTGAAGATTGCTTTATTCACAGATGCTGATAAAGAATATTTAAGATTCACTAAGAAGTGATAACTATCGGAGAGATAGTTAGTGCTGATTACACATTTGTCTAAAACGTGTCTCCGCACGTTCTAAGAGGCAAAATTGAGATGCCTGTTCATAAATTTAATATTTGTTTATAATGATTATCTATTTTCATTCATATACTATCGACCCCACTCGGAATAGTTTACATTCCTAGCAAGTTGAGCCGCGAATGTGCTCACAAAATTTGGAGAAAAATGAATACACCTAAAAATTTAAATACGGAAAGAAAAATCGAACAGAAAAGAGCATTTAAGGAAATGCAATTGTCAGATAATTTGGGTTATGGAGACCTAAATTATGGGCAGAGTATTTCGCTTAAATGTACTACGCAAGTTCCGGATACACCTCAGATTGTATCAAGGGAACACAAACACATTATAGATGTTAATCTTAATGTTTTTGAAATAAACAGTGCAAGAGAAATTATAGAAAATATCAGAAATTTGAATGTGTTTAGAAGACACATATTTTATGATATGTTTCCTGTAGTTAATATTGCACTATTAGGGAGTGAAGGATTCTTGAGTTGGCCATTTGGTCCTCAAGATCTGCTCTATCAGTGGAGAGAAAATAATTATATTCTTGTGTCAGAAATTTTAATTGTTTTTGATCATCTAGTGGAACAGAATATAACCCCATCAAGTTATATGTCATTTATCGCAATATTACATGATATTGTGTATAAAACTACGTATCGAAACCATACGTTATTATACAATTCATATGCCATAGAAGGGTGTGTAAAACTTCTATTGTCAGTTAATTTTGAGATCAAATACTTTATGAAAATGACATCGCATGTTTTTGTATGTAGAGACAAAGTAATAACTGCAGATGTGATTATTCAAGCATGCAAATTATATATGGAAAACTGCACCAATATTCAAACTAGATCTAATGTTTCTAGACTTATTGGCTATATAAATTTAGTGCCCTATAAATTAGAATCCACATTTTCTGATATTTTGGGTTGCTCCAAAATAGTGGATGTTGCCAACGTATGTGATTTAGAGTCAGTCACCTCATTGGCATTACTATATAGCAGATTAAGATTATGTACGCATTATCTTGACTTTGCTAAAGAAATTTCCTTGTATTATATTGGATTAGTACATGGAGATAGAATGGGAATAAATATTCAGAACTTTGCAGTAGAATATTTACTCAAATTACCATCATTATTATCATCTATAGTTGATATTATTATATCCCAATGTAAAGCTCTATTTGCTGAAAATAGCACTGAAGAAATATTTTCTTCATTGGGATTGGGAACTAGTATTAATGCACCTTCCTCAGCTATGGATATGCTGTGGGAAATAATGATTGCTGGTGGGTGTGTACCATTTGCATATTTATTTGGAATAAGCAAAGGTGCCAGTATAGCTGAGGTAGTGCAAGATGTTAAGAGTTATTTAGCACCATTGTTATCTGCTAAGACGTTATTGGAGAAAATAATATATTTCTTTAAATTTATGTTAGAGAGAGGTTATATGTTTTTCATTACTGGCGAGATTAGATATCTATACAAATCTGACCTGGAACTGGACTTTTATGAGAATTGTGTGGAGTTATTAGCTAAAGTAGATAATGTACAGGGTTCCACTAGTGATGATCCAACATGCAATCCCTATGATTCTATAATTTCTGAATTGGATGTTGAAATTAACCTAGCAAACAAGTTACTTAAAACACCTGGTAGTAGAACTGATAGATTGCTGAGTTTTAAAGATAGATTAGTTAAAGCTAAGCAAATTATGATATACAATAGTACACATGGGAAGATGAGGCAAGCACCATATGGAATTTTACTTATAGGTCCACCCAGCGTGGGAAAATCTTTTCTAACAAATATGATTATACCTCAAGTAATGTCTACATATGGTTTAGCAGTAGATCATAACGTTAATATATATACTACTAATAGCAACGATGAATTCTTTAGTGGGTATGTACCAGCCAAACATTCTGTCATTGTGATGGATGATATAGCACAGAAATCAGTTGAAGCTAAAGATTTTAATGAATTGATGCTTGCTATAAGTCTCATAAATAATATACCTTTTAACACAGTACACGCAGAACTGGAGAAAAAAGGGAATATATATGCTACACCTAAGTTGGTTGTAGCAACTACTAATAGTAAGAATGTGAATACATCTATGCTTAATTGTCCTATGGCTTTCCTACGTAGGTTTCTAGTTATAGACGTCTCAGTTAAGGATGAGTATAGAGTTGAGAATGCTTCAAATGTGGACACTTCTAAGATAGTGGGGATATCAAATTATCACTCATTAGAATGGCGCAGATGTATAGTCTCTGAATCACGGCATGTGGCAATGCAATGGAATATTCTTGGTAAAGGAGATATTCATGATCTAGCGGATTTTCTCAAGCTAGATGTTAAAAGACACATGTTGTCACAGCAACAATTTTTATTGACCATGGGGAAGTTTTACTCTAAATCCTCTTGTATCAAATGTGAAAGGATACAGTCCTTGTGTCAATGTGAAATACCCATTCTACACCCGTTGAATGAATATAAGGAAACTGTCGTTGGGCAGAAGCTTCAACCCCTAAATTACTGGGACTTGTTCTTACAAACTCCAAGTGTAATCTTTGAAACTTGTAAAGTCAAGCTGAATCAGTACTCTAATTACAAACCTTTTGAATTATTAGCTAAGGATGTAAAATTGACTTATCACAAGCGTACACAGTATAAACTCGAAGCACTTTGGGATCAGGAGGCTGAATCTGAATTTACCCAAACATTAAGATATGCATTAGCATTTATGCTATGTGCATTATACTATAAAGCTGAGAGCTACACTACAGTAGTTTTATATTTTACACTTTTTGTGATATCTGGACTTATTGTTAATTTATCTTATAGACTGTTTTTATGGTTAAAACTCTATATAATAGTCCAGTTGGAAATTGTCAAGATAAAGTTAGATAAAGTTACGTACCCTATTCTTTATTGTAAAAATTTGGCGCTAAGTACTCGAAATTATCTATATATAGATATGATTACTCGAATGGCATCAATGACAGACCATCAAGTTAAGCAGTTGAAATTGATTGCGTTATTTGCTTCTAGTGGAGCAATAATAACTTATGTATTTCAGGATAAATTAAGATTATTACTTGCACCAGCAAAACAGTCTATGATCATTGAGGAACCAAAGGCATTCGCATTAAATATACCAAAATCAACTCATGTAAATGTAAAGCTAGAGATGGATCACGCAATCCCTCCTGGTATAGTTAGTATTTGTAATAAAGCATCACTAACAGGTCATACTAGATTAGAACGTAATTTGTGTGTCATACAAATTAAATCTTTTCAAGAGAAACCAGTATTAGTACGTGCGATAGCTCTTACACCATCAATTCTTTTACTTCCTTTACATGCATTCAAAGACGTGCCTAGCAAAGGGAAAGTATATGTCTTCTTTAGTTCCAGTGGAGTTTCTACAGGTAGACAGGAATTACCATATGACATGGAAAATCGGAAGATATTTCATCCTTTTAGAGATGAAATAGATTTAGTATTGTTAAATGGGTATCTAGGAGCAGTAGATAATATCTTAGATATGTTTAATGATAAGTTCAATCAGATAGCTATCAAAGGTCACCTATTAACTAGAGTGACGGATGGTTACTTCAATACACAGTCTTTAGCTGTTCATTTCTCACATGTAGCTAAGTTTGGCTTGCATATGACACTTGCTTTTTATAGTTTCAGTGACAAATTGGATAGAGATTTAGCTGGCTATTGTGGCTCACCATATGTAGGTTCAGATGATAAGATATATGGAATACATGTTACAACAGTTAATAAGACTTTAAATGCAGCGCCCTACGCATTTCTTATTATTACACAAACCATGATAATGCAGGAGATTGCTGCTTTTCCTAGACTAATAGTAGTTGACTCTAAGTTAGGAGTACTACCATTATTGGAGAAGCACGCATTATCGCCATTACATAGCAAAAGTTGTCTCCAACACATTAAAAATGGAAACTCTTTAGTTGTTGGTAGCTTACAGAATTTTCATAGAATAGATGCAGATGATATAGTTCAGGAATTGCCAATAGCTAGATGGTTACCTGATGACTATAAATGTCCATTAATGCAACCCATTATGAAGGGAGTAACAGAGTTAGGAGATGACAACTACTATCAATACAAACATCCGTACCTAATAGCTTACTCCGCTAGTGACTCATTGTTTGTGGAAGATATAGATCTGAAAAGATATGAATTTGTATCTACTGTGATGGCAAATAGATACAAAGCATTGCTTGATAAGGAAGACTTAACAGTACACTTATTGCAACCACTTTCAGACACCATGAATATTTGTGGGTCACTTGGAGAATACAAATATATTGATTCTCTTAATCTCCAGACTTCTACAGGGTATCCCTGGAATTGTAAAAAAGTAAAGATGTTTACCGATAGGCAAATACCAATACCGATAAGTATGGAAATGGATAAAATTCAAGATTGTTGGCGCAATAACACGAGATATAACCCTATAATTGGATCTTGTATGAAATTAGAGCCTGTGTCTCCTAATAAGCGAAGAGATGGGAGAACTAGAGTTTTCAATGTGGTTCCTGTAGCATTTACACTACTAGTTCGCAGGAATTATTTACCCATATTAGCTATTATACAAACATATAGACACATCTTCGAATGTGCTGTGGGTATTAACGTAGCTTCTAATGACTGGTGCGAAGTTATAAAATTTCTTCAGCAGATGAATCCAAGCTTAGATAAATTATCTGATTCAGATTTTGCATATTATGATATGTTGCAGCCATCGTATGTTATGTACTCTGTATTAAATTTATTTATATGGATAGCCAAATATATTAAAAATAGGTATGCTATGCACCCAACTATGAAGTATACTGATGTTAATATAAACCAGATGGAAATGATTAGAGATGAATTGATGTGTCCATTCATATCAGTCAATGGCGATATTATCGCTTTGAGTAATAGATTGATCTCAGGTATCTCATACACTGTGAATTATAATTCACTTCTAAACTCATGGTTGAATAGATATGCGTGGTATGCATATTATACAGATGAATTTGAGAAATATGTTAGATTGATAACATACGGTGATGATGGTCTTAGAGCCATAGGGAATAAAGAGTTTACTATAGCTATGATGAGAGATGCTCTCAAGCCATTAGGAATTCAAATCACCTCAGCTGCTAAGAGTGGTGATCTACTTGCTTACCAGAAATTGTCTGAAGTAACTTTCTTAAAGCGGAGATGGGTTTGGTCAGACAGATATAATACATATTTATGTCCTATAGAAAAGAGCTCACTAGCTAAGACTCTAACATATTATTTACCTAGTGCTGCATTAACCTTAGAACAAATGACTACAACACACTGTGATGCAGTGTTATCAAATGTTTTCTTCAATGGTGAAGAAGAATTTTATAAGGTTAGTGATATGTTAGTGCAAGTATGTGGTAAGTGTGCAATTGAGTTCAAACCAAAGAATTATTTATACTATGAAAATATGTACAAAAACGATGGTTACATGTGGAAAGAGGGTTTCCAAATGTAACTTACTTGCAGGTACGGCGGGTGAGAAAACACCCGCTTGAACAAATAAAACACATTGAAGTATATAGCCATTATACAAGGTGTATTATCTATACAATAATATGCCGTGGAAATACTTTAGTGTTGCTTATATGACTATTTAGTCTTGATTTAGCAAATCGCAATGTATATAACTTATATTACAATAGTTATACGTAATATATTTATAAATAAATTAACTACCGATACAACAACACAAACTAGTGCTTTAGATTCTATCCAAAGGGGATCAGGCATTATTGCTGAGAATGTTCAGCAAACAAATACTTTGGATGATACCCAGGTCAAACCTGGGATTGATGGATCTAGTTATTCCGAAGTTTCTCAAACACCTATTGAATTGTCTAAATATCTTGAGAGACCCATTTTACTAAGAAGCCAGAATTATTTTGATTCTGGAACATCTGTAATCGTGGGAGCACCTTACTCAGTCGTGTATGGAACTTTATCATCACGAGCGAAGATGAGTGGATATACACTGTTAAGGACTGGATATAAATTTACAATAGTGACTAATGGTAATCCATTTTGGGTAGGACGTATGAGAGTGTCCTGGGTGCCACATGTTGCTGGAATGAGTGCTATTGAAACTACCATGGGAAGATTAAGTAATCTCGATGGAGTGGATATAGACATTAGTGCAAATTCAACACATGAAATGGTAATACCATATTCTAGTATGTATCCAAACTTTAGCTTACAGACTAGTGGTACGGTTAATCAACAGGGTAGTCTGGTGATGAGATCATATATGAATGCGAGTACGGTTGGGACAGCTTCGCTTTCCAACTCCGATATTCGTTTTGATATATATGTTTCTCTTGTTGATCCTGTTTTATCTGTACTTAATCCGACTTTACTCGCATTAGAATCAACATTTGAGAATTTTCCTAGGGGTATTTTGAGTGGTACAGCAACAATGATTGCTAAAACCAGTGACAAATTGGGGAAAATTCCAGGATTGGGGTACATGGCTACTGTTTCTAAAGTGGCGGATACTTTAGGAAAAGTGGCGAATGTTTTTGGATTTTCTAAACCTGCAAATTTATTAAATCCAATAGATACACAATTGACATTATTTAAGAATTCCCAGTATACAGAGGGAACTGATTCTGGAGGTAAATTGTGTCTTGATCCGAAATGTGAGGCTATTATTGACCCAGCATATTTGGGGACAACTGCTGAGGATGAGATGAGTATTATGTATTTAATACGTAAATGGTCTTTTCTAACGACAGTATTGTGGTCAACAAGTGACGCTGTCAACACTGTTTTGGAGAAGGTCATAGCAGTCCCATGTCATTATAACAAATACACAAGTGGAACGTTTACCGACATAGCGCATCAGTATACATCACTTGGGTATGTATCATTACCTTTCCAATACTGGCGTGGGAGTATAGAAGTTAGGATTGAGATAATAAAATCTATGTATCATAAAGGCATTTTGCGAGTCTTTTATCAACCTATGGGTATATCCGGTTCTCCTACTGGTGATTTAACCCAAAATGCTTTTGTTGTTTTTATTGATTTAGAAACATACACTGAAGCTGTAGATATAATTATACCTTGGTCCTTGCCTCAGGATTTTGAGTATGTTACAGCTCGTTACCCTGGACAAGCTCAAGGATCTAATAATAATGGTAGGCTTGAAGTTTCTGTTCACCGTAAACTCTCAAGTCCCATTTCTACTACATCTGTTGGGGTCAAGTTTTCAATCCGAGGTGGTAAGGATTTTGAATTAGCTTATCCTAGTAGTTACAAGATCATAGATTACTGTGGACTACCCCCTGTAGATGCAGAAGATGTGACTGATACACCAAATTTCTTCCAGGATTTTTTAGTGAACCAAGTTCCTCCAACATCTTCATTTTCTGTTGGAGCTTATACAAGCTATCCAATAGGTGCAGGTGTAGCTCCAGGAGATGTAGTGAATCAATCAACATATGTGATGGGTCCATTAGCTGATGTTCCTTCGATGGCAGGAGCACACTTTGGAGAAAAGATCACTAGTGTACGTTCTTTGATTAAGAGAGTGTCATATTATACTAGCATATTACCATATTTTGATGATGGTGCTAACTATGATACAACACTTAATGCAGTGGACATATTTGGTGTGTCCGATGTACCCATTGCACCAGGAGCGTATTATGATACTGTTGGTAGATCCTGCTTTAATATGAATGCGTGGACTTTCGACTCTTATTTTAGAAGACTATATACTTATTCTACAGGTGGGATTAGATATAAAGTTATATATAGAAGTCATGATGGTGTAGTTCAGCCATATGTAAGAGTTTTTAGAGGACATGCAAATACAGGATCATTCTTCAATAAGTTATGGTGTGTATCAGAGGGATATGGTACTTTAGAGGAGTATTCTTGGTTTGCTCATTTGGTTCTCAATGCTATGTCTATACATGGTGAGATATTATATAAGCCTAATTCCTTGGGTGGGATAGAATTTGAGATACCTCAAGGGACTTTAGGTAGGGCACATATTATCTCTAATGAAGATAAATATAGACAGATCATAGGTGGTGCCTATGTTGCTCTTAGCCCAAGTTTTGCACCAGACAATAAGCCGTTAATAGATGTATATCAGGGAGCAGCTGATGATACTACATATTATGGTTATCGTGGGGTGCCCATGTTATATAGATATAGCCAGAAAGTCACTACACGCACGTAGTGCAAGTTAAACAAATCTTTAAAATTTGTGCCAAATGACTACTTTTATAAGTAGGGGGTCAGGCCCATTCATTTGTGTAAGTACACT
>Ga0228708_1000101_pt1 | contig 9040 bp, 2 predicted proteins | sample McNCre217_Aug_MT_2_FD_181460 | JGI IMG/M metagenome (GOLD analysis project Ga0228708, IMG submission 181460) | Metatranscriptome of freshwater microbial communities from McNutts Creek, Athens, Georgia, United States - 20-17_Aug_MT (Metagenome... | ecosystem: Environmental > Aquatic > Freshwater >... | reverse complement strand
GGGGGACGCTGCACAGCGTTCCAGTTGGTAAATAAATAAGGCGCGCGCAACAAAACTGGTATGACGGTGTGCAAATGGTCCCAAGTTTTGTATAGGTTTAATATAGGAACTCCGCAGCAAAATGATTAAAAGAAACTGCAAAATTAATAAATCGAGCTTACGGTTGATTATATAGGGGGTTAAATAGTACGTAAGCGAAGCGGTTGGTTCCTCGTAGGAGTGTGGAAAGATGATAATATGTACAAAATAAAATTTGCGTGCCGTATGAATTCAGTGACGGAATACACGACTATCATGTTTTTCTATGTTATATATTTAATGTTAAGAATATGTAATCATCAGAAAACCACACACACGCTTTTTAAGGCGTGCTACCTAGCCGGCTAAGCGCCGGAGCTTGTGACGTATGGCGGGAGTTTAATTCCTACGACCGCCGCGGGAATGGCGTGTTCCACGTGGGCGACGTGCGGGGGATTTAGATCGACCTCCGCGTAGCTGCGAGCGATTGGCGCGTCGCTGCGTCATCTCGAGCCGTTCGAGCTTGTTGACGACGGTGTTGAGTATGCGGGCGGTCTGGTCTTGACGCCTGTTGCGACCAGGGGTGCTGCGCCCGCTGCGACCTTTCTTGGGGGTCTTCGCTCGATGGGGGGTAAACTTGCCCGTGCGGCCGTCGACGATGCCGCCTTTGGTCCAGTCGCGCTTGGGTTTACGTGGCGCGGGCACGGGCTTCTCCTCCACCTCCGCAGCCAAGGTGGGAGTGGTATCCGTGTTATCGACAGGCGCTGGCTCTGCGTTGGTGACACGCTTGGTTTTACCACCAGTGACGGCTTCGAGTACCGGTTTAGCAACGGACTCCATGAGTGCGCCTGCGATGGCCTCCTCGCCGAACACGTTGAATTCGGCGGGCATGCCGTCCTGACGTGACTGCGTGATGATCGCAGCGGTCTCCAGCGCCAAAGGATCGAACAATGACGGTGGCAACGTGAACGGCGTGACGGGTGAGTTGATGTTGCAGTTTGCCTCTAACCCGTAGATCAACTTGTAGTTGATGCGTGTGGCGGGGTCAATGTTGTAAAACATGACCCAGGCGAAAGTCCAGTCGGAGAGGACGACGTCGGCGAAAGGACCGGTGCTGTCGACGACGTTAAAGAGGTTGACAGCGCCAGCGAGAGTACGAGAGTAGTAGACCGGGACGAGGCTGGTGCCCGCGGCGTAGTTGGGCGCTACGTCCTTGAAGTCGTTCGTCGGCTGTGAAACCTGGTGCACGGCGAATGCACCGCGAACGGCTCGGTCCGTATAGCTCTTGCACGACATTTGCGTGATCGTGTTGAGCGCATCAGGGATCGTGATGAGTTCGACAATTTGGAGGGATTGCGACGTGGCGCGCTCCAACTCGCCGGGACGCGGTATGTCAGCCGTGTCCGGGTCCTCGTTGAGAGAGCGAAGGGCGGTGTCGATGCTTCGGCTGATGCCAAAGCGCAGCATGTCGCGGTCGTAACCACCCTGCTGCAAGAAGTGGTTTACGGTAGCCATTGAAAGCTCGAAATTGCGCATGAGAAGGATGAGATTCTGCGGTGCCTTGCGGTATTTGACTACCGCGGTAGGAACGTCGATGACGGTTACGGCGGGCGTGAATTGGGCCACCGCAACGATGCCCTTATCAGTCATCGCGTTCGTGTCGATTTGGGCGGTGATGGACTTGTAGGAAAGACGTTGGCGCGAGAAGTTGTCGCGCAAGTACGCGGCATCACCGGCGTACGAGTTGACCTTCGCGACCAGCTGGCCGGCGGGGTTCAATTCGTAAAGACCAGAACGGTACCCGGGGACGGAAAGGGCGAGCGTATATGTCGTTGCAGGGGTTCCAGGGGTAGTGACCTGGAGCGTCGAGTCGAAGACTTGGCGATGCTCGGTGTGTGCGCACGACGTGGTAGATGTGTCAGGGTATCCGTTATATGAGTCACCCTTGGATGATGGTGGGTGTAAGTACTTGTGGAGCCAGTGGAGTCCATTGGCGGTTGTGCTTTTGAGGTTAGCAGGGTCGAAGTACGATGGCATGTCGCAGAAGCGATTTGTCCGGAAGTTAATGCTGGTTTTTCAGAAATAGGTTGCGTAGATAAATGCGTGTCGGTATTCTTGGCTTTCGATGGTTGTTTGTTGGTAATTAGAGTGTGCCAAGAACCCCCTCGTAGGCGCTTAGATGGCGCCGTCTTGGTTAACGTAGGTAACGCGGGTCTCAATAGTGGGACACGCGTTCCAGTCGTTATCGTGTACGAAATTACGCAGAAAGGTGAGGCAATGGTAGATGTCGGTCGGGCTGACGTCATACCCGTCGCACTGGTATTCGTGCGCGATAGCGGCGCAATTATACTCAATGGACGCGTCGTCGAGTACGGCGGAGACATCGTTATGTACGGAGACAACCTGGTCGTTGTATTGTTTTTCTTCAGCGACGACTTTGCTGAGCAAACGGGTACACGTGCGAACGACGTCCGGGAAAAGACCGTGTTTGGAGACGTAAAAGCTGGCAAATTCGGAGTAATGTCCGGTAGCGATTTTGAGCACCCAGCCCATGTTGCGGAGTAGATCAAGATGCGCTCGATTGATGGATATCCGGTTTGCAACGGCGTCCATGTCATCTCCCTTAAGGAGATAGATCCACAATTTCTCGAACTTGAATACACGATACGAGAGGGTTAGGTTGTTGAGAGAATTGTAGACGAGCGTGAAGGGTTGTCCAGAGTGTTGCTTGCAATGACCCTCTACCTTGAATATATGAGTGACGTCATTCGAGGTAGAGATGCCGATTTGTGTCCAATCGCTACGATGGTCGAGGTACCACTGATTGACGGCGGGTGGCATGCACATCATTTTATGGATACCGGTCTCGAACTCAATGCAACCAGCATTATTAGAGGAGTCCCATTCGGAAAAGTCGTTCATACCATGCTGAGCGTCGTCGGGCGAGTTTCGCAATGCCTCTTTGACGATATGACTGAGATTCTCCTCGGATTGCCCTGAGAAGTATAAAACGCGATTGGTAGGTTTATTCGGATAAATGCCGCTGAGATTAAAGAGGCGTCGCAATTTATTGTCGAGATGCCGTGAATAGGCGCTGAAGACAATGTTGGCAGATTTGTCCCAAGCGCTGACACCTTGCCCATTCTTAGCCTTCGTGTCCCAGCCGCGCCCCTTGACATATTTGATTTGCTGCTTCATGAAGAACTCGAGTGCATTGTGCGCGTCGGTCTCAAATGCCTGCTCGACGATTTTGTCGAACGTCTTGTGCGGCAAAACCTTATGCTCGAGTGCAATCAAGTACTCTTTGGCGTGGAATACGAGTTCTTCGTAAGTCGGCTTGAGATACGCAGAGAGCTCGTCGTAGGTGAGGTCACACGCCTCCAAGAGAGCCTCCATTTGCCACCGGGCGGCGACCTTTGCGTCAACCTTACGGGTCTTCTTCAGATAGCGCCCGATAACAGTCTGCAAGCATAGAACGGTGTCGGAGGTGAGATAATGTTTGGCGTGACGCTTGCCGCCGATGCAACGCCCGCGCGACTTAACGTCGCTTGGAGCGGCCATGTCGATTGGGAAGCGCATGCGCCCATCTTGCGGTTTAGGCAAGGCAAGCTTGACGATGTTGGCCTCGTCGGTTTGGTTGACCTTACGTTGGATGCGTTCGATGACGTCCTCGACGAGGGCTTGTAGTCCGGGCGTCGTCGACGTAGCAGTGGGCAGAACGGCGGTGGTGCTCTTAGTTAGTGCGACGTGGGGCGGGGCGGTAATGCGCATGTTCTGTAGGTTCACGTTGGCAAAGTCTTGTGACACGGGGATCATGTTGTTGGTGCAGAAGAATTGCTGCACAAGCGCGGAGTCGCCAAAGAATGCAATTGTGCGAGTGTGACGGCTGATAGCGGTATAGAGCCACTGGGGTTTAGCGAGCTCGACGAGGTCTTGCTGGGAGTTGATGAAAACGAGGACGTCGGGATATGTTTTGCCTTCACAACCTTGGATGGTGTTGACGATGGTGCCGGGGTGTGTAGTCAGGTAGACCGACTTGCTAGCCTGCGTAGGGGCGATGATATGTTTGAACAATCGCTCGGTGGGCGCGTGCACACGAATGACAGATTTTCGGTAGGAGCCGTTCGCGACGAAGTCTTTGTGCTTGGTGACATGGCGCACGACCGCTTCGATGTCGTGTGGGCAGCGGTGGGATATCGACGACGCAGGGATGGCGGCGGTGATGGTGTCGTCGGGTGGGTGATTGCGATTAAAATCGACGGCGTTGATCTGCTCCATATCTCCCGCGGCGTATATGGTGAGTGTTCGCACATAAAGCAAATAAGCGCGGAAGAATTGTTGGCACTCATCAAACAGCACGCTCTTAAAACCACCGAGTGGGTACTTCGGCAATGTGAGGGTGGTGATGCACGTCCAACCCTTAGCGCGATATTCCTCCTGTAGCGGGATGTTTGGGACGACGACGAGCGTCTCCTTGCATTTCAATGTACGAACGCAAAAACGGCTCTTCGCGGCTCCGGCCACGCCGTTGATCATCTTGACGTGCAGCTTCACGGGTGTGCATTGGGCCAACGCGTCGGCGCATTCGTCGAGTGACAACTTACGGAAGTCGTGCACGAGGGCGTTAATCGACTGCTGCGTAATGTCAATCTGCACATCGTGCCAGGTGAACTGATTCTCGACACGGTTAACGTTTATGTAGTTCGGCGACTGGTAGACCTGTAGTATGAAGGAGTTGATATCAGTGTCGGCTGTGAGAGCGTGTTTGTCGGAGGCGTAATAATACACTTCTGAGCTGGCGCTGGCTTCGTTGAGGTCGGGTCGAACGAGGTAGCGGAGCCTGTAGTGCACAAGGTAGCCATGAATTCGCTCGAGGTGGTCGGAACGTCCATCCGTCCCGTAGATAAACGTCTTGACAATCATCGTCGTCGGCTTGTAGTGGCTGCGGCAGCGAGCAAGGAAGTCGTCGACGTTAGCGGAGAAAGGTACGTCAACGAGTATTGTGTCCGTCCCAGGCGGGGGATCGTCGCATAGTTGTATGGACCCCTCTTTGATCTTCTCGGCGACTTCAGGAAACCACTCGAAACCGTCCTGGTAGCGCGATGCCGCGACGGTGTACCCGAAGTTATTTTCGACGAGTGTGAGTATGAGACCACCCGGCGCCGCGCAGTGTTCAAAAAAGTTGCCTGGTGGAATGAGGGCGACAAGCTTGTCAGCCGAACGGTTGCGCTCGAGGGACTTTGTTTTGTTCAGGGGGACACGGTCGGGATAGTTGTTAGGGAGCTGGTAGGAGGGTATACGATCTGGGACGCTTACAGCCTGGAACGCCCCGGCACCTCCGACATCGGGTGGTATGTAGAAATGACGCCAACCGCTGAGAAGCTGAGCGGTGAAGTTTACAGTAGAATTGGGCAACACATAAACCGCGTCCTTTTGCAAGTCAGTATGGTAGTAGTTATCATTGACGACATAGATGGTGTACCCATTATTGGTGGACATGTGGCGGTGATTACCGGTTTTGACGTCATGATGGATGCGGCTACGCAGGGAGTCATCTAACTGCATGCCGGCCTCTGTGAACAACGTCCGCAGGGGAGTTGGTGAGAGTCCAAACATGTAGGAGAAGACGTACGTATCCGGAGGGGTGTCACGACGAACGCTCATCGGCTCGGCTGTGTTGAAAGTGGTGGTGTATACGGGAGGGTCGACGTCGGGCACGGGTTTCTCTACGGCGGCGGTGGCCACGAATTGAGAGCCACGGACGGAGAGCATATACTCACGTTTCGGAATAACCGCCGTGCGTACGGTAGCGACGAGCGTTCGATTGCAAAAGTATATATCAGACCAGTTGTCGATCGCGATGACCGGTCGATTGAGGTTGACAATGCATTGCAGATGGTACGCAGGTAGTGGGGTTTCGGTCATGATAAGATCGGCCACGTCGGCGTGCTCGGGCGTGAGCAACTGGCGATAGTGTAGCGGGTCACGGATGACTCGCGCAGTCGTAATGATCATATCATAGCGCGTCGATGTCGCCTTTTCGATGACCGTGATAGTGTCGCGGTGCGCAGGTCGCTGCGACTCGGGTAAAACCCAAGTGGTGGTACCATGTGCGAGAGGAACGCCAGTCTCGACGACAAATCGCTTTTTCTTACGCAGCTTGAGCACGTCGAACTCGGTGACATTAGTGTCGCCTGAGTCGGTTGTGGTGATGGATGAAGACGACGTAGAGGCGTTATCGCTCGATGCGGCGTCGATGGTTGCATTCGGAGCAGTATGCGCCACGGGCGCTGGTTGAGGTGCAGGTGTGGTGTTTAGGGCTGTATTTGTAACGGTCGTCGGCTGGGGTGTGGACGTACTAGAAGCGGGCGTGGAGGTGGTGCTCGCCGCGGGCGCAGGCTTTGAGCGCTGGTGAGCCCAGAGATAGAAGTGTAACGTCTCGAGGGCAATGTTCGCCGTGGCGGTTTTGCCAGCATTATAATACATACAGCCGCCATTGTCAACGAGGCACAAATGTACGTTGTATGCGTCGGCGACGAGGAGTGCGACGTGGTCGGCTTCCATCCAGAGCTTGGCAGCGTCGTAGTAGGCGATTAGTTGTTTGGCGTCGTTGGTCACGTCGCAACGAAGGTGGTGGACGAGGTGTTGCCCGCAACGTCCATCTCCAGGAGGGTTGTACACCGGCATACGGGCAGCACCACAAGGGGGCAGCGTGGTTATAGTGACGCCTTGGTGTAACCGCGTGAGCAAGTCACGTGGGATGCATGGTTGCGGTGCAGGAGGTACGGGTGGTGCTGTCGGGGCGCTTGGTTGTGCAGCCGTCTGGCTACTCGGGGGTGTCGACGGAACCGATTGCACATTGCTAGTTTGTCGTGTCACAGTCGGCGCTGACGGGGCGGGAGGTGGTGGTGGTGGTGGCGGTGCGGATGGAGGTGGTTGAGGGACAGTCGGGGGAGGTTGAGGTTTAGGCGGCTCGACGATAATGGGTTGATGGTCGTCGGCCTTAAAGTAGGTAACATATCGAAAGTAGCTTGTGGGCTGGCTGCGCCACTCGATGCCAGGGCAACGAACGAAACGAGCCAGACGTGGTTTCCCACTCCCGATCACTACATACGCGTGTGCGTCTACCATATCGGTGACATAATCGCAAGCGAAGATGCCAGATTGGTAGGCATAAGCCTCAACTGATGAGACGATGACGGTGGGGTACGGGGGTGCGGTAGGGGGCGGCGGAGTGCAAGCCGTACCGGAAGAATCGCCGCTAGGTATCGAGAAGGCCGGCAAATCGTCAGAAACCGGCATGTGACGGACAGGGATATGCGTGGCACGTGGAGTCGCGTACGCACGTGTAGAGTGGATGACGGGTTGGTCCATGATTGGGAGATTAATCAACTCAAATAAAGCTTGCGCCTCGTCGGTCACGCGCTCCTCGGTGTGATCACCGCGCTGGAAGAAATCGGCGAGGTGTTGACTCGCGAAGACGCGGAAGGCGTGTAGTGCGGAGTGGTCCTGTTCCGTCTTAATTTGAGACATCGCTTGCTTGACTACATCAGTTTGTCGCCACTTGGTAATGGCGGTGTAGATAGCGATGCCGATTATGAGACGCTCTTGAGTTTGCAAGGGTACAGCGCGTAACAAATTGAAAGTGGCGCCGTCAAACTCGACTGTGTTGATCTGCGTACGAACATGTGCCGCAATACGCTGCACCAAGTTGTCTTGTTGTGTCATGTTGAATGAAACACCGTTCTCAAATATGCGGCGTGGAACGGCGATGTAGAATTTGTAACGATACAAATTATATGGTTTATAGACAAAATTGGTGAAGCGTTTCTTGAACTCCCACCAGTGCGCACGACGATCGCCTAAGATTGCCCGGTAGTCGGGTATGAAGACAACGTCGTGGTTGTATGGGAGGCTATGCATGAGCGAGTTGTTGATCATGTCGTACTGTTCCGTGGTTGGCTGCTCGGGGGCGATGATCAGTTGGTCAGACTGCATCGGTGATTCAAAATCAGATCGCCCGCTTTGCAGGAGGATGCGCTCGATGATATGAGGCGAAGGGTGTGTGCGGGTGATATGGATACGAGTATAATTCTTAAAGGTCACCTCGCGTTCAATCGTCAATGAAAAGTTGTGTCCGGCGATGAAATTAGCGGTGGTCCAAAACTGCCAAGTGAGAGTATTGTGGACGTAGTCGAAACTGCCGTCGCGGAGATTCATGACAGTCTTGCCGGTCTGCACAGTGTAGTTGTACCCGAGTTGATGCGTCTTATTCTTCATTATGCTGCTGAAAGACCACGCAGGGTGGTTAGTTGGTGCAGCAAGTCGATGGTAGAACGCATAATCGAAGTGAAACCACACGTAGGCGTCGTGCAATTCGTGTAGATCAAATATATCGAGCATGACCTCAGGGGTCATGTCGTACACACAATCTATTAGAAAAGCGGTATGTGCAGTGATGTGACAATTCTCTGCTCCGTTCGTACAGATATTGTCTATGTCGCCGGTGCGCAAGCGATCGCGCACGTAGCGCGACGCATCTCGAAGGCCGTTGATGTCGCTACATATATGGTCGTAGTAACAAGTATCTTGCGCGCGGCCGCCGATACACAGAGTACGCCCGCCAGACGCGCGGATGCGTTGGCTGTGTTGTTGGCTTTGTGTATTCGCGTATTGGTTCAGGGCGGCGTATATTGGATGTTGTCTATGTTGAAAACGGCCAGCAGTCGGATCGATTATGACTGGTATAGGGTTCATAATCTCCTGCAGTGTTCGCAACTGCGTCGTATCCATGAAGATGCGTGTTCGGAACGCATTGTCGACGTAACGTTGATGTGTGTTACGGTGAAGATCAGCAGCCTGCAATAGAACGCGGTCTTTGCCGTCTTGATTGAGTTCACGATAGTTGAGTGGATAGAGAGACATTCTACGTAACAAACCAAACGTAGTAGAGGACTCGAAGTTTCGTAAATCTGTGTCAGTGAAAGTGAAAGTGAAAGTGAAAGTGAACGGATGATATAAG
>Ga0228708_1000099_pt1 | contig 9059 bp, 3 predicted proteins | sample McNCre217_Aug_MT_2_FD_181460 | JGI IMG/M metagenome (GOLD analysis project Ga0228708, IMG submission 181460) | Metatranscriptome of freshwater microbial communities from McNutts Creek, Athens, Georgia, United States - 20-17_Aug_MT (Metagenome... | ecosystem: Environmental > Aquatic > Freshwater >... | reverse complement strand
GTTGGAAACTTTATATCTAATTTGCGAGGTATTGGAATAAAAATCTTTTAAAACTTCCAAATATCGCTTATAATATCTAAGCAGCCCGTGGTAAGTATTTAAGTGCACAAGGTGCACATTGATACTTATGGAACGAAAAATCGTCTCCAGCTGCAGTGAATTGTTTAATCATAATACGCGTTAAATTACCACTTGCTTTTGAAGTGGCTACAGTAACATTAATATATTGTCTATGATTAGTGGCGCCATCCGTGGCAGAAGACGCACGATAGCGTTGTTGAGCAAAAGACCATCTAAATTCAGAATTAAATGGAATTTCATAAGGAATGACGGTGGAATTTATGGAATTGTTCATAGCAATACCACAAGTACCACCATCACTATCATACATATCCTTGGTTGTCCACCTTCCTATATTAGGAAAATCAGTGGCTGAGCTAATATAAAACCCATAAGTCTTTTCAGATGGATTATGTTCACGAGAAACCACGATTTCTCGCACATTAGCATCTGGTACTCCATCTGCTAAAGGGAAAACATATATTTTTCCCCGAAGTGAACCCCTATACATAAGGAAAGCCGGACTAAACCATGCCAACAAATTGCTAGGATTAGCATATTGACTTGCATTCCCGTTTGAGTCGGGTAACCCTCCTCTCGCCAGAAACACTCCACATGTACGTGGAAATACGTCAAACCACTGTCTAAAATAAACTGATTTACCACTGGGAAGAGGATCTGATGCAAATGTCTCAGTCAAACAATAGCGTTTAATAACTTCGCGTAAAGAAGTTACAGCTTCCCCAAAATGTATTAAATTTAATTTATCTGCTACATCTACTTGTGTCATGCTATTGTCTAACATTAAGTCTGGGGCCACTATTGGGTCTAAACCAGATAGGGACACCAGATTATCTTGGCCCGCCTGCGGTTCCAAAAACGATAATCCAGGTGGTATATCCTTTGCAGTCGTATGTTGTACTTCAGTTACGGGTGTTGCTTGAACTGCAGCGGGAGCGTTAGCAATTGTTAATCCAGGAGGCACTACTGCAGGCAAAATCAGATCATTAAGATCAAAAGCAGGTGCGGCAACTCCAAGAAACCATTGGCCTAAAGTATATCGTTTCATGACTGAGTCATCTGGAACTGCAACTTGAAAATCATCCGTCATAGAAACATACACGGCCACTAATACATCGGCAGAAGTTGCATTTTGCGTGCTAACTAAAGGCGTCACTACTGACAAACCTATTCCTCCATTATAATATTGTCTATAATTTGGTGAATCCAAATTAAGATTAATATCTGCTGAAAACATGGGAGTATCGGGATCATTAGTACGTTTGAAATTACGTGATTGGTTCCATCCAACCACCATAGTGTACTCGCGCTCTTTTGCTAGATCAAGAACATAGGAATAAGTAACATTATCACTTCTAGCCCAATCAATATTATTGTTGGAATTAATAGGGCCCAATGGATCATAAAATATGCGAATTTTCCCACGGTGAAATGCTGAAGCTATCACTTCAAACCGAAACTTCATGCTTCCGCGCCAATAGCGGAAAGGCATCGAAACATGGGCTGCCGGTGTCAAAAATGCTCGATTAGGAGCACTTGGTATAGTCCCGGTCCTATTAAACGTACACAAACTGGGAGTGACTACGGAACGCCATACCACGGCATCTTGTAGTTGTGATGACAACCATGTAAATGTGGTTAAATAGGATTCCTTACTAGCTATTTTTGATATGAGCATCTCATCTTCATTCCCAAGTCCGACTACTGCAGGATCTATAGTGACTTCATTTTTAAAGTCGAGTGCTAACTTATAATTAACGTCGGCACCTGATGTTAATGCCATATCTGCATACGGAGATGGTAAAACTTTCCTCCCTTGTTCGAATTTTGTGGGCATTGAAAATCCAAACACACTAGCCATCTTACCCACACCACGCAAAACCATTTCTGAAGCTTTAACGTATGGTGAAAAAGATGGTGGTGCGACAGTTTTAGAAACAATATCTGCGCACGCCGTAGCGGCTTGTGACAAGGTAGGTTGCTCTATCTCACCGGCTTGTGGTGTTAATCCCACGGGTAGAAACCCAGTCGGACCAAAGAGTTGCACATCATCAAACCATGCAAACACCGTAAATGATAGGGGTTGAGTAGAGTTGTTAGTAGAACGTAATGGAGCTATGGTACGCAAAATCAACCTGAAAGGTGGAAAACGCCTAACTCCACTTAAGCTAATAGCACTATTTGGGTTATATAAAGGTACATTAAGACATCCTGCCATTCCACCATTGGCATCAATAGAGACATGTTGTAATTGACTACATTGTGTTGTGGAAATGGCACCAACTGTTGCATCATCGTAATCTGGATAATGATATATTCCTGCTATAAGCTTACCATAATAAAACGGCGAACCATTAGTAACTATTTTTATACACATATTTCCGGCTACAAAACCATAATTTGCAAGCCTATTTGAGACACGCGGATTATTAAGAAATGCATTGTATACATCAAATGACGTAGTAACGTCCGTACCAATTACCCAATTATAATCAACAACTCTAATAGGTCGCTTAAGAAATTCACCCAGTGAATCATCTGAACGTGAGATGGTATAAAAAGTATCATCCCGAACATGTTGTGGGATAACTTCGATATCAGGTTGAACATCAAAACTCATTATTGCAGGAGAAGTAACAGGACCTTCCTCTATAGTATGTAACGCAGCTTGCGGTTCAAGATCCGAGACATCCGTCTCTGAACTAGTACGTCTAGTTCTAATACGTTGTGTTAATCTTTCACACACAGATCTAATAATATTTATATAATAAGTTGTAAGCCATTAATTAACTATCATGGAGTGACTTAATTCACATGATAGGTACATTGCGACAGCAAGCAATGCAGAATAAAACAGGATAACCTGGGTAATAGAAAGCCTAATATTTGCTGCAAATATTGGTAACCAGACTATTACAGTTCAGTCTCATCAAGTCGAATTTTTTCCAACTTTTCATCGTAGCTGATAGTAAGGGCGGGAACCACTAGCCCCACTTCACTAACTACAACATTGAGTTTTCTTGCAAATTCATCATACACCTCTCTACCATGGAAGAATAATTCATGCATAGCAGATCCAATAATTGATGAAATTACATTATTTTCATCTCGTTTATCACATGTTACAGTATACAAAGATTTTAATATAGAATCCAAATCTAATTTCCCTATACGATACCCAATATCAATATGATAAAAGGACTTACGCTTCAAAAAATCTACATGATAAATTGTAAGAAATTCTAAAGGGGCAGAAGTTTTATCAGGCATTGTAAGTGTCATATCACATTCATCCATAAGCCAATTACGATATTTAACATGATTAAAATCTGTCTTGGTTACATCCACTCCACTCATAAAATCATCCCCATAAGTGATGGTCTTAACAGCATCAATAAACTTGTGTGTGGGATTAAGCGAATAATAAAACATACGCTGTAATAATGAGTTACAGATACTATTTACATATGCAGTTAAATTTTGACCCGATGGATTACTCCCAAAACATTGTAATAACGTCCCATTGTAATTAATTAAAGGATAACATATATCACTTGCAATTCCTTTCATTATTAATATGTCCCTATCTGTATAATACGCAGATTGTTTAGCCAGCACTATAAAAACGGAAAATGCCCGCAATGTCAATTGAGCAGGTAACCGCAAGTCCCATTTTGAATAATCACCAGCAACTATATGTTCTCCTCCATAAGTTGTAACATGAGAATGAAGCTCTTGCCACTCGCGAGATAATGGATTTATTCCAACCGCACACTCTGAAACTAAAGGATAAATACTCATAAATCGTGCTATCGGTAAAAAATACTTCCGCGTAAGCAATTGAAGCACTATAGGTGCGGCTTGAAAGACACGAACTTTTTCACTGGTTAATTTAGTAGGTTCATCTTTAAGACAAGCTTTAAAGATGAATCCTGCCCGCATACCTTGAGCATATTTGTCTTCAGCTATAGAAACATCTTCAAAATAATCATGATATTTCCACTCAAGTGATCTTTGTAACGTATCCTCAGATATGAATTCGTTAACATGTTCCCTCTTTATGCCAGGTACAGGAAACCCCATTGCACTGTTAAGGTTTAGTGCATCAATGAAACGCTTTCCATTGCGGCCGCATAAATTCTCATTATCAGTTAATGGTCTAACGTCTTCTATGGCCAGGAATATTAAAAACCGACTAATCATAGTACTACAATAATCGTCAAAGGCCAAATCTAATAGACGTGTATCTAATCCAAATCTTGGTTTAGATAAATGAATCATAGTATCATACCATGGTTTCCATTTATGACCATCAGGTGCAAATCTGGGTTTGCCCCATCTTTGTGGACCAAAAAACGGAATAAGGGCAGAAAGTAGTTTACTATCACGTACACGAGATTTATACGTTACGCTACCAGAAATAGTACCCAACACCGAAATATTGCAATTGTTACGATCCTGTATGAAATTAATAGGGCAATTAGGATGGATTGTTTCAACCAACTCTGCTGTATAAGGTCCTACTCGCGTGAGAGGTTGCGTTTCAGCATGACATACCAATTTACCACTAATTCCTTCCAGTAGTGCAATAGCTTGTTGCAACATAGTACATGTTATGATTACAGAATAACCTTCGTTTGAGTAAGTACCTAACGTAGACTTTTTGTACCCTAATACATGCAATCCAACAATCTTGGGCAATGAACTATTACAAACATGAACTGAAAAACAATCACCAGGCATCCAATTGAGTGTTGACTTAACTAATAATCCATTAAATGTACATGGATACCGTTGGCTATATGGGATATGTGCAGATGATGCCACACCATTCCTCTCTTGAAAAGCACCTGTCTTAAGCCGCTGTATGGTTGAAACATCCCCGGTATACACAAAGTCAGTAAAATAATGTGTAAGATCAGAAAAAGTTCCTCCTGCACAAATATAGACAAGAATACAATCTAAGTTTGGTAAACGAACATAAGAGGCGAAAGAAAGTACTTCCTTAAAACTACTGCCCGTATTATTGACATCCGCTCTAATGCAAGTAATAGGAGTGCGCTCTGGAACATCTTCAGTTATAAGACAATTTTCAAATAATATATGATAAGGTAGTATCATAAGATTGGACTTAACCATAAGACCACAACAGCCTAAATCAGTATCATTATTCCTAACATATAATAAATTCTTCTTTATCCGATTAATAAGATGAATAGATTGACCTTTATTTTTCTTCCCTCCTATCCATGGGAATGATCCCAACGGACACATCCAAGGATTACGTGTCTTATCGCGATTATCTAACTCATCAGCAGAAACTGGATTAAGACTTGAATGAGTATGCACATTGTCCATCTTATAATTTTTATATACATTATATACAAACTTAGTTATTTCATATCCAGCAAATGCTGCTCCAGCTAATACGACACTATTAACAACTTTCTCCCACCCTCTATGGGCTTGGGCTTCCAGAGTTCGCGAGTTAGATAAAACACGAACCTGTTGTGCATAAGTACGCTTCTGCGCAAGTATTTCAAACGATTTCCTCTTATAATAACTAAAAGAATGAACTGCAACTAACGCGTGAAATGCACATCCGCATGTAGCTGTTACAAGTAGCATTTCGAGAGAACACTTGCTTTTAAATGTACGATACAACAATATGCCACTATATGAATGAATTGGCATACAAATGATAGATGCAAATCGCAAAGCTCTACGTACAATTTTTTTCCTTTCCACCCAACGATAAAAAATATCAAACCATGTATTATCAATATATCCAAGTGGAACAAAATCTATCCATGAAAATGGACTGGATATAATATCATGATGTACTAAACCACGAGTTGTGTTGGCCAAGGCATTTATAACCCATCGTTCCATACGTGTAGGCCATATAGCATCCATTACTGACTCATAAGTGTATGACATTAAACTACCAATTTGTTTCCGTGCACTGGTAATTGCTAAGTCATACATCTTCCTTCCAAGATATGCTTCCAACCCGAAACCCCCTTGCGTTTCTAGGTCATTATGGCAACCACATGCACCAGCGAGTAAGCCACAATCACACCAAGTCGCTTTAGTTTCCCAGCTACTTGAATGACGAATGATACGGTCTTGCATCTCGTAATGCTTTTTACTATCAAATGCCACAAAACGCAATATAGTAAATATATCAGTATCTATCAACGATTTACCTTCAAAAACAATAGGTACATAGGTGTACCCTTCAGGACCGTCTACAACAGGGCCTTTCTTTGGTCTGATGGTATAAGCACTAATAAGCCATATATCTGTTATGGCATAACTAGCAGGGTCATATTTCTCCAACACTTTAACTGAATCAAGTTTCCCATTAGTTGCAAAATCGGGTTTCATTTTTACATCAAAATGTACCATGATACGTCGTAAAATAGATACAGGTTCAACGGAAAAAATAGGCGCTGTCAAATCCCTAGAATTCGTGGTTATGCAAACCAATTTAGGTTGTATTACGATCTTACCTTTATCATGAGCTTCTGCCATAATAGCATAACTAAAAGAATTATTAACTAATGAAATAATAAGACTAGCAGGATCAACTGTTGACTTATCAGGGTTCGTATTACACAAATCGTCCAAGATAATACAAGTTGTATCGGATCGTAAGTTTGACATGTACTTATCGTGGGTATTCAAAGTAACACAATATTCATCTGATTCAAGAAAACCATTATAATGTAGTATTTGCTTCATCAGAAAATGGTTTAATGAAGTTTTCCCTACACTAGACTTCCCATAAAGCTTAATACAATAAGGCTGAATACGTTGTTTACTGGCTGCTTGAGTTAATTGGTAGGACGCTTGTAACTTTGACAATGTTATTTGCGTTTGAAATAAATACGATTTATCTGCAGGCTTGATTGCTTGCTTATATAATAAATCAGCACTAGTTATCGCATTCCTTAACCGTTCAGCATATAATATAGGATCTTCATTAGTATTCTGCTTATAATTCCCTTGTTTTATTTCCTCAAAATGACTTGTGAGCCAGACAACATCAGCAGCAAGAGCTGTACGTTCATCACTAGCAGAAATAACTGGTTCCATACTGCCAGCAGTAAAACATTTCCATCCAACGTCAAAGAAAAATGCAATAGATTCTACAACACTATCCAATGTATCTAACGGGTTTTTTGCTATTTCACACGCTTTGAGATGGAACATTTTTAGTCCCCCTAATGAAAACTCAGTAGGTTTAACAATTCCTGCCGTGACACACAGAGATGCTAATATTGTTCCATTACGAAATACCGGGTGCCAACTCAAACTTTTAACTTTATTGTAGGTGTCTGTAGCAAAACCAGCATGAGATTCTAGTTCATTCTCATTTGAGTCATTACTCAAACACTCATTCACAAATCGCATTATATCACATACTATGCTACGTTGTTTGAGACGAGTCTTTACAAAAAATGAGATGAGTACAATAGCAGAAATGTTATTGTCACAATGTGTTAGCCCTACAACAACACAAAATATATCTTCCAACAATGCTATGAACTCACTCAAGGGCGAATTTTCATCTACCAAGCGCCCTTCCATTAAACTATCAAAAATAGAATGGGACAAATTCTTCCCAGAAGGGTCATTAGCATGCAATAAAAGAACATTTGATTTTGCCTTGCGCCTTATCTTAGGCATCTCGGTTTTAATAATGTTTTTTAAAGATTCCAAACTGGATCCAGCATTCTCAGCTGAAGCCAATAAGACTTGATCACACAACATTTCGTCAATGTTATCATAAATATATAAGACTCTATTAAGTTGATAATAAAAATTTTCCATTTCAGCAGAAACGGGTTCAAAGTCATTCATAGTGCTCTGGAAGAGTGCAGTCGCACCTGACTTCTGAACACGTTTAAGTTCATGGTGACGGGAGTTTTTCTTCCCATTCTTCATTGACTGGTTTATCGACCTTTTACTGGGCTTAGTAGCCCGACCAGAATTGATTATTAATTCAGAATTCCTCATAAGAGATTTCTGATAAGCAAACAGTACTTCGGACGCTATGGTCCACTTTCTTATTTGCTTTTTACCCCAATTTTCCACTATACTATCGGTTAACGCTCGCTGAGCTTCGCAGTTTATCATGATTCATAGGAGGAAATATGGTTTAGTTATAGAGAAACCACAAAATCTCTTCATGTGATATGAACGGTCACAGGCCTACATAAATAAATTAATTCTTACGTCATAGTATAGTGTCAAAGACACTAGTTGAGAAGTGGTCGCACGGGCATAAACTGGTACCGCTGATTCGCACAAAACAACTAATGCCCTGTTCAAAATAATACTCTAAAATTCTTTCACATATAATACTCCGCATACATGTGTAAAGTTCTAACAAATCTAAACATCGGATCCGAATATCTAATAAATTATCCATTTCAATAAAGGTTTCGTCCCCACTTTGGATCTTACTAAGTCTATTAAAATGCTGTTCGACTCGAATGGATCATTTAAATTGGTTAAGAACACATATTGATGTGCACCATAATGGATTATTGGGGAAACCATTAGGCCCTAAAAGTAATATAATTCATGAATTATTATTTCTTAAAATCAAACAAACAAAATACATCTTTAAAAATAAGTTTATAAATGCCACAAAGCATATACAAAAGAGTAATAAAATTACCCAATGCATCTAAACTAACAACAGGAAACGCTAACCTTAAAGCGTTCCCAAATCTTCCCTGGATACTGTCCAGGACGCGGGTTGGATTTATCCATCCGTCCGCCGTTATGACTCTGTAAATATTGCACAATTTAAATGTGCCGAGTACGGAGTAAAGCATTATTTAAAGGCGCGCTTAAACGCCATTGATAAAGCAACTACTAAAAGTATATGAAACAGACAACGTCTAATAATCACAACTTGTTTCATCAGCGCTGACGTCTGTAAGAATGGAGCTACGAGCTCC
>Ga0228708_1000095_pt1 | contig 9130 bp, 1 predicted proteins | sample McNCre217_Aug_MT_2_FD_181460 | JGI IMG/M metagenome (GOLD analysis project Ga0228708, IMG submission 181460) | Metatranscriptome of freshwater microbial communities from McNutts Creek, Athens, Georgia, United States - 20-17_Aug_MT (Metagenome... | ecosystem: Environmental > Aquatic > Freshwater >... | reverse complement strand
GGCGACCCGCTCTGAAGGTAAGCAATTTAGCGATATTGATCGCTATGGCGCATTTGCGCTTCCGTCTCAACCTCCTTGTTATTACAAGAAGGATTGGGACACCTTTGTCAAATATCTTGACTTGAAGAGTTTTGCTCCATTTTCTTTTGTAGAGTGTGAGCATAAGTTCTTTGGGTATGGTCAAGTGTTTGAATCTTGTTACTTAGACTTCAAACCAGAAGCTTTTAGCTTCGATAATTTGAAGTTTGGGTGGTTTGTTCTCTTACTCTTACCTTTGTCAATTGGTTACGCTATTGGTTTTCTAGGAAGACTTTATTTTTCGCGTATTCGTTCCGGTGTTCAGTTTTACTGGTCGCGTCTTGTTTTAGAGTACAGGAACCTTGTCTTACGGGCTTTTATGGACGATCGATTTGTCGAAAATCTCTTTAGATTTTCCTTAGGATTCCAGAGAGAATGGATTCTTTGGAACATCAGTTTTTATGAAGAGTTCGTCGTTCGGGCTATACATGATGCTCGTGACCAATACATCGATCAACTTGAAGTTGAAGAGAATGATATCCAAGATCTTTCTGATGAGATCGAGGAAATATTAGAAGACCCACCTGAGTCTCGTGTGGAAGAACCGTTTGAGTTTGACCCTGTTAGAATGTTGGATCTAGCTCTCGAGCAGGATTTTGCGGACTACAGGAGTCATGGTCGTTTGCATTATTATTCCATCATTGCGAAACGTCTAATAATTATCAGAATAAAGGTTCTCGAGGCTGAGGCTTTGGCAAGAAATCGTGAGATGCACGCTTATAATGGTAATGTCGAGATTGACATGACTATATATGATCCTCCAGAAACGTTGGCTGTTATGCCAAAGCTTAAGGACCAAAGTATGGAAGTTTACCGCGAGCAAGGCGATGCCTTTAGAAGGCATTTCTTTGGTGTAACCTTTATGCTTTGTAGATTAAAGCAAGGTTGGCCTCGTGTGCATCATCGTTGGTTTGGTGGAGTTCTCCCTCCAGGGGACTTTAATTGCCACGCGATACTTGATTATGAGGAACGTTATTTTAAATCACCTGAATACTTTGGTTTGTCAGCTGAAAGGTTGCGTAGTTTTTGGGAGTCCTCGTTTCTTATGGACGTCATGGTAGATGCTGAGGAGTCAGCACTAAAAGTTGCCATTCTTGAGTCAGCGCTTCGTGTTTATAATGCGAAGTTTGATTTGTTTCTTGACCTCGCTTGTGTTCTTACTGAATGGGATTTGCCTTTGGAAGAGTTTGGAATTACTGATGAGATATTGAGTTTTTTGATTCCCGATCCTGAAGTTACTTTCGTAGCTTTGCCTACTAACAATCGACATCTTGATAGTCCACCTAATAGATTTTATGTAGTGGTGGACTGGGATTATGGTTCTCCTGATTTCGATCCGAAGTATGACAATTTCCTTTTGGAGGAAACTTTACCTGAACTAGTTTTGGTAGAGGATGAATCCGCTCAGAAGAAGAGAGTTTCAGTTCTCGCTCAGGCTCATGCGCGAGACATGGATCGAATTGTTAATGAAGTTCGGTCTTTGGATGTGGTGTTTAAAGCTATTCATTACGTTGAACATTGCGTTAATCAGTCCAAAAGTTGGGCTGAAGTGGCTAAAGCACCAAAGTTTGTCAAAACCAAAGTTCATTTGCCTGAGCCTGTGAAGATGGCTTCTCTCACTGTACCGAAGTTGAAGGCTTCGTATACTAGGGATAAGATGTATCGTCTGAAACGTAAACTTCAGAAGATATTCCGTAAGGACAAATTGAACCCTGAGTTGCGTAAAGCTGTTCTTGAGATGACATTTGTGATTAGTGCTTACTGTCGTGATGTTCTCGAGGATGAGTTCCGAAATCAGTCTAAGTTTTGGGAAGGAGTTAAGAGCTTTTTGACTCCTGGTGTTAATGTCAACGTGAGTGAGGAAACACTTTCGAGGCTGGATGGTGTCTTTTCTCAGCTTGAAGGAATTATGGCTAGTGGATTGAATATTAAGTCGTCCACTATTGATCGTCTCTCTGGTCAGGTTGAAGATGCTCTGAAGAGTGAAATAACTCAGAGCTTCTTGGCCGGAGTGGGCTCTTGCATCATTGCGTATGCTTTTGGTAAAGTGGGAGAGAATACCCACGGGACTGTCGCCAATACATTGTACGGTGCATTTTTAGCCTATAAGTTGGGAACTGATCATCCAGCCTTTTTACTTCACAGTGCGATTTGCTACTGTGAGTTTGTCTCTGTCACTCCTCTTGATCATAGATATAGTTCTGATCCGGAGGTGCATAAGGCTGCTTGGACTTACGCTTTGCGTGAGAAGTATCCTGTGAAGACTCAAGCCAATATCTGGTCACAAGAAAATTCAACTTCAGTTCTGAAAGCCATGTCGGTTTATGCTTTTTATCTGATCTATTCAAAACATGTCGGTGATGCAACATTGTTACCTTTTCTCAAGGAGATGGGTGACTTGAAGAAGATCAAGACCGGCATTTCTGAGGGATTGGATACTATGTTGGATGTTCTCCGAACGGCTTGTGACTTTGTTAACAAATTCTGTGATTCTGATGGTCAGTTGAAAGTGGAAGGTAAAACTCCTCATATTGACGATTTAGTGCAGAAATGTTCAGCTTTATGCAACGAGTTTAAGACTACTGATGTTCAGTATACTGACACCAACGCTGATAGGGTTTTTCAGCTCAAGAGAGAGCTTGAAGAGATGTATAATATTACTCTTCCTAAAGACCCTACGTTTGCCGAGCACCGCAAGATTCTGTGGTTATCTATCCAGAATATTAAGGAAATCAGCACACGTTTTGATGCATTGTCAAAAAGTAAGGATTCTACTAGGATTATTCCTTCATGCCTTGTTCTTAGAGGTATGCCTGGAGTTGGAAAGAGTTTTGCTACTAAGTTGTTCTTAGAGAAAGTAATAACAAGAACTCTTCCCAAACATCGTCTCAGGAATTACTTGCTTCATCCCGGAAACGAGATGTGGTCTAAACCTGCTCCTGATGCTAGTTTTCAGGGTAGTGGTTATATGGACCAGTGGGCTGTCCTTATCGATGAGTGGTTGGCAGCTACGGATAGTAAAGGTATGGATACCAATCAGGTCGGGACGTTCTTAAAGATGGTCTCTGATTGTGCTCTCCAGCTTGACAAAGCTCAGTTGTCTGAGAAAGACAATACTTTCTTTCGTAGTGTGTTTGTTCTATGTACCACTAATAGAGAGTCTTTTAAGGAAGTTTGGGGTATTAAACACCCTGAAGCTCTTCCCCGTCGTGTCATTGGAATTAATGTTTCTATTAAGCGAGAGTTCGCTACTGAGGACACGAAGGATAAGTCTCCCTTGGAGAGAAAGTTGGACAAGTCTAAGATTCCTGATTTGGGGATGGACCCTTATGGGAATACCATTCCCTTCACTGATCTTTGGGAGTTCCAGAAATGGGACTTTATGGCTGAGAATGCCGCTGATAGACTCTTTGGGCCAACTATGACTTTTGATCAGTTGGTTAATCTTAGCGTTGAGAGTGTTGAGAATGCTAAGATTGAGTATTCTAAGGGAACTAGTATGAGGAACCATGAACGACGGGCCGCCTATGAAGAGCGACGGTTAATGGAACCTGATCTTCCCCCCTATGATGAACTCATTGCCAAAGGTTTGAAGAATCAGTCGAAGACTTGGGATTCGTTCAAAGAATGGGTTGCCTGGAAGACTACTAGAGTTAAAGACAAAGCTGCTATCGTTACTGATGATGCAGTCCAAGAAATGAAGAGAATCTTTCTTGGTGGTAGCGAAAGACTCCAGTTAGCTAGACTTGATGCTGCTGTTGAAGTAAGGGGTCATTTTCAGAGACTCAAGGAAACTGTTTCCACCTGGCTCCAAAAACCATATTTTAGAAGTGTGGTTATATTGGGCGGTTTGATCGGCGCCGTTGCCGGTCTTCTTCACTATGCGCGACCGCAATTTGAGGCGCAGAGTGGCGAACCCAAACGGGGAACCGGCCGAGTCCGGGATGCTAGGTGGCGACCAGGAAAACATACTGTTCTCAAAAACCAAGGAAATAGGTTTTCGTGCGATTTTGATTTGATCGCCGCTAAGGTTTTTGCTAGGAACGTTGTTCAATTTTGCAACTACAAAGGAGAAGATTTAGGTTTTATTCTCATGTTGCAGAAGAGCAAAGGTATTATGCCTGGTCATTTCCAGCACAACATCCGTGAAGCTCTTTCGTGGGATCCTGACTACACCGTGATGATTCAGCGAATGGACAATCCTCTTCCAAGAAAGTTTTTGTTAAGAGAAATGAAGTTCACTGAAATTCCGGGCCAAGATCTCGTTGGTGTTGAGTTGCCTAAATCATGTTTAGAGTTTAATGATATCACTCACATGATCGCTCCGTTGGAATCTGAAGTTTTCACGCCTCGTTCAATTATAGGTAGAATAACTCCAATGGAAGCGATGAATGGTAATGTAGCGGATCCTACGAAACTGACTGGTTGGCAATCTTTCAAGTTGATCATGACTGAGAGTGATTATTTCTCTCCTTCGTATACTTCTGAGGAAGTCCCTTCGTTGGATAACAATGGTCAACCGATTAAGGATGAGAAGGGTCGCGTTATCACCCATCTCAAGGAGACCCACAATGAGTTTGGTTTCATGACTCCCATCGGAGGAGTTGATGGCTTCTGTGGTTTACCGTTTCTTGGAATTGGTAAGGACAAGAGTGTTCTTATTGCCGGGTTACACACAGCGGGCTCTAGTGTTCAGAGTTACTGTGCTGGTTTGACGAGAGAGATGCTCAAGGACTTTGTTGATTTCAAGGACAAGAAAGTTGTTAATGATTTTACTGATGACAAGATCATGGATATGTTTACAACTGAGCATTATCTCAAGGACCATTCCAAGGCTTGGAAGAACACTCATGTGATGATGATTGGTAATGCTACACCGATCACAGTTCCTTTCAAAACTTCTCTTGTGAGGAGTCCCTTTTTTGAGGAGTTTGGGCCATGCGAGAAGTATCCTGCGATGCTTCGGCCGAAAACTCGTGTTCTTGAAGACGGAGGGAAGGTTGTGGTCATGCCTGGCCTCAAGTCATTGGAAGAGTATTGTTCAAATAACGAGGTGATTAATGAAGAACTAGCTTTCGCTGTAACTGATTCTCAGATTTCAGCTATTGCAAATGCTTCTGATCCGCCAAAACGTTCCGACATGTATTCTTTCGGTGAAGTTGTAATGGGTGTTGAAGGTGTTATGCCGTCCATCTCACGATCTACGTCCCCAGGGTATCGGTATGTTCTCGATGGTTTAACTCGTAAGGACATATTCGGTGACGGTGAACTTCCTGACCTGAAGAGGCCTCAGTGTCGCAAGCTTAAAGAGGATGTTGATAAGTACATTGAAGTTATACTTTCTGGTGCTAATCCTCTCATTGTCTGGACTAATAATCTTAAGGATGAGACGCGTTCTGAAGTTAAAGTCTACAAGGGTGAAACACGCTTGTTTATGTATGCGTGTTTAGCTTGGTTGATAGTGTGTATGATGTTTACCGGGACTGCTCAGCATTGGTTGATGGAGAATTGTATTAAGAATGGTTTCGCTGTTGGTGTTAATCCGCGTAGTGATCAGTGGCATGCTCTTGCTTCGAGACATCGAGCTATGGGAGCTACAACCTCTGGAGATTACAGAGGTTACGATAAGCGGATGCACGCCATTTGGATTTTTTGTTGGGGTCGTTTCTTGCATTGGTTCTACAGGGATCAGCCTCCGAACTACCATAAAGTTCTTGATGCGATAATCAAGTCGATGGCTGAGTCTGTGCATGTTCAGTTTGATGAAGAAACTGGACAATTTCTCTTCTTTCTTTGGATGGGTGGCTGGCTCTCGGGGCATTACAACACAGCTACTGGTGGTTCCTTTATCGGTGGCGCCAAGTTGCGCTATAATGTTGTTGCCAATGTCTTAAGAGCTGAGTACGGGATAGATCATTTGTCTTGGACTCATTCTCACCCTTATGATATGAGAGAGTTGGAGAAGAACATTGTTACTACAACTCAGGGTGATGACAACTTGCTGTCTGTTTCCAATTATTACAGCACGTTGTTTTCTCCTGATGATGTTCAGGCCACTTTTAAGTTGATGGGAGATGAGTATACCAATGAACATAAGTTGCCTACCATGGGTCCTTGGACTGATATTGATGCCAGGACCTTCCTGAAGAGGAAGTTTGTTTATGATAAGAAACGTGGTAAGTATGTTGCACCTCGGGATCGTAAAGATGTGATACAATGCCTTTACTGGTTCGCTAAGACATGCACTAAAGAAGAAGTGCGCAACATTGTTTATGAGACTCTCATCGATCTTTCTTTTGGAGATGAGGAAGATTGGAAGTTGGCCGAAGAAATTATTAAAGTCTCGGAGAAGAAGCTCCACTACACCCCCCCTTTGTTAACTAGGGAGGCCTTTCGCAAGGCGGCGATGGGCTATAAGGGGTTTTACTAATTTCTCTAAAAGTGGTTAGCATTCCACTTGGATTAAAAATGCCAGTCACCGGGAGTTTTAGACCTTTAAGGTCGAAGGAATGGTATCTCCTGTACCCGGCGAAAGAACAACTGTGCGTGATGCATGGGAATTTAGCAGACAGTTTGTAAGGAAATGATCGCTCTGCTATCTTACGATCAATATACATAATATGGAAAACGAAACTTTTGAATCAAAAACTACTGAAGCAGTCGGAGAGACTGTAATTAAAACATCAACCACCTCATTTGTTGAGGATGGTGCTATTGTCAAAACTGCCTTATCCGTCTCAAGTGAGAAGGGAGGAATGACCATTCAGAATCAAGCCCTTAAAGATTTCTTCATGAAGCCTTATCTTGTTAACCAAGCTACATGGACGACGGCGAGTGCCGCCAACACTGATCTTTATTCTTTTAGTGTTGCAAATACTTTGATGGGTAATCTGAATTGGTTAAATAAAATTCAGGGATTTAACAACGTCAGAGGAACAGCTGTTCTTAGGGTAATGGTCAACGCCAATCCCTTTCAGGCTGGTAAGCTTCTAATTCACTTTTTGCCGTGTTACTCTCACATGGACGCATCTTATGCTGCCATGATGAACTCTCAATTAATATCTAAGAGTCAACATCCACATGTTGAGTTGGATCTGAGAGACGGTGTAGCTGAACTTGAAGTTCCGTATATAACCCCCTATTATTTCTACGACACAAAGTTGGCGCAGTATGATTGGGGTAATTTCTTCGTTACCGTATTATCCCCCTTAGTGACCGGGGCTTCTGGAGAAACAGCAGTCGACGTTTCTTATTATCTTTATTTCAAGGATTTTGAGTTGTCTGCTCCTCTAGTACCTCAGTCTAAAAAGTGGTCCCGAAAGGGAACGGAAGTTGAAGCTGTTTATGCAGCAGACCGCCCCGTTTCTTCTTCATTATCAATTGTTGCAAAAGCCGTTGACACACTCAGTGCGATACCTAGTATTGTTGGTATAACTGAGCCTCTGTCTTGGGTTGCTCGAGGTCTTGCTGGTGCTGCATCCTTTTTTGGATGGAGTAAGCCGCAGAATGAATCCTCACCTTCTATCATGACGACGCAATATAATCGTTATCAAGGCTGTTCTGAAGGTGTTGACTCTGCTTTGCCTCTTGCACTCATGGTTAACAACAAAGTGAAACCATTAGATAACACTTCCCCTTATTCAGGGGACGAGATGTCTTTTCAGTTTTTGAAAAGAGTAGTCAGTTATATCGATAGTTACCCGTGGACCACAGGACAGGTCTCGGGCACTTCTTTAATTTCGATTGAAGTTTATCCTAGTAATTTTGGGAGACAATTCACTCGAACTAACGGGAGTCATCTTACTGGATATACAATTTATCCTCCGTTTGCTTATGTCGCTAGTGCGTTTCAAGCTTACAGAGGTTCCACTAGAGTGATTCTCAAAATTGTGAAGACTGACTTTCACACAGGCAGATTGCAAATTACATTCACGCCTTCTCAAAATTCACCTTACATTTCTCCAACACCAAGCAATAGCTTGCTAGCGTTGAGAGAAGTGGTGGATATAAGAAGTAGTAGTGAAATTTGTCTTGAACTGCCTTATCTCGTTCCAGCTGACTTCATTGCGTTTACACAAGCGATGGGAAAGCTGGATGTTGTTGTACTCAATGAATTACGCTGTCCGGAAACAGCCTCTGGTTCTATTTCGATTTTGATGTACGCTTGTGCTGGTGATGACTTTGAAGTTCAAGGTCCCAGGTCTTTTCCCCCTACTTATTCTCCTCAATCCAAACAATGGACTCAGGGAGCTGAGGTCGCAGTTTGTGATGTTATTGGAGATGAGCAGGAGGGTATGGCTAATTTAGATCATGCCTCAAAGACCTTTGGTGAGTACTTTTCATCAGTTAAGCAATTATTAAATCGTTATGCAAACTTGTCGTTTAGTGGTACTCCGTCTTCGGGATCAACCAGATTTATCTGGCCCTGGAGTATTGGAACCACTGTGACATTGAGTACTGGTGTCACTACATATGGTTTTGTAGGAGATGCCTTAAGTTTCTTTGGTCCAATGTATGCTTTTAAGCGAGGATCAGTGAGACTGGGAATATTACAATACTCTGCGAGCGCAATTGTTAAGAATGCGTTTCTTAGTCTTGTTACATCGAGCAGCTATGTTAATACTCTGAAAGATGTCATATACACGCCAACATTTACCACGTCGTTGGAAGGTGATACGTACACGACGAGTTATCTTACTCGTCCCGGACCTTGTCCGGCAATTTTTTCAGATGGAACCGTGCAGAATGAATTTATTCATGTGCCATTTTATTGCAACAATCGAATCTCGTTGAACGTTAAAAATTCAACTTCGAATAAGATTGTGTCTTCGGACTCTTTGCCGTTGAATGGTGTAATTTTTGCAAATTTCTTTTCTACCATAGCAAATCTAGTCGTCAATCGATCGTGTGGTGACGACTTTCAACTTTCGTATTTTATTGGAGCTCCACCCCAATTCAATACTTCCACTTAAAAAGGACATGAATTTCCTTCCGCTTGAATCGGCGGTTAGACAGGCACATCTTGGATCGATGGTGTGTTTGTGTTTTATAG
>Ga0228708_1000093_pt1 | contig 9167 bp, 18 predicted proteins | sample McNCre217_Aug_MT_2_FD_181460 | JGI IMG/M metagenome (GOLD analysis project Ga0228708, IMG submission 181460) | Metatranscriptome of freshwater microbial communities from McNutts Creek, Athens, Georgia, United States - 20-17_Aug_MT (Metagenome... | ecosystem: Environmental > Aquatic > Freshwater >... | reverse complement strand
TGGAGAAAGCGGAGAACACAGTTGGGATTAGAACGTGGGATTCAGCGTCTCATGCCCTTGAGCGCCAAGAAGCAGTTCGTACGACGATGCTGCAGGAATTACCTCAAGCCACGACGGCCTGGCCGCCGGCTTTCTCGATCTTTTCCTTCGCTGACCCGGAGAACTTCGAAGCCGTTACCTTCAGGGGGCGGGCGATCTCACCATCCCCAAGAATCTTAACGAGCGTCTCTCCGGAACGGAGCAAACCCTGTTCGGCCAAGACAACCGAAGTCACTTCCTTGATTCCGGCGGGAAGGGCGTTGAGGTCGCCGACATTCACGACCGCGACCTCGATGCGGTGATTGAAATTATTGAAACCGCGATGCGGCAGTTTACGGTAGAGGGGCATCTGACCACCCTCGAAACCGGGGCGAATGCTTCCGCCAGAGCGAGCCGTCTGGCCCTTTCCACCTCGACCGGAGGTCTTCCCCCTGCCGCCACCTTCACCACACCCGACACGCTTCTTGCGGTGAACTGCGCCTGGTACGTTTTTGAGCTCGTGGAGTTTCATATTATTCCTGTTAAAAGGCGCCGACAACTGCAACGGTGCCGCAGCTGACGACTCGGATTTGAATTCGGATTAGGTCAGGACGCCTTGCGAATCTGAGCCACATCACCTGCAAGGCGAAGTCTCAACAAGCCGTTAAGCGTCGCATGCACCACAGCGATGTGGTTGGAGGAACCCATCGACTTTGTCAGGATATTCTTGATCCCAGCCGCCTCAAGGACGGCACGCACGCCTCCGCCGGCGATCAAGCCGGTTCCAGGTGACGCAGGCCGGAGAAGAACCCGGCCGCCGTCGTACTCTCCGAGAACATCGTGAGGAATAGTGTCGCCCTTCAGCTTCACGTTGACTAAATGCTTATGGGCATTGGCCGTTCCCTTCTTGATAGCATCAGGCACCTCGTTGGCCTTGCCGTAGCCGATACCGACACGGCCCTTGCCGTCACCCACGACAGCCAGCGCGGCGAATGAGAACCGACGCCCGCCCTTCACTACTTTGGCGCACCGATTAATGAAAACTACCTTCTCAATCATTGAAGGACCTTCACTATCGGCGGACTTTTCGCGGGAATCGCGTCGGCCGGTGTCGCGACGCGGCCCGCGGGAACCGGGTCCACGGGATCCACCGCGCGGCTCGCGCTGGGGACGTTCCGGTGGTGCGACCACGGCGGTTTCCGTGGCAGATACTGCTGAGTCGGGCGCGGGATTCTCTGTGCTCATGCGTTCCTTAGAATTTTAGACCACCTTCACGGGCGGCGTCGGCAAACATCTTCACCTTACCGTGGTACGGAGCACCGCTGCGGTCGAAAACTACCGCTGTTATGCCAGCCGATTTCGCCTTTTCCGCAAAGGCAGTTCCCAGCACCTTGGCTCCGGAAATGTTCGCCTTGAGCTTTTGCTGACGAAGACCGGGGTCTAAGCTCGAGAGAAAGACCAAAGTCGCTCCAGCGTCGTCGTTGATGGCTTGCGCGTAGATATGTTTTGTCGAGAAGCGGACGGCGAGTCGAGGCCGAACAGCCGTGCCGACAACCTTCTTCCGTATGCGCCAACGGCGGTTCTGCAGAAGGCGCGCCTTGTTGATTGTTTTCATGATTCTTTGGATCCGGATCAGGCGACAGTCTTTCCTTCCTTACGGCGCACACGCTCGCCCACGATGCGCACTCCCTTGCCCTTATACGGCTCAGGGGGATAGTAACCACGAATCTCGGCGGTCACGGCTCCAACCATTTGTTTGTCAGCTCCCTCAACCTTCAACTTGGTCTGGTCGGTGACCGTGACTTTAATCCCATCGGGAACCTCCATCAAAATTGGATGAGAATAGCCTAGAGAGAGGTCGAGTTGGCTACCCTTCAAATTCGCCTTGAAGCCTACACCTTGGATTTCGAGCTCCTTAACGTAGCCTTCCGTGACGCCCTTTACCATTCCGGCTACGATGGAGCGCGCCGTGCCAAACATGGCCTTCGCGAAACGCGTTCCCTCGGTGGGGGAAAAGGTGACTTTTTTTTCGGACACCTCAACTTTGACCGCCGGAGCGAAAGTTCTTTGGACCTTACCCTTGGGGCCCTCGACGAGGACGGTGCCGTTGGAAATAGTCACCTTAACCTTGTCTGGAATCAAAACGGGTTGTTTGCCGATCCTGCTCATAATGAAATACTTGACGAAAACGTGTTGTGGTTGCGGACGTTACCAGACGTTGCAGAGCAACTCGCCGCCGGCTTTGTTGCGACGGCAATCCGCATCCTTCATCAAGCCCCGAGATGTGGATAGAATTGCGATACCCAAACCATTAAGAACTCGCGGAATATCGGAGTACCGGTAGTAAAGGCGGCGACCAGGAGTCGATACGCGCGTGAGTCCTGTGATAGCGGGAACGCCGTCCACGTACTTCATCTTGACTACAAGGGTCGAGTGCCCTTGAGCGTCGGCCGAAGCTGAAAAGTCGGTCACATAACCTTCTGCCTTTAGGATGCCAACAATAGCTTCCTTGAGCCGCGAATGCGGCATTACACATTCGTCGAGGCGGGCCTTGGACGCATTACGCAGGCGAGTGAGAAAATCACTGATCGGATCGGTCATGGCGGATGTAATTGATTGCAGCTAGCGGGTCATATCCAGAGGGCCTAGAGCCGACCCCCGCAGGCCAAAAATTTGTTACCAGGAAGATTTGATTACGCCGGGGATTTTACCGGCTAACGCTAGTTCACGAAACTGAATACGTGACACGCCGAACTTGCGATTGTAGGCCCTCGGGCGACCGCTTAGGGAACAGCGGTTGCGCACGCGAACCGGCGAGGAATTTTTGGGCAGCTTTTGGAGCTTTTTCTGGGCGGAGAAAAAGTCAGAGTCGGTTGTTGCTGGGTTGGCGAGAATATCCTTTAATTCCGCGCGCTTGGCGGCGAACTTAGCGACGAGTTGTATGCGCTTCTTATTGCGCTCGATAGCGGAGGTCTTCGGCATGGCGTTGACTGGATTAGGCGGCCTTCGGAGCGGACTCAGTGCGACGGAACGGCATTCCCAGCAGACGAAGTAGTTCCCTGCCCTCGTCGTCGGTTTGCGCTGTAGTAACAATCGTCACATCCAAGCCGATGTGCTTCTTAAGATTTTCGATTGAAATCTCTGGAAAGATGGAATGGTCGGTTATTCCCAGATTATAATTCCCCTGGCCGTCCAACTTGGAGGGAACCCCCCGGAAGTCTCTAATGGTTGGCAGCGCAACCGCAATCAGACGATAAAGGAATTCCCACATCCCAGCACCACGCAGGGTAGCATGGCACCCCACAGCTTGACCTTGCTTCAGCTTGAAGTTAGCAATAGCCTTACGGGACTTCGCCAAAACGGGCTTCTGGCCTGCGATCAGAGCCACATCCCGCTGAATGTCAGCAATCTGGTTTTTATCGGCATCCGCATCAATTCCGGTATTGATGGAAACCTTGACTATCTTCGGAACCTGATGCGGGTTCGCGTAGCCGCGGCTCTTGACGAGCTCAGGCACAACTTGCTCTAGGTATACTTTCTTAAGGCTGGGAACTTTGCTCATTTGGATGTTCCGGGATTACCGACCCCGGCCGCGGAGTGTTAGTAGAATATAAACTCGGTTTACGGTCAGGCGGAGGCTGCTGGAATAACCTTCTTGCGCCGAGTGCTTGCCTGATAAACTGACTGCAGCATCAAGTTACTGACATGGATCGAGCCTTCTCGCTCAGCAATCGTTCCCTGCGGATGCTCCTGTGACTTTTTAAGGTGCCGCTTGATCATTGCTAGACCCTCGACGCGTGCGCGACCGCTGGAAGCAAGTACCTCGAGAACCTTGCCAGACTTACCTTTCTGGGCGCCCGCAATAGCGACCACCTGATCTCCGCGTTTGATGTGAAATTTCGGCATCTTAAAGTACCTCCGGTGCGAGCGAGATGATCTTCATGAAGTTTTTCGCGCGAAGCTCGCGGGCAACTGGACCAAAAATGCGCGTCCCCCGCGGATTATTCGTCGCGTCGATGATTACCACCGCATTGCTATCGAAACGCAGGTAGCTACCATCGGCGCGCCGAATAGGAGCCTTAGTCCTCACGACAACCGCCTTGGCAACTTCGCCTTTTTTCACCGTGGCGTCGGTCGTACTTTCCTTGATGTGAACGGTGACCACGTCGCCAACATGGGCGTAAGCTGTTTTCTGGCCCATCCTTTGGATGAGAGCCGCCTTACGAGCGCCGGTGTTGTCGGCTACCTCAAGAATGGAACGAAGCTGGATCATGAATTTTCCCCGGTAGGGTATTTCTAAATAGGAAAGGCGATGTTAGGGGATCGCAGCTGTAACAGCGGCGTCCGTAGGTTTGCGGGTCTTGGTCGGAACAGCAGCAGCAACCTCGGCCTCGCTGACGGCAGCAGCATCAGCTGCCACCGCCTTCTGCAAAACGGAGACAACACGCCAGCGCTTCAATCGGCTAAGCGGACGGGTCTCCATCACCTCGACTTTGTCGCCTACGACAGTCTCGTTCCTTTCATCATGTACGTGGAGAACGGTTTGCCGGTTGACCACCTTCTGGTAGAGCGGGTGCGGAGTCTTGTAGGCGACAGTAACCTTGATTGATTTGTCGCCGGACCGACTGGAAACAAAGCCGATCTGGGTCTTGCGCTTGGTGCGCTGGCCGTTGGTGGCGGAGGACATGGCGTGATTATGCTGGATTTGAATCAAACGGCGTTGGCTCCGGCTCTTTTCTCGGTCAACACCGTCTCAAGGCGCGCAATTGTTTTACGCAGATCGCGAAGCTCATGGGTCTTTTCGACCTGTCCGGTCTGCTTGCGGAGGCGGAGTTGCAACAATTGCTCCCTCACCTCGCGCATTTTCGTGGAAATCTCGGCAGGCGAGAGTTCGCGGATTTCTTTTGAAGTCATGATGAGTGTATCCCGTGGTTTGAAAATCAGGACGCAGACGCATCACGCTGGATGAAGCGGCAATGGAAAGGCAGTTTGGCATCGGCCAAACGGAAGGCCTCTTTGGCGGTCGAAAGGGGTACGCCAGCAAGTTCGAACAGCACAGCCCCGGGCTTAATCGTCGCCACGTAGTACTCTACCGGACCTTTGCCCTGGCCCATGCGGACTTCAGCAGGTTTCTTGGTAACCGGTTTGTGTGGAAAAACGCGGATCCACAGCTTACCCTTGCGCTTCAAATGTCGAGAGATGGTGACGCGAGCAGCCTCGATTTGTTGACCGGTCATCGGGCCTCTGGTGAGCGATTGTAGGCCGAACTCTCCGAACGCGAGGGTGTTACCGCGCTTGGCGTTTCCAGCGCGGGAGCCTTTCTGAGACTTACGAAATTTGGTTCGGGCGGGTGCGAGAGCCATGGAAATAAAATCCTCGTATCAATTTTTTTCGTAAACGGTCAGTTGTTGTCGGCTTCTTTTTTACAGATCCAACACTTTACTCCGATCTTGCCGTACACCGTCAGGGCCTCGGCGAAACCATAATCGATGTTCTCCCGCAGGGTGTGCAGGGGAACGCGACCTTTGCGCTGCCATTCGCGACGGGCGATATCGGCACCACCAAGGCGACCGGAGCACTGGATACGGATACCCTCCGCGCCAAGCGCCATGGCCATCTCGACGGCCTTCTTCATAGCCCGCCGAAAAGCAATGCGCCGCTCAAGTTGAAGGGCCACATTTTCAGCCACCAAGGCCGCCTCTATCTCCGGTTTCTTGACTTCCTGGATATCGAGCAGGATTTCCTTGCCCGTGAGCTTCGCGAGATCCTCCTTAATTTTTTCGATCTCCTGACCCTTGCGTCCAATTACGATGCCGGGACGTGCCGTATAAATCTTCACCCGTACTCGATTGGAGGCACGCTCAATGAAGATGCGTGGTACGGATGCCTGCTTCAGTTTCTCCATCAACTTTGACCGGATTAGCTGATCCTCGGCTAGGAGTTTGCCGAAGTCCTTCTTGCCCGCGAACCAGCGAGACTGCCAGTTGCGACGGACAGCGAGACGAAAACCGACGGGGTTAGTCTTTTGGCCCATGATAAGATAATTAAGAATTGCTAGATCCGTCGGTCAGAACGATCCGGATATGGGACATTTTCTTCCGACGCGGCATGGCAGTTCCCCTGGCCCCAGCCTTAAAGCGCTTAAGCACGGGCCCGTTCTCTATGATCGCGCTTTTCACGACCAGCGAGTCGGTAGCCAAATTATTATTGTTCTCCGCGTTGGCGATAGCGCTCTTCAGAGTCTTGGCAATCAGACGGGCCGACTTGCGGGGTACCAAAGTCAGATACTCCACCGCATCTGCGGCCTTGCGGCCTTGGATCGTGCGAGCGACCTCACGCACCTTCTTCGGTGACATGCGGGCGTAACGGGTGAGGGATTGAACTTCCATTTTGCTTGATTGAGATTCCGGCGAAGCCGGCGACAGCGGCGGCGAGAGACGCCACCAGTCCTTTGTTTTCGTTGCTATTTCAGAGTTTTGAATGTTTTGACGCTGACAGTATCCCCAAGCTTCACGGCCTCCGCGGGTGCAATCCTTACGATGAGAGCTGAGCTCACGGACTGCCGAGCATCGACAAGGAGCAACTCAGCGACGCGCTGGCCTCCCCGGAAAACAAGGCAGGTCATTCCCTGTCGCAGACCGGATCCAAGCCCAGCATCAATGAACAGGAGGTCCGCACGATCCGTACCCTCGATCGCAATCACATTCATAGCCGCCGAACCGGCTTGGGCTTGGGATGCACGCAAAAGACCAAGCGCGAAAGCAAGCCGCAAAAAAACGTGAAAGATGGAGGGACGGGAAATCACGTGGACGCGATCAGACTTCCTTGCGAGTCATCCCGCCGTGCGCCTTGAAGGTTCGTGTGGGAGCGAATTCCCCGAGCTTGTGACCCACCATATTCTCCGTGACGTAAACGGCCACAAAGGCCTTCCCGTTATGCACACTAAAGGTGTGGCCTACGAAATCGGGCGTTATGGTCGAACGACGAGACCAAGTCTGGATCGGTTTCTTCGCTCCTGATTTTACAGCCTTCTCGATCTTCTCGAGCAGGTGGTAATCGACGAAGAAACCCTTCTTGATGGAGCGAGCCATGGTACGAAAGGTGAGGGGTTATTTCTGACCGCGCGGCTTCCGGCCGTTGTGGTGGATGATGATTTGCGCGTTCGACGGCTTAGAGCGACGCCTGGTTGGGAACCCTTTGGCGAGTTGACCCCATGGCGAAACAAGCTGCTGCCGGCCACCACCACCCTTGGACTTACCCTGACCGCCGCCGTTGGGATGGTCGACTGGATTCATAGCCATGCCGCGCACCGTTGGCCTGATACCAAGCCACCGCTTGCGACCAGCTTTGCCCAAAGACTGCTGATTATGATCGCCATTCCCGACCTCGCCAATGGTAGCGCGACAATGGGCATTGACGCGACGCAATTCCCCAGAAGGCATCTTCAGAGTGGCGATCTCGTTTTCAATCGCCACAAGCTCCAACCCGGCTCCCGCACTGCGCGCAATCTGCGCGCCTCGACCTGGAACCAACTCGACGCAGTGGAGTCGCGTAGAAGGGGGAATGATAGCCAAAGGGAAGTTGTTTCCCACCGTGTAGTCGTTCGTAGTAGCCTTGTTTGAAGCAAAGATCTGATCCCCCACTTTAAGGCCCCTCGGAGCTAGGATGTAGCGCTTTTCGCCATTTGTATATGCGACCAACGCGAGGTTAGCGGATCGATTCGGGTCATACTCGATCGCCTGGACACGCGCGGTCATGTCCAAGACGTCACGACGGAAATCGACCACGCGATAAAGACGCTTATGGCCACCACCGCGGTGTCGGGAAGTGACACGACCATAGACATTACGGCCACCGGATTTTCCAAAGGACTCGGTTAATCCGCGCTCGGGACGCTTCTGCGAGAGTTCTCCCGTGGTCTTGTTGAGAGAGGTGAACCGCCCGGCGGGAGTGAGCGGACGGAAAGAATGAATAGGCATTTTAGTGTTCTCCTGTTGATCAAGCGGATTAGACCAACTCAATCTTATCCCCTGCCTTGAGCGTGACGATAGCCTTCTTGTAGTCTGACCCGACGCTGGGTCGACCCTGACGGCTGCGCTTGTTCTTACCGCGATAGTTCTGGGTGTTTACCCGACGCACGGTCACCTTGAAGGTTCGCTCAACTGCTTCTGCAATTTGGTGCTTGGTGGCATCACCATAGACCTCAAAGGTGTACTGTCCGAGCTCGGACGACAGTTTGTTCGATTTCTCTGTGAGGCGAACGAGCTTAAGTATCCGGTCTGCTTGCATTAGTTTTTCCCTCCATTTAGCCGAGAGAGGATGCTCTCAAGAGCCTTGGAGCTGACGATGATCTTAGCATACTGGGCCAGATCCAAGGTGTTAAGCTTCGACGCCTCCTGAAGAGAAACCCGGTCAATGTTGCGCGACGCGCGCGAAATGCATTCGGCGAACGGAGCGTCGACCAACAACACGCGGCCCTTAGGGGCAATGCGACCTACGATCTCGTTCATCGCCTTGGTTTTGGAAACCTTTGCATCGAAAGTCTCGATCACGGCTAGTTCGCCAGACGAGGCGCGATCAAACAGTGCGCGGCTAAATGCCAACTGCCGAACCTTCCCGTTGATTTTCTTCGAATAGTCACGTGGTTTCGGCCCGAAAACGACTCCGCCTCCCACCCAAAGGGGAGAGCGAATGGAACCCGCGCGGGCGCGGCCGGTACCCTTTTGGCGCCACGGCTTCTTGCCACCACCACGGACCTCACCTCGAGTCTTTGTGGAGTGGGTACCCTGACGATTGTTGGCGTTGATCGCGACGATGACTTCCTTGACAGCCTGAAGGCCCTTGTCGCCGTCAAATGTGGGCAGACCGGCGAAATCACGTTCTGAACTAGTGGTCCCGTCGGAACTGAAAACTGTAAGTTTCATTGGGCGTTAATCTCCTTATTTCTTCCCGGAGTCTTTCTTGGCGGGCGCTGCTTCTTTCTTGGCTGCAGCCGGAGCAACGGCGGAAGTGAGCACCCTCTGGCCTTTAATCGCGGAGCGTACAATGACGTCGTCGCCATTCGCGCCAGGGATGGCACCTTTCACGAGGATAAGATTACGCTCCGCGATGACCTTCACCACGCAGAGGTTTTGAACCGTACGGCGAAC
>Ga0228708_1000091_pt1 | contig 9196 bp, 1 predicted proteins | sample McNCre217_Aug_MT_2_FD_181460 | JGI IMG/M metagenome (GOLD analysis project Ga0228708, IMG submission 181460) | Metatranscriptome of freshwater microbial communities from McNutts Creek, Athens, Georgia, United States - 20-17_Aug_MT (Metagenome... | ecosystem: Environmental > Aquatic > Freshwater >... | reverse complement strand
GAATTTTAGTAGTTTTGTAATTTTTATTGAAGTATATCGACATTTTGCATATATTTCAGTAATTTACTTAACTATTTTTAGTCCTGCAGGTAATTTGAGGTGATTTGTTGTGAATTTAGTTTTATTAGTTACTATCGACTTTTAGCATAGTAATTGGTAATTTTCTTTCATAATATTAACATCTTTCCGCTTAGTGTTTCAAGGGAGATGAGCACCCATTGTAGGGATAGTCGTACCTACGTTTTTGCTACGACCAGTGGGCCTTTTGGCCCACCCGAGCCTTTCGGCTCACCGCTTAGTGTTTCTAGGGAGATGAGCACCCATTGTAGGGATAGTCGTACCTACGCTTTTGCTACGACCAGTGGGTCTTTTGGCCCACCCGAACCTTTTGGTTCACCAATTGAGTTTTTAAACTCGCATATTGTAAGTTATAGTGGTAACTTATTATTTATGTTTTTTCCACTTACGCACTTTTATTTTAATTGCGCGTACCGTAACGGTTCCGTTAACCTAATCAAAATAGCGTTTGCAGCCTTCTTTCCTGTTTTCCTTTTTTCCATACAAAATTTTAATAAATATATAATTTTAATTTTGTTTTTTAGCGTTGTCTGTCACGCTTATTCCCCTTTTTATTTTTTAGAGTTTATCCCTAAACATATGAGGTATGGTTTTTTGATCATACTGTGTGGGAGTGTTTGTCATGCATGGCACATCGTTTTGGACATTTGCTTATGTATTATTTTACTTTTCTTTTGTATTATGGTATGTCTCGTAGTTTTTGCTTGTTTAGACTGCGTACATTTGTTTTTTCATATCTTCTTTGGTATTCCGTTTCGATGCGAGATAATGAATTTAGCTCTCAAATTAACTGCATATGAGAGCAAATCTCAAAGTTTAGCAATCACAACAGACTCTTATTTTAAAACAGAGTCATACGAAGATTTAGAAGATAATATTAAACGTAAACAAGGTAAAAAGAAGGATTTAGCCCGTAAGGAATATAAGACTGTTAGTAGAATTCGTACTTTCTATTTACAACCTGACAGCTTGGTTTTTACCTCGTTGGCTGAGTTAGATTTAGGAGAAGATCCTGAATTTAATACTATTCCTGAAGGCTTATTGTCGGTTAAAGTTTCTGATATCCCCGCTCTTCTTAATTCGTTATTTCAATGTAGAGATATCGATTCAAGGGCAATTACTGCTTTCCGTAGGTCTTGGTCTTCTGACCGTGATCATTATGTAGCTGTTAAGAAGTTTATTTTTGAACAGCGCAAGTATATATTCCAGAATAGTTTTACCAGCTCTTATAATTCTGCTATGGTTCCTGATAAGTGTGAGTATATTGCTGACAATCGCATGTTTATGCCCAGCATTCCACTTATTGAGTTTGAAAGTTCTGAAACAAAGAGAGGTGTTTGTGCACCCCTTGTTTATAGGTGTGGTTCGGTTCAGGATAATTTCCTTGCGCCTTTGTTGGAAGCTCCTGTTAGGAGTTTATTTATACCCCCTAGCCGAGTCAAAGCTATAGTCAGGTCCCTTTCAGATAAGAAAGAGTCACAAGATAATATTATACAGTTTTTTATGAAGCGTTGTCCATATGTTAAGAAATTTGATAAAGCTTCCATACGCGATTTATCTTGGACTGTGACTTATATTAATCCTGAATGGTATTATCTTAATTATGATCCTGATGGAGAAGACGAAGTTAAAGATGTTTTTTGCAGTTTAGTCAACGATTTGCGCGAGAATATTATTAATTTTGTGCGCCATTATTTGGATTTACGTAAATTAACCCCACATGATAGGGACAAGTATTTTAAGGAACAATCTTTGGCCATAGCTGATGTTCTGCGTTCTCCCGAATCTCAAGCCTTGTTCATAACTGGAGTTCCCAAGGATGTTATTTGTGACAAGATTTTTAAGGAAAAATTACAGGGTATCCAGAAAAAAGCCAATAAGGGTGTTATAATGGTTTCACAGCGTAAGAAGATTTTGCGTAGCAATGATCGTAAACGAGCTGCTGAACGGTTTGATAAGACTTATGATCAGTTTCATGTTCATCCTGATTTTATTTATGACGCGGATGTACCCGTCACTGTTAATGCTCCAATTATCAATCAGATAGAACAACCTGTCACAGTCGATATAGAGGGCGTTGTTTTTGAGGTTTCTTCCCCAAGTTCCGTTTTGTTAGGTGCCCAAATCCAACTTCAGAGTAATTGTAGAAAGGTTGTTCGCTTTCGCATTGTACCTGGCGGCTTTAAGGAGTACGTTGAGTCTAATAATATTGTTTTACCTGAGTACGAATATTTTGTACCTCAGAGTAATGTTCTTTCATTAGACTATTTAAATACTTCTTGTTTGGTTCTGATGGTGTCAGCTTTATATTACTATTATCAGCGTGCTGTTGCCTATAGTCGGCAAGCCATTTTGGATGTTAGTCAGGTTTTGACTCCTAAAGTAGACAGTGTAGTTAATGCTGTTGATAACCTCTGCGACACTATTAGTGCAACTGGTACTACAGTAGTGGATGTATCTAAACCAATCGTTAGTGTTCTAAATCTTAAGGAACCTGGATCCAAAGTCATTTTGTTAGAGATTAAGACTTTAATCCATGTTCTTTATTCAATATACATTAACGATCATATATCTTTGGCTGCTTGGGCTAGTAACTTTTTGATAACCAGAGGTGTAGAGTTGGCAGATATTTTTCTCGGATTAAATTTTTCTGCTTTTAGGACCAGTATCCATAAAAACCCAACCATTAATTATAATGGCCGTGTTTATGTTGTCCCGGTTGAGTATTACACATTAGTTGTGAATGCTTGGGGCACTAATGAATATGAGCGCTACTTACTCACATATGGTGTTGTACAAGTTCAACCCGAATCTTTTGATTTTGTTTTGGATGTATTATCTAAATTGCTGGTTAGGATGAAAATTAGTGATATGGATGATCGTGATATTAGCGCGGCCAACAACCAGTTCAGGTTTATTGATTATTGTCGCCGAGATATTTCTGATACAACCAAAGGTCTATTTAAGATTATTTGTGGTGTTACGAGGCTTTTATTTAATTATGATCCTTTTGATGAGGGTTTTAATGATTATGTTAAGTCTCTTAACGATCTCACGACAACTATAAGTAATTACAGTGTCATGGGTGATGATATTGCTTGTAAGAAGGACACTTTAAACGCTGTGATAGCTCTGCATAAAGACGCCATTCAGGTTGTTAATAATCCTCGATTAGACACAGTTACACCTTCACTTAAACAGTTAGTTATGCGTGAGTTTGCTTCTTTGGAGCGAATTGCGGCACGAGCCTCGCAATTGATTAAGGGTGCGCGACCACGTTGTGAACCTTTGTTTCTTTTGCTAACAGGTCCTCCACACGTAGGCAAAACTACCACTTGTAAGTATATTAAGGCTGCATTATCGTATTTCCATGGAGTTGATTACTCAGAGGAACACTGTTATTATTATAGTTCCTCCACCGAATATTGGGAAGGGTATCGTCAACAGAGATTTGTTCAAGTAGACGATTTCCTTAAGCAACGTGATATTACTATCCGTGCGAGAGAGTGCTCAGCTGTTATTGATATGGTTAACACGGCACCTTACAATTTAAACATGGCTTTTGAAGGTAAAGGTTCAAATTTTTTTGATTCTGATTATATTCTTAGCTCCACAAATGTGGCCAACAACGGCATAGCCAAGGCTGAATTACACACTGGCTTGATTGATGAAAATGCCGTTCGGCGTAGATTTGGTTTGGTTCTTCATAGAGAAGAGAAGTTCCAGTATGGTATGGATATTTCAAAGTGTAAGTATCGTGTTGATACTTGCGTCTTGGCACCTGATTTACATGGAAAGTGGATCTCAGTTGAAGATATACCGCCATTAATGTTCACTTTAAAAAGGAGAAGTGATTCACTCCTTGCAGAGTTCAAATTCACTCGTGAATATTTCTCTGCTAAATATGATCCCAATGTAGTTATTGATCCTACTGATTATGGCAATGATGGTATTTCTGCGCACGACACTATAGAGTCGTCTAGTAGTGTGGAATTACCTGTTAGGTCTGATGCCCCTGTTGATAGTGATTTTGGTGAAGAGAAGCACTTTGAAGCCAATAGTAAATCTGGGTATTTCTCAGATCTTTATGGCTCAGCTTCTAGCACTATTACTAGTCTTGCTTCAGACAGCTATTCGTATTTGGTTGACATTTATAAGAAGATGGATAAACATACGATGGCAAGTTATATAGTCCCGACCCTTAGTATGGTTGTAGGCCTTGTTGGGGCTTATAATGTTTATAGCTTTTACTCATCCAATGGTGTTTCAGTTAATTATTCAGCGCCCAATTCTAAGGACATGAAGGTTGCGGGTAGTAACAAACAAAGGGTTAAGAGCCCATGGAAGAATTACGCTATGATTAAGCGTATGGGTGGTTCACGTATGAAGCCTGAAGCATCGACTGATAATTATTTGGATTGTTTGCTTAATAAGATTTCACAATCAGTTATTTATTGTCGCGGAAGCTCAACCACTTCTACCCAGACGGCACAGGCTGTCCATATTAAGGATCGCTTAGTTTTGGTTCCTGTGCATTTCTTTTCACCTATTGATAGGGGTGAAGATAGAACACTAGTTTTAACCTACGGTGGCGAGAATTATACTATTCCTTGGCCAGAAGACCTTGTACAGATGGAAAATGAAGATATGCTTTTCTTTATGTTGCCCAACAATGTACCTATACCCAAGGCTTGTTACCCATACATTATATCTGAAACAGATCCAGTAGATATGCAGGTTGGTAGCCCAGTTGATATTGTAACAAAGAGGTCAGATGGTTGCCCTATTGTCAAACCTTGCACGAAGGGTCATACGAATAAGAACCCAGTTCAGTATATTATAGAGAATGGTCATACATTCACTATAAATATGCCTATTTCGTATTTAGGAGCTACGGAATCGGGGGATTCTGGCGCTATAGTTTGCTCTCAAGGTAAACAGGGTCGCCCTTGCATTATAGGTATGCATGCTGGTAAGCAGGTGTCCGGTAGAGATGCTGTTGGTGTTGCTATACCAATTTGCAAGGAGATGTTTGAAGCTGTTTTTGATTATTTCAAGCCTATTTCTTCTACAGTTGATTCTCCTGTTAAGGTCATTACAGAATCTTTTAAAGTTGAAGATTTCCCTTTGACAGTTTTGGAGCGTGTTCCTGAGTCTGAAGCCCATCATTTGCCTACCAAATCTAAGATACGCCGAAGTTCGTTATATGGTTGTTTTGGTGAAGCTATTAAAAGGCCAGCTATACTCCAATCACAACCGGGCCAACCTAATGTCCTGTTTAAAGCTATATCCAAGATGCATCAGGAAAAGACGCCTGTATATCCTTTTGATAAAGAGCGTTTAATGGCTTTTCTCCAGCACACTTACCCTAGAAGTGATGTGGGTGGTAGCAAGCCTGGTCCTATTTCGTATACTGAGGCCCTTTCGGGTGATTTAGAGAAAGGTTCTCAACCAATATGTTATAGCACTTCAGCTGGATATGGTTATTCCAAGGGGAAGAAAGGTAAATCAGACTATTTGGTCCTTAAACCCGATGGTTCGTATGATTATACTGAAGAATTTATGGCAGAGTTGCTACAATATGAAGGACAATTATTGTCCGGGCAGCAGATACCCTGTTTATGGGCTGATTTTCTTAAGGATGAGGTTCGTCTTCACGAGAAAGTTAATGATTTTAAGACTAGATTAATTAGTGGTTGCCAGATACATTTTCTTATTCTCATGCGTAGGTATTTTCAAGATATGATATCTCATACTTATGCGCATTGTGTTGATAAACCTATAGCCACCGGTATGAATGTTCATAGTATGGATCACACGCTCTTGTTTTATCGACTTAATCAGACCTCTCATAGTGTAATAGCAGGTGATTTTTCTAATTTTGATGGCAAATTACCTAGTTACATAGGAGAGGTCATTATTGAGTTTATCAATTGGTGGTATGATGATGGCGTGGAGAACGCACGAGTACGTAATCTCTTAGCGCAGCACATTTTCACACCTAAGCATATAGTATACGACATTATATATCAAGTGGTGGATGGCAACCCTTCTGGCAATCCTATAACAACCTTGTATAATTCTCTGTGTAATTTAGCAATGTGCTACATTATATTACACGAAGATCTTAAGGTTCCTGATGGGTTATATAACATCACAGTGTATGGTGATGATAATGTTATAACTGTAGCAGACTATAAGACAGATCATTCTCGGTTGCGTGTTTCAGATTTTACACCTCATTTTGCACGCAGGTTTGATTTGGCTTACACACATTTCTCTAAATCCAAGGATTGCTTAGATGATTATGACACCTTATTAACCATAAAGTATTTGGGCAGGCGTTTTGTGAAAGAGAATAGTGTGTATAGAGCACCACTCGACCTTGAAATAATTATGCAAAGTTTGTATTGGTATAATGGTGATATCTTGGAAGAGAGTGTTATGCTTGACACTGTTCGAGCGGCTTTCCTTGAGTTGTCACACCATGGTTGTGATGTTTTCACTGAGTATTGTGAGACAATTCTCAGTGCTATCAGAAAGAGATTACCGCGCCTGTACCCTGGCGTTTTGGAGATTTATGCAACTAAATCTTATTATTATTATGTGGATTCAATGTATTGGCGTGAGGAGGGTAGTATTTTTAAAAATACCTTAACTGATGTAATTGACCACACTATTTCATCTGATTTGGATTTTCCAAATCTTGAATTTAAAACAGAGTCCCGAAACTACTCTAAAGCTTCGAATGGAGAATTTTATCCTGAAACAGTAACCGCGACCGATGGGTCCAATTTTAGCGATCGTCATGTGAACGATCCAACCCCAACCCAACATGTGCAATTGGGTTCTTATATGGATGCAGCACAGGTTGATCCTAGTGCCACCGATTCCCAGATTATTGAGCCTATACATAAAGAGTGTAACATGGAAACTTTTACCCTTGATAGTGTTATGCAAAGAGAATATGAGATATTTAGTACCACTTGGGATGGCTCTCAAAGTAGCAATACCTTATTGGGTACTATAGATCACCCTAATACCCTTTTTGCTGTTTCCTTTATCAATGAGAAGATTAAGAATTTTTCTTATTTTAGAGGAGGAATGAGAATATCAGTTAGGGTTGTTTGTAACAAATTTTGCTATGGTAAATTGGCCTTATTTTTTAAGCCTTCGCCATTTGGTGATCCATACATTAATGCGGAACAATCTACACTTCAAAGACATTCTGGAGACCCTCATATTTTGATATCGGCTTCAGCTAGTGAGACTGGTGTATTTGATGTCCCTTTTATTTACTCTAGGAGAGCGCTTGATATAGAAAATGGACCTTCACCTATAGGTACTTTTTACCTTAAGGTTTTTAATCCGTTAATATCGTGCACTTCTTCCATTCCTGAAGCTCAAGTTTTTGTTACAGCTCAATTTATTGATGCTGAGTTATTTTTACCATCTAATTTTGTCCCGCAATCTAAACAAGAGGCTGTGGTTAAAAGCAAAAGTGGTATCGTTAGCTCAGCTCTTGAAAGGATGGACACACTTGCATCTTATGTTGAGAATGTACCTTTTGTTGGTTCTTATGCCAGTCAATTCAGGAGCGTGGCTAAACCAATGGCATCAGTAGCTAAAGCTTTAGGTTTATCCAAGCCTACCACTTTGGCCACTACGCAAGTCATGAAGGTAAATCCGTTTTCTGATATGGCTAATGGCAAAGGCTTAGATTTGACCATGAAACTTGCCATGGATCCTGAGAACCGTGTCAGTTGTGCCCCTAATATTGGTGGTGTTACCTATGATGAGATGAACTTAGTTGCGCTTGCAGGTACTCCAAAACTGTTTGAACAAATTAAGCTCAACAAGGGTGATACCTGGGCTTTTAATGTTTTCAGTGTGCAGGGACAGAATGCCGCTACTGAACCTTACATGGGTTTTTTTGATTTTGTTGCCAACAATTTCACCCATTACTCGGGTTCTATTAAGGTCAAAGTATATTTTACAGCATCTGTTATGCAAACGGCACGCATAGTTGTTTGGTTGGCTAGGGGCTTTCAAGAAGATTGGATGCAGTGTTATCATCAGGTTATTGATGTTACTGGCGACACAGAGTACAGTGTAACTCTACCTTATCCTGAAGAGGACATAGCTTGGCGCGTCAATGACACTAGTCCATGGACATTGAACATGCGTGTTATTGGTTGGTCCCAACCAGATCCGAGCTTGGATAATCCAATCTGGGTCAACCTTTATCGTGCTGCTGCAGATGATATTAGATTTTATGGTCAAAAAGAGAGGCGTTATATCTTTATCCCAGAAAGTAATCCAAGAGCAGATTTTGCTAAGCCCTTTCCCCCTTTGCATCCATCCATTAAATCTTATGTTCCCCAAAATATTATATTTGGAGAGAGTCATACTCATTTGAAGGAAATGCTTCACAAATATTATCCCTATAAGGCTATACAATCAGATAACAATGTTCAAGTTTACAATTTGATAGCTAACTCTAGTACGTATGCTATTGGTATAGAGATGCTCAATTTACCCTTTGCTTTTAGATCTGGATCTATTAGGCACAAATTTTTACTTAGAAAGAACGTTTATGGTTTGGCAGGCTCTTTGAATATGCTTAATAGCTTTGGGGAACAGTATATAGGTACTTCTGTTTCTGCTACAGTTAACCCTTTAGTTGAAGCTGAAATTCCTTTTTACAAATCCCAATCGTTTATTAATACTAGAAATGGTCCTGGTGAGGGTGAAGCCCTTTATACCATAGTTTCTGGTGGTGGGTTGACTTTCCTTTTTAAGTCTGTAGGTGATGATTTCGCTGCACACTTCCTTTGTGCTTGGCCTCCTGGTTATTTCTCTGCTGCATCTGCAAATGAGGGTTATCCCGCCCTTCGCACGTACTTCAATACATAAGTTTTGAAGTTCTCTTTTTATTAGTTTTTAAGGTTTGAGTTTAGTTTGAACCTTTTATTCACTTTTCATAAATAATGTAACTAGTACTTACTTCTTCATTGAGTACACTATCAATAATCTTGTTGCTTGTGTAATTTTTGAGTGAGTTTAGTTTGTGTATGGTTAGAGTTTTAATTAATTCACCGCACACACTAGTTTTAAG
>Ga0228708_1000087_pt1 | contig 9253 bp, 1 predicted proteins | sample McNCre217_Aug_MT_2_FD_181460 | JGI IMG/M metagenome (GOLD analysis project Ga0228708, IMG submission 181460) | Metatranscriptome of freshwater microbial communities from McNutts Creek, Athens, Georgia, United States - 20-17_Aug_MT (Metagenome... | ecosystem: Environmental > Aquatic > Freshwater >... | reverse complement strand
TGGGATTCCACGTGTTATTTTCAGACTGTTGTCCAGTGTAGGTGCTGCTCGTAGTTTGAAAATTACGAGAGTACCTAGCTGTAAACATCAGTCGGGAGTGACCGGGAAGTCCGGTTTGCGTTCAAACCTTAGTCCAGTTTATCTTAAACTTGCGGTTTGATAATCGCAAGAGAGATGACTGTAAACTTTGGTTGGTGGATACACAGGTGTATGTCTCAGAGTAGGCTGCATCGTAGGTTGAAGCTGTTCGTGAACAGGTTTATTCGTGCCCCTTTTGGAGGGGGATATAAGTACCTAGACCAGGAAACTGAAAGCATTAGGATGCCGTGAATAATCACGTTTGAACTAAGATGACTCTTTGATCTTTTCTAGAGTATATGGAACTTAGTTATATTATTTCCCTTTGCATATTTAAAACAAAATATAAAAATTGAGTCTTGTTGGAAGATGTAGATTTGGGTTAGAAGTAGACTATTTGGATGTCTATGAGGTTAGTGACTGTAAGAACAATACTTGCGTTCTTACAGCAAAGAGGTAACTCCTTTTGACTAGCCCCCACCTTACCAGTATTTGAAAAGTCCGTGGCACTGCCTAGCTAGACGATCTCACTATATGATGAGATAGGGTACATTTGGTGGTTGGTAAATCACACAAACACAGTTGCTCGACTGTGGATCTCTTGATTGAAAATTGAGTTTGCGCTCAAGATTGAAGTTTTCCGTATATATGCATTATAATAGCATGATAGGTGATAGTTATAGTAGTTGAGGTGTGAGGTGAAGAAGTTTAAGCGCTAACGTGAAAGTCGTTAGCATCTGAACAATCATGATAAGTACAACGAATATGAGTCAATTGTTAACAGAGCATTTTGGTGAAGCCAGTGAAATGGTTTTCACTATCCAGAACAGGTTCCGTCCATTTTATTTCCTTGTTTGTGCTGATGGCGACATTGTCATGAACAAAATGTGTGTGATTCTATCTAAGAAATTGAGAGTTTCGCACACTCTTTTGCTATTCCGATATATTTATATATTGGCAAGACGCCGCACGTTTGTTTGTATACGTGAAGGCTGTGGTCCCGATTGCAAGGGACATTTGTGTGCATTTTATAAACAATGCACACAAGATCGGCGGTTATTAAGTCGACATTACAAACATGGGTGTAGAGAGTTTGTATGTGAAATACAGCACCCGGTACGCAAACGTGCTCCAGTGAGTCGAAACCCACTGGCTCGTTTGCGTAGACAATTAGTAGTCCAAGGTGATGATGAGAGTTTGCCTGAAGATTTCCAGAGTGATTTTGATAAATGGTTGGCTGAGATGCCAACAGGTTTTATTCCAGAGCATTATGATGATGATTTGAATATTAAACATTCAAATATACCTGAAAATTTGCCTGATATGTGTATTCCTACGGCAGATTTGCCAATGGCCATTCGATTGAAATTGCTTGGTGAAGCTATGAAACGGATGGACATTCCCATCGATAGGACTGTGAGAAATTTGTTTCTCACACGTTTTCCAGATATGGAAGTAGATCCAGCTATTATGGATGAATTTCCTGATTTTCCTCTAATGATGAAAGTTCGCATGAAGAAAGAAGAGCTATGTGAGAAATTCTGGTCCTCCTTACAGGGTCCAATACTGCCACCTGGTGGTGAAAACGTGTTGTCAAACGTTGAGTGGTACATTTCCTATTTGGAGGATGTGCAATTTTATTTAGCAGCAACTGTGTATTATAATGCACAGAAAAAACGGTATATTGCTACACCGTGGACTGCTTTACGCTTATTAATTAAATTACGATTTGGAACATCTGTTTTTTCACGTAAATTCTTTAAGATGGCTTGGGATTATTTGTCTCAATTTCGCCTTCAAAGTGAAGATGAGAGCCAATCTTGGATTGATTGGTGTATGAATTACAAAAATAAATTCGATGAGATAAGGAAAGCCCCAATATTTGAGAAGATATATAAGGTGATAATGTTTGTCACGAGTTTTTCTGTATGCCAAGCAGTGGGGGGAGTGTTCACTATTGCATGGTTTAAGAGTTTGTGGCAAGAATGTCAGAAACATGAATTTAATACTACTGGAGATTTTATATCCTTTATGATTGAATCAATATTGTTTATTGTTAAGCGTGTAGCAGTGTGTATTAGTACTCGCTCCATTGAACCCTTATTTCATAATGGTTCTCGTTATGAGGAGTGGTATGATTCAGTGCGGACATTAAAGTTACAATATAAATTTTTGAATGATCCTGAATTGCATGGTTTTACGTACTTTGATTTCGTATCTCGATTAGATGATGCAATTGATCGTGGTACAGCCATGTATAAGCACGCTTTAGCTACGAAACATTATGAGTATAAACTTGTAGGTCAACAGTTGTTTGACATTAAATTGTTGAAGGGATTAGCATTAACTAAAGAAAATGCTTCACGTGAAAGGGAAGCCCCTTTTTCTGTTTGTATCGTAGGTAATTCATCTGTGGCTAAAAGCACATTTACTCGACTTATTTTTTATCATCATGGTAAATTGTTAGGTTTGCCCATGGGGTCTACTTTTATGTTTTCTCGAAATGCTGAGAATGAGTTCTGGGACACATTTAGGAGTAGCCAGTGGGCTGTTTTGTTGGATGATGTAGCAAATCAACATCCTAATAAGGTTGTTGGTTTAGATAAATCGTTGTCTGAGATTATTTTATTGAACAATAACGTTCCGTTTGTGCCCCCACAAGCTTCATTAGATGATAAGGGTACAACCCCTGTGAGAGCTAAGTTATTGATAGCCACCACGAATGTGGATCATTTGAACGCGAATACATATTTCTCACATCCTATTGCAATCCGAAGACGGTTGCCATGGATGGTTTTCGTACGTCCTAAACCGGAATACGTTACGGAAGGAGGAATGCTTGATTCACATAAAGTGCCCCCAGTTGAAGAGGGATCATATCCAGATTATTGGACAATTGAGGTTAAACGGGTTGTTCCAGTGATGATTTATGAAAAACAGAGTGCTCAGTATGAAGATATAGGTACCTTTAATAACATATATGATTTCTTCTTATGGTATAACAAGACTGTGCTTGATCATGAAGCTATTCAAAAGAAAGCTGCAGTTTGTATTGAATCATTAAGTAAGATAGTGTTTTGTGACAAGTGCAAGCTTCCAAGTAAACATTGTGTTTGTGAGAAGTTAGAGATACAAGGCCGAACTGTTGAATTGAAAACTCTTGCCGTTGTTGCGGCTACTGCAGCCACAGTGGCAGGTGCTATTTACTTACGAAATAAGTATGTGCAGGAGTGTAAGGATGTTATGGAACGTCTCAAGGAGTATGCTGTTAATTATGTTGTTACGCAGACTGAACATGAAATTAGAAGGCGTTTTCGGAAGCTTGGAGACTTTATGTATTCTATGACTGATAGCAGAGTTCTTGGTGCAATTGGTGTTCTATCCAGTGCCGCCTTGATGTATAAGATGCGTTCGCGTTTTATGGATAAAATGTTTGAAGCTACACAAGAAACGCAATCAGAGAGTGTTCCTGTGCCACATGCTGTGGAGCATCGGAATGTCTGGTATAATGATAAGTTGCAGGTTACTCCATTTGATATTTCAGAAGAGGGTTTGACGATGACACCGGAGGTTTTTAAGAAAATTATTATGCGTGCAACCGTGCGTATTGAGTCATATCATACGCATGGAATGCGTCCAGGACATGCAATTTGCATCGGTCAACAATTATATTTGGCCAACAACCATTGCATACCTGATGCTTATCCGTTTAATATGAAAATATTTACTAATAATGTGAAAAGTGGTGTATGTTCAAATGTTGAAATGGTTATTACTGCTGATTGTGTTCGTCGATTTCCTGATAAGGATTTGGCAATTATCAATTTGCAATGTATGCCTCCTCGGAAAGATATACGTAAGTACTTTTGTAAAGAGTCGTTCAATGCTATAGTTACATGCGAGTATCCATTTAGTACTTTAGGTGATGACAAGAAGAATGTAGTTAAGGCTACACAACGACGCACAATTAATTCAGATGAATTGAAAATTGCAGTTGATGGGTGGGGTGGTTTTGCCCTCCTTCCAACGGAAAATGGTGATTGTGGAAAGCCACTCATATTGCTTGATAAATCTTGTCAAGTGTTGGGTATCCATGTTATGGGTGGTGATGATGGTCGTATTATAGCAACGCGAGTTACGCAGGAGTGGTTAGCAACGGTTACTGACAAAGTGCTTGTTGGTCCAGGAGCTCCATGTTTGCAAATCCAAGGCAATGAAATTGAACTCAAAGATTTGTCTCCTTTTTCCCCAGTTCGTTGGGTTGAGAAAGGGTCAGCTGAGGTGTATGGAACTTTAAATTTACCACGGATTGCACAACGGTCACGTGTTCATGCATCTATGATACAAGATGATTGTATTGATCGTGGATATATAATTGAGCATGGTCCCCCAGTTTTACAAGGATGGCAAATATGGCGGAAGAACTTGTTGAATATGGTTGATCCAAAATTTCTCATGCGCCCGGATGTGTTAAATGTTTGTGTACTTGATTTTTTGGATAAGATATTTGCGGGATTGACACCCGAAGATCTCAAAAGTGTTCACGTTGTTCCTAATGATGTTGCTATTAATGGTATGCCAGGGGTGGCTTATGTTGATGGAATTAATCGATCTTCTTCAGCTGGTTTTCCTTTTATGAAATCCAAAAAGTATTTTGAAGTACCATGTCCTACTGAGTTACACCCAGAGGGTATTACGTATGATGAAAATGTTATGCAAGAATTTGAACGAGGGCTTAACTGCTATAAACGTGGTGAGCGCATGTGTCCAGTATTTAATGGTATAATGAAGGACGAAGCAACTAGCATTAAAAAGATAGTTGATTTCAAAACAAGAATGTTTGCTGCTGCGAGTTTAGCTTTTGTGTTGATTGTACGTAAATATACAATAACTGTGGTGCGCCTCATTCAGAATAATAAGTTTCTGTTTGAGTGTGCTGTTGGTGGAATTGCACAGAGTACAGAATGGTGGCACTTCCGGCAATATTTGCTTCGCTACGGCAACAATATAATTGCTGGCGATTACGCGAATTTTGATAAATCTATGTCTGCTATGATTATTTTGGCAGCATTTCAGATTATCATTGAAATTTGCCGTGCTGCAGGATATTCTTTAGAAGAGCTAATTGTGTTGCGATGCATTGCTTATGATACTGCGTTTGCTTTTATTAATTTCAATGGAGATTTAATGATGTTCCTCGGTGTCAATCCATCTGGACTAGCACTAACGGTAATTATTAATTGCTTTGCTGGCTCCCTGTATATGCGCTATGCGTTTTATATGTTGCGGCCAAGAACGGATGTTGTGAAATTTAATGATGTTGTTGCGTTGATTAATTATGGTGACGATAATGTGCAGGGTGTTGCGGATTGTGCGTCTTGGTATAATCACACAACAATCAAGGATGAATTAGTGAAATATGGCATAGTTTATACTATGGCTGATAAGGAAGCGGAGTCTGTACCATACATATCTATTGATGAGTCAACTTTTCTTAAACGACATTGGGTTTGGAGTGATGAAATACAATCTTATGTTGGTCCCTTAGAAGAGAAGTCCATTCGAAAGATGTTGATGTGGAAGATCTCGTCTCGTACTATTTGCGAGGAATTACAAAATGTTCAAACCTTCATAAGCGCTCTAAATGAGTGGTTTTATTACGGTCGGGAAACATTTGAGGATAATAGATTGTGGTTGTTGAGCCTAGTGGATAAATATAGGTTACACTATTATCTACCACATGGTTTGCCAACTTGGCATGATATGATGGTGAGCTTCTGGGAGCGATCTGCAGAAGTGGAATTGACAAGGCGAGGAGATTCGTCTTTTAAACCAAAAATCGAAGTTCCGCTGGAGTTACTGCATCAATATGGCTTGAACCACCTAATTGATGAGAATGGTCAGTGGAATAAAAATGTGCTTGGGCGTTCCCCTAAATCGCTATTTAGCGGTGGTAGTCGTACACTACAAACAGGTTCACAACAACCAAATAGTGCGGAATCCCTATTGGTTGTTCAAAGTAAAGATTCTAACATACAACAAAATAATGATGGTCAGCAGGACCAAAATACTGCACGAGATGGCCCAGTGGAGGCCGAATTCCATGAAATTGATTTTGAGGATTATGGTGTTGAGCTTACACCAGAAGAGCGGGAATACATCCTATCGCGTTGGTATGATATGGAGTGTGTCGTGTTGTCGCTTACTGATGAGGAGCTTGAGGCCGCTATACAGTACCTTGAACAGGTGCAATGGGATGAAGATTATTTAGAAATTCAGTCCGTGGATGTTCAGAGTGCTGTACATGAATTGAATGTGCCCAGTTATGATTTAGCATTGTTAATTCATGATGAATTGGATAGGGTGATAGCTACATTTGCTGAACATAAGACAAAGTGTACCACCACTAAGTTGAATAGGGATAAACTTCGACTTATGCTCTCTTTTTTGAGACGCTTATTATCCTTAATTTGTGATAGTGATTATCGAAACGAGAGCTTTGGATATATTGAGTTCTATCGCTTGTGTGATGAATTCACAGAGTATATGGCTGCTGCGTATGACATGGAGGATTTCAAGTTGGAGTTTCCAGATTCTTTGGAAAGGGAATTTTTTATGGTTCAATCACGGGATGTAGAAAGGAATATAGATTTTATGACGCGTGAGTCGAATCAAGTAGATTATTCTGGTCCACTAGCGCCTGTACATCAAGCTCAGGCCAACGTGGACTTTAATGATTTTCTCAAGCGTCCAGTACGCGTTGCATCATTATCGTATGCTGAGAGCAATGTTGCCGGGGATCAGATCTCGGCTTTAGCTATTTGGCGTGATGTTTTTTCAAATGCATATATTGCAGATAAATTTAAGACCTATCCTTTTGTGCGTGGTAAACTACACGTCAGATTTTTAGTTAATGCATCACCATTCTATTATGGTAGTGTGTTGGCAACATATTGCCCATGGCAAACATACATGTTGCCTACAACTATGACTACGACGAATGTGAGGGAATTGATCCCCTTATCCCAGAGACCACATGTTTTTATTGAACCGCAAAATGGCACGCAATATGATATGGTTTTACCGTTTTTACATCCCAAAGAGTGGTTGAATTTGCAGAGTTCCTCAGAAGTGGGGAATATGGGCACTCTTACTTTGAAATGCATGACCCCACTATTTAGTGCCAATGGTGCTACTGGTGTGGGCGTTACCATTGCAGTCTATGCGTGGTTTGACGAGGTTGAAGTGATGGGAGGATCTGTTGGATTGAGTCTGCAAAGTAAGGATATACGATTGAGTGAGGTTGCATCAAGTGTTGCTGATGCCATGGGCTCAATACCAGAGACAGTCACCAATTTGGTGCCTGGTTATACTGCGTCACAACAGCATATTTCGATGGCTGGTAAGGCTGCAGCAGCATTGGGATTTAGTAATGAACCCATAACTGCTCCTGGAATAGTTACTATCCCACGTCCTGTTCCTAATATGGCTTCTACAGAAACGCCATATGCGTTCGAGCGACTCACCTTAGACCCGCAAAATAATTTGTGTGTAGATAATGCAATGCACAATTTGGCCGACAATGAAGATGAATTAGATATTCAAAAAATTTGTGCACATGAGTCATATCTCACTCAGGTGGATTGGACTAGTGCAAAGTCGGCTGATGCTCCTCTGTTTTATGCTGCGGTTAATCCAGCATTATTTGATGCTGAAATAATAACTGTTGGTTCTCCACCCCAGGATGCTTGGCAAATGTGGATGGTCCCTTGTGCAGCAGTTGCGCAAATGTTTCAGTATTGGCGAGGGCGAATGCGGTACAGATTTAAATTTATCTGTTCGCAATATCATAGGGGTAGAGTGCAGATCTTTTATGATCCTGCTGGTAATACCCCCACGGTTGTATCTGCTCCTTCTCAAACAGCAAATATGAATGTGGTTGTCGATATTTCCGAGCAAAATGAAGTCGTTTTTGATGTTCCGTTTGTGGCCCAAACACCATATTTACGCACAAGGGATCCTGTCACTACGTTATTTACCACAGCATCGTCAGCTACTTATGTTACAGATGGTGCTTATGATTCAGGGTCCATATATATGCGGGTTATGAATGTGTTGACGGGACCAGTTGCTAGTAATACTGTTCCTATTTTGGTATCAGTGAGTCTCCTGGATGCTGAGTTTGCTGGACCAAACGATATACCTGCTTTCACGCACTTTACCGTGCAGTCTAAAGATGTGTATACGGTGCAAGACGAAATGGTTGAGAACCTTGGAACTAAAATGACCCACCCTAGTGCTAGTTGGTATATGGGAGAAAGAATTAAGTCCCTTCGTCAAGTGTTGCGACGTTTAATGCTGAGCGGAACTGACATGGGCATGCAAGCTTCATGGAAGGATAGGACAGCACTATTTGTTAAGCGAATGACCAAGTACCCTCTTCCATATGGTCAAGCGTCCACTGGTATTTACACAGCCAATAAATTTGGTACAGTGGCTACTAGCCCTTGTAATTTTTGCCTACCCACGTATTTGAACTGGGTTATGCCTTGGTTTGTTGGTGTGCGAGGGTCGGTTAATTGGTCCTTTGTTGTTGATGGCCCTTCAAAGCCGATCAACATGCTGCGTATTTATAGGCAGCGGAAAACTTCAAATCAAGTTGGTTTGGGTTTATTATACAGCACGCCCTCTGCGCCAGATTGGTGGACAACACCAATAACATCTGGTGGGCAAGGAGGGACTAATGCTAACTTCGTCATAAAGAATTCTTATGGTGGAGCAGGTGGTATGACTCTAACAAGTCAACCCACAAATTGGGGTTTGAATGCGACCCTACCTATGTACAGTAATTGTAAATTTGTTTTTACTAATCCACTGTATATAACATCACCCATTGCTTTTGATAATAGCAATGCTGAGGTTTTCACCTTTGAAGCATTCTTGGATTCTGCCATAGATAGTGACGTTAAATTTAACTATTTTTGTGGCGCTGGATTAGACTTTAAAACTGTCTTTTTCCTGAATATACCACCGTATCAGCGGGGTCCAATCTTTTCCCCTAGTAATTAGGGGATAAATTTCTATGTTTTATATATGTATAATGTATTGTTTATTTATATATTACTTGGAAGTCTCCATTATGAGCGTGAGATCATGATGGTGTGCCAGAACGCAC
>Ga0228708_1000085_pt1 | contig 9289 bp, 2 predicted proteins | sample McNCre217_Aug_MT_2_FD_181460 | JGI IMG/M metagenome (GOLD analysis project Ga0228708, IMG submission 181460) | Metatranscriptome of freshwater microbial communities from McNutts Creek, Athens, Georgia, United States - 20-17_Aug_MT (Metagenome... | ecosystem: Environmental > Aquatic > Freshwater >... | reverse complement strand
GGAACGGCACACACACCCTGCGGGAAAATTCGGAAACATCTGTTGATGAATCTTGAAACCCTAGGCATGTGAGCTCCTCTACAAAGCGGCGATGTTCGCAAATCGCCTATTTGCGCTGACTCGCCGGTCAGCCACCTCGTAAGAGGTGTGAGGAATAGTTTTCTTAAAAACTTATTTAAAATCACAACGCGTTTGGACGGAGGGAGTTGACCCGAATTACGGCCCGTCCGGCCGGCTGTTGATGCTAAGTAGCATCAGTAAACCCGGACTTGAGTGTCTGGGTCGAGGCGCCCACAGCTGGGCACCCCATGAAAAAGTAAAAGTTGAAGTCTTCACCCACGGAGCCAACGACATCAATCACTGGAATAACTGTAGAGTTTGACACACGATACGACACATTAGCACCAATGGGCGCTGTTGTGGCGTTGGTCATAGCGGTCGTGCGCGAGTAAGCTGACTGAGAGTTGTACAGCGTAGCATACTCAACTGGGTTTGTTCCAGAATTGATCTCGGCGCCTTGAGCAAATTTCATCAAAGTCGCAGCAGCTGACGTGGCAGTAGCGGCAGAAGCACAGGTTTGACTGGCGACTGACACTAGATAATTGCCAGTGGTAGATTGTTCGTCAGTAGCATCTGCCGCAGTCACCAACCATTGTGCCGTTGTGGGCACTATGGGGTGTGGTAGGATCTTAAAATTCATCCCACCTGCCCAACCGTGAAAACAGGAGGACAACAGAGATAAAACTGAAGGCGCCGGGACCACCCAACCAGTGTTGGTGGAAACCGCGCCCCATGGTGAAGAAACAACTGACTTAGTCACAAGTGGACCACCAGGTAGTGGCCATAGCACAGTTTGGTAATTGGCAGCTGTTAAAGCTGTAGTGCTAGGCGACATTGTGTATAGTGGTTGGGATCTCTTCAAAATCGTACGAAACGAAAGTATCTCCTCACCCCAGAGCCGGCGCATGACACCAGGCTGGACCAGGGCGCCGCCCATGTGGCACACAGAGGGCTGATCGTCAATCTGCCCAACCTGTTGCTCAAAGTCAGTAGCTGGCGCGGCAGGTCCGCCAAGTGTAACGTAAGTCACCCCGGTGGTAGACGCTGCTCCACCAAACTGCAGATCTGGTCCGCCGCGGGCCCACACATTAATTGAGAGTGAGCCAGCTGCAGTGGCAGACAGCGAGTCAAATGCGATAATAACAAGCTGCCCGTTTGTTCCTATGAGGCTCGTGGTGGTTTGCATAGAGGCAGACAGCACTCCATAGATCCCACCTTGCGTAGGGTTGCCAAAGTGTGTTCCATCTAGGGACCCACTAGTAGCGTAGCTCGTCTTCGTGTAGAATTCATTAGAGAACCCACACCGAACGACGATGTCAGTTGATTGTGTGACGTCAACTATGCAACAATGTGTAGTGTTCATCATCGTAGCGATAGTAGGCTGCGTGACTGTGGAAACTGAAGGGATGTAGCCAACCAAAAGCTTACCTCGATGAAATGGCGTCGCAGCAACGGTGATCCTAAACTCGATTGAGCCAACCCAGCGCTCTGTCGCAAGACAGGGCATCGCGCATGGGGTGAGAACAAAGGTAGTATTGTCAGCAAGGAAAGGTGTGACAGGGACTGAAGCCAAAAGTGTGTCAGGGGCGGTAGTAGTAGCATAGGTTACAGAGCCCAAGAACCCCCATTGTCGAGTGAAAAATTCAAACGCAAGAGGATCTTCGTCAGAGTACCCACCAATGCCTGGGTTGATCTCTCTCGCAGCAGCGGGGTCCAATGCGAGGACAGCAGAGGAGTCGCGCCCGACACCCTGTGAAAAGTAGGGGTAGCGAGACCGAACAAACTCAAATTGGTTTGGTTGATTGGGTCGGGAGTAGCCAAAGAAAGAAGCCACACCGCCAACAAAATCAGCAACATCTGCAACGACGCCCCCAATAGGCAAAATAGGAACCATCTTCCGGGCGACTGAAGAGACGGCGGAAGCCACACTTGAAATCACTCCAGGTGAGGTCTCTTTCTTGGTAGCGGGCAAGGCATGAGCTGTAGGGTGTGTCCCAGCATACGTTGTGTACGGGGTAGCATCCATCAACTCCACATCCTCAAGCCATACGTAGACGTTAAACAAAGGCGTCCCAACAGCAACTCCATCATCCCTACCCAAGGCCGACAAGCCTCCAAGGTAAAGCGTACAGAAAGTGTCAGTAAAACCCGTGTTATTAGTTGGCCACTTAGCATAACGCCCAAAATGTGGTAGGCGCAACACCAAGGGGTTACCAGTATTAGCATTGAAGATGCCACCAGGGCGCATTTGGTAAAGTCGCGCTTGGTAAAGGGTGGTATTACACGCACTAAGAAATGTCGGAACAAGAGCTGCAAAAGCCTCACCATAGTAATGGGGTGTGACTGGCATCTCAAGTCGAACACACACAGTCGCGCGAATATTCTTAAGGTACTGCAACTTATTGGAAATCACAGTATTAGTCAGAAACGCAGACAGTGGCTTAATAGAGGCAATAGCCGCCGCAGGCGTCAGTGGAAAAGACATACTCGTAATCAACTGTGGTCGAGACAGGAAAGACTCCAAAGACTCTATCGCTCTGGGGACCGCGTAAGACGTTGTCGCGGCTCCTCCGGGGTTATCACCAACAGGCGGATTGACAGCATCAACGGTCGACACTGCTTCAGGCGCGGGTGGTGGTGGTGGTAGACTAGTGGCAGCCGGTCTGGCCAACTCACTGTCCATAGTAGTAATAGTAGATTGAGCAAGGGGTAATGATTGATAGGTAAAGCGTCCCTTAACGCGATACAAACACCAGTGGTTAAGTACACTAGACTCCCTCACGGTGAGACTTTGTGTTTATGGAGGGATTGCCCCCGGGATAACACGAGAGAACATTAATCATTCTCATCCCGTCGGTACGCAGAGATCATCTATGTGCAGTGCATACCCCGCGCCGTGCCTAGTACTGCTAAGTATTTCGGTCGCCGGCACTTCCAGGCTGAAACCTGGCTGGGTAGTTTAAAGACTTGCCCGGGTCCACACGTTGGGGCTTCCACCCAACTAGCGTGTTATTTAGTTTTAAAGTTTAGTAAATAAATAAATAATAATGATAACCAACACCACCCACTCGAACACAAACAAAACACTCACTTACTCACAACAATGCAACGTCCTCCCATAGAAATAACCTCCCTGCGAAGTACTCAACTTCGAGGTAGTCGTATGTCCAATGGGTAACATCTACACCCAACCTCTGGGCAACGGAGACCACGACAGGCGAAACACGCTCAAAAACGTCAACACCGTGAAGCCACAGTTCTTTAAGGGCATTCTCGCACACCTGCTTATAGATGTCACGATCAATATCTTCCCCATTGACTTTGGGGTAAAACATCGACTTGGCAATACTAGACATCTCAAGTGGCATGACGTAGGTATCCTTGTAGTGTCGGAACCTCCGTTTAAGGAGCGTCGCCCCACCCACCAAAGGCACCAACTCGGGTGGTTGGGCTTTGTCTCGAGGGCTCGTGGTCACATAACCAAGCTCAGCGGAGAGTCGTGTCCAGTGTGGAACTACAACAAGACGCAAACTCTTGGGTATTGCGAAAAGCTGGTCATCGCCATAGAGTGCTTTAGCACAGCTAAGGTACTTGGTAAAAGCCACCTCGCCGCCTGCAAGCCACACTACAGCTCCTGTCTTAATGAAGGACATAAAAGTGTTCAACTCGGTCGTGCCCCACAAACCAGAAATCAGCCCCTGCGTCCAATGGTAGACGTAAGAGCCAACAGTGACATAGGGGAAAAGGTTAGCCAAGAAGATCTTTTTCATCGCGCGGATGTCCTCATCAGACCACTTCCACAAAAGACACACACGCACGCACAAAGCCAAGATAAGATATGCTAGGGGGAGCGATTGGTGAAGATCCATGGCCGACTCATCAGCCTCAACAACCAAACCGTCCTCCATCTCGGCACTCTCAGCAAGGCGTCGCGCGACAGCGGCAGCCTCAGGCGACACGGCGTTCAACCCATACACAGAGCCAACACATGGCGCAGTGATAATCGCGGACAAAGGTGATGACACCAACATCTTGGTACAAACGTTACTAGCCGCGTTCTGGATGTAAAAGAGGCGCGACTCAGCGCCTAGGACTTTTGATGCTTTTAACACCTCGCCCACCTTAGGCATCGCGACAGCAAACGTGTAAAGGTCCGCGTCAGACTTCGCTCGCGCATAGATATGATCGGCCAAAACTGGCAGGCTAGGTCCAAGGTCTCGTCGACCATCGGACCTCCGCCCAGGGATGTTAAGGCTAACCTTAGGCCCATAACCACACGCAATAACAGACAACTGATTAGTACCTGTGATATGCGGGGGTAGGCCTTCGATCGCCTCTCTCGGCGTCAATGGCAACTTGGGGCCCACATACTTGATGAGATGGGGCCTAAGTTCAGTGAAAATCAAATCTTCCATGCGTCGTAGGTCCAATGACCGCAGTCCTGGCGCATCCATCGCCTGGGCATCGGCCATCTTCTTCAGGGCATTCTCTGCCACAGAAATCTTTCGTCCAAGAACCGAGCTGAGCATGTTGTACGCTCCAGCAGGCAGGTACTTAGAATGGTCAACACCAAAAGCAACAGCAAGCTCCTCAGCAAGCGGGTTGAGCACACGGCCAGAGCCCCGAGGCTCTATGGCGGCGGGTACATGTCCCACAGGACGCAGCAAGGAGAGCGCCGGGTGCTCTGCACTCCACCGCGCAGCTGGACAATCAGACACATCTACAAAGTTCTCAAGAGTGGTCACGCGCCCGTAACCACCCAGCGTCATCAAATCAAAGGGGAGGGGGGAGACGGCCGGCAAAGGCACGGTACTCAAGGCGTCCAAAGATCGGTAGTCGGCCCAACTCCAGGGGCGGCAGACTAAACCTCTAATGCCATCACCGGCGATGATGTAGCCAATGATTCGATCTAACTCAGCGTCCACCAAAACGCCATTACAGCACCCTGGAGGGGGCATGTTAGCGGGGTCGTCAACATCGACCTGGTAGACAGGGCCAAAAGGTATGTAAGGGCGTATCTGCGACTTAGGCACATGTTTAGCTAGTGCTTCAGTATACTCGTACGCCACAGGCACACAATTTGGTTCACCCTCTCGCGACAGCCAAATGACAAATCCCTCTCCATGTCGTTGGACAGCACGCTCCACGAGGTCTTCACGACTCAAGGGGCGCGCACCCGCAACTAACTTGGGAGATACGACTAAAACCACATCTTTGGAAGGAATGATACCAACCATCGATGGGACGACTTGGCTCGTGCTTTGGGCCTTTCCTCCAGCCCTAAGAACTTCAAGGTCCGGCTCATCAGCTGGTGAAGTGTACCATGAGTGGTAATTGGTCATGACGACAGAGGGGCCTACGACAATGGCGTTAGTCCACATGCCAATTTGGTCCCCACGCGCCGGGTAGCGCATGGCCAACAGGCTCTTCGTAAAACGCTCTAACCCCGGCGAGCGATTGTGGGACAAAACCCCGCCATTAGTCTGGAGACGCTTTTTCGACGTGTGGTGCTCAGCAGCATTCTTGGGCCAAAGGCTCCTAATGAACGCAGCCGCCGCCACTCCGCCAAGCATGAACTGGATCACTCTTCCGTACTTGCGCCAAAACTCTTTAGCCTCGCAAAAAGCTAAGGCGCACAAGAACCCACGCTCTTCGCGTCGGGTATCTAGACCAGCACGCTTGTAGTTGTAAAGTATCACAAGACCAGCGACGACGGTACAGAAGTGCGACACGGCTTGCCACACACCACCCGTTCGATAGCCATCTTGAACATACAACTCAACAGCTCTAAACTCAATGGTGTTGCGCAAGGCCAGCCAACGCCTACGCGCTTGGAAAACCAGCCAAGCCACGCTCGACACTTGGACGAACCAAATAAACCAACCATACAACCACCACAAGGGTGATACGTGGGTCTGCCCAGACGTGGTCTCAAACTGCGGGCCACTGACTTGGGTCTCAGGGATTCGGTCACCGTCAACTTGCGCCGGGGGGGAGGGGGACTGCTCGACCAACGCCAAAAGTCTCTCTACTTCTGCGTATGATCTGGCGGCGTCACCAACCTCGTTGCGGCGTCTGTAGTCCAAAGCGAGTCTCGTCGTCCGAAGCAACATCTCGTCACGGGTAAGACCGTCAGCCACAACCTCGTAACCGCCAGGTGCAGTCGACGCAGGGTTGAACTGATAAATCTTCCACCGAACTCGACCAAACTCGACTCGGCCACCGACGACATACTCCTCAGCTGGCTGGTCACTCCTGACCATGATTGGGTATCTGCGGCTAAGGGCGGCAGGGCTCGCTAAGACCTTGTCGGAAACGAGGTGTCCAAGGGGGGTGTTCGTCGTCATGATCACCACCACAGGCGTCATAACAGCCCCTTTTGACACCAAGTCGGCCTTGTTCAGGGGGACACCAGCCTCAGCAAACTCCATGGCAGACTGGGCAGCTTTGACCTGCTCAGACGGTTGGGCCGCTTTAAAGGGATCATCCATAATCACGGCCTCAGTGCAACGGGTCAGGTTGTCGTCGTGTTTTTGACCAGCGGACGCCACAAGCCCGACTACGACCTCTTCAGGTTTCTTGCCAGGCTTCTCAGAGCAAACAATCAGCGTGGCGAGCGTACGGGCGCAGTTCGATTTGCCAATACCAGGGTTGCCGCAGATGGCCACACCCACGGCGGGCGTTCCTCCAATCTTGTGTCGGACATCAATGGCTACAGCCTCACCTTCTGTGATAACTTTCACCAGGGCACCAAGAGCTGGGGAGCCTGTGGGTTGGCGCAACAAAGCGGAGCGCGCCATGTTCAGCGCAACGTCTAGCATGTTGGCGCTCAACTGCACAGGCGAATCGGTCGCCACGATAATGGCCCGCTCTAGGCGCAAGATGGCGGCAGCTACTGGATCTGCGGCAAACTCCAAAGAGCGAAGGTCGCCGTACCCAGTAAGATAGGCAATGGCAGGCACAATCATTTTAACCACACCAAAGACCTTCTTAGCGTCAGTGAGGACGCCGAGCGAGGCCCAGGTGGCGGCGAAAGCGTCCGCAAGTCTAGGGGCATAAGTAACGACATGTGGCCCAAGCAAAGTAGCCAGCACGCCAATGCCAGCCGTGCGCTTTACGAGCGTAGCAACCATCTCAAGCCGGCCGAGGAACTCAACGCCTGCTTCACCCGAAAGCGAAAAGTACTCTGGCGTAAAGTCAACGGTGGCTAAGTCTGCAATCGCATGTAATTGGCGCGTCAATGCGGACAGGGCCGTCGGCAACTGGTCGAACTTTGACAAACGGTAAGTAGCAGCAACGCGAGCTATGGCAGCAAGCACTGCAAGACCACTCTCAGCGACCTGTATGTCATGCACGAGGCCAAGGGTTATGGTGGCCAAGGCGGCAAAATCTCTACCCGCCTCGGACCCAACCAAATCGCCCATTTCAGAAATCCAATCACTCGACAAAGTTTGGTGTGGCAGGGCGCGAACCCAGTGAAAATCAACCATCCCAGGTGAGTTTGACACACAACGCCTGGCGGCAAGCCGATAATGGAAGCGTTGGTGTATGGCCTTGTACCGCCCACTAACCGCACGCGACCACAAAAGGGGGGCCGAAAGGTCAGGGGAAGAAGACACACTCACAAACATGTCAAGCCCCTCATACTTCACAGCGATAGTCAAAACCCCGGCCATGCCAATGAACTCAGGATACACACTCAGGTCGACGGGGCTAAATTCAATAGGTACGGCTCCACTGCAAGTCCACAAAATGCCAACGCAACCACCAAGCAGGTGGGCCGTGTGTGCAACACGCTCGTCGGTGGCCAACACGCCAAGCAAAAGCACGGTCGAAATGACAAAATTGTCGTAGACGGCCATGAAAGTTGGGTGTAAGACAGCATAAGCAAATGCCGATGAACCTGACAAAAATTGGGGATGCCAGGACAACGGGGTGTAGAACATGCACACTAGCACAACGCCAAACCAAAAGGCAGGGCGGCTAAACCGAGTCCAGCCAATGGCAATCAGAGTCACGTTAGAAAACGCATGGAGAAAGTTGAGATGCGTAAAACTACCAATGACTGGCGAAAAAGGGGATGGGGCGTACTGCCAGACCAGTGGTGTAATGGCTAAAGCAAAAATCGTGGCCCAGACAATGTAAGAAACTAGTTTGAAGTCCTCACCTACCAAGGCAAACACGGCTGTGAAAGTAAAAGCCGTCACAACAACCATCGAGAAGTAAAACCAGTGTGGGCGAGACCCATCAGTATGCTCAGGGGGTAAACCTGCGTCAGCACGCACGCGATCCCACGACAACCGATACTGGCCAACCTCAATGGTGGCATGGGGCGCATCACACCAAAGGTCAGCAAGTAACCCGGTGCAACACCAGTACTTTGTGATGAAGCCAAGAGGGCACGCCATAACGATTGAGGGGTCATAGGATGTCGTCCACAACGACACTTTGTCACACCGGAGGTCTCGCACGGGCGCAACCTGCTCGAAGGTGGCAATGACCCTAGGGATAACTCCGATCCAAAAACTGAAGCCGGCGGCTAAGAGGCAGGCAGCGATCCACAGAAGGAGTCCACTGCAAACTTTCGTGATTATCACGGAGGGGGGGGAAGGGAGCACTTTCTGGGGCCGGCATTTGAGCCCGGCCCTCCGATTTTGATTTTGTTGTTCACTAGCAGCCACGCACGACGAATCGTGCATAGCTGGTAGTGTCATGTCGGAAATGCTCCTGATGTCAAAGGGGGGGTTGTGAGCTTCTTTATAAAGCTCGTTGGGTGGAAGACTTTTAACGTGTCTCCGGACACGGTATTTTATTGGTCAATTTCACTTCCTGAGAAGACTGGCTTATATCCAGAGGATGACCAAAACGCTATCTACGCTGGGACAACCTGACTCATTAGAGTCTAGCCTACGTTATAACAACTCACTCTTCCGGCCAAGGCCCAAACAACCAGTTACGAGTGTTGAGCTCTGCTGCCTTTTGTCCCGGCAAGAGCAAATTACTAAACGATTTTCTCCGCCACACTAGCGGGGCGATCTTTAGGTTTAAACGTATTTATCATCTTTTTATCACGGCGAACCGAGTATTTTCTGCTGCAACTAAACAGGTGATAACACACAAACAAAGTGGTGGGTATACCACAACTAACACTGTACATCTACTGCCGGATGGGCAGGACAATATACCACAGGCGCGGATTGCGCGTATAGTAAACAGTGGCCGATATAAG
>Ga0228708_1000082_pt1 | contig 9326 bp, 3 predicted proteins | sample McNCre217_Aug_MT_2_FD_181460 | JGI IMG/M metagenome (GOLD analysis project Ga0228708, IMG submission 181460) | Metatranscriptome of freshwater microbial communities from McNutts Creek, Athens, Georgia, United States - 20-17_Aug_MT (Metagenome... | ecosystem: Environmental > Aquatic > Freshwater >... | reverse complement strand
GTATGAGTTAGCCACTCATAATCTTTTAACGAATCTTTGCAAGTTGTATAGGAATTGTTTTGCAATTCTTATACGCTTACTAGGGACGATTGTTTAGGACAGTCGTTTTTAGTATAGTATTGTGAAGAGGGCCGTGTAAACGGAACCAAACCACCCCCCCCCGCTTGGCCGCGGGAAAGCCCCTTAAAAGGCACCCAAACCGACTACGGATCTCGTAGTTGCGTGCATATAAGAAAATATTATATGCTACTTACAGAACATTGTAAGGAAGTTGGGGCGTGTGCGGCGCCCCAAGGGGGCAGGAAATTTGAACTACAGTGCGCAATTGCGTGCAGTAGGTTAATCAGATTTCTTGCCCATTCTCTCGTTAGAGAGTAAACCATGGATCTCATGGTCGCGAATCTTATGCAAACAATGATTTATTTTAAATTCAACGTTATTGTTAGTCTTAACGGTAATTTATATAAGTTATTGCATAGTAAGGTAGTAGCCGTTGCGGGTCGAAACCCGACGATGCCTATAGTTTAGGTACTTGGTGAAAAGTATAAATTCACCTCGATTTTTGATACAAGCTCAGAGAGCCCCCTAATTAATTATGAGTGAACCCTATAATACGAGTTGCACAGTGATGTCCGCCGCTTTGGCGAAAACAGATCAGGATAAGTTGTGTACCCCTCAAGGGTTCTATCAAACAGTAGGGGAGTGGGCCGATTGGTTCACTTCCACCACTGTTTCAGAGAATGGGTTAATTAGTCGATCGATTGAAACGCTATCAAACGCGAAGCAGTTGATCACGGAATGGTTTACATTATTTTGGACCACAGTTAAAAATGCATGTAGAGATGCGTACGGTGCGGTTAAGTCTGCAACAATCGCCATACAAGCAATTTTTATGGAATTTGTTCGAAAGTGTCAGTCATATGAGTTTCCAACCATTCGCGCGTGGATCAAACGCGTGAAAGCGATGTGGAATGGAACTATGGAACCGGAAGATATACGCTCCGATGATCCCAACGAAATATCTACGTTTAAGAAGAGTCGTACATTTATAGATGATTATCTTAATACAGTAGAACCTCTCACCGATGAATTATACAACGGTATAGAAGTCCAATCACAAGGACTTGATAAGGTGAAGAGTGAGGTATACGATACTATTGTAGAGGTATTTTCCTTTTTTGTTGAGGTCTTTGGCAAGATTGTAGCGGAATTGATGGAATTTAAAAATCTATCAGTTGTTGGGATTAAGAACTTTGCTTCGTTGTATTTCACTGCGGAGAGATTTGACATTGTAGGAGCATGTAAGAGATTAGTTAATTACATTGTTTCTTGGATCGATCCTAAGTGGCGTCCTTTCGCAGATCAAGCTGCAAGAACTGATTTTTTTGAATTGGCAGATGGTTTCACCGAACGAGCACGCGTCCTCACTGACGCGAAGGCCAAATTAAGAGAGAAGGACATTGAAGAGTTTAGAAAAGAATCGCAATTAATTTGTGATTTATGCAAGAAGTTAACGCTTTGTTTCCCAAGAGAAGCTGCATATTTCAACTCACAGTATAAGCATTTTTTAGCCTTGTACAGACAAGCAACCGGAAAGTATTGTTCCGGGCAGCCCAGAATAAAACCTGTGACTGTTGTATTGTTTGGACCCTCTAACACGGGGAAAAGTACCGCAATTAATATGATTGCCGATAATGTAGACAAGTACATTTGGGAAAAAGCTTCCGATGTTTTAGAGAAGTTGGGTGAATCCAAACCCTCTAGTAGAGGAAAGGCAGATAAGTTCTCCGTTAATTGTATAGAAGAGAAAGCTGAATTTGATGCTGGTGTAAATGATCCTCGTTTTTTTGAACTTAACGAGTTGTACACCAGTATCAATACCACAGCCAATAATGATTGGTCGAATTATTTTTTCAATTTAGCTGGAGATAATCCTATGATGCTTAACACACCGTTTGAAGATAAAGGCACCAAGTACTTTTTGTCTCCCTTCTTATTTGCTACTGGTAATGCCACTAAGCATATTGCCCCAATGAAAGATTTGGACGCGTATTTTAGGCGCATTGATTTAGATTTGCGAGTAAGTCGCAAAACGGGAGGAAAACCTGTTTTTAAGTTGAGTGATGAAAGTATTCGGATAATAACGGATGCTGATTTAGCGCCCCACAGTACCTTTGTAGGTATGAGTAGTGCTGATGTCAAGGCTTTGGAATTCACGCTTGAGCAAGTTATTGTTCTAATTGGTGATATTTATATTGAGCGAAGGACCACCCCTCCAAAGGTATCACCTGAAATAGATGTGGATGATTTGATGTCTGTGAGTTTTTCATTCAAGAAGGCACCAGTCAAGAAGACAATCAAGAAGGGTAAAGGTAAGCTCGTTGAAAAACAAGGTCTAGAATCCGATAAAAAGGAAACGGACCTTGTTCAGAGAGCACAAGATATTGTTCGATTGCTCAAGATTGGTAATGTTATTTATAACTTGCCGTCGGTTGCTATTTCGAAGAGTGCATTTCTCTCTTACATCAATAAGATTCATACTTATACCGAGTATATGGAGTGTAAATCTGCGGCAGATGAAAATTTGCCGAAGTTCACGCACACAAGTGGAGAGCATGGTTTTTTTGACTATGCTTTAGATATGCGGTGGTTCCGCCCATTTGGTGAAGCGTGTTCTGAATTTGTAGACGGAAACGGTACAGGTTCTTATCCCCCTCCCAAGCTTGCGCATAACGTAAAACTTATGTTAGCACGATTGAGAGATGATTGGAAGAATTTTACTGAGTTCAATGGCCCTAATAAGTGGAGTCGACGTCATGCAGAGCGAGATTACATAGCTAAGGTGGTTTTTCCATCATTGTCTGTAGATCAGAAGCGAGTGGCTGCATTGGCAGCCCAAGATCCGAATAAACCCGGATCCGGATGGTTACCATTCAATGCTGGAGATGTTCAGAGAGCTCAACGTCAGAGACATGCGTTGTACAATGCCCATAAGCAGCGTGCAACAGATAATGCCCAACGAGTTAGAGAACAGACAAAGGAGAAAAATCGTTTGCAGCGATTAGAGAAGATGGAGAATATGAGTGATATTCCTACTATGATGTCTCCAGTGAAAGGGAAGGTTCCTAAGCGTGGGCACCGCGGAAAAGGCATGAAAGGTGCTGGAGTACGAAACGCTCGTCGCAACAAGGAGATGGCCAAAGGATATGTTGAAAGACATGGAATAGGTCGTAACTCCTCAAAGATGGGTGTTATGGTTCGTAATATGGGACTTCTGCTTACTCAATATCCTAACTTTCACGAAGGGGTATTTAGAGAGGACACATGGTATGAAAAGATCAACCCGTGGTATGATCCGCGGGCATGGTACAGAGATCAGGTTAAAACGCCAGTGGATATGTATTGGTATTTGCGTTACCTCAACGTGGATGAAGAAACAGCAATTCGATTCGCAGCACTTGTTCGAACGACCGAAAATGCGATGTTGAATAATGTCTCATTAAAGGTAGTAGAACGCATTATAGATGAAAATATAATGGATGCTGAAACCGTAGTTGCGCCCACAGGTATTGAAATGTTGATTTTTTATGGTGTTATATGTAGATATAGAGGAGAACATATGTCCCCTTTTAACGAGGAAATGTTTTTCCAAGTGGCCGAGTTGGAAGCTACTGAAGAAAATCTCATTCGTTACATTCATGATAGATTGTTTCATTTTTTTGAACCTAATTCTGATATTATAGCATACGGTGAGTATACTCGCTTTTATGGAACGTTTATTGAGGAGAAATCCTTAGCCGAATGCCCTATAATTGGAAAGTTTGTGAACGTGTTCACAAAGTTTAACAAGTTTGCGCAGGAGTATGCTAAGCAGGGTAATCGAGGCAAGTTCATGGATTTGAGTATTTATTACCTTCCCACAATATTGTGGACAGTAACTGGCATTTTGGCAGTTGCTATCACCATAGACGCGATAATAACCGTCGGTATGAAGGTAGCCAAGTGGATGGGTTATAAATCTGACCCTCTAGTCGTCAACCCTGATGACCCAATGGTAGAGAAAATCCTCGCCGAGCATGGTGTTACTATGCAAGGTGATGCGGAGTACGAGAAACGAAAGGCCGAGCGATTGGCCAAAAAGAATCTCGCACTTAAGATTCAGAACCAGAGAGTTGGTCAGGATTTGGTGAAGAAACAAGGAGCTGACATGGAGGGATTTAATTCTAAAATCCTTCGAAATGCGTATGTTTGTCTTACGCACAACGAGGGAGCCCTAGCAGGGAATTTACTTTTCCTAAAGGGAACTTTAGCAGTTATGAATCTCCATGTTTATGAGAGTTTGGATGCTCTTCAATTAGTTTGTTACACGAATCATATTGGTGCAAATCCAATTATTCAGATGCACACTAATATGATGAAGGTGATACACAAAGTTGAGGAGCGTGATTTGGTTTTCTTGAATGTACCAAGTATGAGAAATCATGCTGATATTTCGGGAAGCTTGCAAAGTGAAAAGCATTTTGGATTTGATCCTGATGCTGCTTGGGTGGCTATGTTTGACGCAAATGTTTGCTTAGGACTAACTGAACCCATTAGTAATTTTGTGAGTAACTCGCAAGAAACCTTACGTGACCAAGAGACTCGTAAGTCTATTTTGCTGAAAAGCACGTATACATGGCAAAATGCTGCCCCCGGGCGGTGTGGAACTGCAGTATGCGTGACAAGGTCTGGTAGATGTTGGATCGAAGGACTGCATTCTTTTGGAATGCAGAAGAAGAAATTAGGTGTTTGTTATCCTATTTTTAGATCTGATTTTGACCAGGCCGTGAAGCGACTTAGACAGCTTCCTGGTTCTGATGGTTATGAAGTTGCACTTTCTGATAGCGAGAAAGGTGTGTATGATTTTGACGTACAACGTCAGTGTTATACGACTCCGGTGATCAAGGACGCTTGTGGTCAAACTTGTTTTGTTCCCACTCCGTTTACTGATCTCGAGTTTAATGGCGGTCCCCCAAAGATTCCTGCGAATCTTACCGTCAAAGCCTACACACTTGCTCTTGCTAAGGAAAAGGTGACTTATGATAACCCTCAGCTTCATGAGGAGGTGCATGATATCATTACTTTTGCGAGTAAGGAAATTATGCACAAGTTTTTACCTGTCAATTTGCCTGTAATTGGAAAATGTTCAACATTGTCAGTTGATGAAGCATTGTTTTCTGAGGAGATAGATTTGAATTCGTTCGATTTTAAAACCGCAGAAGGCATACGTTGTCAACTGGCCCACATTCCCAAGAAAGCTGCAGCAGATCCCGACTCTGAGGCAGCCCAGGCAATACGCGATATTGTTAATGAAAAGGTGCGTGCTTTTGAGCAAGGAGAGTTTACTTTGCAACTAAACTCCGATTGCTTGAAGGATGAACCGCGCGATTTGGACCGCGTTAAGGCGATGAAAACTCGCTTGTTTAACGTAACCGATTTCATAGATAATATCCTCATTAAAATGGCTTTGGGAGCTTTGGTAGCAAAGTTCAAAAAGCTGTTAACACATGGTCCTAGCATGTGTGGAATTAATCCAGGGTGTAACATGTGGTCGTACATTTATGCTTTATTTATTGGAAGAGATTTGGTTTGTTCTGATTTTTCAGGATGGGATCATCTTTCGGAGAAATGGATAGGTATGCTTGTATACCCGTGGTTAGAAATGTTTTATGGTAAAGGTACTTTTGCGAGTCGGTTTGCCTGTTGGGCCTATTTAGGAGCAACACAAGCAATTCGATTTAATAAGGGAATCGGTCGTCGTTTAGATCGAGGAGGTTCTTCAGGAAACTGGGGGACTACCTTCTTTAATACAATTAACAACCACGTTATGCACTGTATTACTTTGATTTCGTTGAGTTTACAAAATGGATATGATTGGAGGTTGGCTTTGGCTGATTTTCGTCATGTACTCTATTCTGATGATAATATATCATCCGGGCCCAAGTTTTGGACACCCGGAAACGTCGCGCGTGAGATGAAGCGGCTCTTTGGAGCCAATCTCACAGGGACGGATAAAGGATCATTAGGAGACCAGTGTATCAAACTGCACGAGGCAGATTTTTTATGTCGGTCATTTCGCAAGCGGAATGGCGTCGTTTACTGTCCATTGTCTTTGGATAGTCTACTTTCTCAGTTGTATTACGTGAGAACGACAAAGTCTACTCGTAGCAGGATGCACATTTTGTATCAGTTACAAATCAATTTGGATAATGTTTCAAGAGAACTTCTTGAATATCCAGAAGAAGAAGCTTATGCAATCGCAAAGTCCATACAGGACTTTATAAACGACAATTGTTTGTCGTTGACTTTTGATTGGTCGAATCTCGATTCGGCCAACAAGCGCTTAATGTATTAAGTGGAGAGGCGGGCGCGCCTTGTACGCATGTGCCATGGGGGCGTTAAACCCACTCACTGTTTACAGTGTTTTATTTAGGCTGGTGAGCCTTGTACACACCATGGTTGGAGAACCTTAACCTCCTCGATTTTAAATACAAGCTCAGCGAGCCCCTTAATAATTATGGACAAAGTTGAGAATACGAATACGAAAGTGGAAACAGAAAGTGATTTGTCTAGTTGGACAGGTCCAGAGGTAGTTGAAATGCCATCGGAGGCGATTCCTCGCGCCGTTGGAGATACAGTTGAAGGTGATTTACTGGATTTTACCCAGCGTCTAATCTCGTTAGACGAATTACGTTTTAACAACACTCTGGGCTTTTCAATAGGCCCTACTATTAATACCGCTTTTGCAACATCGTTAAATGAAGCTTTTGACAACCCAATGTTCCGGTTTGCTTTAGGTAAGTATCACGCTTTTTCATACGAAAGTGTGGATGTGAGAATTACTCTTAGTGACCCGAAGAATTTGTTGGGAGGGATTGTATTTGGATGGTTTCCGTACGTAGACTACTATGATGAGCCCATCTCTTATTATCAAGAACTGTTAGAAGACTCCTCTAAGGAGCTGATGCATGTGGGCTTAATTAATGGCCCAAACACTGAACTTATGTTCTTTGGCATGTCTCAAGACTTGACTTTTAAGATACCTTGGACTTATAAGTATTCGACTTATAGAACCGATTGGATAACGCAAGAATTGGATCAAGACAGGCGACCACCTTATGGAGTACCCGTGCTCTGGTGGAAGATGCTAGAATCAACTTACGTTACAACAGTGACCATGCCCACTGCTTTGCGAATTTTCGTGAAGTTCAACAACATGAAATGGTATGGACCGAACAATCGTACATCAGATGCGTACGTACAAAGACACTCTGGAATAGAAACAGTAGTCGCCGCCGAGTTAGGAGCGATTGTCGCTTCCAAGTTGGGGAGCGCAGTTTCTGATTTGGTCGGAAGCATGTATCCAGAGAGTGGCGATAGAGGAACATTCGATTCTCCCCAGGCAATGCAGCAAGCATACTTGGGTGACACTACTTCTGTGTCATTTCCAACCACAACACCGATCTTTGCACCGTACATCAAATCTAGTGATGTGCCAGTACCAGATATAAAGTCGATATTATCTCGGCCTCAGTATATTGGGACGTATAATCAACCAAGCGGAACACGTTTTTGTAACGCGCCTTTGCACCCCACTGGCGGTTCCACATTATACCCAACTTACTTCCACTGGTTTGGTGGAATAAATAGATACTGGAGAGGTGGTTTGAAACTACATATCTTAGTGCCTGGACACGCAATGGTACAACAACAACTGTCCGTAACGGTGATGTATCCTGGTTACGTTTCAACCGTGGGTACAAGCACAGTCAATTTAGTGCATTCGTCAGCTTTTTCTGGTTCAAAACAGATTGTAGTGGAGATGCCGTATTTGGATCAAAGAGATTACATCCCAGTTTACGACGCTTATCCGAGCGATCCCTGGACTATAGGGGACGATCACCGTGGGTTTTATACCACCATGGTCGATGTAGATTTGAGAGTAGTAGCAACTATGTTAGATACAGCACCTCAATCACGAATGTACGTATTTATAAGTGCAGCCGAAGATTTTGCCTTCTATCAACCTTGTCCTCCGGGAGCCTATAGGCTAAACAACGTTGCAGTACAGAAGAAGAAGAAACAAGCCGATAAAAAGGCAATTGAAACAGCAAAAGCTATAAATGTGGTTAAGCATTGTGTCTTACCTATGTCAGACCAAGTTGAATTCGTGAAAGCGAGATCTAAAACAACTGCGGATCCTGGCGTGTTGGTGAGATTCGACACGATTTATGATTACATGAAGCTCTGGAGCCGCTGTCTCCCGTTTTATGACTACGATAATGATCATGACCAAGAGCCAATACCTGATGCAACTGTCGGGTTTCGGTCAGCAGCGTGGTACACACCTGTTGATAGAACTCGGGATTTGGACTCGAACAACTCTTGGTATTTTACAAACGATTATGTGTCTTATTTCAGTAATATGTTTCTATATTACCGAGGATCCATAGGATTCAAAATTGTTTTAGCCCCTGCCTTGGATGGTAGAACCTCCGGCTATGTTTACGCCACCTTAGATGACCCCGAAAGGACGATAAGACAGAAAGCGTACTCGCCATTTACATATCCAGTGATGCAGTTTCCTGGCCAGAGCAATCTGGGTGCAGGAACGGTTGTAACACCCGTTGAGAAGCAGCCACTTTTGGAGTTGACTGTTCCCTACAGAGGGACTAACGTATGGAGTTACACCATAAACAATGCCTACTACCGCGGTATCCTAGCGGAGTTTGGTATAAAATTCGACAGCCCGAATGCGGGCGTCGACCACAATCTTGTTCTGCAAGATAGTGAGGATAATATGGCCGACGCGATGTTTCGCAAAATTGATAGTGATTTTGCACTCGCGCTGGAAATGCCACTGCCGCCGCCGACGATGTGGATGGCTAAGGGCTTCGATTGGAGTTCTTAGTATCTGATTCACACGGAAGGTTGTCAGGGCTCGTCTAGCCAAGACGAAAGGTTAAGTTGTGATTAAAAACAGCTATCAAAAACCTAAAAGGATGTTTTAGGAATTGAAACTACACTTGATGAAGGTATAATACCGCGTAAATTCGGAAAGCCTGAGAGTGTGGGAGTAATGCCCCTATCTCCCCTCAAGAGAAACTTTAGCAATGAAGTGTGTAATGTTAGAAAAGCACGGAGTTAAAGCGTAACTTAGAGGGATTCCTTAAGGTTTTTAATAGATGGTTACTTTTTCCACGATTTTTCCTTTTTGATCTTGCTCTGCGACGACGGACCTTGGCAATTTTCCGAACCGGCTTGGGACCATTCCGACACAATGTGAG
>Ga0228708_1000080_pt1 | contig 9352 bp, 18 predicted proteins | sample McNCre217_Aug_MT_2_FD_181460 | JGI IMG/M metagenome (GOLD analysis project Ga0228708, IMG submission 181460) | Metatranscriptome of freshwater microbial communities from McNutts Creek, Athens, Georgia, United States - 20-17_Aug_MT (Metagenome... | ecosystem: Environmental > Aquatic > Freshwater >... | reverse complement strand
CTTGTTGGACCTCCTGACAACCGCCCTTGCCTCGTGACTCGAGAGCAATTTCTTGCGGGCGTAGTAGTTGGTGCGCTCCTCCCTTCTTCTGCGGAAGGCCACATTGTATCTAGGACCGTATGCCATCAGTTCTCCTCCTCCTTGAGGTGACCCGCAGCGACCATGTGCTGCTTAAGGTGCCTGCGGGATTTGAACATGCCTCCCTTGGCCTTCCTATAGTACAGCCTGTATACTGCGGGGGTGATCTCGCCGTCGGCCCTGAGGGTCTTCAGCTCGTCGCGGATGGGTCTGATGGTGGCCATCCAGCGCACCTTGTCACGGACACGGGCGTTGGCGGTTCCCTTCCTGGATCCGGGACCTTTCCTCTTTCCGCTGGCCTTCTGGCCTGCGGCGTATCTTATCCTTGCCTTGGACGTACCGTTCTTCGGCTTCGCCTTGATGAGGCCGGATGCGACGGCGGTGCGGATGTCTGCACGGGTGATGCAGTCCTCGACCTCGTCGAGGCGGTCGGGATTCATCCAGACCCTGTTCTGCCCGCACTTGAGCACTTCTGCGGCCATCCTTCTCTGGTTGCTAAGATCGGCCATGTTCACACCATCCTGTTGAGAACCCTGATGCCGAGTTCATCGGCCCTGTCCTCGATGGCGATCCTCTTCTTCGTTCCGACGGTTCCGCCGATACGAGCGGCCTGGGTCTTGGGATTGAGCCCCTCGAGCCCTGCCACGTTGTAGACGAGCACCTCTTCGAATCCCGAAGGGTGGAGTCCCCTGACGTCTGCAGGTCCGCGGTATCCGATCTCGACCATGGGCGGGCGCCTCTTGAGGCCCCTCTTCATCTTCGAGTGGATTCCCTTGGGCTTTCTCCACATCTCTCCGAGCTTGGAGTATCTGAACCACTCCTGCCTCTTGAAAGCGGGCCTCCTTCCGGAGATCATCGCCCTCTTGGCAAGAGCATCGGCAGTCTCGTTGCTGAGCTCGGGCTTGAGCTTGACGACGTACGCGCCTTCAGCGACCTCGACGACTTCGGATGATTCCTCGACGACTTCGGTCTTCGCTGCGGGTGCCTCCTCTCCATCGAGGGTTGCCTTCCATACGTTGACCGTCTTGGGTCCGACGCCGGAGCAGGTCTTGATGACGGTCTTGAGTTTCTCGTCATCGTTGATGGCCTCTTTGAGCTCGGCCACACTGGCGATCCCGATGCCTTTGAGTTCCTCGACGTTAGTCTCCGTGAGGCCCTTCAGGTCGGTAAGATTCCTGACTGTCATTCTTTCACCTTGTGGGACTTCTGGACGATGTAGATACCGTCCTGGAATGTTCTCTTGTCGAAGCCCAGCCTGGATGTCGCTTTCTCGAGGTTGGCTGCAGTCTGGCCGCAGGCCTCGATGTCGATACCCTCCACGGTCACATCCTGTCCGTTGACCTTGACGGTGCAACCTTTGAGGATGTTCGCGAAGCGGGGGGCGTGGCCTCCCATGTAGTTGTTGATCTCGACGCGGTCTCCCTTAACTGTCACCTTCATGGGGAAGTGAGAGAATACGATCTTGAGATGGTATGTGTAGCCCAGAGTCACACCATGAACCATGTTCTTGATGTGCGCGACGTAGGTTCCGACCATAGCCTTATCCTTGATCCTGGGGAATTCGCAGCTCACGCTGACTTCTTCTCCATTCACTGCCACGTCGATTCCAGGGTGCGCGAAGTTTCTGCTAAGTACCCCCTTAGGTCCCTTGACGGTCAGGACGTCCTCGTCCTTGGAGACCGTCACACCGCTGGGCATAGCGATGGTGCTTTCGATTTTCCCTGCTATTGTCATTCTTATTCCTCAATACACGTAAGCGAGGAGTTTTCCCCCGATTCCGAGCTCTTTGGCGCGGCCCTGGGTGATTACTCCGGCGGTTGTGGACATTATCAGGAGTCCGAAATCCTGAGCGGGGAGGAACCTCGCTTCGAATTTCTCGACATCCGCCAGTTTGACGGAGTACCTGGGCTTGATAACGCCGCAGTTGTTTATTGCTCCGCCGAGCATGACGCGGAATTTACCCGCTTTGCCATCCTCGACGTACTCGAACTGGGATATGTATCCGTGGTCCTGCATTACCTTCAGCACACGCCCGATGAGCTTGGATGAAGGCTGTATCATGCACTCGGATTTACCGTTGAGTGCTGCATTCTTGATGACGCACATTGCGTCGTTGAGTGGATCGCTCTGCATCTGGAACACCTCAGGAATACTTCTTGAATCCGAGCTCGGGGGCCATATCCCTGAAGCACTGGCGGCAAAGGTGCATACCGTACTTCCTGATGATTCCTCTCCTGCGTCCGCAGCGGGTGCAGCCGACAGACCTTCCAAACTGCTTCTTCGGCTTCATTCAACCACCTGAACCTCGAACTTGTCTTTCATGTACTGGATCGCCTCGTCGCGATCTACGCGATGGGATTTGGGGACCTTCCTCTTGTGGAGGGGCCTGAGCGCGATCCTTCTTCCCGGCCTCTTCAGAACGACGCTGACGTCCATTCCGAATATGCCGATCTCGGGGTCGTACTTCATTCCTTCGAAATCCGTGTAATCGGAAATCCCGAAGGACATGTTACCCTCTTTGTCGAAGGAGTAGACAGGGATGCGCATCTCTCTGATGGAGAGCGCCTTCCTGACGAAGTCCTCCGCATTCTCACCGCGGAGTGTGACCTTGCATCCGAGTGGCATGCCCACACGGATACCGAGGTCCCTGTTGACGGTCTTCGAGATAGTCTCGACGGGCTTCTGCCCGGTGACCATCTCGAGGACCTTCTCGGCCTTGACGAGTCTCTCGCCGGCCTCTCCGACACCGATGTTGATGACGACCTTCTCGACAGAGATCTGTCTCATGACGTCGCTCATTCGGATGCCTCCGGAAGTTTGATTGCGGGAACGTTCCCGCCGACTACGAAGCAGTTCCTGGTGACCGTCTCGGTACCATCGGTGAACGTAACCAGGTTCGCCGAGGGGCCTTTCACGACCTCCATCGACTTGACAGTCTTTACACTGCCTGCATGGGACCCTTCTTTGATGAATACCACGGAGTTCTCGGTCATGGGGTAGTGGCCCAGGACCTTCTGTCCGTCGAATGCAACCTTCAGGGTGTCGCCGCACTTGTAGTCGTTCTTGTCGAGGATGAGGTTCCTGCCGCCGCTGAGGTTGAGCTGGAACTTGCCGCCCTTGACAAGCGTCTTGTTGTCGATTCTGCAAAGCTCCCATGTAGCCTCATCGGAGTCGATGGGGACGAGGGTCAGCTTTCCTTTGTCGGAAAGGAGCATGCGGAATGCGAGGTCCATCTTGGGGATGGAGATGACATCCATGAATCCCACGGGCGTCTTGGGGCTCTTGACGGCTTTGCCGTCGACGAACAGCTCCCTGTTCCCGATGATCCTCTTCGCCTCTTTCGCGGTGTCACATACTCCCATCATGTCCCTGAGGACGGTGACGGCAGCCATGGAATCCTCGATGGAGTGCGCTCCTGCTGTCTGTTTGGCGATGAAGACACTGGCCTTCCTCTTGAGGGGCCAAGTCCTGGGCGCCGCGAGTCTCTTCATGTGGTCGCTCATTGGCTAGCCTCCTTGGATTTCTTGGAAAAGGAGTCCATCCTACACTGATCCTCTGTGTTCATTTTGGTGATCACGAGATTGGATGCGTGGATGGGGCGCTCGGCGGCGGTGCCGTCGGCCTGGTTGACAGTGATTCCGTCGACGGCCACACGGCCGGTCTTGGTATACACGTTCAGGACCTTTCCCTCGATGTTTCTGATGTCTGCGTTGCCGCGTACTACGATGACGGTGTCGCCCTTGCACACCCTTGCGCTGCGGACCCCGTACTTAGCACGGAGGTCGGAGCTCAGATGAGCGGAGAGCATCTTCCTCTTCACGTGAACGGATGCGTTGGCCTGGTTCTTTCTCTGAACCCTTGCTTTGCTGCTTCCTGCCATTCCTCACACCTCACACGATTATGTTGGCAGTCGCGGACACGCGGGGCCACCTCTCGGCGGCTTCCCTTGCGACAGGGCCCTTTATGTCGGTCCCTTTGGTCTCTCCGGTGTCGGTCGTTATGACCGCGGCGTTGTCCTCGAAGTAGACGATCGTTCCGTCGGGCCTCCTCATGGGGCGCCTCTGGCGGACGATAATCGCGAAGACGATCTGCCTCCTCATCTGGGGGGTCCCTTTCTTGACGGATGCGATGACTAGGTCACCGACTCCTGCGCAAGGTACCCTCCTTGCGACGCCATGGTAACCGGGAACTGTGATGATCTCGATTTCTTTAGCGCCTGTGTTGTCGATAACCGCGAGTCTGGAGCCGTTCTGGAGTCCCCTGGTCTGATTTCCGGCGATTCCTTTCATTCACTCCACCTTCTCGACTACGACGTAAGCTACGGTCTTGGAGAGCGGGCGGCACTCTGCGATCCTGACCTTGTCCCCGGCTTTGACGCCGAGGCAGGGCGGGCAGTGAGCGGAATACCTGTTGCTCCTCTTCTCGTACCTCTCGTACTTCTGCATGTACCTCATATACTGGCGCTCGACCACGACGGTCTTGTTCATTTTGACCGTGGCGACAACGCCGTCTATGATCTGTCCCCTCACGGGTAGAGTCCCGTGGAAGGGGCAGTTGGGATCGTCGCAATCCATTTTAGGGGATGCGACTTCGATTCCGATGTTTCTGATCTCTGCTGTCATCATTATTCACCTAACCTTCTTGATTCTGTCCTCTGGTCGGTGGGTTATCTCTGATCCGCTGATGTCGAAAGTCCTGCCCTCATGATGGAACCTGAACTCATTGTCTGGTTTGGGTACCATTCTCTCAGTTCCGGCCGATTCGATGGTGAACGTGTTCTTCGTCTCGTCGACCACCTTGCCGGCTATGCCGGAGTATGGTGCTGACAGCACTTCCACGTCCAATCCAATGAGCTCGCTCCTCACGAAGTGGATGTCTCTCATCTGACCTCTGTGCGGAATCCCATCTCCTCCAATACGGCTTTCACTTTTTTTTTGTGATCGCCCTGGAGTTCGATGCGCCCGTCTTTACAGGTTCCGCCGGCGGCGCATCTGTTTTTCAGCTTTTTTGCGAGATCGTTGATATCGATGTCGTTTTCATCGATACCATCGATCACGGTAACGGTCTTGCCGTATCTGCGGCTGTCGATTGAGATTCTGACGGTCTGCTGCTCACGTGCGATTTCCTCACACATGCACAGCTCTTTAGGCAATCCACATACGGGGCAGATTTCGGCCATCAGATCTTTTCCTCCTCCTTCTGAACAGTGAGGATGCGGGCGATGTTGAGCCTGAGGGCGCGGATGGCGCCGGGGCTGGAGGGGGCTCCGCCCATAGCGGAGACTCCCCTCTCGTGCATCAGCTCGTCACGGAGCTCTTTCAATTTCTGATTGCGCTCCTCGACACTCATGTTCCGGATGTCGGCAGTCTTGAGTGAGGACATCACTGTACCTCCTCGACTGCCTCGGCCTCCTCGGCGGGGGCTGCAACTGGTGTGGCGAACAGGTCCGGAAGGACTGCTGCTGCCTCGGTCTTGTTGAGGACGCTGATATCGGCAGGAAGCTTGGAGTCCCTGGCCATTATCTCGACGGTAACTCCGATGACACCCATCTTGAGCTTTGCGACGGCATATCCGTGGTCCATGAACTGGGCCTTGGGCTCACCGCAGAACTTGATGGATCCGTCCTTGAACTTCTCCGTCCTGTGCCTCTGTCCGGTCAGCTTTCCTGCCACTATGATGTGGCATCCGCGTGCTCCGGCGTCCATGATCCTGCGGACAGTTGAGTGTCCGGCGCGGCGGAAGTGCCATCCCCTTTCGAGGGAGAAGGCGAGCTTCTCGGCCATGATCTGAGCGTTCAGAGAAGCGTTCTCAACTTCCTGGACCTCGATCTGGGGGTTCTCGAACTTGAAGCGGTCCTCTATGACCATTGTCAGGTTCTTGATGGTCTGTCCACGGCGTCCGATGACGAGCCCGGGCCTCTCGGTTGTGAGAATGACACGGGTCCCCATAGGGGTCCTCTGGACATCGAGTCCTCCGAACCCCGCGCGGCTGACCTCCTTCATCAGGTACTCTTTGAGGAGGACCCTGCGGATGTTCTCGGCTACGAATTTCCTCTCTGCTGCCATTTCACTCAACCTCCTCGATTATGATCTCGAGGTTGACAGTCTCCTGGTTCCACTGGGTGGCACGTCCGTGTGCCCTGGGCATGTGCCCGGGGATGGTGCGGCCCCTAGCGACGGAGATCGTCGCGATAGCCATGCTGTCGACGTTCAAACCCTTGTATTCCGCATTGGAGGCTGCGGAGTCGAGGACTCCGAGGATAGCCTTGGCGGCTTTGACGGGGTACCTTCCGGGGCCCACGCCGGGCTTGTGCGAGACGCGCTTGTTGTATCTCTTGAGAGGGACTGCCCTCTGCTTGTCGATGACATCCTCCAGGGCCTGCCTGGCGGTCTCGACCTTCATGCCGCGGATCATGCCAGCGACCTCGCGGGCGAACTTGGGGGAGACAGGCATCTCCTTTCCAAGGGCCTTTGCGGTCGTGTCTGCATCTGCAATTGCTGTATATCCTGAAACCATGATCAGCACCTCACTTCAGCGGCATGAACTTAGACGACCTAGTTGCACCGACACCGGGTCCAGAGTGCACAGGGGGCTTTCTGGTGAGAACGAACTCTCCGAGGAAGCACCCGATCATCTCGGGCTTAATCTCGATGTCTTTGAACTCTTTGCCGTTGTAGATGCTCACGGTCTTTCCTACGAACTGAGGGATGATGGGCAGGTCCTTGCGGTGTGTCCTGACCGTCGTCTCAGCAGTCATCAGCTTGTCGAAGACAAGCTGCTGCTCGTAGTTGAGGCCCTTGAGGTAAGTCCTCCTGGCCCTAGAGGGCAGCAGGGTGAGGAACTCATCGAACGGCATGGCGAGGAGCTGCTCCATGTTGTACCCGCGGTACAGGAACTCCTTCTTCCTCCTCGCCTGTATCGCCGATGCCTTCTTCCTGGACTTTCTCCTGGAGGCCTTCGCCGATCCTGCGATGATCTTCTTTGCCATGATATCACTTCTTTACTTTCTTCTTAGGAGGCAGGAATCCTACCTTCTGACCGGGCGATGCGGTCCTCTTCTGACAGTTAGGCCCTCCAACATGGGGGTGACTTCCACCACCGTGGGGGTGATCTACCGGGTTCATCGCGACACCCTTGGTCTTGAAAGGCGCTGTAGACCTGGACCTGAGGGTGAGGACGTTCTTCCCGGCTTTTGCGAGAGGCTTGTCGCCTCTTCCTCCGCCTGCAACGACGCCTATGGCAGCGCGACAGTCGGGGCCGAACTCTTTCAATACTCCGGAAGGCATGAGGACGACGACTTTGTCTCCCCTGGAGACGACGGTACCGGATGATCCGGCGGTCTTCACGAACTTCCCTCCATCTCCGGGCCTGGCCTCGACGTTGTGGACGAGGGTACCTTCGGGGATGTTGTTGAGCGTGGTGATGTTACCTGCGACAATACTCTTGCCGCCGATGGTGATCGTCTGACCGACCTTGGTGCCTTCAACGGCGAGCTGATAGTCAGTCTTACCGTTGAGGTCCAGCACTGCCAGGGGGCAGGTCCTGCCGGGGGCCTGAATCAGGTCCTTGATGACGGCGGAGACCTCGGACATGGCGGGGAGCCTCACATCGTCGACGTGTCTGTGGCTGGGCGAGCGGTACGATGGGGTTCCGCGGCCGCGCCTCTGAGGAATCAATCTCTTTCCCATGTTCACTCACCTTCAGAAGACTCCGACGCGGGCACCGACATCCTCAGCAGAATATCCATCCGCCAATTTGATGATCGCGTGCTTTCCGTCTTTCTGTATTCTTACCCAGACTTTGTCGACCTTGACCTCGAAGCGCTCTTCGAAGACGGTCTTGATCTGGTGCTTGTCGGCATCCCTGTGGACGATGAACTCGATTTTGTTGCCGTCCTTGAAGGCTTGAGTCGGGGTCCCCGACATATGATTCATTGCCTTCTCTGTGACGTACGGTCTGATGAGAACGTCGTTCTGCTTCATAGGGTCCAGCCTCCAATGGCATCGATGGCTGATTTGGTGTATACTGTGAGCCTTCCTGCATCTCCGCCGGGGGCGAGGACGCTGGTGTTCAGAGTCTTTACCTCTTCGACGGTGACGCCGGGGAGGTTCTTAGCGCTCTTGAAGATAGGAGAGGACCTCTCTTCGTCACTTACGACGATGAGCACGGACACGGGGGTTCTGTACCTCCTGTTCCTCATCTTTCCCTTACCAGCACGGATCTTGCGACCGTCTTTAGCGCGCTCAAGGTCATAGCCGATTCCGATTTTCTCGAAGATCTCGACTATCTCGGATGTGGCTTTGACTCCAGCGATCTCATCCTCGATTACAATCGGGAAGGAGACGGAGTCATCGAACTGGTGGCCGCGGGCCCTGACACACTCGGCGCAAGCTGTTGCTGCGAGAGCGGACTGGCGGGCGATCCTTGCCTCTTTCTTGTTGACCTTCTGCTCCCAGATTCTCTCGGGGACAGGCGGGTGAGCCCTCCTTCCGGAGACGTTGTTGGGAGACTCGGTGGCCTTCCTTCCGTCGTGAACCCTCTGGACACGGGCGGTTCCCCTACCCTTGCCCCAGGTGCTAACGGAGTGCCTCATACCAGAGCGTGCGCCGGGACCGTAAGGCTGCCTGGCGTTGGCCGCTGCGGCCAGCACTGCTTTCTTGATTATGTCGGGCCTGTAAGGGGTATCGAACGCCGCAGGAACAACCACGGTGCCCGCAACTCCTCCGCGGACCGAATAGACATTGGTCTCCATTCTCATGCCCCCTGCTTGGACTCTGTGGACACATAGGTGACATTGACTGCGTCATTGTCTGCCTTCTTCGGCATCCTGGTTGCATCCCTGAATCTGATGAGCCTCTTGGTCGGTCCGGGAACGGAGCCGTGAACGAGAACATATGTTCCCCTGACTTCTCCGTAGTTGATGAATCCACCCTTGGGGGTGACCTCGGATCCCTCGGTTCCGACTTTGATAATCTTCTTGTTGAATTCGGTCCTCTGGTGGTATCCCATCTGACCGGATCCGGGAACGGTGGACCTGACGTATCCAGGTCTCTTGGGTCCCAGGTTTCCTATTCCGCGGCGGTGCTTGCTGTTCCTGTGGGAGAGCAGCTTGACACCCCAGCGCTTAGTCACACCCTGGAATCCTTTTCCCTTGGTGACGGCGATAACATCGGTGAGGGCTCCCTCGCTGACGAAATCGGTAAATCCGACCTCGGTTCCCAGAATCTTCTTGGCGTACTCTACGCGCTCGGCGATGGTTCCGCCGCCGATCCTG
>Ga0228708_1000079_pt1 | contig 9374 bp, 8 predicted proteins | sample McNCre217_Aug_MT_2_FD_181460 | JGI IMG/M metagenome (GOLD analysis project Ga0228708, IMG submission 181460) | Metatranscriptome of freshwater microbial communities from McNutts Creek, Athens, Georgia, United States - 20-17_Aug_MT (Metagenome... | ecosystem: Environmental > Aquatic > Freshwater >... | reverse complement strand
GCGGCGATCAACGCGCTGAATCAGGAAGCGGTGATTGCGCAGGATGCGGTGGCCTATGTGCGTACCAACCTAGAGTTTCACCGCACGTTATATCTGCGGGCTCAAACGCCGGCGATGTTGGCGCTGTGTGAAACGGTGTGGCTGCAGTTGGGGCCAACGATGCGCGCTCTGTATCAAAAGCTGCGGCGCAAGGATATGCCGCAGCATCACCGGATGATTCTGGCGGCGCTGCGGGCGGGGGATGAACCGGGCCTGCGACTGGCGGTGCGCACCGACGTGACGCAGGGCCTGCGGCATCTGGCAAGCTAACCGGCGCCCCGTTTGGGGGCGCTGCAGCGGCCTTAGGCGTGAATGGCCCCATCGCCACAAGCAAGGGCTGCTTCGCGCACCGCTTCGCTATAGGTCGGGTGGGCGTGGCAGGTAAGCGCAAGATCTTGGGCCGATGCGCCGAATTCCATTGCCACACAGACTTCGTGGATCAGATCGCCCGCGCCCGGCCCGATGATGTGGGCCCCAAGGATACGGTCGGTCGCGGCATCGGCCAGCAGTTTGACAAAGCCTTCGGCCTGAAACACCGCCTTGGCGCGGGCGTTGCCCATGAAGGGGAACTTGCCGACCTTGTAGGCGCGGCCCTGTTCTTTCAGTTGCTCTTCGGTCGCACCCACAGAGGCCACTTCGGGGGCGGTGTAGACCACGCCGGGAATGACGTTGTAGTTCACATGACCGGCTTTGCCCGCCATGATTTCGGCCAGCGCCATGCCTTCGTCCTCGGCCTTGTGGGCCAGCATCGGGCCAACAATCGCGTCGCCGATGGCGTAAAGGCCTTTGACGTTGGTGGCAAAATGCGCGTCGGTCTTGACCTGCCCGCGCGGCAGCATTTCGACACCAAGCGCTTCCAGCCCCAGACCTTTGGTGAAGGGTTTGCGGCCTGTGGCGACCAGCACAACTTCGGCGTCAAGGCTGGCGTCGCTGTCGTTCTTGCGCAGCTTGTAGCTGACCTTTGCCATTCCATCTTTGGTTTCAACGCTTTGAACAGCGGCGCCCAAGACGAATTTCAGGCCTTGCTTGGCCAGAATCCGCTGGAACGACTTTGCAACTTCGGCGTCCATGCCGGGGGTGATGGCATCAAGATATTCCACCACTGTCACCGCGGTGCCAAGCCGGGCGTAGACCGAGCCCATTTCAAGACCGATCACGCCCGCACCGATCACCACCATGGTTTTCGGGATCGACGGCAGGGTCAAAGCCCCGGTCGAGCTGACGACGATGGTTTCATCAATGGTGATACCGGGCAGCGCCGAAGGTTCGGAGCCAGTGGCGATGACGATATTCTTCGCCTCGTGCACCTCGTCGCCGACCTGCACTTTGCCTGCGGCCGGAATGGTTGCCCAGCCTTTCAGCCAGGTTACCTTGTTCTTCTTGAACAGGAATTCGATACCTTGGTGTTGCCCGACACCACGTCGGCCTTGTAGGCCTGCATCTTGCCCCAATCGACCGTCGGCGCACCGCCCATCAGGCCCATCTTTTCAAAGTTTTCATGCACTTCGTGCAGGCTGTGGGTGGCGTGCAGCAGCGCCTTGGACGGGATGCAGCCGACGTTCAGGCAGGTGCCGCCCAGCGTGTCGCGGCCTTCGACCACGGCCACTTTCAGCCCCAGTTGCGCGGCACGGATGGCACAAACATAGCCGCCGGGGCCTGCGCCGATGATGATGGTGTCAAAACTTGCCATGGGTTGGCTCCTTTGGTGGCGAAGGCCGGGGGCTGTCTGCCCCCGGACCCCCGAGGATATTTAGGCCAATGTGAAAGCCTAGAGCAGGCTTGCGATCAGCAGGGTGAGGGTGGCGATGAAGCCCACACCCCAGATCACCGAGCGCCACGGTTGCAGCCCGTAGGCATAGGCCGGGACATAGAGCACGCGGGCGATCAGGTAGGTGTAGGCGGCGGAATGGGTGAAGGGCGTTGATTTGCCGCCCAGAGTGACGGTGACGACGGCGAGGGTGAACAGGATCAACCCTTCGAAGTGGTTGTTCATCGCGCGTTGCAGGCGGGCGGTGACGGGGCCAAGCGGGCGCTTTGGCGGCGCATCACGCGGGCCGGTGGTGAACTCTGGCCCCAGTTGCAGGTTTGCGGGGGTGGCGAACAGGGTCAGCTGCACGGCCTGTAACAGGCCCGCAAGGGCAAGGGCGGTGAGTTCGGGGGTCATGATAGCCTCTTGGAAGGGAGTAATCCCACCCTACGAGCGTAGGGTGGGATTACAACTCAGCTGATCACAGATCCATCAGCAAACGGCGCGGATCTTCCAGGGCTTCTTTGACGCGGACGAGGAAGGTCACGGCGCCTTTGCCGTCGACGATGCGGTGGTCGTAGGACAGCGCAAGATACATCATCGGGCGGATGACGATCTGGCCGTTGACCACCACCGGGCGATCCTGGATCTTGTGCATGCCCAAGATGCCTGATTGCGGCGGGTTCAGGATGGGCGAGGACATCAGCGAGCCATAGACGCCGCCGTTGGAAATGGTGAACGAGCCGCCCTGCATTTCGGCCATCGACAGTTTGCCATCGCGGGCGCGCACGCCCAGTTCGGCGATTTTCTTTTCGATCGCGGCAAAGCCCATCTGGTCGGCATCGCGCAGCACCGGAACCACAAGGCCGTTCGGAGTGCCGACGGCGACGCCCATGTGGACGTAGTTCTTGTAGACCACGTCTTGGCCGTCAATCTCGGCGTTTACTTCCGGGATTTCCTTCAGGGCGTGAGTGCAGGCTTTGACGAAGAACGACATGAAGCCCAGTTTCACGCCGTGCTTCTTTTCGAACACGTCTTTGTATTCATTGCGCAAAGACATGATGCCGGACATGTCCACCTCGTTATAGGTGGTCAGCATCGCGGCGGTGTTTTGCGCGTCTTTCAGGCGGCGGGCGATGGTGGCGCGCAGGCGCGTCATCTTCACCCGCTCTTCGCGGGCGGCGTCATCGGCAGGGACTGGGGCGCGCGGAATGGCGGCTTGTGCCGGGGCTGCCGCCAAGGGGGCGGCGGTTGCCGCGCGGGCGACGTCTTCTTTCATGATGCGGCCATCGCGGCCGGTGCCTTGCACCTGCGCCGCGGTCAGGCCCGCCTCTTCCATCGCCTTTTTGGCGGCGGGAGCGTTTTCAACGTCTTTCGCCGCGACCGGAGCCGGGGCTGCCGCCGGGGCGGCGGCTTTCGGGGCTTCGGCCACAACAGCGCCAGCCGCACCTTCGGTCACGATGGCAAGGCGGGCGCTGGCGGCAACGGTGCTGCCTTCGGGCGCCAGAATTTCCGCCAACACACCCGACACCGGCGACGGCACTTCAACCGAGACCTTGTCGGTTTCAAGTTCGCACAGCATTTCGTCTTGCTTCACCACATCGCCGGGCTTTTTGAACCAGGTCGAAACGGTGGCTTCGGACACGCTTTCGCCCAACGAGGGCACCATAACATCAGTCATTTCAATCTCCTGCGCTTCGGCGCGATTAGATACGGGGTCAGCCGAGCGCTTCGTTGACCAGGGTTTGCTGTTCGAGTTTGTGCTTGGAGGCCAGACCGGTTGCAGGCGACGCCGAGGCGGCGCGACCAGCATAGCGGGCGCGGGTGTTCTTGGCGCCGATCTGGGTCAGGATGGTTTCCAGCTCTGGCTCCATATGGAACCATGCGCCGGCGTTCTTCGGCTCTTCCTGGCACCAGACCCATTCGGCGTTCTTGAAACGCGACAGTTCGGCGGTCAGCGATTTTGCCGGAACTGGGTAAAGTTGTTCGACGCGCAACAGATACACATCGTCCAGCCCGCGCGCATCGCGTTCTGCCAAGAGGTCGTAGTAAACCTTGCCCGAGCACATCACCACGCGCTTGATCTTGTCATCGGCCTTCAGCGTCAGGTCAGAGTGCCCCTTTTGCGCATCATCCCACAGCACGCGGTGGAACATCGACCCGTCGGTGAAATCGGCGGCGTCAGAGATGCACATCGGGTGACGCAGCAGTGACTTCGGCGTCATCAGGATCAGCGGCTTGCGATAATCGCGGTGCAGCTGGCGGCGCAGGATGTGGAAGTAGTTCGCCGGGGTCGAGCAGTTTGCCACGATCCAGTTGTCATGCGCCGAGTTCTGCAAGAAGCGTTCCAGACGGGCGGACGAATGCTCCGGCCCCTGACCTTCAAAGCCGTGCGGCAGCAGGCAGACAAGGCCCGACATCCGCAGCCACTTCGATTCGCCAGAGTTGATGAACTGGTCGAACATGATCTGCGCGCCATTGGCGAAATCGCCAAACTGGGCTTCCCACATCGTCAGCGCGTTGGGTTCGGACAGCGAATAGCCGTATTCAAAGCCCAGAACCGCGTATTCCGACAGCATCGAATCGATCACCTCATACCGCGCTTGACCGGCGCGGATGTGGTTCAGCGGGTAGTAGCGTTCTTCGGTGGTCTGGTCGATCCAGCCGGAGTGGCGCTGGCTGAAGGTGCCGCGGGTGCAGTCTTGCCCCGCCAGACGCACCGGGAAGCCTTCGGTCTGCAACGAACCAAACGCCAAAGCTTCGGCGGTGGCCCAATCGAAACCCTTGCCGGTTTCGAACATTTTTGCCTTGGATTCCAGCTGGCGCGCCACGGTCTTGTGAATATCAAAGCCTTCCGGCACGCGGGTCAGGGCTGCGCCCACCTCGGCCATGGTTTCGGCTTTGATCGAGGTGTTGCCGTGCTGATAGTTTTCCAGATCTTTCGGCGACAGGGCTTTCCAGCGGCCATCCAGCCAATCGGCCTTGTTCGGCTTGTAATCCTTGCCCACGTCGAATTCGGCGTTCAGCTTGGCTTGGAACGCCGCCTTCATATCCTCGATCTCGCCTTCGGGGATCAGGCCGTCTTTCACCAAGCGTTCGGTATAAAGTTGCAGCGTGGTCTTTTGCTTGCGGATGCGGGTGTACATCGCCGGGTTGGTGAACATCGGCTCGTCGCCTTCGTTGTGACCAAAGCGGCGGTAGCAGAAGATGTCCAGAACCACGTCTTTGTGGAAGGTTTGACGGTATTCGGTGGCCACTTTGGCGGCATGCACCACGGCCTCGGGGTCGTCACCGTTGACGTGGAAGATCGGTGCTTCGACCATCAGCGCGATGTCGGTCGGGTAGGGCGACGAGCGCGAGAACGACGGTGCGGTGGTAAAGCCGATCTGGTTGTTGACGATGATATGGATGGTGCCGCCGGTGCGGTGGCCTTTCAGGCCCGACAGGCCGAAACATTCTGCCACAACGCCCTGACCGGCAAAGGCCGCATCGCCGTGCAGCAGGATCGGCAGCACCTGATGGCGGTCGGTGTCGTTCAACTGGTCTTGTTTGGCGCGCACTTTGCCCAGCACGACCGGGTTCACCGCCTCTAGGTGCGACGGGTTCGCGGTCAGCGACAGGTGCACGGTGTTGCCGTCAAAGGTGCGGTCCGACGAGGCGCCAAGGTGGTATTTCACGTCGCCCGACCCATCAACGTCTTCGGGCTTGAAGCTGCCACCTTGGAATTCGTTGAAGATCGCGCGGTAGGGCTTCATCATCACGTTGGCCAGAACCGACAGGCGCCCGCGGTGCGGCATGCCGATGACGATATCTTTCACGCCCAGATTGCCACCGCGCTTGATGATCTGTTCCATCGCCGGGATCAGGCTTTCGCCGCCGTCCAGACCAAAGCGCTTGGTGCCCATGTATTTGACATGCAAGAACTTTTCGTAACCTTCGGCTTCGACCAGCTTGTTCAGAATGGCCTTGCGGCCCTCGCGGGTAAAGGCGATTTCCTTGCCGAAACCTTCGATCCGCTCTTTCAGCCAGGCGGCCTGCGCCGGATCAGAGATATGCATGTATTGCAGCGCAAAGGTGCCGCAATAGGTGCGTTTGACGATTTCGACAATCTGGCGCATCGACGCGTGGGTCAGGCCCAGCACGTTGTCGATGAAAATCGGGCGATCCATGTCGGCTTCGGTGAAGCCATAGGATGCGGGGTCAAGTTCGGGGTGGTTGCCGCGTTCGGTCATGCCCAGCGGGTCAAGATCGGCGGCAAGGTGGCCACGGATCCGATAGGCGCGGATGATCATGATGGCGCGAATGCTGTCCAGCACGGCGCGCTGGATCTGCTCTTCGGTCAGGGCGACGCCTTTTTCGGCGGCCTTTTCGGTGATCTTTTTCGCAGCACCTTTGGCCACCGGAGCGGCGGGCCATTCGCCGGTCATGGCACCGGTAATGTCATCCGACGGCGTCGGTGGCCAATCGGCGCGCGCCCAAGACGGGCCGGCCGCCTGACGCTTGGCGTCCATTTCAGGTTCGTTCAGGCTGCGGAAGAAATCGGCCCATTGCGCATCAACGCTTGCAGGATCGGCGGCGTAGGCGGCTGCCAGCTGATCGATGTAATCGGCGTTGGCCCCTTGCAGGAAGCTGGAGGCGTGGAATTGGCTATTCGGGGATTGTTCGGTCATGTCATGCCTCCCTAGGGTTTGGCCAGATGGCCTTGGCGGCGGGGTTGCCCCCACCGCCTTAGTTCAAAAGTGAAAACAGAGTGCTAAGAGATGCGGGTTCTGCCTGCCCAAGCGACAGCACAACCCCAGCCACCAACGCGGCCAGCAGCAGGCTGAACGACAGGATCGCCCTGTCGTCTGATGGTGCAAGGACGGAAGCGGCGCGGCTCATCTTACTTGCCCAAAGCTTTCATCACGGCTTCGCCCAGACCGGCCGGGCTGTCGGCCACGATGATCCCTGCGGATTTCATCGCTTCGATCTTCGATTCGGCATCGCCCTTGCCACCGGCAACGATGGCGCCTGCGTGGCCCATGCGGCGGCCTTTCGGCGCGGTGCGGCCCGCGATGAAACCGGCGGTGGGCTTCCAGCGGCCGCGCTTCTTTTCATCGGCCAGGAACTGTGCGGCTTCTTCTTCGGCCGAACCGCCGATTTCACCGATCATGATGATCGAGGTGGTTTCGGGGTCTGCCAGGAACATTTCCAGCACGTCGATATGTTCGGTGCCCTTGATCGGGTCGCCGCCGATGCCGACAGCGGTGGATTGGCCAAGGCCAAGGTCCGAGGTTTGCTTTACGGCTTCGTAGGTCAGCGTGCCCGAACGCGACACAACGCCGACGCTGCCGCGGCGGTGGATGTGGCCCGGCATGATGCCGATCTTGCAGGCGTCGGGGGTGATGACGCCGGGGCAGTTCGGCCCGATCAGACGCGACTTCGAATTGATCAGCGCGCGCTTGACCTTCATCATGTCCAGCACCGGAATGCCTTCGGTGATGCAGACGATCAGTTCCATTTCGGCGTCGATCGCCTCAAGGATCGAATCGGCGGCGAAGGGCGGCGGCACATAGATGACAGAGGCGTTGGCCTGCGTCATGGCGCGGGCTTCGTGCACCGAGTTGAACACCGGCAGGTTCAGGTGGCTGGTGCCGCCTTTGCCGGGGGTAACGCCGCCGACCATTTTGGTGCCATAGGCAATGGCCTGTTCCGAGTGGAAGGTGCCTTGCGAACCGGTGAAGCCTTGGCAGATCACGCGGGTGTTTTCATTAACGAGTACGGCCATTGTGGCGTTCCTTCGATTTTCAACTCAAGGGCGGGCCGGATGTTCCGGCCCAAGGTTCATTGTTCGGCCGCAAAGTCGAAGCGCAGCGCGCTGTCGGTTTGCGAGGTGCAGGTGGGATCGTTGCCGCCGCTGGTCAGGGTTGCGGTCATGCCATCGCCAAAATCATAAAGCGCGCAGCCATCGGGCGAGGTTTGCGGCTCTGGCAATGTGAACATGCCGCCAAGCTCGATGGCGCTTTTGAACGTCTCCAAGGTCTTGTCGGTGCCAAGAACAAGGCTTTCAACGTGGCAAAAGCTTTTGTCTTGCGACAGCAGCACAAAAGTGTCGCTGCCAACGCCGGGCATGGCAATTTCGATCCCGTCTTCCGCCGCACTTTTGGTCCATTTGTAGATATCGACATAAGACACCGCAGTCTCTTTTGCCGACATCATGCAGATGGAAAAGCCTTCAAGCATTTGCTGCGCCGGATCAGCCTCTTGGGCGGATACCGGCGCTGCCATCAGGGCCAGAAGGGCGGCGGCGCGGATCATCCTTTGACCGCCTTGACGATCTTTTGCGCCGCATCGCTGAGGTTGTCAGCGGCGATCACGTTCAGACCGGAATTGCGGATGATGTCTTTGCCCAGTTCGACGTTGGTGCCTTCAAGGCGCACCACCAGCGGAACCTTCAGGCCGACTTCTTTCACTGCCGCAATCACGCCTTCGGCGATGATGTCGCAGCGCATGATGCCGCCAAAGATGTTGACCAAGATACCTTTGACGTTGGGGTCAGAGGTGATGATCTTGAACGCTTCGGTGACTTTTTCTTTGGTGGCGCCGCCGCCCACGTCAAGGAAGTTTGCCGGTTCTGCGCCGTAAAGCTTGATGATGTCCATGGTGGCCATCGCAAGACCTGCGCCGTTGACCATGCAGCCAATTTCACCATCCAGCGCGATATAGTTCAGGTCGAACTTCGACGCGGCCAGTTCCTTGGGGTCTTCTTCGGTTTCGTCGCGCAGGGCGGCGATGTCGGGGTGGCGATAGATCGCGTTGCCGTCAAAGCTCATCTTCGCGTCAAGCAGCTTCAGGTTGCCGTCGGTCATCACCACGAAGGGGTTGATTTCCAGCATGTCCATGTCTTTTTCGACGAACAGCTTGTACAGGTTCTTCACGATGCCAACGCATTGCTTGACCTGATTGCCTTCCAGACCCAGCGCGAAAGCCACGCGGCGGCCGTGGAAATCTGACAGGCCCGTCGCCGGGTCGATGTCGAACGACAGGATCTTTTCGGGCGTGTCATGCGCCACGTCTTCAATCGACATGCCGCCTTCGGTCGAGCACACGAAAGAGATCCGCGACGACTGACGGTCGATCAGCATGGCCAGATACAATTCGCGGGCAATATCGCTGCCGTCTTCGATGTAGATGCGGTTGACCTGCTTGCCAGCCGGGCCGGTTTGCACCGTTACAAGAGTGCGGCCCAGCATCTGGCGGGCGAATTCGGCGGCTTCGCCAACCGAACGGGCAAGGCGGACGCCGCCTTTTTCACCGGCTTCGGGTTCAACGAAATGGCCTTTGCCACGGCCACCGGCGTGGATTTGCGCCTTGACCACCCAAAGCGGGCCGTCCAATTCACCAGCGGCGGTCTTGGCCTCTTCGGCCTTGGTCACCGCGCGGCCATCGCTGACCGGGATGCCGTAAGAGCGCAGCAGGGCCTTGGCCTGATATTCATGGATGTTCATGCGACTCTCCGGAGTCAGTGACAGGTGGGGAGGCCGCGCGCGACACGCGGCCCCGTTTTGATCAGGCTGCGATTATTTCGCGAGCGCGGGATTGATCTGCT
>Ga0228708_1000077_pt1 | contig 9415 bp, 1 predicted proteins | sample McNCre217_Aug_MT_2_FD_181460 | JGI IMG/M metagenome (GOLD analysis project Ga0228708, IMG submission 181460) | Metatranscriptome of freshwater microbial communities from McNutts Creek, Athens, Georgia, United States - 20-17_Aug_MT (Metagenome... | ecosystem: Environmental > Aquatic > Freshwater >... | reverse complement strand
GCCAATACGCGCTGATATGCCTCTCTTAAGAACAAAGGGGGGTTTATAACGGATATTGACCGATAATCGCACTGTTATGCTAACTATGGTTGAATTCTATTGTTAATAGGTGTTTACACTGAAATATTAAATTATACTCGGATGTAAACTGGAGTTGTTTTTGGGACTGATTTTGTGGTCCGACGCCTCGGCTTAACGATCTTAGTGTTAAGTGGGCTGGCTCCAAGAGGAGCCCATACTGCCAGTTTAAAGTCTGGCAAGTACGTCTTGTAGATACAGATATCTACTACAGCGTTTGCTGCGGCTGTTGATCGCAGGGCGTTCTCAACGAAAACGGAAAATGTACCGCATGTAAATGGTTGAGAGCCGATGTTGTGCGTAAAATTGTTGTTAATGGCACAAAATGGATAATTGGAGAGATATGGAAAATCTACTGCAATTGTTCCTCTGCCGTTGGATATGTCCATGGTGCAGAAATATGATTGAGTCATGTCCTCGTAGGCGGGAGCTTCGTTTCTACCGATGGCGTAGCAGAAACTCAGTTGACCGCGATGCATTTGAGAGCAAACAACGTCGAAAATCAGGCGCATGCCTCCATTGTAGTATTGAAAGCCAAACGGCACGATGTCATGAACACCATTGCCGTCTTTCCAGGGACCCACAGGTCCCGAGAAAAGTGTTGTGCCTTTCTTGTCGGAATCTTTCCAAACTGTTCTAGCTACAAGAGACTTAGTGTTCGTCATCAGATTGTGAATGTTGGCTTCTGATGTTGATGTTCCGAAGCACTGACCATCGGGCAAATTCATGCCGTTGTGATTGGTTGATTTAAGACGATCGCCATAGCGAGGGCCGTCGCAAAATATGCTGTTTTGAAATTTGCGCGGCATCACTTGATCAGGCTGATAAGTGACGTCCATGGCATCGAGCAAGGAGCCCAAAGCTGAGACCGTTTCCTCAATAGGCAATAGAGTTTCAATAGCTCTATTTGAATAGTCGTGGATTCCTCCCTGGAAGTAGATGATTGGTTGCGTTCCAAGGTCGCCAACTGTCATGATGGTGTTGTTGACAAGCGAATTGCCTGTATTTCCGCGATAGACGCCGACGTGAAAGTCGTCGGCCAGAGCGGCCTCTATCTCAATGGCGTATGTTCCAGGCTGATTGTAATAGTTGTAAATCATTATATCCACCGCTGGATCAAGCTGTTGGTCTTCGTCTGTAGGAAGAACGAACGTATTGAAGATGTACGGGACCTGAAATTGGGCCACGTTGCTGTTATCAAAGCGATGGTAGCCGCCATAATCGATGTAGAGATCCTGGGCTTCCCGCTGCACTTCGTTGTCTTCTGCGTAACGTATAAATCCCTGCAAAGTTTTAACGTTGGGATCATTCGGCACAATGCTATATAGATGAATTCTCAAATCGATGGAACCTCGAAACAAGGTGAACATGTCGCCGAGATAGTCCATAGCAGCCCTATAAGCGGCAATGACGTCTATTCGATGAGTGTGTAGGCTGTTTTCTTTCACGTCTGACTGAAAACGTGAGATGAGGCGAAATCGCTTGAGCGGAGTTACCAAATCTGCAACGGCGTCTTGAAAGTGACCGACTTTAAGTGAAGGAATGGCGCCGGCTCCTGCGCAAAGTTTTGTCGATGGAAGTTGACTCGGGCTGTCGTTGATGTTACAGACAGATGTTGGCAATTCAGTGTTTGGGCCGGACTGATCGTATGATTTCACGGCTTTCTTGTCGCGGGTATCGAGTTTGTGAGAGAAGTAACGGGTCGCCGGGATAATGTCCGGAACCTTAAATTCTGCTCCCTCAAAGCAGAAATAGATGGCGATGCTTATATTGTTCAGAGCATCGGCTCCTGAACGGAGTTGAGTTAGTACTCGCAATTGATAAACTCCGATGTCTTCACTTGGGACAATCAAGAAGCCTCGATGATAGCGGAATGGAATAGTAAATTCTACGCCTTCATCCTGAGAGAGTTTGAGAACGGGAGCACCCATGTTGATCGCTCGCTCAGTGGTCATGTCTTGACCGTATGGGAAAAAGCATTGAACCAAAGAGCCAGCGTACATAGGACTCGGCTTGACGACAACTTTCATCGTTAGTTTAGAAAACCGAAAGTATTTAGTCAAATCCACAGGGGCTTTAAGAGCCGGTGTAATCATGAGTCCAGATGGAATGCTGATGCTGGCAAGGATGTAGTCTTGCGGTTGGTTAAGTTCCCACACGACGTTGTCGAATTGAGTGTACTTATTGTACAACATTGACAAGTTCCACTGTGAGTCGTTCATGTACGCTTCAGCTCTGTAGTTGTCCGATTTGATCTTTTGCGAACCGGTTACAACTGGCTTGATCGTTGTATTGGCAGAGTCCTGGACAGTGGTTCCGATCTTAGTTGACTCTGTCTTTTCCGCGTCACCAAGTGGGTTCGCTTGGGTGTTTTCTACCACCGGGACGTTGGGCTGGTTGTCCACCGGAACGTCTGGGACCTCGGCTTGTTCAACAATTTGTTGTTTGTCCATTGTTTCTGATTGATCGTTAGATTGTGTGTCATTCATGTTGTTTGTAAGACTTTCTGTGTCTTCGGTCACTCGCATTGTCTGGACGTCTGATCTAAAGTCGTCTTGCATCTGAGCTGCAGTGGGCTCATCTGGATGTGATTGTGGAAAATGATGATAAATTGACCAGATGCAATCTAACTCATGAAAACTCAGCAGCGTGAGTCTCGGCTCCTTTTCCAAAAATGCGGAGCGTACCTTGTCAAAGGTTTCCTTGCCGTGGAAAAATATCCCGCGGAGGGCAGCGTTGGCGTTGTCAGTTGTTGCTCTAACAGGGTCGCGGTTGTATCGATTGAGACGCATCCAATAGCAGGATTCAATCAAGCTAGCGAGGTCAGGAAGTGGCAGATATAATCCGTAGCCAAGAAAATTGTACGATGTCTTATTTTTCAGAAATGAACATTGAAAAAAATTTTTGTACTTTACTATGGGCTGGTCTTTTTCTGCTGATGTTACTTCCATTCCGCGCGCGTTGAGAAAGTTGGACACTGTGATGCCATTGTACCATTCAGATACAGCGTCGGAAACTACTGTGACCGTGTCGTCTCCGCCTCGAATGCCTCTGACGTTAGCGTTGTAGGCAAGGATTGTGGCGTGATTCGGAGCCAGGCGAGAGGCTAGATGAAAGTAAGCCGCTCTGTGCATCAACTCGTTGGCTGTGCAATTAAGCACAAATGTGAGCAGATTGCCTGACATGTTGATACCGCATGATTTGAAAAGATGTCGGCCGTGGACGCTATAAGGTGTTGCAAGCATCTCTATCAGCGTGTGCTTTTGAAGTTCGCTGAGCCATCGGGCTCCTGTTAAAAGGATCTCGGTCGTTTCATAGATGATTAAGTGACTGAGCGTACGATCATAATTTTTGAAGTCGAAATCAAAAGCTCTATCTCCGACGTGCAGCATGTATGACGCCATATGGTGCCACTGAACAGATAGTCGGTCCAAAGACACTATACACCACAGCGAGCCTACGGGAGCATGATAGATCTGCATCAAGCGCGTGTAGAAATGGGTGCGCATCAGCAAATAATGAACCACGTTGCCGCAAGCGAAAATGCGTGTTCGCGGCGAGGAAATTTTGGCCAATTTCAAACGCTCGTCTTTAAGTGTTAAAGCGAACGGTAAAAAAGGAATCTCTCCACGCTCAATGCACGCCACGGCTTCATTATAGTCAGCGGTGATCTTGGGTCGCGGAACTATATCTTCGCCTACTATGTCAAAATAGTCACTTTTCTTTCCGCCGTACGGATAACCGCACGATGATGTCATGTCCATGCGGACGTTGTCTTTGATGGGGAGACCGTTGATAGCCTCGTGCAAATTTAGCCTTTTCATGCCGATTGTAGATGTTCTATCAAGCGCGTTGAGCTGATCTCTCATTGTTTCTGAGGCCCAACGTAGTTCGTGTTCGTCAAAGCCTCCAGCTCGCGGAGCGAAGCCTTCAAAAAGCTTGCGTGTAAACGCAGTGTAACTAGGCAGTTCAGTGTTGCGTTCGTCGTCCCATCTCAAGATTGATGGTTCAGTTGTATGGGGACCGAGAGTCTCGTAGAGCAGCGACGGTTGTAGGTCTGTTTTTGTCGGCTGGAACAGCGGACGGCTCAATACCGCAATTGGATAGAGAGTGCTTGTCTCAGGCAGATAAGATGGAGGCTCCACAATGGCTTGATCAGCGGATGGAAGCTCAATCACTCGTGTCATGGCTTCTTCTAGTTGTTGTCGCGTTACTAGATGAAACAAGCTTGATTCTTGGCTAGCGGCCATGTGTATGCCCAAGAGAGGCGATTGTTGACCTGGAAGGCGAACCAAGGTGCCACATGAACCATATCTATCTGTATAGTTGGCTCTCGCAGCAACGTGGAAGATATTGCTTCCTCCTTCAGTTCGCCACGTGCGTGCGTGGACTTCGAGGATTCTACCCGTGTGGTTGTTAAACTGGGGATCCCAGTGGCCTGATTTATTGAAGGGAACCATATCATGACGACACACCTCAGCATGCATCAGATTCTCGCTGCCATCCCAAAAGTGCGGGACTATGTTTTTAGCGGATGAAAATTGCTTATACGGCAGCTTGTACAGCACAACGTCTGTGCGATATTCGAGACGTTCGCCATCAGGCGAAACGGAGCCTTTCAGCTCGACGCAGCATGCACGTTCAAAATGGACGCTTTTGGAGATGTATCCCCATTCGGGTTTCATGACCGAAAAGGTGGCCGCTTCCGACATATATTCTCCTGATGTTCGAGAACAGAAAAAGTGGCGATTGGCCAATAGCCAAGTTCCACCGATCATGACAGCGTTCAGTCTCAAGTTAGTGTCGGGACGGAACAAAGTGACGGTGGCGTTGCGAAAAACGTGAGCCAGAGCGTCAAAGTCTTCGGCAGTTGCTTGATCAGCTGATGTGACCGTTGGCGGCGGAGCCTGATGTTTTGCTGTGTTGCGTGCGGTGCGCGTTGTTCCTGATTGATCTTCTTCATAAGGATTTCGCGTCCACCAGCCAAACATTGTGACGAACATAGTAGCGAGTCCGAGCGAGATGAGAGTGCACTTCAGAAATTTCTTGAAGGTGTCTTTGAGGCGCGGAATGGAGAAGAACTGTTTGGCGTCGATAGCTAGCTCATAGAGGGTGTCGATAACAAAAGAGCCTACAGAAGCTTCTGCGGCAAGAATGACACCGCGTGTAAGCAGTATTGATATTAGATCGTAATACATGTTGAAATGCCACACTCCTCCAGCTTGAAAGACGGCAGGATTGTCTCCGTTTGCGCTTTCAATATGCATGTCTGGTTCTGGTCTAAGAACTGATGCATAGGACGCCGACGGCGCAGAACTGCGAATAGCAGCAATGGCGGGATCGGCTGACATAAGATGTTGATTGGTTTGGGCCAAATTGACTTTGACTTGTTTGTCGGCAGGCATGACCAGAGTGTTCAGGTCACTGATGAAATCGCCATTCATTTGCCAAGCTGGAGTATTGAAAACCTCAAAGGCTGAAACGGCGTTGAAATCGATTGCACTAACGTTAAGTGCCGAAATGGTTTCTCTTGAAACGAGTTCCCGTGTCTTTTCAAAATTAGCTCGCTTGCGACGGTATACAGTCTGGAAAACGGCTTTCATCTCGACGAGTGAAACCTGTTTACCAACTAATTGTTGATACAGATTACACGCTTTGATGACGGCGATTTTCGCGTTGGGCTTAGCAGGATCATAACGTTGTTTGATCTCAAACTCCACCTCGTATCGGCGTTTGATGGCCTCCGCGCTCGCAATAAGAGCTCCAGAAGCTAAATAGTCTTGATTTGTACACAGAACGATAATCTTGGGTTCTGCGAACATGCCTTTGATCTCTGGTCCTGTGATGTTAGGGGAATTGATGGCAAAAGGAGCTGTTGTCGCAAGATGTATGAAGCTCAGTGCCTCGACATTTGTTGTTTTGTCTTGCTGAAAATCGTCAAACAGGACAACGTCTTTACCGGTCATGCCGACCTGATAATCACTCTCAGTAGTCCACGTATAGGTCTTCGACTTGATGGTCTCCAGTGGATTCTTATCGTCTAGAGTTAAAATTTCCGAGGCAACTATTACAGGCCAGATGGTAGATTTACCTAGACCCGGCTGACCACTCAGTGTGAGAACACATGGTTCGAATTTGCGTTCAGAAGCTTTAGGTGCGATGTTCATTGCGTCCTCAAGTCTTTTGGCTAGTTCGAGCCATTTCACAAAGAATTTGTGTCCTTCATAATGTTTATGAGCAGTGGCAAGATCAGCGTAAAATTGCGTTCTTAGATTAGTCGTGTTCGTTGAAGTGTGTTCAGGCGCGGCTACGGCGATACGATATGCAATCAATTGTTGGACGAGTTTGTGTGCTGGTGTTCCAGCTGTTGAGATCTCGTTCTCTATCCAGTCGGATGCTTTTGCAAAAGATCCCGTCACGTAGTTGATGATGGACTGGAATATTTTGTTCGTCATGTTGGCGAGATCACCGGCGGTTTTAAGCAAATGAAGTCCTGGGAGGACGTCTTTTGCAACGGCTGATAAAACTCGCGCACCTTGGCGTAATGAAGACGGAACGCTCTCAAGCAGACCAAAAAACATGGTCAGCAGACTCTCTGAGCCTTGCAAATCGCAATCGACTTTTGTCTTGTCTAAATCAGCAAGAGGGTTGGAGAACCACATTGAGGCATTGATGTCCTTAATGAGATGAGATGGATCGACTCTTTCATTATTGTTAACATTGCGATACATATTTGTAAAAATAAAGCGGCACAAATTGTCAGCTGACAGTTTGGCGACTTGCTCTCTGAACCTACCCAACGTGTTGGGGTATTCAGGAATGACTGCAATGAATTTATGAAAATCTTCAATCTCCTTATCCTTCATAAGGGCCACATGCGCAAACAAGCTTAAAATGGCGCTGAAGTAATTGCCTTCTTTAAGATGAAAAATTATATTGTAAAGATTGGTGGCCGTTGCAAATTTCACGTTATGAAAGAAGAGACCTATGACATGGCGCAAAGCGTACACCACACGTGAGATAATCTTACCCAACCATGTATTAGCCATAGAGCTTCCAATTCTGTCGAGAAAGTCATTGACAGACTTGAAGATCTTGTCCTTATACTCAAGGATTTTCTCCTTTAATAGCTCAGCCGTACTCTTCACAACCGTGGCGGCACTAGAAACTGCGCCTCCTTGATCTTCGGAAACGATGTCTCGTGACAGATATTCACCGATGTAACCGTCTAGCTTGATATTAAGAGCTACTAGATCTTCGAGAACGTCAGATCTCATTGGAACGCTCATATTCTCAGCTGTTGCAAGAATTTGTAGAATTGCCGGAACGCGATCTATAAGGTCCGGGATTCGGTTTTGGCGGATGATGTGCAAAGATTTTTTAACTCGCTCTATTTCCTCCCCGACGTTGTACTCGGGAGGTGAAACAGAGAAGATGGCGCCTTGATCAACGTCAGTAGAGCCACAATCTGGGCAACCACACTCAGTAGTGTCCTTCACGCAAACGTAGCGGGGACCAAGAGACATGATCGGGTTTTCCTCTTCAGAATCGGATGATGTTCCCGATTCAGGGCGCGAATTGTAGCCTCCATGGCACAGATCACAACAGCAGCTGCCGTCGTCGTCGATCTCTTCTGAATCAGACGGATATTCGGTGTCGGATTCGCTCGGATGATAAGAGCATTGGTCACAGCCTGATAGGCCGTGTACACAGATGCGAACGCAACCGTTGTACGGAGCATCGCGCATACTTATGCGCTCGCCAATCCTGTGCTTCAGAGCAAAATACTCCTGATTGTATTGCGAATGCAGGGGCCAATCGTTTTCATGAAAAGCCTGCGAAATGAGAAGTCTGAGTTCAGATATGCGGGCTCGTTCGACGTAATATGGATCGGAATGGTTAGGAGTTGAGACTTCCTCACCTTGATCCTGCGACTCGATATCTCGAATCTCATTCGCTGATGGAATCGGAATGTCCCCAGTTGAGTTGGGTTTACGCAAGATTGTGGACCATGTTGTTTTTTTAGTCGTTTTACCTTGAAGGGCGCGGAAAAATTCGGCGCGTGTCTCTTTGCGGGTCTTCGGCAAAGTGATGACGTTTTTATCCAAAAATTGGTCGAAACGAGTTGTTGGAACGTCCTGAGCCTGATGCGGATTCTTGTTGTCGGGATCAATTGTTATTCTGAGTCCTGGAGTGACAGCATCGACATCGTAAAAATGGTTTGGTGCCGGCGTCAAGAAATTACTACGCAAGCAGCGGGCGCAAACGACAAAAAGATTGTTAGTGACCGTATTGATCATTGTGCGTGAGCTCGTAAATCCACAAGCTAGGCACTTAACCTCTTCATCTTTGGAAGCTACTCGTTTAGATGTGGCGCAACAACAGCCGAAGTTATATTTATCCTGTTCTTGAGTTCGTGAAATCAGATTAGGACGAATTCCATGAGGACACTTGTGATGACGAGCGTGTAATGAAACACGCTGATTTAGTGTCAATGGATTGGCAGGAGCTAGCAATGATGTTGGATGTGCTCCAGCTGCAGAATTTTCGACATTTTTGCGTCGAAGATAGTTTTCTCGATTACAGCGGCGTCTACGAGCAGCGCGATTTTTCTTGTCTGTGAAGATTTTGACTTCTTCTTTAGCTTTGGCTTCGGCTACTTGCTGTTGGAGTTCTTCCTCCTGTTTGACGCGTTCAACGTATTTAGCGTGTCGCGTGGCAGCTCGTTGAGCTACTACTGGGTCTTTTACTCCGTTAAAAGCTGGGACTGGTCTAGGAGTTTCCTTCCACTCCTTATCCGTGCTTTTAGGAGCAACGAAATCGATGTCTTGATTTTCGTCTTCAAGCTGGGTTTTCCAAGCTTGAGATTTCGAAACAAGTTGTTTGTTGTTTCTTTTGACTTTAAAGGTCTTTAATGATGGATCTGAGGAATCGGTGTTGTTGTTTGAATTGTTAGAAATATTTAAAGAATCCATGATGTTTATACATTCCCTTGCCGTCTGGGTCTACGAATAAACCGAAAACGTGTGAGAACGGATCTCTGTTGATACACCTACAGGTAGAGGCTCATGGCGAGAAATTATAAAAAATCTGAAAAAAGAAATTTATAAAGAAAAGCGTGAGGAAAAAGATGAAAGTTTAAGAAAGAGATTGTAGGAATAATATCCCGGAAAAATAGAAAGAAAAATAAAGTTCCAAAAAAGAAAAATAAATTAAGTTATATTTAAAGTAAGAAATAGAAAAAGGTTTAGTTTGTTTGTTTTGATATTGGTTGCTATTCACACATAATCAATCAAATATTATATATAAATAGTTCGGCGCGAGAGTTCGTCTCTGC
>Ga0228708_1000073_pt1 | contig 9507 bp, 2 predicted proteins | sample McNCre217_Aug_MT_2_FD_181460 | JGI IMG/M metagenome (GOLD analysis project Ga0228708, IMG submission 181460) | Metatranscriptome of freshwater microbial communities from McNutts Creek, Athens, Georgia, United States - 20-17_Aug_MT (Metagenome... | ecosystem: Environmental > Aquatic > Freshwater >... | reverse complement strand
GGTTAACGCCAATTTGGATCGGTGTTTAGGCACCCTTCTAAGACTTCGTTCGTATTGTCGAGTACCACGGAGTTTATGGTTCTTTTAAACTAGTTTAGTTATTTTTATTTCTTTAAACCTTTATTGTTTTGTTTTATTTATTTATTTAATTTTAATCTAGTTTAGTATGATTTTGTAGTTTATTTCGTCACCATTTCGACAGATGGTGATTTTATTATATGTCTTTTATTATATACAAATACTTTATTATATTATCGGGAGGAAACTCCCGTTGTTTTGTCGTATGTCAAACGACGTATTTTATTTATAGGAGCTCGAGTCGAGCAACCCTTTAATTGTTATGGCAACTTCAGCAGTATACAATCGCGAATTGACCCAAGTGGTCCAGGCTACTTTATTGCATGAGATGCAAACAGCTAATTATGTTCCATGTAGGAACATTGCGCAAATTTATAAGCGCCTCCTTGCGGAACCCCATCGATTAGATGGTCAAAGTCAAGCAGGTGAAGCAACGCAGGACGTTTTAAATTTGCCCGCAACCTGGCAATCGGACATGTCTGAACCACATATTCAGACCAAATTGCAAGGTTTTACTTCAATGGTTAGGGCCTACTTGGATAGGCCATCTAACCAGCCTACCAATACAATGATGATGACATCATGGGGAATACAAACCATGGAAGTTGTCAAAAGTTGGATATCTCAACTCTTTGATTTGCTCAAAGAGTTTTTGCCGGCAGTATATACTGCCGCGCAACGTCAGTTTATGGCAATTTGGGCGTTATTACCCAAGATGTTGGAGTTGGCTGCATCGTCGATATCGAAAGTCTTAGGATTTTTGAAGGAGATAGCATGTAAGATTCCAGGTATGAGTTATTTGGAAGGAAGCGTAGAGAGGATTAGGAAAGCATATGTCGATTGGAAAAGTGATCCAAACGACAAGCCTCCCCCTGTAGATAAAGGACCAAATGTGGGTCCATCAGATTCAGGAGGTGATAGTAGTAGTGGAAGTATGACAACTACCACAACTACCACCACAACGCCTGTTGTTAGCTCTGAGTTAGGTACTAAGAGTGATGGTCCAATATTTGGAAAACCCATTAAAGTTCATAGTGAGGCAGAGATGGAAGAGATTGTGGCTGCTAGAGTTAAAGAGGAATTGCGTAAGCGTGACCTCCGAGATAAGGAGCGGTTGGATTTTTTAAGTCCACCACCGTCAGATTCGAAGGATCCTGTAAAGGAGTATGTGTATGACAAATTTGCTGTTGAGATGGATCAATACGGCTTAGGAAACTTCTTGGAAGATGATGAATCAGATGAAGAAGTATTTGCCACAGAAGTCAAGTTACAAGCCAATGATGGCGATGGACTTGATGAAGGTATTAAGGTGACTGAGGAAGTTGAAGTCAAGGAACCAGTGGCTACTCCTTTGTCAGTAGATCTTTTTGCCACGTTGGCTACTTCGTTGACAGCAATTATGTCAACAGTTTCTGATGGATTGCATTCTACGAAATTTGATGTGTTCAATAGGAAGTTGTTTTCGGTGTTATCGTGGATAGTCCAGGCAGAGAGAGTACATTTTTTGTCACACTCAAAACGTGTGGCGAATGCATTATATTGTTTTGTTACGGGAAATGATCTGTTTGCTGAGTTTGAAATTGCCAAGTCGATAGGCAAATTGTACCAGGCTATTGATCAAGAGCTAAATGCAATTGAACTTCTTAAAAACCCCCCATATTCACAGTGCAAATCTGTACAGTTGAATGTGGCGAAATTTAAGAAGTTTGTGTATTCTGCTCTTGAAATGTACCCTCAAAAGCAAACATATTATAACACTTTGCTTGCTACTATAGAGAAACGTACAGGAAACATAGTAGCTTCAGCGATGGGATCAGTACCACGTATGAAGCCAGTTTCTGTTGTGATGTTTGGTAAGTCAGGCATTGGAAAGAATGATGTGCAGGACGTGATTATGCAGACGTTGATGCCATTGGTGAAGACACTGATGGATCAACAGGTAGGCATGACAGATATGGAGACAGCATTGTATGAATCACACTGTAAGAAATCAGGTGTGTTCGTACGAAACTGTATGGGCGAGAAGGAAGAGTATATGGATGGTTATCAGAACCAGTTAGTTGAGATATTTGAAGAGTATCTGACTTCCAATCAACAAGAAATTAATGTTGAATGGGCCAATGAGTTTTTGGCTCATATTGGTTATGCGTCTATTAGACTCAACATGGCTTTCCAGAATAAAGGTCAAGTCTTCTTTGATTCTCCGTTTGTTTTTGCAAACGGAAATGCATTGGAATCAGGGCATGTTATTTCTGTGAAAGACAAGGACGCGCTATACAGGCGTATTGATTTTGATTTGCAAGCATTTGCTAACTCTTCTTATGATGGTGAATATGATGTTATGAAAAGCATTGTTTTCAAGTTTTCAAAGGAAGCAGTTGATATGTCTACTAAGGCATATGCCCCAAATGGGTTAGCAAAGTTGGTACCCTTTATAGGGAAGACGATGACAGATATGTTTACATTTATTGATATTTTGAAGCTTATAGCACTCGTATATGTAGAACGTGTCAGATCATATTCCTTAAGAGAAGGTATTGATGTAGCTCGTACTAGCAAGGTATTGAATACAGCCAAGATTGGCTTCTCTTTGCCCCAACATTTGAAAGGATTTAATATGGCGTCTAAGGTGAATTACCATATAGATCCCAAGGATATGGGAACAAAGTTACAGGCAGGAGACTGTGATAAGCTACCACCAGGAGAGATAATCACATTGTTTGACAAGCGAAAGGTCGCGTTGAACAGTGTAAATATCTTCCCTGTGTGTGTGAATCATGATGTGATGATGCGTATGGTAGATAGGTATTGGACAGTCTTGAACCCGCATGACCCCCTGTTTAGTGGATGGGATTATGCGGCCAGAGATGTTTGGCGTTTTAGTACAACGAATTTGTTTTCAAATTACGTTTTCTTTTCACGTGCGCTTAAAAGCACGTGCGAGTTTGCGAAGGACGCGAAGACAGTTAGGCAAAAGAAATTCTTTTGCCATAAGGTTGAGAACTTAGATCGTATGGCATTAGCATTGAAAACGGCGCTGACAGAGGCGTCGGATAATTGGGCAGGTGTAGATCGTGCCGCTCAAGTGAGAGAGTTGAAAGCAGCTAAGTCGAGTATGAATGCGGCTGAGAAGGAAATTTCTTACAAGGCAACAGGAGGGAAAGTCGCCCTCACACCCGAGCAAGAACGTGATCGAGCTAGAAGGGCCAAAGAAACCAAGGCTTATATGGATAAGCGTCGTGCTGCAAATGCGGCGCGAATTCGTGAGCGTAATAGAAAGAGAGATCAGGAGCGTGAGGATGCGCGCCGAGCTTTGGCTCTAGCGCAACCCTCAACTGTACCGGTTAAGCGTGCCAAGAAAGGCAAGAGAGGAGGAAAGCAGCGTGCCATTCAAGAAGCACGAGATAGAAAGTACAATACAAAATTGCAAGCTGGTGAGAAGAAATCAGTTGCAGCTGAGGTTTTGTCGAAGGCTAGACCCTCAACATATTTGAATGGATTGGCATCAGGAAAGACGTTAGTTTATCCTGAAGAGGCGAAGTTGTCACACTTCCAAAAGATAAAAGCGTCGGCTAGTATGCATAGAGCATATTGGCTTGCGCGCTATCGATTGGAAAATGTGGTGGCATGGTATAATGCACGTGTTGCTTTACCTGATGTTAGGCAACGTTCGGTGTGTGATCCTCGTATGTACGTGAATCAGGCATTTGTAGAGTTGGTAAACATTGCTAAACCAGATTGGTCCGAGGCAATAATTGTCTCACTAGTTAATCGCACCGAGTATGCGTATATTAACGCATGTCTTGGGGATATACTGGACATTTTGGATAAGTGTGTTACGGAAGTTGATTTTGCAGTGCTCGTGTATTCGTTTATGATGGATACAAAGCATGCGGAAAATGATATGAAGCATATTAAGAGTAATTTCGCTCTCTTGGTAGACTTCATTTTGAGTGGTTGTGACCCAAATTACGTTTTCTTAGGAAAACGCGCTTTGGCGGCAGACATGCCGATAGTGTTGTTGGGATATGTCTATAAAAGATTTTCTACTCAAGAAAGTGATTTTGCAGACCAGTACCTAACAACAACGTATCAGGACCGTTTAACTGTGTGTGTTCAACACTGGGAGGTCAATGAGGATACACTCTTGACACCCAGGCAACAAAACATACAATGGTATGCGGAATTGACTGTGAATATTGTCGGAGGAGTTGTGCTTGGTTATGCTTTGTACAAACTTGCAAAGATGATTATAGCATACTTCTATGAGCCGACGAAGGCGGAAATGTTGATTGATCTTATTATTGACATGAAGACATCCGATTGGGATGAGGTAGTGTCAATTTTGGAGAATGATGAGACCATGGGTCGTCTGGTTACAGACGACTTTGCAGAAGGTGTAGCAACTCAGGGCACTTCAGGCTCTGAGAAGCAAAAGCGAGCTAAGCGTGGAGCTGGAACAAAACCAGGAAAACGTTATGCAGAGAAGGTGAAAACCAATTTGCAGGCAGGTTTGCAATCAGTGCAAGTGAGGCAGAAGATGATGAGGAATTTGTATTTCTTAACCCGACCAGTAGATGGCGAGTTAGTAGCAAATTGTTTGTTTTTGAAAGGTTCAATTTGTGTTATGAACGATCATGTTTATAAATCACGAGATGACTTTCAATTTTGTTCTTACGTGCAAGGATTGTGTGGAAGAGACTTTGTTGAGGTAGACAAATCTCAAATGGTAGTGTTGGGGCGTATGCCTGATAGGGACTTGATTTATTTGTCCATACCAGGTATGCGTCGACATGGCGACATAACCAACTTCTTTTTGTCCAGGGATGCTTATTACAAGCGTTCACAGGCAATTATGGATGTGGCTATGCTCACCATAGATTTGAATAGTTTCGCGCCTGTTATCGATCCGATAGCAGAAGTGAGGATAAGACCTCATGAGAAGGAGAATATTGATGATGAGATTACGCCTACGTATGTGTTTGATCGTTACACTTACGCGTGGCGCGGTTCCAAGCCTGGAGCTTGCGGAACTCCGTTAACGGCGGAGGTCGCATCAGATCTTGTTATCATGGGAATACATGCAGCTGGACAGCCAGCTATCAATTTTGGAGTTGGAGTTCCGATTTGGACTGATGATTTTAAATTGTTTGAAGATACTCAGAATGCTGGGGTCAGATTACAATGTGGAGACACTATGTCTTTTTTGGATAGGGATTTAGTAGGAGCGTATGATATCTCTACGAAACATGAGTTTGTCACACCAATTCGGACCAGTCCCTCCAATGTTTCCCAATTTAAGAAGACGGTTTTTACTAAGCAGTCTTTTCGGGGGGGACCCGAGAAGATTCCTGCGGATTTGACGCGGGAAGCTTATGCGAATTGTCTCCTTAAGGAGGAGGAGATTAAAGGAATGAATAAGGAATCTAAGGAAGCTACGCTTCTGGCGAGGACTTTTCAGGATAAGTTGATGGAAGGCTTCGTGGATGTACCCACGCGATCTCTGTTGGATTGTCAAACGCTAACGTTTGATGAGGCCATGTGGGATTATGGCAACCTTGGGTCGTTTGATTTTTCGACGGCGCAAGGGATAAGGCTCAAGATGTTGGGTATAGACAAGCGTAATTTGGCAGATCCGAATTCGGAAGATTCTGCTAAGCTACGGGTGGTTGTAGACCAATATATCGAAAGCTTTAAACGGGGAGAGTTCACCTACCAGGTGAATGTAGATTGTTTGAAGGACGAACTACGTCCAGTAAAACGAGTGGCAGAAAAGAAGACTCGTCTTTTTAATGTCACAGATTTTGTGGACAATGTTTTATTGAAGATGGCAGTTGGCGATTTAGTGAACAAGCTTAAACGCTTGCTACTATTGACACCAGCATGTTGCGGGATCAATCCCACATGTTCTATGTGGGCACAGATTTTTGCGAAATTTGCTCCACCCAGACAGGTTGTGTTTTCGGACATTTTCTTTTGGGATGGTACAATGTTGCTGTGGTTGACATGGGTTGTTTTGCCCTGGTTGACCAGACTTTACGGAGGTGATCCTAACTCGTTTCGGGTTAGGTTTGCGCATTGGGCGTTTATATCATGTATAATGGCATTACGCTTCACAGGAAATCGAGGGCGTCTTAATGGCGCTGGAAATTCTTCCGGAAATTGGTTGACCACTTTCTGGAATACAATATGCAATTTCATATTTCATGAAATGGCAGCAATTTTTCTTGCGGCGGCGCATGGCGTACCTTTGGGAGTAGTGTTAAATCAGCTTAGAGTTATTCTCTACTCTGATGATAATATTTCTCATCTACCTTTTCCATGGTGGAATCTTTACAACGTTAAGATGGCTTTCGAACATTTGTTTGGAATTCGTCTAACGTCTACGGATAAGACTGAGATTACAGCGGATGGCAAGACCTACACTATTGTGGAAGCGGATTTTCTTTCACGAGGTTTTCGTAAACACAAGGGTGTGGTGTATGCCCCACTGTCTCAGACGTCGTTGTTGTCGCAACTTTACTACGTTCGCGTACCTGCGAACATGGCTACTCCCGGATTTGTAGATTCGCAACTCCAAATTAACCTAGACAATGTTGCTAGGGAACTTATGGAGTACGAGCCTGCTGCCGCGTTAGCGATTCTCACGGAAATCCGTGAGTTCTTGCAAAGGTATGCCCCGCATTTAGAGATGCGGTCGCAGACCAGATCGGACCTTCTTCAGGCGAAGGAGGATTGCTATTGAGTAGCAACGGTCTAGCTCTAGACCTTAAATTGAGCCACTTTAGAGTCCGCAATGACTATAAACTAGACCAATGTCCGCAATGACGTAAAACTAGGCCCCGTGTCCTTTGATATTTTAACTATAGGAGCTCTGGTAGAGCAACCCTTTCATTTTCATGGAGATCATTGAGAATAATAATGTCGCAGCGCAGACGGAAGCCCCATCCTCGAGATGGATTGGCCCAGCAATGAGCAATCCAATTGAGGAACAACAAACCCCGAGGTTACCTGGAGAACAGGTGCCTCATGATACTTTCACATGGACCGATAGGCTGTTTTCAGTTTTCGATTCATATGGACCAGAAGAAGGATTTGAGCTTGGTCCTACAGCAGGAGCCAGTTATGGTTCAGTAGCATTACACTTTCCTTTAACAAGGATTGATATGTTTGCTAAGCTGTTGGATAAGTTTTATTCTTTCTCTTATGAGTCCATTTCAGTGAGATTTTCTCTGTCCGATCCCAAGGGCTTGGTAGGAGGAATACATGTAGGTTGGTGGCCTTATCAGGATATTTTTGATAAGGCGCCACAACAATCCATGGCAGCATGGATGTCAAGTGATTTGCTATCGCAGGCATTTGCAAATTCACCGCATACCCAATTTATGGGTTTCGGAAGTTCGCAAGATGTGACGATGTCAATTCCTTGGACTTACAAGTTTTCCTCTTATCCATGCAAGTGGGTATTGGATCAGAATGAGTCGACTCAAAATGGGAGGCCACCTTATGGAACACCATTAATATGGTTCCAGAATTTGGCTTCTTTCTTTGTGTCGTCAGTGTCTAAGAATGCTAGACTTCAGATTTTCCTCAAATATGAGGGAATGAAGTGGTATGGACCTATGGCTCATACTAGTCTAGGCGCAGGAAATGTGAGAACAAAACTTCAGATGATGGCGGGTGCAGCAACGACAACTGCAGCAACTGCAGTAGTTGAAGCAGCAAGTTCCGCTGTTATAGCAGCAGGCGTAGGCGCATTAAGCGCCGCTGTTGAAGGTTTTGTAGGATCGGATTCTACGTCGGATAGGCCCATGGCGGAAACGGCGCAATCAGGAACATATGATGCGCCGCAGGCTATGCAGTTGGCGTTTTTAGGAGATACCACCTCGTGTGATTATCCTTCTACAACGCCAATCTTTCAACCACCGTTATCGATGATTGATTACCCTCAGCCTACCATACATGAGCTTTTGTCAAGGCCTCAGTATATTGGACACTTTACAACGACCAATGGTTATCAGATGAGTAATGACCCTATGAGTTTCGGACATAGCATCCATTCCACGTATTTTAGATACTTTGGAATGTTGAATCGCTATTGGCGCGGAACCATCAATGCTCATTTTATAGTCACTGGCCACCCCTTAGTCGAAACACTATTCAGGGTGCGAGTATCGTATCCTGGATCAGTAATCACGGCATCTCAGACTTTCATGGATTATACCATCCATAAGGAGGTTTTCTCTGGGTCCAAACAGATCATAGTACCTATGCCCTTTTTGACACCCAATGATTACCTTCCGGTGCAAGATAAATTGCCCTTTAATGGATTTGGTAGGAGCACATGTAGTTTGACGGTTGACGTAGATGTTGTCAGCACTAGCTTAGATATTTCTCCGGTTATACCGATATTCGTGTATGTGAGCGCGGCTCCTGATTTTAAGTTTTATCAGCCCTACCCTCCAGGATTGTATAATGTGCAAACAAATGATCTTTTGGATAAGGTGGAAGCTGAAAAAGCTCGACGTAAGGAACGTGTTCGCAGAAGCGGACCGGTGCAACCAGGTGATGAAGGCTTTTTATCAGATGAGTTGTTTAAGCAGAGTACACGACTGCAAGTCGGGTTTCCTGCTATACCTCTCACAGTTGCTGAAACGAGAGCGGAAATAACCAAAGATCCAGGCCTCCTGCCTTCTTTTGATCAGTTTACTGATTATATGAAGATATGGGGACGGATCGTACCGTTCGAGGATTACAACCATGATGAGGAGATCGTACCGAATCCTTCGGTAGGATTGACATGTGCAACATGGTTTCCACCAATCGATCGCGCTCAAACGTTGGATGCAAATAATTCTTGGTATCAGTCCTTAGATTATATAGCTTACTTTTCAATGCTATTCTGTTTGTACAGAGGATCTATGGGATTCAAGATTGTTGCAACCACCGCAGAACGCACGGTCGAGGGAGGTTACTTGTTTGTTACGTTGTCTGACACTGATCTGTCATTACGTCAAAAGACAAGAACTCCTCATGAGTTTAACCCGTCTCAATTGACGGGCGATTCAAATCTCGGGTCAGGAACTGTAGTGACCCCAATACTGGATCAACCAGTGTTGGAGTTGACAGTGCCATACCGAGGAGTGAATATATGGTCTGATACTATATGGAATGCGCATGGCCGTGGTGTCGCTCGTTTAGACACATATCCAAACGCAACTGTAGCTCAGAACATTGAACTTTTGAGAGGAAATGTTTTTGCTGACACAATGTTTCGCAAGATAGATTCCGACTTCGTATTTGCAGTTGAGACCTGTCTTCCCCCCCCAACAATGTGGGCGTCCCGGGGATTCGATTGGGCATAAGTAGTCAGAGTTAGGAACTCCTGCTTATGTTCTCTTGGAACTGAGGACCACAAAAATACGTAAG
>Ga0228708_1000072_pt1 | contig 9541 bp, 3 predicted proteins | sample McNCre217_Aug_MT_2_FD_181460 | JGI IMG/M metagenome (GOLD analysis project Ga0228708, IMG submission 181460) | Metatranscriptome of freshwater microbial communities from McNutts Creek, Athens, Georgia, United States - 20-17_Aug_MT (Metagenome... | ecosystem: Environmental > Aquatic > Freshwater >... | reverse complement strand
TGGATAATCTCCACGCGTATGTTGTTTAAGACGGTTTAAGACCGATATCATTATTGGATTGGGCAATTGTTATAATTTCATATTCCGTAAATTACTTAAGTCAGTTGTAGAAGATTCCACTATGTATATTATATTTTGATATAATCGACTAGGTCGGGATCTTATATAATATATATTTTGATGAGATCAAACCTGATTTATGCCAGTTCGTTATGATAGATAATGATTGTTTTTTGTTGACAATAATGCACAGAATCTAAGCCAGTATAATCTGTAGGTGGAATTCCTACTGCAACCCACATTTATCTCTTTCTTTAGTGTCTTTTGAAGTTGGATTTCGATCAATTTGATTGATCACGACTCCGTAATCATCATAGGCAGGTCGTGTTAAACTGTTACTCTTACTTCTGATGATCATTTTAATTATCCACACGAGGTGAAGAGTTTTTCTAATTTGTGTTTACACTCTTATTTCATTTGCAATAGTAGTGAGATGTATATCAGCCCCTTTACTCACAATTTTGTGTTTTATTGTAGATACTTCCCCCAAAGAGTGTCCCATGTACAACACCCTGGCGTAAACACGCGCTTTATCTTTCACATATGTTGAACATTTTTACCGGCTCTGTTCCAATTGGTGATTTTATTCATAATTATGTAAAATACAGTGTTTGTTGATCCCTAGAGCATGTTAAACATACTGGTGCCATTTATCCCGCTGAATGGAAATCACCCCAGTAGTCATTGGGCACTATGTAGGTAGGTAGTGATAGTCACTGTTCGCATACTAGATCTACAGCTCAGGCAGTTTGATATGTGCCGAAAAGGTGTTTTATGTGTGTTGTGCCCACAGCCAGAAGCCATTGGGTGAAGTGACACAATTTAATCCCAACTTTATATTGAGTAATATGCTTCCACCTCTGGCAATTATGCCACCCCTTCCTAGCTATGTTAGCTATGGATTCTCACATCATAAGGAATTACGATGCGATTGGGCAATATCATATCACAAAACCCTCTATATCAAAAATTTATAAAAAGATATCACCATTTTGCAAATATGCATCTTACTCATGTTTGCGTTGGGTTCGACCAACAACATGTGGTGTAAATAAGGGTGTGTGTTTAGCACAGTTTTCACCTTATGCATATTCTGTTTTGTCTAATTTGTGTGTGGGGTCTAGCAAGACGCTGGATCCAAATAAAGTATATGAATTATTTATTGATGCTTTTTGTGACATGTATCGAATGCTCCAAGACGAACGCGAGGAGGAACTCAGGGAGCAGTATGAACGATTTGACCAATTGGTGGTACATTCCGACATACCAATGTTACAAGTCACTATGCTCCCAGATCTATTTATTGATGCGTTACATACTATGGTCACAACAAATTTATTGAACGAATTCTTATCAGTGGGGGATTTTAATATCTTAGAAGGTTATCCTCAAGAATATACTACGCTGATGCAAGCAATTGCGTCGGCTATGACAAGAGATGATACCTTAGACATTAGTATAATGATGAATGTAATGTTTAGTGAAAAGCGAGCCTCACCCACTGAAGATTTTATTATGCGGGTGGCAATACTGGCTGCTCACGCTGATATCGAATTGGTTGAAAAATATCAGGAAACATGTAACGCATTGACTAGCATTGATGTTATTTTATCCCCAACTTTTGAACGGGTTGTATTCAAAATGTATGATAATGGTCGAATACAAGGCCCTCATGCATCTCTTTATTCTCGTTGGGTTCAGTATAGATCCATGATTAATGCTTATTTGGTTACTATAGGTGAGGATCAATTTATTAATACATTGGACAAAGTGTCTGAGTATGATATATATGGGTGCATGAATTTAATGTTCCAATCACGAAACGACTTTGAAGACATAAATAGTCCTCTACATGTTGAGGATGTGTGCCCTAATATCTTTAATATTGATGGTCAGGAGATGACATGCCTCGAAATGTGGGCTGAATTGCTTAAACATGAGCCAACAGTTGCTGGCGTGTTTGAGGGTAACATAATGCGTGATCACCATGCTGACATGCACGATCGATTTGAAACTGTAGTGCGTGCGATGTTGATGAATTCTAAGATGCGCCGTGAACGCACTATTCATGATATTTATGAAGATATGAGACGTGAAACTCCTAAAGTTCCGATTATGGAGCGCATGTTGCGTCAATTTCGTGAGCTCAAGAGTAATTTTCAAGTCTCTGTAGAGCAAGAGGCTATAGAGTATATTATCAAAGTCGTGGAAGATATTATCACTAGCTTACTCATAGCAGGTAATTTCTCATCACCTAAAAATATCATGACGGCTTTGTTAACGCTCGTCAAACTACGTATGGGTAATGATCCATTATTATCGTTTGACAGGCTCGATGATACGACGTTATGGGTGCAATATCATCTCTGGGAGCCAATTAATAAGTTGTTCATTGAAGGAATGGTCCCCCAAGACTCTCTAGGTGAGCAAGCTATTCAGAGTGTGCGTGATTTCTTCGATAATTATGAAGCTGTAATATCTAAGCCTTTCTTTAAAAAAATTTTTGTCATGATTTTCAAGGTTATCACATTCTGTTTGACTCAAGAGCAAAAAATTGAATTTAGCGAAAGTATTTGGGCTGCTTGTGTTCCAGATTTCTCATCTAAAGTTACTGTCCCTGAGTTGCTCTACGCGACGATAGATGCTCTGTCCTTTATTGTTCAGCGTGTTATGGTAGCAATGCGAGAGAAGGACCCAACATTGTTATTGGATGATGGGACGATGGTATCCAAATATATTAAAGATTGTAGTGAGATTATACGCCAAAGTAAGTTCTTGATCAATCCAGGGGATCATGGTATCTTACTCCCCGTTTTTGAGAGAACACTTTATGATCTTCTTAAACGCGCCCCCACAATGTTAAAAATAGCATCAAAGGATGAGAAGAAAGCAATAAATTCAATGATGGCACAGATGAAAGACATTCAGCAGGAGCGCCTTGGGTTGGAGACCATTATGGCAGGCAAGGAGATGCCTTGGACTTTGCTAGTATTTTCCGGATCAGGATGTGCAAAAACAATGTTTTGTGAATGGGTACGCGTGTATATATGTCGTAAAGAAGGATGGCCTACTGGTGATGAGTTCACTTTTGTGAATACTCCTGGTGCTAAGCATATGACTGGAATACGTTCCGACACAATAACGTTTATACAGGATGACGCAGGAACTAGACCAGAAAATGGTGATGGTAAGGCTACTGATGATCGTGAAATTATTTTGAGGTTTATAAACAATGCGTGTTGGATACCTGAACAGGCTGCATTGGATGATAAAGGGAAAATACCAATCAGATGTTTTCTGGGATTTTGGACGACTAATGACCCTACTTTGGGGGTTCACCACACCAAGTGCCCTTTAGCTTATATGCGTCGTTTTTCTATGCACATTGAGCTACAACCTAAGCCTGAATATGCTAAGAGTGATGCGCCCGATATGATAGATCCACAGAAATTGCCACCAGCTGATCCTGATGTCCTTCCAGATTATTGGATTATTACAGTTCGTAAAGCGGTCCCAGCTGCTCAATCGTCTGGTAATCCTGCAATTTTTGGGACTGATTCAGATGTGCGCATGAACCAGAAATATAAATTAGTCATGATGGGGGTATTTGATTCTTTTGCCGACTTTTTGGCTTTTGCTGGAAAAGAGCACTCAGAACACCGGCGTTTACAGCGACAGTTTATGGACGTTAGAGGCATGGCAGCTAAAGGTAATGCCTGTAATGTATGCCATTTGCCAATGAAATCCTGTGTGTGCCTTGAGCAACAAGCACACTTTACACATGATGAAGGAACGAGTTGGTTTTTCCCAATGTGTGCCTGGTTTTATATTGTTGTATCTCTCGGGGTGGCATTACCCTATATTCAGAAACGATGTAAGGATTATTGGCGTAAATGGAAATTATTTCTTATGGCCACTTCATCAATTGCTACCGGTGAGAAGCTTGAGCAAGTTGGAAGTATGCTATCAGATAGTACTAACCCGGAGGAGCAGGAAATTGCACATATTGTGAAATGGGGGCAGCGAGTTCATTTGATGACTGATAAAAAATGGCTTAAAATTGTGGGTGGTATTGTGTTTATGGCTGGAATTATAGCTATTTTGTGTGGTTTGACGCTAGTGATTAAACAGCGTGTAATAGACTACCGCTCAGTTAAAGTTAAACAGGATGTCAATGAACCAGGGGTGAAAACGACTGACAATGAGATCCCAAAGGATCCTGAAGATCAACAAGTCAGTATTGTTGAAATAGAGAGAGCATTGGCTGCTACCAAACCCATTCCCTCTAGCAAACCTAGACCCAATGCATGGCCTAAACCTGACCATCAGATGACACGTTTTGATTTGGGTAGCAAAACGGTTTCGTGGTCAAAGATGAGCCCTGAGGAAGTGTGCGCCCGAGTGCGTGAAAATATCGTGAAGGTTAAATTGAAGTCTCCATATGGGAATGGGTATGTCACGGCTGAATGCTATGCATATGGTGTGTGTGATCATATGTATGTATTGAACCAGCACTCGTTTAAAGAGCATGAGAAGGTCGAAGGCCCATGGGAAATCACATGGGGGGTGGATCAACCTAATATATCATTGAAGCGAACGACTGTGATTAGAAAGCAGGACATGTATCGCGTGGCCAATGATGTTGTTGCAGTTTTTTGCACAGCTTTGCCTCCGGTAGCAAATATGATTCAATTGTTTTCAAACCATCCTCTGAATTTTATGTGTGATGGATTTTTAATGAAACATAATCCAGTGATTGTTAGAGCGATTGAGTTGAAACCTATGTCATGCCAGTTGGGTGTGGAGCGCATAGGTTATGTGGCAGCTGTTGATGAACCCACAGTTGTTGGTGATTGCGGTCTACCATATATTGGTTTTACGCCCAAAGGACCGGTATTATTAGGCATTCACTCACTTGGCAGGGGTTGTGTTGCTGCTTTCGATCCAATCTTGATACCATTATTAGTGGAAGCCAGGAAGATATTATCACCCATAACGCTAGTTGAGAAAGGGGGCATTAATCTGGGAGAATATCAGTTAGTAGAACCTCATGGTAAAACACCAGCGTTCTTCTTAGAGCAGGCGAGAATATCCCTTGTTGGATCAGTGGATAGACGAATAGTTAAGTATGCGTCCAACTTGGTGAGATCAAAATTGGCAAGTTTCATGGAAGTAGAAAGCATGATACCTAGTAAAGTTATACCCACTAAATTGGACACGTGGTATCCTTGGCACCTAGGAATTGTTGATCGCGTGCATAATGAGACGTATTTCCATTTGCATGAAGTTGTTGGAGCAGCTGATGACTATCTACAAACTATACGCGAACGGCGCACTAAGCAACCTCAAGCATATATTGTGGACATACAAGTAGCAATAAATGGTTTACCAGAAATGAATCACATGCACCACTTGGATTTCAATACTTCTATGGGGTTTCCAAGAAATGTTGGGAAAAAACAGTACCTGATAGGCACTCCTGGCAATCATTCTTTTACACCAGAAATACTTCAAGAAGTAGCTGATATTCTTGAATGTTATAAAAGAGGGGAGCGATATAATCCAATATTTACGGCTAGTCTTAAAGATGAGGTCGTCAAGCCCGCAAAGGATGTGCAGGGCAAATATCGTGTGTTTATGGGAGCCCCCACTCCATGGGTCATAGCTTTCAGGATGTTGTTTTTATGGTTTGTGGAAGATATGCAAAATGATCCTTTAGTGTACGAGTCCGCTGCAGCAATTAATTGTGAAAGTATAGCATGGGATCAATTGTTCCAGTACATAACTCAACAAAGTTGTAATGCAGGTGCGGGGGATTATGGTCTGTTTGATGCTGCTACAATGGAGACTACACTATGGGGTGTCTCAATGGTTGTGACGGAGATAGCGATGGATGCTGGAGCAACTCCCGATCATATTAAGATGATGCAAGTAGCTTTTTCAGATTTAATTTACCCACTTATCCATTATTGGACAACTATTGTTATTATGCCTGGAGTGACATGCTCAGGAGTTCCTTTGACTTTGCTTATCAACTGCATGAAGAATTCTATCTTGTTTCGATGTGTTTTTAAGCAAGTATACCCAGATAGGAAGTTCTCAGATTATGTGAAATTGGCAACTATGGGCGATGACAATATTTTCTGTGTTCATCCGGATGCTCAAGAATTCAATATGATCACATTACACAATTTATTTAAAGAACGTGGGATAGATTACACTACTGATAGTAAGGAAGTTCCCACGAATCCCTATATGTCTGTTAATGATATTACATTTGTTAAGCGAAGGTTTGTGAGATCTGAAGAATATGGCTGCATGGTCTGCCCTATTGAAGAGCAATCAATCTTCAAAGCAATGTTCTATAGAGACAGTAAATCACCGATGGGGGCTGATGAGCACGCATATGTTGGTGTATGTAATGCTCTTCGGCAGTACGCGAAGTATCCCAGAAGCAAATACTCTGAGATGCAATTTAAATTGAGGCGAATGATAAGTAGTGCAGTTAATGCCGCTTATATCAAGATGGAGATCATAGATTTATCCTATGATTATTATGTGTCAGAATGGAAGAAAAATTCCAAGGGTGTCAATTTGGGGTACTCTGGATGGACACCACACGGCGTGTTGGATGACGTCGTAACCAAAACGTCCAAGGATTGCGTAGTTACTGATATGGAACCTCAGGCTAAGGTGACATATAGCGTGGACGCAATCTTAAACTCACTAGAGCGTTCCTCAAAGTCCCTATTTAGGAAGGGTTCAAGTTGGTACCCATCTTCAGCCAAAGTGTTCAACAGGATGGATTTTACTGTTATAGCACTATAAATGAACAATCCAGCAAACTAACATTTATTATGATGCTTTCCTCAGGCATAATGGGGGGGGGACCGCCGATCCCATTGATGTCGGAATATTCTTTATTGCCATTTCAAGCTGAAGAGGTGGTTGAGCCCGAGAAATCAGGATCACAAAATCAGACCACGGAAGTTTTGATGACATTTGCTGATGAAGCTGATAAAGTTATGAGAATAACGAATCCTTTGCGCCCTTTGAAAGATCCACTTTCCTCGCAATATCACTTAGCTAAGTGGTTTGAGAGACCTGTGCAAATTGACACATATACAATGACTTTATCAGGAGCAGCAGGTAGCCTGAGGCAAATAGAGCCGTGGAAGTTGTTTTTCTACACTAATGCTGATAATAAAGCCAAGCTCAATCACATAGGTTTCTTTAGGTGCAAGCTACACATTAAAGTTGTCTGCAGTGCCACTCCCTTTCTTTATTGTGGGGAGATGATAGGCTACAGGCCGCTGACGAATGATGTTTTTTATTCACCTTTAAATGCAGCTCCACCACTTTTCAATACTGATTACAACAGTTATCCTACTATGTCTCAGTATCCCAATACTGTTTTAAACGTGGCGGATACAACTTCAGTTGAAATGGAATTACCATTTATATTTCCAGCTGATTATCTGCCAGTTAATGACTCTTTGATGGGGGTTACAGCCACAAATCTGTTAAGTTACATGGGAGCGTTATTTTATTTTCGGTTGGTTCCACTGTTCTCGGCTAATGGGGCTGCCACTGACGGGGTGACAGTAACAACGTATTGTCATGCGAAGGATTTTGAGTTCCATGGGGCTACTATGGGTTTGGCCTTCCAGTCTAAAGATGAATATACAGGACCTATTTCGGGCCCTGCTTCTGCTGTTGCGAATTTGGCCAAGTGGTTTACAACATGGCCTATAATAGGACGATATGCAACTGCCACTCAAATGGGTGCCTCAGCACTTGCTGCTGGGGCTTCAAGTATTGGTTATACAAATGTGCCTGTCCTTGATGACATTAATGCTAAGAAGATAGTAGCATGTCCACCTGTTGCTTCGGGTGAGATAGGCTTTGCTGTCGAAAAATTATGCGTTGATCCAAAGAATGAATTGTCTATTGATGGCGGAATAGTGAACGGTCCATCGGATGATGAACTATTCATATCGAATTTTATACAACGAAAAGCTTTAGTTTCAGTAGTTACTTGGTCTCAAGTACCACAAGTTGGAACTGTTCTTTTCGAATATATTGTGCAACCAGGAGGTTTGCGCGTTGAAGCGGCCAATACTATAGCTCCTGATCCATTATCAATAGGCCTAAAGGGTTATTACGCAAGTCCTGTCGCCCACGCTAGTCAATTGTTTAGATATTGGCGCGGTGACATTATCTTAACATTTGTTATTATTAAGTCACCTTATCATCGTGGACGCTTGTTATTGCAGTATGATCCTACAGGTAATTCTACTACAAATGCATATAACACAAAATCAACGAATTGCGTCATATCAGAAGTTATTGATATAGCTTCAACATCCTCATTTGAAGTGACAATACCATATTCACAAACGCTGCCGTGGTTACAGGTAACATCTTATAAGGATTCATATGCCGTTGGAAATGTAGTCGGTTGGAATCACAATCCTGTCAATGACAACGGTATCGTTCTTTTGTCTGTGCTGAATGACCTAAGCGCTCCTGATCCTGCGAGTCAGGTGGCGTTTTTGGTTTATGCGCGCGCTGGCAAAACAATGGAGTTTGCCGACCCTAAGACTCCAGGAGATAGGGATGGAATGTACACGTTTATGCCTTATCAAAGTAATGATATCATTTACTTTGGAACGCCATCCCAACCACAGGACGAGAGGCACCTACTGAACTTTGGAGAAGCAATAGTATCATTTAGGCAACTTTTACGCCGTATGTCACCATATTACTCTCCAGCAACAAAAGTTGCTGGAAGTGGATATTTGCAAGTTGTGATGCGATTGTCTCGTAAGGGGCCATCTCCAGGATGGGATTCGCGCGGATTGTCAACTGCTGCGTTTCAGAAGGCAGCGTCTGGTAGTGCACAATTCAACTATACTTATATGACGCCTTTGAAGTGGCTAACTCCGTGTTACCTTGCTGAGAGAGGTAGCGTGAATTATACTGTGTCACCCAAAGTGGTGGCTAGTAATGGTACCATGGTGGATGGTACCTACAAAATATTCCGTGGCCAACATATGAATGACTTTGATCAACTCTATGCATCAGCGGGCTTGGCCGAAACTGAATTGAATGCAAAGACACGTCTGTTTGTAGCACCAGCTCAATACACTCAGCTTGGTCCATCTTTGGCGATCACGGATACTAGGGTACAAAGTATGTTAACGGTCAGCATACCATATATGAACCAGTACCATTATGGTCCTACAAACCCTACCACGGATACAACGACAAAATTAGCCGAACGTTCACAGGGAGATTATTGGGTATCAGTATTTGAAGTTGACAATAATAATGCTGCATTCGTTGATGTTCAATTTCAAATGTTCCAAGGTATTGGTACAGATTTTACTCTAGCACATTTTTTGGCTGTTCCATTGGTATATTATTTACCAACAATTCCCCTTGCTGTGTGAGGGGTTTTTACTAAGTATATTTTGCG
>Ga0228708_1000070_pt1 | contig 9630 bp, 2 predicted proteins | sample McNCre217_Aug_MT_2_FD_181460 | JGI IMG/M metagenome (GOLD analysis project Ga0228708, IMG submission 181460) | Metatranscriptome of freshwater microbial communities from McNutts Creek, Athens, Georgia, United States - 20-17_Aug_MT (Metagenome... | ecosystem: Environmental > Aquatic > Freshwater >... | reverse complement strand
GGGACTTTTAAAGTCCCTATGTACAATGGCCTTCTGATATATGAGACTCTAGTGTTCTAGACAATAATATATCGACATGTGGCGTTCTAACGGCTTCGGCAGCGTCATTCCCCCGTATGGAGTGGAGAATATAAGCGTTAGACTGTGACCAGCACAATATAACTGGACGTAATTATTAAGTAAAATTTACACGGTGTTAACCGAAGAAACCATTTTAGTTTAACATTTATGATTTATTTTATACAACAATTGCGAACCCTTTACGAACGATATGTTTATATCCTGACCTTTACTATGTGAATTCCTATGGATCCCGGTGGAATTCAAGCACGACATAGTTTTATAATTTACTGAAGTTTACGCGAGTAATAAGCTCTTTTGTAGCTTTCAGTGCATGTTTAGAAATTTATTTAGTAGCGATCAATGAAAAGTGATTCTTTACAGATTTATCTCATACAGATAATCGACAAAGATAGCCTATCAAGCTAAATAAATAACGAACCAGCATGCGATACTGATTGAGCAATATCTTAGTTTATCAGCGAATGACAGTAAAATATAAGATTTTCGAATCAAGGTAGTCCCGGAAAAACATATTTAGTAGGAAAGTCCCATGGAACAGTAAGCGATACACGAACGAAGACGACGGATCAAGACGGATCCAGGATGGATAAAACCATGATGTTCTCTACTTACAAGAAAACTACCGGTAGTGCTTCCCTTACCAAGACCCCCGCACCTTTGACATATCAAGCTAGTATGAAGGTTCTATCAATGTCTGAAGATGAATTTTTCAATCTGAAAGATGTTGAACGAGCCCAAATACTTAAAATGGTATATGTGGATCCATTTGCTTTTCACATGTTACATCAAGATGTGAATTGCATAGGATTTACCTTATCTATATATGACAAAGATTTACGCACAAAGGACCTCGAATTATTTGATTTGAATTGTGAGTATCATGAAAATTTATTTGATGCTTTGATGGATTCCGAATTTGAACAAGTTTGGTTTACATTATTGCTTAAATATTTAGAACATGTACCTGCAGAATTAAACTGGAGAGGAATGCCTATTTTTCCCACCATTTATGTTTCTCAACATTTTTGGTATGAATTATATCGCATAGGATTTTTGAATAAGTTATATAAATGTGGAACTTGGGAACAAATTATGATTCTCCTTTCAGGAGATGTTGAATTGAACCCAGGTCCCACTGAATATTCTTATAAAGAAATCTGCCAAAGACGAAATAAGCGAAAACGAGTTTCTAAATCTTATGAAGAAATCAAGATGCAACAACATATTGATAAAATAATAAGAGAAGAGAGACTCGCCCACAGGACAAATCCCAAGAAATTAAGAGATGTTATTGATTGTGAGATGCAGGTTTTCGGAATGATACCTGGAGTTGTTTCCGCAGCTTCAGCAGTTTATTTAGGAAACAAAACGCGTGTCACTATGGATAAAGGATCTGAATTTCTAACACGAATTAACGAAAATATAATACCTCAAATTGAGGAAACTTTAGCAGGTTTCCGCAATACATATGCTAAATGCGAAGCGAAATTATTTGGAACTATAAGTGTTATTGATGTCTGTACAGATATCATTAGTGCCTTGTTACAAGTAAGTTTTTCACGACCAGCTGTGAGAATAGCTTCAATAGCAGTAGAGGTATTTAGATTAATTAAGAAATATATATCTAATTTTAAAATTTCGACTGAAGTAATAAAGGATTTATTAACATTCAATGTATTTTCACAGAAAGAAGTTCAACCTGAAAAGATTGATGTGAATATGCAAATTGATGTTAATACAGAGATTTTATTACAACCTAATGTAATAGTAACAGCTTTATTTTTAATTTTAAGTGTAATATTTACAAAGACTTTACCAACGAAGGATGGAATAGAATCTATGATCAAACGTATTGGAGATCTAGGACGTTCCGCAAAAGGAATTATGGATCTTAATACAGTTCTTCATAGTGCAGTTTCATCAATGTTGGAACAGTTTGGAGTAAATGTTTTAGGTTTAAGACAAGAAAGTGAGCTTCAGCTTCTAGTAGAAGGATATAAAAACTGGTGTGAAGAAGTTAAAGCTTTAGTAGGACATAAGATTAATAGAGATGGAAGTTTTGATGGACAATCGATTGTTGAAAGTGTTATGAGGGATGTTTATGAGATTCAACGTGTTGAAAACATGTATAAGAAAGGATTAGACATTTCTCGTAGCATTGCAGAAATGAAATTGCCATCAAAATTGACAATTAGTTTTAATACACACATGAGATACTTGACAGAAGTTTTCAAAGCAGTAGATACATCTGGTGCTTTTGGAAACAAACCACGCACTCAACCAATAGTCATTTGGCTGTTTGGTGATAGTGGAAGTTGTAAGTCAGGTATGACATGGCCCCTAGCAATAGATTTAAATAATAGTTTATTAGATGATGTTAGCGAAATGCGAAATTTTTCTAAGAATATCTACATGAGAAATGTAGAACAGGAATTTTGGGATAATTATCAAGGACAGAATATAGTATGTTATGATGATTTTGGTCAGATGAGAGATTCATCTGCCAATCCCAATCCTGAATTCATGGAATTAATTCGTACAGCTAACATAGCCCCCTACCCCTTACACATGGCCCATTTAGAAGATAAGAGGAAGACGAAATTTACATCTAAGGTGATAATCATGACTTCTAATGTTTTTGAGCAAAATGTGAATTCGTTAACTTTTCCGGATGCTTTCAGACGTAGAGTAGATTTATGTGCTGAAGTGCGTAATAAGGAAGAGTTTACGAAGGAATGTTGGTCTCAGAGCAAAGGATGTATGGTTAAGAGATTGGATAAAGAAAAAGTGAAACGTTTAACAGGAGATATCCATTCAACAGTTCCATATTTGGTTGACTTATTAGATGCAGAAAGTGGTCAGAAATATAAAACAGATTTAGAATATGAAGATTTTCTAGATATGTGTTTGAGAGAAACCACTAAATGTAGGGATGAATCAGCCCAATTAAATGAATTTTTGATGGATTATGCTGAAAAGCGTAAAGACCGATGCAAACTCTTAAATGATATAGAAAAAAGAACTATGGATGAAGCTTTTGAAGATGCTATTGACGTGCAAATGCAAGTCAATACTGATGAAGAGCTTCAAGCTATAGAGCCTAGTAGATTACGAGAGATGATTGAAAGCTGTAAAGATGTTATAGTTTATACATATGACAAACTTGCAGTTAAGATTTCAGATCTCAGTTTTCAAATGGCTGCTCTTGACTATGATGAGCAGTGGAAACGGATTCAAAATTTGAAACTTTATGAGAAAGTTTCAACAGGAGTTTCATATTTGACACAAGTAATGAATTCTGGACTTGCAATTTGTAAGAACTGGATTGATGAAACTGTCAAATATGTGGCGGATCACCCTTGGACCACAGCATGTACTATTTTGGGAACTTTACTTGGTATTCTTACTATAGTAGGTTTCTGGAGATGGATTTGTAGTGGTGACAAGAAGAAACAGGCGATAAAACGGCATTTTGTAAACACTGGATTAACTCTAGTTTTACCAGACCGCGAATTGAATAAGTTTTGGGAATTAGATGAAACTTTAGATGTGAGGGACATGCCAGTCCAACACGTTGAAGAACATCTGATGAACTTACTTAAACCCCGACATAGAGTTGTCTTAGTACCAAAAGTAACTCGTTACATCTTGAGTGTAATAGATAATCATTCCAAATTGACTGATAAAACTATTCTTATTACTAAAAATCGATTCTTTACTTATCAAAATAAGTTTATAGAGTTGGTTTATGGTGAGATGAATAAGTTTTTTGAAGAAGATCCAGAAAGTTTAATTAATACTCCCAAAGTTGAAGCTTTTGCTTCAGCTGATTTAGCTACTTTTAGACAACGAACCCCAATAGTGATTGAAGCACAGTCTTCTGGAGATAATGTGACTCTTAAACAGCAAAAACCAATTGTTATAGAGGCGCAGTCTTCAGCAGATTGTGTAACAAAAGCTAAGCCCACAGCGAAAGTGATTGAAGCATTTGCGAGTTCAGATGCTGTAACATTGAAACGACCAGCAACAAAATTTGTTGAAGGAAGTGGATATGATACAGTTGATGTATCTATGCAGATGTGGAGGGATCAAGTAGCACAAAAATTGATAACAAATCGAATTCTCACAAATCTGTATAAGATTTGTGTGGTTCATGATGACGACACAGTAACACCACTTTTGAATGGACTTTTTGTTCGTTCAAATGAGATGCTTGTACCCGGACATTTGACCGGATTCATAAGTGAGCATGAAACAATAGAAATACGTAATCTTTTTGATGTGGTATTCAGAGTACCATGGAGAGAAGTAAAAGTAATTCAAATTGAGAATGCTTTTGGTGAATCCAAGGAAGCAGCACTATTGTCTTTCCCCCGCTTTGTTTGTCAACATACGGATCTAGTTAAGCATTTCCAAAATGCTGAATCTATGTCTAAGTTCAAACGTTGTGAGGTGACCCTACCTGTATTACGATATTCAGAAAAATTGGAGAGGTTTATGGCTTCTTTAATAGAATGTGATAAGGTAGAGGCGTATGATAAACCCTATACGCTAAATGATAGTGCTAAAGGACAGTATATATTACGACAAGGATTAGAATATACAATGCCAACAATGAATGGTGATTGTGGAGCCCCACTAATCATCAATGAGACACAGGTTATTAGAAAGATAGCGGGCATACATGTTGCTGGAGCAGCAACAGGTAAAGCCTATGCAGAGTCTATTACTCAGAAGGATCTCACTAGAGCTTTCGATAAAATCGAAGTTTCTATGCAGATACAATTGGATTTAGACTCTTCAGTGGATCTTTCTAAAACTGAACCCCAAATACCTGCTGGAATAGAATTTGGACCTGAGGATTTACAATTTTGTAATCTTCCAGCTTTAAAAATGATTCCAGTTGGTAGACTTGACCAACCCCTATTCGAACCAGGCAAAACTGATATAAGGCCTTCCTTAGTACATGGACAAATTTCTGAAATTAAGACGAAACCGGCTTATTTACGTAACGTATTAATTGATGGGAAATTAATTAATATGAAACACAAGAATTTGATGAAATGTGCTATGGATACACCTTATATCTCAAAGGACTTGATAGATGAGGCATATCAGTTAACCAAATCAGTTTGGTTGAAAGGTATGCGTAACGAATTGAGAAGAGTGTTGACTTATGAAGAAGCCGTTTGTGGCTCACCCATAAGTGAATACACTTCCTCAATTAATAGGAGTAGTTCCCCAGGCTATCCTTGGATTAAGGATAGAGTTAAAGGAACTAAGGGAAAACAAGGCTGGTTTGGCGCTGACGGAGAGTTTATACTCAATGAAGACGTTGAAGCAGCTGTACAACGACGAATAAATGCAGCTCGTGAAGGAAAACGAATGCCAGTGATGTGGGTCGACACATTGAAAGATGAAAGACGACCTATTGAAAAGGTAAATCAATTGAAAACACGAGTATTCTCAAATGGACCAATGGATTTCTCAATAGCTTTTCGAATGTATTATTTGGGTTTTATAGCTCATTTGATGGAAAATCGAATTAATAATGAGGTTTCTATTGGAACGAATGTGTATTCTCAGGACTGGAGTAAAACAGTTAGAAAATTGACGCGAATGGGAAATAAGGTAATCGCTGGTGATTTTTCAACTTTTGATGGATCACTAAATGTTTGCATTATGGAGAAATTTGCGCACTTAGCTAATGAGTTTTATGATGATGGACCTGTAAATGCTCTTATCCGACATGTTTTACTCTTAGACGTGTATAATTCTGTGCACGTTTGTGAAGATTCAGTTTATATGATGACACATAGCCAACCTTCAGGAAATCCTGCAACAACACCATTAAATTGTTTTACAAATAGTATGGGTTTACGTATAACTTTTGCTATTTGTGCTGCTGAAGCAGCAGCAAAACGACAACTTAAACAACTGTTGATGAAGGATTTTGATAAGCATGTGAGTATAGTTTCTTATGGAGATGACAACGTTATTAATTTCAGTGATGAAGTTAGTGAATGGTTTAACATGGAAACTATAGCTCAGGCATTTGCAACTATTGGTTTTACTTATACGGATGAACTAAAAGGAGCAAATGGAGAAGTACCGAAATGGCGATCAATAACGGATGTGCAGTATCTTAAGCGCAAGTTTAGATATGACCGACAACGGAAAGTTTGGGAAGCTCCATTGTGTATGGACACAATTCTTGAAATGCCTAATTGGTGTCGAGGAGGACTCGATATTCAAGAAGGTACAAAATTGAATTGTGAAAATGCTATTATGGAACTTTCTATGCATGAAGAGAGCGTTTTTAATGAATGGTCTAGTAAGATAGACCGTGCATATGCTAACGCAACAGGAGATCACTTGGACATACAAACTTATCGTGGGTATGCTCAAGAGCGGTTTCTCAACTATTACTTGTAATAGGAGAGAGGCATTTCTCTATGGTCACCCATCACTTGAGGAAATTTCCAATAAACTTGAGTGTAAGGCTTAGAGAAATGGTCTAGGTGCCCTATTTAGGGTGAGGAGCCTAGCTGGCAGCCCCAGTAAATCCTCTATTGGATAGGAACAGCTATATCGGGTAGCTATAGCAGTCGTAAGGTAACACTTGCGGCGTTCCGAAATACCATACCTGGCGATTCAGAAACAAGCAATTCTTCCAACGTACATAATACGGAACTCGCGACGACAACAGAGGAAAACTCTATTGAAACGGAACAAATCACCACCTTTCATGATGTGGAAACTCCAAATAGGATCGATACCCCCATGGCTCAGGATACTTCATCGGCTAGGAAGATGGATGATACGCACAGTATTATTCAGTTTTTACAGCGCCCCGTACTCATTGACAACATTGAGATCGTGGCTGGGACAACTGGAGACGACAACAAACCTCTCAAACGATATGTTACCGATATGACAAATTTACAACCATATGTCAAAATGTGGACGTTACCATCTGCAGTTTTGAAGGCTGGAGGTAAAGCTCAAAAGCTTGCCAACTTCAAATACTTAAGATGTGATGTCAAAGTAAAAATCGTTTTGAATGCTAACCCATTCATTGGTGGGAGGCTCTATTTGGCATATTCACCATATGACGACAAAGTTGCAACAGCTCGTGCTATTACACGCACGTCAAGAGCTGGAGTAACTGGATATCCGGGAGTTGAACTCGACTTCCAATTGGATAATTCTGTCGAAATGACAATACCCTATGCTTCTTTTCAAGAAGCATATGATATTGTTAGTGGGACGGAGGATTTTGTGAAATTGTATCTCTTTACAATAACACCAATCCTTAGTCCTGCAGCGGCATCGGCTAATTCAAAAGTAGATATTTCAGTTTATATGTGGTTGGATAACATATCACTTGTTATACCCACATATAGAGTGAGCCCAGATTTAATTAGACAACCGGCAACTCGGACGGTGACTCAAATGGTACCAAATCCTGTCAATAAGGACGCAGAGATACTGAAACGTGCTTTAGCCAAGGCAAAGAAAGATAATGCTTCTGGCTATACGTATATCATGGGTGTGTTGCAGAATCTCGAACCTGAATTGAAGAATGTTACCATGCAGGTCAACCCTCCAAAAGGAAAATTTAAACCAACTTCAGAAAATCCAAAGATTGGACCAATTTCTGAAGTTGCTTCAGGAGTTAAGACAGCAGCTAATGGCATCGAGCGCATTCCAGTGATCGGTGAAATAGCGAAACCTGTTACTTCTGCAGTGAAATGGTTTGCTGACATCGTAGCTGGTGTAGCATCCATTTTTGGTTGGTCCAAACCCCGAAATCAGAATCAAGTGATGCCATTTCAGAATGTCCCAGGATGGGGTTTTTCCCTATACAAAGGCATAGATATGAGTGTTCCACTTGCATTCGACCCTAATAACGAACTTGGCGATCTTAAGGATGTGTTTCCATCTGGCGTAGACGAAATGGCTGTGGGATATGTTTGTGGAAATCCTTCCATAAAACATGTTCTTACATGGAAAACTACTGATGCAGTTTCAAAACCAATAGCTAACGGAGATGATTGGGGTGGAGTAATACCAGTGGGAATGCCTTGCTATTCTAAGACTATTAGATCAGTTAAAGGTGCAAAAACAACAACTAATACTGAAGTCATCGATGCAGCTTCCTGTGAATATGTTGCTAACTTATTCTCATATTGGAGAGCTACGATGTGTTATAGGATTACTGTGGTTAAGACAGCATTTCACACTGGCAGATTGGAGATTTTCTTTGAACCTGGACAAATACCTGTTAAAACTACAGCAATGAATATTGGACCAGATTTAGATGTTTTGGACAAAGTTAATGCCCCTTCTGATAACAACTATAGATATATAATGGATTTAACAGAAGGTACTGAGGTGACAATCAAAGTACCCTATGTTTCAAACAAGATGTTTATGAAAACTACAGGCATCTATGGTGGAAACTCAGAAAATGATTGGAATTTCTTAGAATCCTTCACTGGATTTTTATGTATAAGGCCAGTCACAAAGCTTATGGCTCCTGATACAGTGTCTGACAATGTATCTATAGTTGTGTGGAAATGGGCAGAAGATGTAAAATTAGTAGAACCTAAACCACTCCTATCTGGACCGACTCAAGTTTATGTACCCCCGGCAACATCACAATCAGAAGCACACATAATTGACGTAAGTATGCAAATTAATTTAAGCAATAAGACAGACGAAAACCAAATTAGATTCTTTGATTCAGATGATGCTGAGCAACAAAATGTTGAGGCGCTCATGAAAGGATGTGGTGAGGATATATGTAATTTGAGACCTCTTCTCAGAACTTTCCGAACAATATCAGATAATTGGACTTTGGCAGCAAATACCAAGACACCAATCACAAGCCTAACTGACACCGTAGATTCCGAAGGTCGAGATTATATGTCTTACCTTTCATATCTATATCGTTTTTATCGTGGAGGAAGGCGTTATAAATTCTTTAACACAACCGCCTTAAAATGGTCCCAAACATGCTATGTGCGTAGCTTTTTGATGCCACGTAACTATTCCGCAGATGAAATTAACACCGACGGACCTTCACATATCACTTACCCCGTGATAAATCCTGTACATGAAGTAGAAGTACCCTTTTATTCTCAGTATAGGAAAATACCTATCGCATCAACTACAGATAAAGGATTTGATTCCTCACTCATGTATTACACTAATGCTGGAACGCAACAAATTGTAATGCGTGCAGGAAATGATGATTTTACCTTTGGTTGGTTGATAGGTCCCCCGCAGCTTCAGGGAACAACTACTGAAGTGGCAAACTAGTTTATAATTAGTTTAAGGATGTGCACTGGGAAACAGACATATTTCCCTATGTATGGCCATTAGTCTAAATTTTTCAGAAAATTTCAATTTAGACCGAAACCGAGTAGTACGAGCACTATGATTCGAAAAGACACTTAAAAGAAAACTCACTAGTTGGAGGCTTTTAAGTTATCAGCTTTTTGACATAATCTAACGACTACGACAAAATTTCGCAATTAG
>Ga0228708_1000060_pt1 | contig 10286 bp, 4 predicted proteins | sample McNCre217_Aug_MT_2_FD_181460 | JGI IMG/M metagenome (GOLD analysis project Ga0228708, IMG submission 181460) | Metatranscriptome of freshwater microbial communities from McNutts Creek, Athens, Georgia, United States - 20-17_Aug_MT (Metagenome... | ecosystem: Environmental > Aquatic > Freshwater >... | reverse complement strand
GTTTTTATTTCAACTGCCAAACAGTGGAAAGCGGCCCCCTGGAAAAAGTCGCTAGCTGTTAACACTTAAGCAGTCAATAGATTTTACCACCTGAATGTTCGTTCGTAAATCTTCCCAATAGTATTGAAAGGTAAGGATTTCCCGTAGGTTTAAGTCATCGCGCGTCATACCTTAACAGTATGTCCGACATCGTAACTCCTTCCTTGAGTGCGTCACATATTTTACATGTACACCGCATACTACCCGGTCAACGATTGAATCATTCAGGGTCCAGTACCGAAAATTTCTTATTGTTTGTTCTGGCCAATAGTAGTCCACCCTCTTTGTTTCTCGTCGATAATCTTATCGAGAGCTCGAAGCGTGGTGGTTCCTATGGCCCAATCCCATGCATCATCTTCATCAATTGGTGCATAGACAAGCGTTTCAGCATAACCATCATGCACACCCATGGCTTCGTCACAAGACAGAACAACCGAATACTTGAACAATGAAGGTGCTTTACCTTTCATGATGTTAGTTTTGTATTCGATGCCGTATTGATCCAAAGTTTTCCACAAGCCAGTTGGTTCTTGAGCTTGATAGGATTTCCATGGTGTCAGGTCCTTTTGCATTGTCACCTTGCACGCAAGCAGGGATTGAACATCGGGCAGTAAGACGTCAGGTCGGTTCCTGTGCGTCGTTGACCCCGATTGTTGAGTTTCTGGAAGTTCAGAAGATCTTACGTCTCCCAGACGTTGTTCAGTAGACTCAACTACTACTGTTTGAGCGGAGAGTTCATCGGTTAAAACTACTCTCTCCTCTTCATTTGATGGAATTTGAATTGGTGGCGTAACTGCTCCTTCAGCCTTCAACGGGTGTCGTTCGTTGAATTCTTTCGTACGCAATTCAAGATCAGCACGTCGCCAACTCTTGACCATGGTATCCGCAATTTCGAGAAATTGATTGTTCAACTTCTTGGATGCATCTTCTGTGGCGGTGGATTTTCCTTTTCCAGAGCCACGAGCACTCATGTTGTTAAATTCAGGAAATTGCGAACCGGTGATCTTCAAGTCCATGACCCAGATTTTGTTGTTATCTGGTCCATCACTTATCGCCGTAAAGTCCATGTCAAAGCCAAAGATGCTTTTCAATTCATTCAATTTAGCTCTTTCATTGAAATGAGAGCGTTTTTTGAATGCTTCAAAAAGACGTGCGATGGCCAATTTTTCCGTGAGCCCAACCTGCGGCGTCATCAAGATCGTAGAGTTGACAAGGGATGTTTTCTCCTTGTACGTTTTCTCCTCCTCCGGAATCTCGGGTGGTCTGATTTCACGCGGCATTTTCCTGTTTTCAACTGCTTCAGCGCGCTCTTCCGTTGTATAGCACGACAAAACCAATGATGTGTTGAGGAATTTGGCGATTTCAGCTTGTGCGAAAGTTGTAATTTCAGACACAAGCAGCGTATCCATCTCCGTCATTCCAACAACCATATATGGGTTGTGGTACTGAACACAACGTGGAAGAGTGAACTTGGGCGTCCCACAGAAGCTGGGCATTTGCCATTCAGCGGATATCCACATACGCTCAGCCTTCATCAAATCTGGTTCAACATGTTTGACAAATTGAATTCCAAATTTTTGTGCAATGAAGGTCAGATAAATTGGCATATATGGATATTCACCATCCTTTCGTTCTAGTTCGAGCCTGGCATAGAGCAATCGAACAAGAGTTTTGTAAAGTCGAATTGACTGGGGAAGTTCAGCATCTGGAATCTCAGTGATGCTGTTCACCAGTGCAACGTCGAAACAATAACAGGACGAATAGCGATCGTGCATATCGTTCTGATCGATGTCGAGCGGGGATTTTTGTTTACGTCGGAAACAAAAGCGTCCCAGGTCTTCATCGTCACGATCGCCTTGCGGAAGCATTTGGACTCGTTTTTGTTTAACGATATTTAACGCTTCGGCAATCATCGACTCTGTCATTGATTCGGGTGGTCGTCGTTGTCCATTCAGGAGTTCCCAATCGGTCGGGGTTTCTTCAGGGATGGTCGGTTCGGCGGTCGGTTGTGAAATCACCCAGGTATCCATTGGTCCTGTTGCAGCGAGCGAAGTAGCTTCGTTGTACACATTTCGAGTGACAATCGGTGGAATGCCCTTGAAAGTGCCCAAGCGGAAGTCATCACCCATTGCAGTCAGAATCTTTGGAATACCGGATATTCCATTCGTTCGTAGCGCGGTCATGTCGTCAGCTGCTCCAGAGTAGGAGAATCGGTAGAAAAACATCACGTAGCCGGGGTCCAAATACGGTGCTTCAAGGTCAGAGACGTTGTTAAACGGTGTGGCCAGGACGTTGTAAATGGTGGTGAATGGAATTTCGATTTCAGTGTAGGGTGCAACGTTCAATGCAACGTCTGCAGCCAAACTTGGAACAGCTTCAGAGTAGAAGAAAGCAGTAGTAGCTCCCATCTGCTGATAGTCTGTCACACAAGCAAGGTTAGCAGCAATCAATGACCAGTTGGCGTTTCCAGCGTTGGAATTTGGAATTCCTGGGATGTAAACGCTGCCATACGATGTGCATTGCAGTGGGACGTTCTTGTAGTCTGCCAAATCTTGGAAATAGGCCTTGAAGCGGACGGATCCTCTCCAAAACCGATACATATTGGCAAACTTGTATCGAAGTGAGCTGTAGCCATCGAAAACGGCGGAAATCGGCATAACAGTATAACCGACCCATAGAGATGGGTTGGTGCTACCTTCATCCGGAACAAACGTATCAGTGAACGCTTGACTCAGGGTGGTAATGCCAGTCTGTCCGATGATTCCAGCTTTGGAATAGGTCAAATACTTGCTTGGCGTTGGTAATGCTTGGTAACGTTTCAAGAATTGACCTAAATGTGTGATCCCAGCTCGTGGTCCAAAATGAGCATGGGGGAATTTCACTGCAGCACGAGGTGGTGCAATTGGAATTCCATTGTCGGTCTGTCCCTCGGTAGCAGTCGGAACTTTGACAGCGTCTTCACCTGCCATTTCTCCGGTGTCACCTTGGGGTTTCATGAGAATGCGGTCTTCTTGTTTTTCCTCTTCAGAAACCGAAGTCGTGTTGAGAATGTAGAAACACGTGTTGTTGAACGATGGATAGTACAACACAAAATCATCCGCGCCAGCCAGCGAGACAATAATGTTCACGTTGTTTGCTACATTTTCAGGAGCGACCAAGGCGTTGAGCACTCTCAAGTTCCATGATCCGAGGAAATAGCGTGTAAACCAGTATTTGTCGGTTTCCTTTGGTCCTTTCGGGCCTCGACAAACTTCCAGCCACGGTACGTTGGTGTTGTATGGAATATTGAATTCGAACGTGTGTTTCTCGTTCTGCAGATCAATCTCCACACCGTACTGGGAGGTGGCATCACGCAGTCCTGTTTCCGAGTCAGGAGCAGCTCCATAGTTCAAAGCGAGGAAAAGTCGCCCAGTATGAAATTGGGTGGCTATGATGTCAAAACGAATTTTGAGTCCTCCTCGCCAGAATTTGAACATGCTGCTGACATAATCCCATTGGGTCATCGGCAAAGTCGATGTGTTCTCAATCATCGGGAGTTGGTTAACGGTTCCATTCAAGAATAAACTTGCAAGTGGTCCCAAAAACCAGGCTCCTAGTGATGTTCCAACTGCTTGCGTGGTGGCCCAATTAATCGTGGTGAAGTAGGTCGGGCGGGTGGTCAGAAACTTCATCTCCATCTCATCAGTTTCTGTCGAAAACATTTCTGAAATCGACAAATTCTGCTGTGACGGGTCCAAATCAAGGCGGGTGACCAACTCAGTTCCAACAGTAGAAGCAAGATTTTGCATTGCCTTCAAACGTGTTGGAATTGGATTAGCCATGTATCCGGGCTTGTCCATGGGGAGTCCACTGGCTTGGTTTCCATTTCCAATTGAGTCGCCGGTCATTTCAGTAGGGACGGTCATGCCATCAATGGTTCCATAATTCGAGACGTTGGTCACGCTTGACATTGAATTACCCTGAGGTAACATGTTCACGCGCTCCGTCATCTGTCCTTGATGGATTGCATTGAAAGCTCTGCTCGTATTAGCCGTGTGCAAAGGAACGCGGAATTGCGAGTCAGTATCGAATTCGACCCAGAGATTAACGTTTATGGTCGGACTTGTACCTGTTGCTGCCTGCAACGGTGCAAGAACTTGCAAAACGAAAGTCCCTGTGAAGTCAGAATTCTGGTCATACGGGCCATTCAAGACAAGGAACGACTTGGGATTGTAGAATGGGATATCCAAAACGCCTTCATTGTTTGCAGTTGCATCCAAGAAGACATTCGGAACACCCCATGCTGCAGCCATGTGTGCCTGATGCCAGTTGGTAACCACACCAGCTCTCGTCCAAGGGACAAAATAAGCGATGAGGCGACCAGCATGGAATCGTGTTCCATTGACGTGAATTCTCAATTTCATCGATCCGTTGTAATAGAGATAGCGTTCAAAGGGAGCCTGTTGAAGATAATTCGTGAGGAAATCCCAGGGTGCTGTCAATTTAACAATCGTGTCCGAAGCAACTTGAGAAGTGGTCCAGGCGTAAGTGTTAACCCACACTCGACGTTTCGACATTTCTGGGAGCGTCCAGGGGGGGTCGGCCATACATTCAGCTGCCAATTTGGTGTTCGGTGCCTTTGGATCGGCAGAGCCATCATCTTGTTCAGCTGAGCGTTGTGTTAGCGAAATTATGCCTTTGGCATTGGCAAGATTCCGCACGTCAGATTGGGGGAGCATAAAAATACGAGAGGAGTTGGTGGTAGAAGCCATTTAGAAAAGTTTTGGCCTTTTCCGAATTTCTTCGGCTGCATACGTGGGCAGACGGTCAGAGGCCTAGTATACACTCTTTTACAACTGCCTAGGGAACGTCAATCGACGGCCAAACTATGCACAGTTGGACCGCTCCTCGCATCCCACTTTCAACGGGACCTTTTCGAGCACCATTATCGTTCAGCTTGTTGCACAAAAGCACTACAAACCTTGCGAAATCTACACAGAGGTAGGCATGCTGTACTAAGGAGGCTTCCGGTGTTGAAAGTGATCCATAACGTAAAAGAATAAAAGGATAGTCAAATCGTAGTCCAAATCCGTTCCAGTCCGTAAGGAATGCTGCTAGTAGGGTAAACAAAACGCGTTCCCCGAAGAGACAGGTATAGCAGCTTAACCCGTTTCGCGGTACACATATCAACTTAGAAATCGTCCAAAGTCAGATAACGCAAATCACGATGTTTGTACATAACGTTGGATTGTTCTTTTCCGTAAAACCAATTATACAAAAAATCCCAATCAAGTAAATACATAGCATCTTTGGGTAAAGCTTCGCACAATCGGGCGTACAAATCATCAAAATAGTCGTGTCCGTAGAAGAAGGCAAAACGCAGAGCTTCATTGCAATTCGAAAGTGTCATTTCACGTGGTGTCATGAAATCCGACTCTCGAACCCAATTCGTCAACTCTTGGATGGTGTTTTTATCCATGAGCGGTAACCAAAGGCTTCTCTCACCCAAACGAAAGGATCGTTTTAGAAAAGTGAGTTGTTCCAATGGTAACCATTGTGCTTTGCCATCTTTCGTAGCGGCGGTGTAGGTCATGTTGATTTTGGCAAGTTCATCACCGAGCGAGTCAGGATTGAAAAAATGTCGTACTTGTTGTCGTACTGAGAGTATATTATCATCTCCCAGCTCTTTGTCACGAACATTCTTTTCAAATTCTGACAGGCTCGCGTAAGTCGCGGGGGCTAGTCGTAACCAACAATACCGAATATACATAGCATTCACTATGGTGTTCAATATTGCGGTCATGGGCGTTCCAGAGGGGTTTCCAATGTGCGTCATGTAGACTGTTGATAAAAAAGCTTGAGGTGTATGAGCAATTTCATCGAACAGTACTCTTCTGACGAGTTGGTTTTCTTCCGAATCGTTGTACCAGCGGTTGATAATTTCACAAACTTCCATGATAACTATGGGCGAGATGTTTCCATCCCAACCACTATAGTCACCAGCAAATCCAGTATCACTATACTCTTGCATTCGTCGCATCAATTGGGTCCAATCTGATGACTCAGGATCCATTCCAACGGCGGAGAAAAAGCATTGATGATTCTGGATAAACGAAGTGGTGAATGCTCCACAATACATCCTGAAGGCAATGGTGTAGTCGACAGGCGGAATTGTGAAGACTCGAGTCTTCCCTTGGGCGATCTTAGCCAAGGGACGGCGTTCGTCCTTGAGGCAGTCCAGCCAAAGTGATTTGGATCGCAGGCCCTTTTTTGCAAAGGCTAAACGAAGGTCAATCATTTGGCGAAGTTCAGTTGATGAGACTTCTCGCTTTCCGGGTTCACCAGAAAACAAGAAACTCTTACCAACTTCTCCAGGGGCTTTCTTCAATTGGTTCAAAGGATATCCAGGGGAAGTGTCCATTGGAAGTGGTTCAAAACCAGAGTATCCAGGGTGTCCATTGATGGATACAAATTCTGAAACAACTTCTTTTGGCATTTCGTGAGTCCATTGTTTGAAAATCAGATTCATATGTTTGCTAACTTTCTGTAATATGGTCATATCAAAAAGAGGAGCGACATTTCCATATTTTTCAACTCCTGCTTTCAGCGGATGTATCGAAACTTCAAGACGAGGATCTCGAGGCGTCAAAACAGCAGGAGCAGTTGTTGGAACAAAAAGCTTTGCGTGTATAATGGATGGTCGAATTTTCGTGGTGGCAGGCACATGCACTCGTTTGGCTAATTTTCCGATAAGGGAAAAATTGCCTTGCGGGCACATAATGCCTTCGTCACTCTCAATAACTCCTGGTGGTAACATTCCAGAGTTCTTGAGAATACGTCCAAAACGGGCGAGTCCCTTTTCGAGCATTTCCTGTGTCACGAGCATTGCTGCTGCGTAATTCTTTGCGGGTGTAGCTGCAACGTGAATACCAACCACTTTTCGTGCCATACTGGTGTCTAGCACTACAAGTGGTGATCCACAGGAGCCAGGACTGGTTTCAGCTTGGTATGTCCAGCCTTGGTGATATTGTATAATATTCCCTCTTTCTTCACTCGAGTATTCAATTCGTGCGTCGAATGGAACATCAACAGGCTTGGTGTTTCGTGCAATGTCGATGCTTTGAATAAACGGTAAAGCTTGAGAAAACATACACAATAATGCTCGAAATTCCGATTTTGAGGATAGGTCAGAATCTTTGATGAAATGTTTGGTAATGTCAGCAAATCCAGGCACGTTTGGTGAACATTCATAGAGAACGGAATCTCCATTTATGTCCACTCGGCGTGTCGGATCATAGCTTTCCATAAAAACAGCTTCGTACCAGAGGACGTGAAAAATAGCACCTGGTTGAATTGGTGCTCCTCGGTAATCATGAAAGAAATGGCGTGGCAACAGCATAACGCGTCCTGCTATGAACAAGGCGTGCATGGAGTTACCCTCACGAGCAACGGTCACGAGATTCGGATAAATCCGATTGTGAACGATGCTCATAGCATTCGAATCACTCTGTCCTTCGGGTTTCATTACTTCTGGTTGTAAAGCTGCTTTGCGGGCTTGTCGTCGTAAAAAGCTGGTTTTGCTTTGTTCTTTTCCTTCAAGTCGCATGAGTCGTGGTCGTGGTGGCATATTCTTTACACCATGGTAAGCACCTTCTGGCACGTATTTTTGAACGATTGTATCGAGTTCTTCTTCAGTCAACAATTTTTCAAAAGCGCGCAGAGCAGTGCGAACCATGTGTAACTTTTGGTCACGATTGGATTCTGGTAAATATTGAGCGGTGTCGTAATAATCCTGGACAACGTAAAAAACAACTTGTTCAGCTGCTACGTTGATGGTATTATTTGCTTCTGATGAAAAAAGCGTCTTTCCAAGATCCCATAATGCAAACGTTCCTGCCAACAACGACGCTCCAACTAATACTGCTTTCATCCAAGGTGGTACTGGATCTGAAAAGAATTCAGTTAGTCGGTTGCGAAAATTGTCGGCGAAAGAACTTGCAATGGATTTTACAAATTCCATATCACGTTCCAATCGATTGATGGTGTCGGTCAACAAACCTTGAGGTTGCATGACAACACGATTCACTTCTGCTGCAATCATTGCTCTTGAAGCAACAAGTGCGCGCACCTGTTCTCGTTGATGCTCAGCATAAGATCGTCGTACATCGTCAATAAACTCTTGGTAAGTCATGAACGGCGTAAGTGCAGTATCTTCTTTCACGGGATTGAGAAATCGGCGTATCCGGTAATGGGAGTTGTCAGCTGGTATAAGAGCAGGATTCACTTCATTAGAACCGCGTTTGCGGAACTGTGGATGAATCCCAATCTCGTACATAGCGTGTCGTCTTCGCCACAATGCTTCTTGGTGGTTCAAAGTATTGGGGCGTGGGAAAGCGGAATTCGATGAAATCATAACGACTTTGGATCTAAAAACCTCTCCTTTCTGGTCTAATGATGCCATGGGGAGTCGATATTGCTCGTTAGAAACGATAGACATCAACTCAGCATGTTCTCCAGGAGAAACATTAACAGATCTGGTAGCGTCAAAGTCGTCATAAATGACAGCAAATTGTCCAGTGTATCCATCCCAGTGTGCAACTCCAGCGTTTCTTGACCATGCGATATTTGGTGTATCAGGGCTGCACCCTGCAAGAATTGCAGGGAGCACTCCAGTCAAAAAAGATTTTCCTTGGCCGGGGAGTCCACTGAGATAAATAACAAAGGGTACTGGTCGTGCATTGCGCGTTGTTCCACTCGCGTCCACTTGTTCAAAAAGATCATCCAAAAACTTCATTTTGTCACGAAGCAATTGAAAAACCTTAGTAAACTCGGGGCCACGAGAAGAGAGTTCTTGTATCATTTGAAGTCCGGTAGCGTGTAATTTCCTCACTCGATCTTGTGTAAGTTGATCGTACGTCAAAGCTTCTTCAACAGTTCGACAATGAAGAGATTCAACATCATTCAGCCATTGATAATAAGCAGAGCCTGGGGCAAAAATATTCAACCACCATTGTAGTGGAAGAATTTGGTGCGCCCATTCTTTGCAAATTTCAGGCAATGATCGAATGAAGGCCAATAGGGAATCCATGGTACTTGATACTGTGCGAGAAAAGATTTCATTAAAGCGTAAGCGTTCGGTAACGGATTTGAGTTCGCTGTCGGTAGGGCAACGCTTCATGAAAAACATTCCAACACATTCAACAAGGATGTGGGGAAGTCCGGAGAAAGGAACATTGCTTTGTGGAGTCATGGCAATATTTTCCGCCTGGTTCGGTTCAGTCGGCAGAAAAAATCGCCCCAACTTCAACATAGCAATTTGAATCAACGGGGTGGTCATTCCGAACAAAGAAAACAAGCGCCAGAGTAAGGTGGGAATACTAGCGTAAATTTTCTTTGCCCAAGCGATTATTATATCGACAAGTAATGCAACTGCGTCGCAAATTTTATCGACATAATTTGAGAGGTCCTTGGTCTGAGTCACAATTGTGCGAACGGTATTAATGAACGCTGTGACTTCGGAGGATGTCCTGGTCAAATTCGCAGCAAGACTCGAAAAAGTAGTGGCAGCAGCAGAAACCTTATGACAGGTATCTGAAACTTCACTTGATAATTCGAGTGCTGTTTTGGTCAGTGTGGTGGATTGGGTAGTCAGGTTCGAGGCCAATTTCACGGTTTCGGGAAATGCAGAGCGCGCGAGTCTACCTAAAAAGGTATTCTCTTGTGCTTGGGTAGGGGGTTCCGATGAAGATGTGGAAGGTTGGTCTGAGAAAGTGTCCGAAGCAAGTTCGAAAGCTTCGTCTGAATAGGGAAGGGTCGAATTTGATCGGGAAGAAGCCATTTGGGGAGGTTTTGGACTTTTCCGAAATTTAATTCGGCTTCACACGTGGGCAGACGGTCAGAGTCCTAGCGTAAGCTCTTCTACAATTGCCTAGGGAACGTCAATCGACGGCCAAACTATGCACAATTGGACCGCTCCTCGCGTACCATTTTTGACGGGACCAGTTCGGGTACCATTATCGTTTAGCTTATCACACTAATGCATAATAAACCTTGCGAAATCCGCACAGAGGCGGGCATACCGTACTAAGGAGGCTTCCGGTGTCAAAAATGATCCATAACGGGGGTGTCAGGAATAGTCAAAAGAATAATCCTAAAGGGGTTTCGGGTCAAATTTTGATGTAAAAATTTTGTCTCTTGATATAGCTCAAGGTTAAGCATCGCAGGCTACTGCGTAATCTAGTCTCTTGATATAGCTCAAGGTTAAGCAT
>Ga0228708_1000055_pt1 | contig 11021 bp, 9 predicted proteins | sample McNCre217_Aug_MT_2_FD_181460 | JGI IMG/M metagenome (GOLD analysis project Ga0228708, IMG submission 181460) | Metatranscriptome of freshwater microbial communities from McNutts Creek, Athens, Georgia, United States - 20-17_Aug_MT (Metagenome... | ecosystem: Environmental > Aquatic > Freshwater >... | reverse complement strand
GTTACTCCCTGCACACCTTGAATGGGGTCGTCGAACCCCTGTCCGAAGCCGAGGCGCCGCCCAGCCTGTGGGGCCGATTTGCCCTTGAATTCAGCCTCCTGTTGGGCGGAGCCAGCCTGTTGCTGACTTTGCTTGCCCTCTTCAGTTACAGCCCACAGGATGCCGCTTGGTCAACTTCGGGTGTGCCCGGTTCGGTGCACAACTGGGTGGGGCGATTGGGCGCCTGGCTGGCCGATGTGGCTTATTTCACCCTGGGGTATTCGGTCTGGTGGTGCTGGGGTGCGGGCTTGCGTGCCTGGTTGGTGGGCTTTTCGAGGTGGTTGCGCAGTGAAGGTTGGGGCAGTGCCTCGCGCCGCCAGTTCACACCGCGCACCCTGTGGGTGTTTTGGATCGGTATGTGCGTGCTGCTGGCCAGCAGCAGCGCGCTGGAATGGACACGCCTTTACCGTTGGGAGAGCCATCTGCCTGGCCACAGCGGTGGGGCGCTGGGCTATTTGGTGGGGCAGCAGGCCATGCATTGGCTGGGGTTCACGGGCTCGGCGCTGGCCGGCATTGTGGCTTTGGTACTGGGTGTTGCCCTGGTGTTTCGGCTGTCCTGGGCGCAAACGGCCGAGCGCATCGGTGCCCGCATCGACGACTTGATCGAGCGCCGCCATGAGAAGCGTGAGATCGAGACCGACATGGCCCTGGGCCAGCAGGCCCTGCGTGAACGCGAACAGACGCCGCACCATTTTCAGCAGATCGACCCGCCTTGGGAGGAGCGCACCGAGCCTTCGCTGGACGGTGAGCCTTCGCATACCCACCCATTGGACCTGGAGCCCATGCCCATGCCGCCGCCCAAACCAGCGGCCATGGTCATCGAGCCTGCTGTGACCGATGTGCCACGCAGCGAGCGCGTGGTCAAGGAAAAGCAAAAGCCGCTCTTCAATGAGTTGCCCGACAGCAAATTGCCACAGGTCGACTTGCTGGATGCCATCACCGCTCGGCAAGAAACCGTCTCGCACGAAACGCTGGAAATGACCAGCCGCCTGATTGAGAAAAAACTCAGCGACTTTGGCGTGCAGGTGCGCGTGGTGGCGGCGGCGCCCGGCCCGGTCATCACCCGCTACGAGATCGAGCCAGCCACGGGCGTCAAAGGTTCGCAGATCGTCAACCTGGCCGAGGACCTGGCGCGTTCGTTGTCATTGGTGTCGATTCGCGTGATTGAAACCATTCCGGGCAAAAACTACATGGCGCTGGAGTTGCCCAACGCCAAGCGCCAGTCGATCAAGCTCAGCGAAATTCTGGGCTCGCAGGTCTACAACGAAGCCAAGTCCATGCTGACCATGGGCCTGGGCAAGGACATTGTGGGCAACCCGGTGGTGGCCGATCTGGCCAAAATGCCGCACGTGTTGGTGGCCGGTACCACCGGTTCGGGCAAGTCGGTGGGCATCAACGCCATGATCCTGTCGCTGCTCTACAAAGCCGAGGCACGCGATGTGCGGCTCTTGATGATCGACCCCAAGATGCTGGAGATGTCGGTCTACGAAGGCATTCCACACCTGCTGGCGCCTGTGGTCACCGACATGAAGCAGGCCGCGCACGGCCTGAACTGGTGTGTGGCCGAAATGGAAAAACGCTACAAGCTCATGAGCAAGCTGGGCGTGCGCAACCTTGCTGGCTACAACGCCAAGATTGACGAAGCCACGGCGCGTGAAGAGTTCATCTACAACCCCTTTAGCCTCACGCCCGACGATCCCGAACCGCTCAAGCGTCTGCCACACATCGTCATCGTCATCGATGAGCTGGCCGACCTGATGATGGTGGTGGGCAAGAAGATCGAAGAGCTGATCGCACGCCTGGCGCAAAAAGCGCGTGCCGCCGGCATCCACCTGATCCTGGCTACCCAGCGCCCCAGCGTGGACGTTATCACGGGCCTCATCAAGGCCAATATTCCCACCCGCATTGCGTTTCAGGTGTCGAGCAAGATCGACAGCCGCACCATCCTGGACCAGATGGGTGCCGAAGCCTTGCTGGGCATGGGCGACATGCTCTACATGCCCTCGGGCACGGGATTCCCGATTCGCGTGCATGGTGCCTTTGTCAGTGATGAGGAGGTGCACCGCGTGGTCGAGTACCTCAAGGCCCAGGGCGAACCCGACTACATCGAAGGCGTGCTCGAAGGCGGCACGGTCGATGGCGAAGACGGTCCTTTGGGCGAGGGCAGTGAGGGTGGCGAAAAAGACCCGATGTACGACCAGGCGGTCGAAGTCGTGCTCAAGCACCGCAAGGCCAGCATCTCACTGGTGCAGCGCCACCTCAAGATCGGCTACAACCGCGCCGCTCGTCTGGTGGAAGACATGGAAAATGCCGGTCTGGTCAGCGCCATGAGCGGTAGCGGCCAGCGCGAGATCCTGGTGCCGGCGCGTTCGGAATGAGCACGATGCTGTTGCGCCGCCAAGTATTGACCTTGCTGGTTTGTGGTGTTGCAGGCCAGGCTGCAGCACAAACCGATGGCCTAGGCTTGCTGGGCCAGTTTCTGCAAACCACCCGCAGTGGCCGTGCCCAGTTCACCCAGGTGGTCACGTCGGTGCCCAAGGCAGGCCAGCCACCACGCCAGAAAACCTCGTCGGGCACGCTTGAATTCCAGCGCCCGGGACGCTTTCGTTTCAGCTACAAAAAACCGTTTACGCAAACCCTGGTGGCCGATGGGCAGACCTTGTGGCTGCACGACCCCGACCTGCAGCAGGTGACGGCGCGAGCGCAGGCGCAAGTGCTGGATGGCACACCGTTGGCACTCATCATTTCAGCCACTGACCTGTCGGGTCTGCAAAAAGACTTTGCCTTGCAGGCCGAGCCTGCACGCGATGGTTTGCAGTGGGTCAAGGCCACGCCCAAACGCAGCGACGGCCAGATGCAGCAGGCGCTGGCGGGCTTGCGCGCCACAGAACGTGGACCGGAATTGGCGGTGCTCGAAGTGCTGGACGCCCTGGGCCAACGCTCGGTGCTCAGCTTCAATGCTTTCGAGCTCAATCCGGTGCTCAAGACGGACGCCTTTGTATTTCACCCGCCTGCTGGCACGGATGTGATCCGTCCCTGAACCTTTGGCCATGCAAGCAGTCCACACCCCTTTGGCCGAGCGCCTGCGTCCGCGCACACTGGGGGAGGTGATTGGTCAGCAACACATTCTGGGCGAAGGCATGGCCTTGCGTCTGGCCTTTGAATCGGGCCAGCCACACAGCTGCATCCTGTGGGGGCCGCCCGGGGTGGGCAAGACCACCATCGCCCGCCTGATGGCCGAAGCCTTTGACGCCCAGTTCATAGCATCAGCGCGGTGCTGGGCGGGGTCAAGGACATCCGCGAGGCGGTGGAAAAGGCCGAGCTGGCCCGCGATGGCCTGCATCCGCAACGCACCATCATGTTTGTCGACGAAGTGCACCGCTTCAACAAAAGCCAGCAGGATGCTTTCTTGCCGCACGTCGAAAGTGGCTTGTTCACCTTCATCGGTGCCACCACCGAAAACCCTTCGTTCGAGGTCAATTCGGCCTTGCTCTCGCGGGCTGCGGTGTACGTGCTGCAGGCCTTGGGCGAAGACGACCTGCGCCAAATCGTGGCCCGTGCACAGGCGATCGGCGCCGTGCCGGCGCTGGAGGGGGATGCCTTGCAGCGCCTGCTGGGCTATGCCGATGGCGATGCCCGGCGCATGCTCAACACGCTGGAAACCCTGGCCATGGCCGCCACCCGCGAAAAAGTGGACCCTGTGACCGACACCTGGCTGCTCAAAGTCCTGGGTGAGCGCATGCGCCGCTATGACAAAGGGGGCGAGCAGTTCTACGACACCATCAGTGCCTTGCACAAATCGGTGCGCGGCTCCGACCCGGATGCGTCGCTCTATTGGTTGGTGCGCATGCTCGACGGTGGGGTGGACCCGCGCTACATCAGCCGCCGCCTGATCCGCATGGCAGCCGAAGACATTGGTCTGGCCGACCCGCGAGCCCTGCGGCTGGCGCTGGACGCGGCCGAGGTCTATGAGCGCCTGGGCAGCCCCGAGGGTGAGCTGGCCCTGGCCGAGTGCGTGGTTTACCTTGCGGTCACGGCCAAATCGAACGCGGTCTACAAGGCTTTCAACCAGGCCAAGGCCTTTGTGAAGCAGGACGGCACCCGTCCGGTGCCGATGCACCTGCGCAATGCACCAACCCAGCTCATGAAGCAGCTCGACTACGGCAGGGGTTACCGCTACGCGCACGACGAGGAAGACGGGTTTGCCGCCGGAGAGCGCTATTTGCCCGAGGGCATGGCCGAGCCGGGCTTTTACCAGCCGGTGCGGCGTGGGCTGGAAATCAAGATCGATGACAAATTGCGTGAGTTGCGTGAAAAAAATTCGAGGCAGGGAAAGTCCTAGCAAAAGTGGGTACTTTGCTGCTTACAGCCTCGTTACAATCCCGCCCACTGACCCGCCAGACATGCGCCCTGGCGGGTTTTTTGCTAACTGAAACCTGGCGGACCCACAAGGTCTTTCGGGTTGACGCGCGAACAAGGGCCAGGCATGAGCTGGCCTCAATGGAGTAAAAATTCATGGACATCTTTCTGCAGCAGATCATCAATGGTCTGGTTTTGGGGAGCATGTATGCCTTGATTGCCTTGGGTTACACCATGGTCTACGGCATCATCAACCTCATCAATTTCGCCCACGGCGAGGTGCTCATGGTGGGGGCTCTGACGAGCTGGACCGCCATCGGCCTGATGCAGGAGGCCATGCCCGGTGCGCCGGGCTGGATCATCCTGGTGCTGGCCACCTTGATTGCCTGCGTGGTGGCGGCCACCCTCAATTTCGCCATCGAGAAGATCGCCTACCGCCCCCTGCGCAACAGCCCCAAGCTGGCCCCCCTGATCACCGCGATCGGCATGAGCATCCTGCTGCAGACGCTGGCCATGATCATCTGGAAGCCCAACTACAAGGCTTACCCCACGCTGCTGCCCAGCACCCCGATCAACATTGGCGGTGCGGTCATCACGCCCACGCAAGTCATGATTTTGGCGGTCACAGCCATCTCGCTGGCCACCCTGATGTGGCTGGTCAATTCCACCAAACTGGGCCGCGCCATGCGCGCCACGGCCGAAAACCCGCGCGTGGCCGCCCTCATGGGCGTCAAGCCCGACATGGTGATTTCGGCCACCTTCATCATCGGCGCCATCCTGGCGGCCATTGCGGGCGTCATGTACGCCTCCAACTACGGCACGGCACAGCACTCGATGGGCTTCATCCCTGGCCTCAAGGCCTTCACGGCAGCGGTGTTCGGTGGCATTGGCAACCTGGCCGGTGCGGTGGTGGGGGGCATTTTGCTGGGACTGATCGAGTCGATCGGCTCGGGCTACATCGGTGACCTGACTGGCGACGTGCTGGGCAGTCACTATGCCGACATCTTTGCCTTCATCGTGCTCATCATCGTGCTGACCCTGCGCCCCTCGGGCCTCATGGGCGAACGTGTGGCCGACCGCGCCTGAAGGAGAAGCCAGGATGAAACAGAACAAGACGCTTCAATATGTGCTGATCGGCGCGGCCTTGCTGGTGCTGCCGCTGGTTTTGCAATTCTTTGGCAACGCCTGGGTGCGCATTGCCGACGTGGCCCTGCTGTATGTGCTGCTGGCCCTGGGCCTGAACATTGTGGTGGGCTACGCCGGTCTGCTGGATCTGGGCTATGTGGCTTTCTTTGCCGTGGGTGCGTACATGTACGCCCTGCTGTCATCGCCACACCTGCTCGACACTTTCCCGGCGCTGGCGGTGTACTTTCCCAATGGCCTGCACATGCCGCTGTGGGTGATCGTGCCGGTGGGTGCGGCCATTGCGGGCGTGTTTGGCATGTTGCTGGGGGCGCCCACGCTCAAGCTGCGTGGCGACTACCTGGCCATCGTCACCTTGGGTTTTGGTGAAATCATCCGCGTGTTCATGAACAACCTGGACCACCCGGTGAACATCACCAATGGCCCCAAGGGCATCGACATGATCGATTCGATCTCCATCTTTGGCTGGAGTCTGGGCAAGAAGCTGACGATTGGCGGTTTCGAGATCGCTTCGGTCAGCTTGTACTACTACCTGTTCCTGGCGCTGGCGCTGCTCAGCCTGGTGATCTCGCACCGTCTGGAGTTCTCGCGCATCGGCCGCGCCTGGATGGCGATTCGCGAAGACGAGATCGCCGCCAAGGCCATGGGCCTGAACACCCGCAACCTGAAACTGCTGGCCTTTGGCATGGGCGCTACCTTTGGCGGCGTGTCGGGCGCCATGTTCGCCGGCTTCCAGGGCTTTGTCTCCCCCGAATCCTTCAGCCTGATGGAGTCGGTGATGATCGTGGCCATGGTGGTGCTCGGTGGCCTGGGTCACTTGCCCGGCGTCATCCTGGGCGCTGTGTTGCTGTCTGCCTTGCCCGAGGTGCTGCGCTATGTGGCCGGCCCCCTGCAGGCCATGACCGATGGCCGTCTGGACGCTGCCATCCTGCGCCAGTTGCTGATCGCGCTGGCCATGATCGTGGTGATGCTGCTTCGTCCACGCGGCCTGTGGCCTTCGCCTGAACACGGCAAGGCCCTGACCCAGAAGAACAAGAAGTGAGGGAGCGCACCATGACACAAGACACCGTTCTCAAAGTTGCGGGCATCTCCAAACGCTTTGGCGGCCTGCAAGCCCTCTCCGACGTGGGCATCACCATCCAGCGCGGGCAGGTCTATGGCCTGATCGGCCCCAACGGGGCAGGCAAGACCACGTTCTTCAATGTGATCACAGGTCTGTACACGCCCGACACTGGCACATTCGAGCTGGCGGGCCAGCCCTACCAGCCCACGGCAGTGCACACCGTGGCCAAAGCGGGCATTGCCCGCACCTTCCAGAACATTCGTTTGTTTGCCGAGATGACGGCCCTCGAAAACGTGATGGTGGGTCGCCACATCCGCACCCATTCGGGTTTGCTGGGGGCCGTGTTCCGCACGCCCAGCTTCAAGGCCGAAGAGGCTGCCATTGCCCAGCGCGCCCGCGAGTTGCTGGACTATGTGGGCATTGGCCAATACGCCGACTACCGCGCCCGCACTCTGTCGTATGGCGACCAGCGCCGACTGGAAATTGCCCGCGCCCTGGCCACCGACCCGCAGCTGATCGCGCTGGACGAACCGGCCGCGGGCATGAACGCCACCGAAAAAGTGCAGCTGCGTGAGCTGATCGACCGCATCCGCAAGGACAACCGCACCATCTTGCTGATCGAGCACGACGTGAAGCTGGTGATGGGCCTGTGCGACCGCGTGACGGTGCTGGACTACGGCAAGCAGATTGCCGAAGGCACACCGGCCGAGGTGCAGAAGAACGAAAAAGTGATTGAAGCCTACTTGGGCACCGGAGGACACTGAGATGGCGGACACACTGCTCAAAGTCAAAGGCCTGAAAGTGGCCTATGGCGGCATCCAGGCCGTCAAGGGCGTGGACATGGAAGTGCGCGAAGGCGAGCTGGTGTCGCTGATCGGCTCCAACGGGGCTGGCAAGACCACCTCCATGAAGGCCATCACCGGCACCCTGGCGCCTCAAGAAGGTGACATCGAATACCTGGGCCGCTCCATCAAGGGGCAAGGCCCCTGGGACCTGGTCAAGCAAGGCCTGGCCATGGTGCCCGAAGGTCGTGGCGTGTTCACGCGCATGACCATCACCGAAAACCTGCAAATGGGCGCCTATTTGCGCAACGACAACGCCGCGATTGCCGACGACATCGAAAAGATGTTCAACCTGTTCCCGCGTCTGCGCGAGCGCAAGGACCAGCTGGCCGGCACCATGTCGGGGGGCGAACAGCAAATGCTGGCCATGGCACGCGCACTCATGAGTCGCCCCAGGGTGCTGCTGCTCGACGAGCCTTCAATGGGCCTGTCGCCGATCATGGTGGACAAAATCTTCGAGGTGGTCAAAGACGTGTATGCCCAGGGCATGACGGTCGTACTGGTCGAGCAAAACGCCAGCCGGGCGCTGGCCATGGCCGACCGGGGTTATGTGATGGACTCGGGGCTCATCACCATGACCGGCCCAGGCCATGACCTGCTGGCCGACCCCAAGGTGCGCGCGGCTTACCTGGGGGAGTGACCCCGCAAGCCCACGAACTGGTGTGAGCCCCTGACAAGGAGCTGGCGATGCGTCTGAGTGAACAAGCTGTTCTGGACTACCGTGAACGGGGCTACCTGGTCCCCCCTTATCGCCTGGAGCGGGATCTTCTGCAATCGCTGCAGCAGGCACTGGACCAGCTCATCCGCGACAACCCCGGTGTGCGCCCTGAAAAACTCGTCAGTGCCCACATCGAGGGCCAGAACGACGAAGGGGTGAGGGGCAGCCGCCGGTTTCTGGAACTGGCCATGCACCCGCCCATCGTGGACATGGTCGAGCAGATCATTGGCCCCGATGTGGTTTTGTGGGGTTGCCATGTGTTTTGCAAACCACCAGCCGAGGGCTTTGAAACCCCCTGGCACCAGGACGGGCATTACTGGCCCATCCGGCCACTGGCCACCTGCACGGTTTGGGTGGCGCTGGAGCCCAGCACCCGCGAGAACGGTTGCCTGCGTGTGATCCCCGGCTCGCACCGCAACCGTGTTCTGCACCCGCACCTGCACGAAGACCGAAACGACCTCACGCTCAACCAGCGCATGGCCGAGGGCTCGTTTGATGAGCAGGAGGCGGTGGACCTGGAGCTGGCGCCGGGCCAGATGTCGATGCACGACGTCTACATGATCCACGGCGCCAAGGCCAATCGGTCCATGCAGCGGCGCACGGGCGTGGCGCTGCGCTTCATGCCGGGCAGCTCCTTGTTTGACCGCAACTTGCGGCCTTCAGATGGCCAGACCGGGGTGCCGGTGAGCTTTGCAACCCGCCCGCTGTGGCTGCTGCGCGGTGCAGACCGCACCGGTCAGAACGATTTCGAGGTGGGTCACCGACGCTGAGCCGGTCGCCCCGGTTGGGGCTGGGGTTCAGTCCACCCGTGCGCCGCTGGCCTTCACCACGGGCTCGTAGCGGGCCAGTTCCTTGCGCATGAACGCGCCAAACTGCTCAGGCGTGCTGGGCACTGGCTCGGCCATGAGCTGGGCAAAGCGGGTTTGCGTTTCCGGCGCACGCAGGGCTTCGGTGAAGGCTTTGTTCAGGCGCTCGACCACATCGCGCGGGGTGGCTGCAGGCGCCACCAGGCCCCACCAGGTGTCCACCTCGAAACCTCTAAGGGTTTCGCCCATGGCGGCAATCTCGGGCAGGGCCTTGCTGCGTTGGGCCGTGGTCACGGCCAGGGCCTTGAGCTTGCCGCTGCGGATGTTGGGCGCAGCCGTGGCCAGGTTGTCAAAGTTAAAGTCCACCTGGCCCGACAGCAGGGCCAGCTGCGCCGGGTTGCCGCCGTTGTAGGGGATGTGCACCGCAAAAATGCCTGCGGCCTTTTTGAACATCTCACCGGCCAAGTGGCCTGCGCTGCCGTTGCCGCCCGAACCGTAATTGAGCCTGGCTGGGTTGGCCTTGGCATAGGCGATCAGGTCGGTCAGCGTCTGGATGTGCAGGCGCTGCGCGGTGTCTGCGTTCATGACCAGCACATTGGGCACGCGCACCATTTGTGTGATGGGGGCAAAGTCACGTGCTGCGTCGTAAGGCATCTTGGCAAACAGCCAAGGGTTGATGGCATGGGTGGCCACAGCCGCCAGACCGATGGTGTGGCCGTCCGGTGCGGCCTTGGCCACCAGGTCGGCGCCCAGGTTGCCGCCGGCACCAGGTTTGTTTTCGACAATGACCGTGCCAAGGCTGCCCTGTACACGTTCGGCCAGCGCGCGGGCCGTCACGTCCAGTGGGCCACCTGGTGCATAGGGCACGATCAGGCGGATCGGCCTGGTCTGTGCCCATGCGGGGGAGAGCCACGGCGAAGCGGCGAGGGCGGTTGTGCCCAGCAGCAGTGAGCGGCGTTGCATGGCGGCCTCCTTGGCGATGGGGTTCAGGCTTTGGCCTTGTCGGCTTCGGAGGTGAAAGAGTCGGCGTAGAACTCTTCGCTGGGCAGACCCGCCTTGGCCACGTAGTCACGCTGGGCAGATTCGACCACGATGGGGGCACCACAGGCGTACACCTGGAAGCCCGACAGGTCAGGATGGTCTTGCAGCACCGCCTGGTGCACAAAGCCCGTGCGGCCTGTCCAGTTGTCTTCGGCTTCGGCGTTGGAAATCACGGGCACATATTTCAGGTTGGGCATGGCCTGGAGCTGCGCTTCGATCCAGTCGGCCATGTAAAGGTCGGACGGGCGGCGGCCACCCCAATACAGGGTGGCGGGGCGCTGGCTGCCGATGTGCTGCATGTGCTCGATCAGTGCCTTGATGGGGGCAAAGCCAGTGCCCGAAGCCAGCAGGACCATGGGCTTGTCCGAGTCCTCGCGCAGGTAGAAGCTGCCGTAGGGCCCTTCGGCGCGCAGGATGTCCTTTTCCTTCATGGTCGAGAACACCGGATCGGTGAACTTGCCACCGGGCATGTGGCGAATGTGCAGTTCGACGATGGGGGGCGCCACTTCAAGGGTGTGCGGCGCGTTGGCCATGCTGTAGCTGCGGCGCGAGCTGTCGCGCAGGATGAACTCGATGTACTGGCCGGCACGGAATTTCATCGGGTCGTTGGCGGGCAGTTGCAGTTTGAGCACCACCACGTCGTGCGACTTTTTTTCCAGGCTGGCCACGCGCACCGGCATCTTTTTGACGGGCAGGCCGCCTTCTTCGGTCACCTGCTTGGATTCCAGCACCACATCGCTTTGGGCGGTGGCGCAGCAGGTCAGCACCAGACCTTGTGCCTCTTCGTCGGCCGACAGGGCTTTTTCCTGGTGGGGGCCGTGCACCACGGTGCCCGAGAGCTTTTTGCACTTGCACGAACCACAGGCGCCGTCCTTGCAGCCATAGGGCAGGCCAATGCCCTGGCGGATGCCAGCGGCCAGCAGGGTTTCGGAAGGCTCGGCGGCAAAGCTGCGGCCACTGGGTTGCACGGTGATCTGATAGCTCATGTTTTGGGTATCCTTGTGGGGTCT
>Ga0228708_1000054_pt1 | contig 11254 bp, 1 predicted proteins | sample McNCre217_Aug_MT_2_FD_181460 | JGI IMG/M metagenome (GOLD analysis project Ga0228708, IMG submission 181460) | Metatranscriptome of freshwater microbial communities from McNutts Creek, Athens, Georgia, United States - 20-17_Aug_MT (Metagenome... | ecosystem: Environmental > Aquatic > Freshwater >... | reverse complement strand
GTACATTAGTACTATATCGCAAGTATGCTTCTTTTCAATAAACATACTCAAAAGTCCGCTATTAAGCGGCAAAGGGGCGGTACCACCGTCCATTACTCAGAAGGCAGTGTCCCTGCCTTCTACGAAGACGTCCCTGACAGTGTCATCAGGGAGACCCTCGAAGTCGCGGGTCGAAACGCCATGGCGGACATAAACCTCCGGGTCTCCAAGGCCATAAAGGTGCCCTTCATGCTCACAACTCATGAGGCCACTAAGGCGTACCGCGTCTTCAACCAGTATTTTGCTACTGACCACGCGCTACTCGCCACTATGACCCCGGAGCAAGTGGCGAAAGCTAAACCGAATCATGTTTACATGAAGCTGGCCGAGCTCCTCGGGGAGTGCTACCGCCCACCCAGGGCCCACTTGGAGATCGGTGCAAACATGGCACGCAGCCTCCCCGCCCACGCGGTACACGGTTGCAACTTGTTCGGCAATACGGACTGCGTAGCATTGCAGAAGAAAGATGCACCGGACAATGTTCTTAATAACCGTTGCTTCGACGGCTTCATCAACTGCGCCTATGGCAGTGAGGTGGGTTTCGCCAACCAAGTCTATGACCTCTCGTTTGAGCAGGCTTGTCGCGGCATGCTCTCACACGGGATGCAGGTAGCGTATTTCTGCATGGTCCTCCCCAACCCATTGCCACTCGGGAAGGACTACCATGATGACGACACGGAGACTTTCTGGGATTTCGGTAACCCTGAGTCCATCAAGCATTCCGACGGCGATGTTGGTCTCAAGGGTAAGCTCACTATGAGCTTCGTCAATGGCTCGACCAATTCTTATTGTCACGATGCCGCAGGTGTTCTTAGTTGGCTGGCTGAGCCGGATTACATGTTCAACGGAGTTCATTTCGTTAGGGATGTATTTGATGAACGTGGCCCCCTCAAGATTATCCGTGTTGTTCGCTCCTTCAACATCAGCAACGCGACAATGTCTGGTGAGGAATTGGCCGCCAAGCAGATGCGGATTGGCAGCGTCGTCTACGAGCACAAGTATTGCCCGCCGGGCATGTCAATTGTCCCTTCTTTCGCATCCATCTTCAAACTCATACCCACCCTCAAGAAGCACGTCATCCAATCTTGGGGAGGAGCCAAGGCTAAGAGGAAGATCATCCGTACTATCCGGGACTCGATGGTCTACCACTACGTCCCAACGGATTTGCTCAACGAGATTACCACCTACGTCAGCAGCCGTTCCGACACCCACTATCAGGTGTCGCAGGTTTTTGCCCTGCTCGCCGCCAACTCGCGCAAGGTGAACATCAATGGCACTTCGATTATACGTGGTGCCGTCACAGACGCGCATGCCTTTAATGACCTGGGCACATCGCTCGCTTTCAACGCAACCATTGAACGCGACATCAGGTCTAAAACTCTTGGTAAGTCTTTCAAGCTCACCAACGGCACGCTTAGTGGTTTCCTTGAGGGCATCTGGTCTTTCTTCAGCACCACAACCACGGCATTTAGATTGCCTGAAGGACATCACTCCGGAGGGGCAGCGTCTGGTGGTGAAGCTGCCAGAGCCCTCGAGCGTCTGGGGGTCAACGTCACGGACAGTGAACTCTATGACATGCCTGAGATCATGCTCGAAGTTTTCGCAGCAACCTGGACCGAGATCCCTTCCTCCAAGGTTTACGTCAGCAGGTACCTTGACTTCTTCGACAACATAACCCTCCAAAAGACCAAGGACCACATCTACGTCGCGGGAGAGGAAAGTGAGCACTACGCGCTAGACAAGATGCTGTTCGGCCGAGGTGAGCCACACCTCTACCCGGGCGCGATCATCGATGACAGAGCGGTGCAAATCGTCCCCTCGGAAGCGGGGCATCTGGTTCAAGCCACCCGGGGCTTTTGCTCCCACGGGAGCCCAAACTTCCTCCTCCGCGCCGACCATGGCCTCCTGTCTAGCTCGTCTTTCTATGACAACTGGGCCAACTCCTCTGTCAAGGGGGATACTAACCGCAAACTCCTCGTGGCTCGCGACATCGCCTGGGACGCCACCGACAAGACGAGGAAGTTTGTCGTCACATCTGTTTGTGGAGCACCCTTCTCCGACATAGGTGCTGTTAACGAGGTCGCTTCTGTCTCGCGCGCCGACATTCTCGTTCACCACACGCAGATGTCCTCAAAGCCGGTTTCGGAGACCGCCCTCTGGGATGCTGAGGTCCACCAGAATGCCATCCATCGTGGCGCCAAACGCATGGCCCGCGGAGCCTTCGGGATCACGCCGAACAAACCCAGACTTGGCAACTGTGTCAATCTGCTTTGCCCAGATTGTCACGTCCGCGACAGCGACCTTTACTACTGTGACCTAGGGGCCGACAACAGCCTGGACCTGCCCCGCATGCAACGGCAGGCCATCGATCGGCTTGAAGACCTCTGCTTTGACGCGAGGCAGGGCGGCAAGCTAGGAGTCTTTTGCCTAAAACTCCAGCTCCACCCCCGGGAAGTGGCCACGTCCAACCCGTACGCCCATGAGCTCTATAACCACATCATGAGGAGCGGCTACAGTTACTACTGCCCAAACCCGCAATTCTGTGAGGTGTGGGTGACCAACGCGCCCAACACCCTAGGTTATAGCGCGGACACCATCATGCAGGTCATCTATGGTGAGGCCGTCCAGAGCTTTGTCAACGGTTGTGGGATGATTGGTGGGGGTTGGGCAAGCGAGTGCAGCTCCACCACCGGCCCCCTGCCTGCCTTCTCAGTCTGCGAACAGGGGTGCGAGGAGACCATGCAGCTTGGCAACACGTCAGGCAGTTTCCTCACCAGAGAGTACCAGGGACCCACGGTGCTCCGAAATGTGCCAGGCGATGGCAACTGTGGGTGGCACGCTCTATCACTGGCCCTATATGGAGACATGGAGAATTCGATGATGATCAAAAACGAGACTCTCTCGGTTCTTCATCCCGATTTGAAACCTCCTAAGGTCTTCAACATGACCGACGAATGCATCGCAACAGTGGCCAAGATGTTCGAGGTGGACATTCACGTCCACACCGCAGGCTCTGGGTTCCATCCGAGCCAAGTTTACGCGGGTAGCCACGGCGGGGCACGAGTCTTCATCTGGTTCAGCCCCCCCGACTACTCCCTGGGCGCCAGGGTTGGACACTACATGGCTTTCGTCCCGACCAATGAGTACAACGGCCGCAACCCGTTGTCCCTGGCAGCAAAGGTTAGGCCTGTTCCCCCGATTAGCCGTATATGCGCTGAGAGCGCCCGAGGCGTTGGGCTGAGGCCTGTCAATGCGTCGGCGTACCATGTTGCCCAAAATAGGGCCAATGCTCGTGTTTCGGAAATCACCTTTCCTGATTTGCCGAGCGCACCAAGGCCCATGACCGAGAAGATTCGCGGCCTTTCCGTGCCAACGCGCAAGCATAATGTCATGTGCCGCGTGGTCGGCGCTGGACCCAAGCCGGCCATTCCGAAGGCCAACCCCATGAAACAGCTAGCCGATGGCATACTCTTTGGCTCAGTTGAGCCGCAAGAGGATTGCCGGGTGCCATTCAGCAAGCGGGGTGATTTCACTCGTATGAGTAAGGTGGAGATGCAGAGACAGGCGGATCTTCTCAAAGAGACAGCTGTCCAGGTCGCGTCTGTTGCGTCTAGCGTGGCAGCCACTAGCGCAGTTGGCAGTAGGCGAGCCTCAGTTCAATCAACGACTGGGCTCCCAGGCCAACCCGACCCCATAGCTGCAGCAGTGACGCACAACCAAAGTACGAACCACCCCGTGGCGCCCGTTGCCCCAACTAACACCGCGGGAGTGGCTCAGGTCTCCCCTCTCATGCAGACCACACAGAGCAGTACGCCGGCCCCAGCTCGCGGCGTCGACGCTGGCGGGCGTCTTGACTTCCACGCCCTTAAGATGACAGAACTCAGGGTGCCGGTGGCGGTTTTCAACACCATGATTGGCTCCACGGCAGTGGACCTAACTGCTTCTCAAGGGACCTTCAAACACCATGCCGACGCGCTCAATTTCTTACCAGAGGCTTTCACCACAGATTACGTCACCCAGATCGGTGGTGTGAGGGGTGTACCTGGGTCAGGTAAAAGTTTCTCGGTGCGAAGTTTCTTCGCCAACCGCCTACCCACCACCCTGATTGTTTGCGCCACCGGGGACTTAGCAAGAACCTACACAGACAAGCTGCCTGGTGTACACGCTCTCACGCCAGCAGCGGCCCTTTGCCACAAGAAGAGCAACGGTAGGCGCCTGAAGATCACCGATCTCGTTTTCGACGAGTACACGCTCATACCAACTGGTTTGATTCTCTCCATCATACTCGCCTTCAAGACCAAGAAGCGCGTTTACTTGGTCGGTGATCGGTACCAGAACAGCTGGGGAGGTAAGGCAGAAAAGCCAAGGCTACAGGTGGAGGATATCCATAATTTCTTCGATGATGGGGTGATGCATTACCTTGACACTTCCTACACAATCCCCAAGGATATCCATGCTATCCTCAGTGGGTTGCAGATAGACGGGAAGCTGGTTTATCCAGTCTTCAAGACCAACAGCACCCAAGATGTCTCGATTGTTACCCACAAACCGGGCTCGGAACCAGGGGAAGAACCTCTGATTCATTTCCATACGAAAACCCGCGCCTCCTTCAGACGGGCGGTCCCAAGTCTCACGGCTTCCCAAGCCCAGGGGCTACACGAGGATGTGGTTAACCTCTATTTCGAGACCACTGCTGGCAACATAATCAAGGCCGCTCCCTCGCTGCTCGTTGTTGGCCTCACTAGGCACGCAAAGGTTTTGAACCTCTATGGCAACCACCAGATTATTTCTGGGATAGTCGGGGGCGGCACGTTTGTCGAACCCAAGAAACCGTTCATCACAACCGAAGGGCCGTCACCCATGTCTGCAGTGTCCTACGAGAGCAACACCGAATTGGTGGCCCAGCGTGAGAAACCGTTCATCACAACCGAAGGGCCGTCACCCATGTCTGCAGTATCCTACGAGAGCAACATCGAGGTGGTGGCCCAGCGTGAGCTTAGCAACGACCCGGCAGCAGAGGTTAGAGTCGTGGCTTGTATGGTAGACCGCACCAGCAATGAAAACCTTCTTCAGACTAAGAGGTCTGATGATGGCAATGGTGAGGTGGTGGTCAAAATCAACCCCACCGAGCTTATGCTAGTGGAGTACGCCACGAACATCACTCCAACGGCTTTCCCCGAACTCCTTGACAAGGCCGAGGAAATCGAGGAAGTCGCCCTTGACAACCCGTTCAGGCTGGACTGCGGTTTCGATCCCCACGCCCTCTCGGGCTATACGAGGCATTTCCAGAAACGGGTGGATGAACGCAACCCCAATGATACATTGTATTACAATCACACCAACATCGCTCCCAATTGCAAGGATTTCACCAGCGTGAATTACGTCCCGAAGAACTCATTGGGGCCGGGCGAGAGCTACAGCGCCGACGTCCACAGATTTGGTGTACCAATGAGCGGCGTTCGTATTGACAACCGCAACCTCAACCAGACCCTACATTGTCACTGTGAACGCAACGCCAAGAAGATGTACCCAATGACCAGGGAGCAGAATGACGAACTATCATTAAAGCTCTGTGCAACTCATGATGAACTCGCGGGGCACCGGTACCCCCAGGTCACCAAAGCACTGCTTGCTAAGTGTTTCGCTGAAGCGGTGGCGACCATGGGCGAAAAAGATGCCCCAACCTTTTCATCTGTGTTCAGCCAGATGCCCAAGGACTGGTTCCAGATCAAGGCCTTTATTAAGAAGCAGGACAAACCAGTCGTTAAGGGCTGTGCCCTTGGGTTCAAGCCCGAGGTTGGTGCGAAGGCAGCGCAAAACATCAACGCTCAACCGAAGTGGATCAATGCCATGTGCATGGCCATGACGAGGGCGGTCGAAGTTTGCGCCACTGCTGCGACAGCCAAATACGTAAAACGTCTCAATGGCCTTTCTCCGAAGCAGTTCAAGTCTTTCTTTGAGAACTACTGCAAATCGAACCCTTTGCCCGGGTATGTGCGATCGGCTAGCGACCTCACATCCAATGATGCCCTCCACAAGGGCTTTTCGCAAGACCTCCAAAGACACATAGCCAGGCAGTGCGGGGTGGATCCTAGCATCATGGAGTTCTGCTACAAGGCCAACGGGTACACGTGGACCAGTCACGAGAAGGAGATACATACCAGGTCCCACTGGTGCCTTCAGTCCGGTCGTATAGACACCCTAAAGTGCAACACCGAACTCAACTATACCCTCTTCGCTATGGTCGTTGGTGTTCCAAACATCAAGTTGATCGTTGCACAGGGTGACGATATTTTCTCCGTCCATCGTGAGTCCAGTTACAACATCCCGGGCTGCATAGCTGATGCCTACAAGATAGAGAGCGGAAAGGTTCTCCCGTGCGTCGGGTACATACTTACCGACACTGTCTTCCCCGACGTGCTGCGCATCGCGACCAAAATTCTGAACAGAAGGTATCCCAATCGCACATCTATTATACAGTACCAGGAGGCGGTCGCAGACCAACTCAACACGCTCGTCAGAACCGGCCAGGATCATATTGCCTGCGCTCAGGCCAATGCTCTCTATTACAAGACGACGATGATGTTCATGAATGGTGTCATGCGGCTGCTTTATGCCTTCACAAACGATCCACCATGCGACATCGAGCAGTACATTCGCAAAGACCATGCCTTCACTCGGTGGATAAACATCCGGGGAGGCGGGCTGGGCACTAAAAGACTGGCGAACGGTGGAGGTTGGCTTGAAAATGTAAGCGTGGAAGGGGTCGGGGATGCAACGCCGCCCAATGAAAAGCCGATCGAGGATTTGGACGACCTGGTCACCGCGGCCCTCACCAATGGGACGGCCTACGTCAAAGCCACACGTGAGATTCTCAGCGAACTCAGGGCGAACAGCCTCCCTACGCAGATGGCTGTGTTCGAATCGGGATTCGTAAATACCGGCGACCTGGAGACAAACAAACTGCCGTTGTTCACCCAGGCCTATTCTTTCCTTCTGGGCGAGGGGGAGTACCAACTTCATCTCAGCGACGAGGGTAACTCCACATACGCTATCACGTCAGGTGGCCTTAGATGGCCCAAGGCTTTCCCCGACGACGTCGCGTCCGAACTAATCTTGGAGCCCTACAGTGTGGATGTCGGACTCACTGTATCGGGGCCAACCGTCGTCACTGTCACCAACCTACCCCAGCCCAGGGTCACAACCCGTCTGCTCGCCTTTAAAGCCACCGAGGAGGTGGAAATCCTCGAGCTACCATTCGTGACTGCCGGTACCCGCACCACTATTGAATCCGATCAGGACAAGCTGCAACAAACCCCAATAACGTTTATGGACTATCCGCTTACAGACCTTGAGGACCTTGACGTCCTCGCAGACGTCTCCCAGCGCTACACTAACTACGCGGACTACGTGGCAGCGGACTGGGTGATCGCCCGACTTGATGAGGAGTGTTTGAAGCGATTTAAGATCGCAGTGGAAGATTTCCGGACGTCGTATCCAGGGGATCTTAACATCACCAACCGCATAGTTGACCTGCAAATTGCCGAGAGCGTCCTTTTCCTCATGTCCAGTTCTATATATGGCGTCAACAAGCACATCGGTAGCGCGGTGGGCACGACTGGGAAACTCACCATCGGGGGCGGCATTGCCGCAGGGGCGAAGCTCGTTGAGAAGTTTTGCTTCCACAACTCCACACCTTCGATCACCATCAAAAGCGACAACAGTGCGTCTTATGAAGGTGATCTTGGGGTGGACTACGGGAGCGCGAAGCTCAAGCTTTTCTCCCAAACCATACCCCAGGATCCCGAGTGGAGACTGAGCTATAACGGTAATGACGAGGTTCTCACCGCCGAGTGGAATGCCAACTGCATCGTCCGGATCTACGTCGAGCTCACCTACAACATCCCTGGGGTCCCAATTCCAATCGGCGACATCAGCGACATCCAAGCCAACTTCACCTTCGACGGGGTCGAAACACCCGTCGTTCTGACGGGCATACTTACAGTCTTGTCCGGCGGTCTCCTCGCTACCTATAAGGGTAGCGTTATTGTGGAAGACGGCCCTAAAGGGGAGGTTTTCACCAAGCAAACCACCGGCTCAACCGAGACGTTTGAGCTGGGCTTTGAGAAGGTGAAGAACGCTTATCGGAATGGCGTGGGTGACTACAACATATCCTCAGGCGAGCAGACCAGCTACGTAGCGAAGACCACGCGAGAGATAGATTTTACCCTCAACGCCATTACTCCTGTCAACGTCACCATCGTTCCACCCCGCCAAACCATCCTTAGCAGTACAATAACCGAATTGGAAGCCTTTCTTAGGGGTGCTGTTTTCCTCCTCATGCAGGAAGGTCTGGAACTGAGTTTCGAGGTCAACGACCTCACCCAACGACTTGATTTCATCGAGAAGCTGACAAGGCCCACGTTGTTCTCCGTTGCCGCGGACGTGGCTAACCTCACCTCTATGTTTGCCACTAGCATGAAAGCAACTTTGCGCATGGCAGGCATAACCACCGCTATATCGTTTGCCAGCTCGATAGAACGCGGTGTGGAGCTACAGGCTGCCGCGGAGATGACTCTCGGCATAGTCCAAGCCATCCTGCTGAGGCGAAAGCGCGGGGACTACACAGTCACTCACCAACGTGACGATGTCATCGCCTCTGTGGCTGATAGGATTGTGGACAACTCGGATGTTGTTCGATTGCTGAAGTCCAAAGGGATAAATCCTGAGAGCCCCAGCGACATCGGCGACTTTAGCCCGAACGGTGAACACGCCAATATAATTGAGGAGAGGGCGGCGCCCATCATCAACTTCCCAGGTGCGGCAGGTTTGCAAGATGTTATCAACAACTCCAACAGCTATGTGGCCAAGTACATCAGGCGCCGGCACCTCAATCCTGAACATCGTTGGATTAACCTCCGGAACACTTTCGCCATCTCCAATGACCGCACCATCACATGGCATTACAAAGTTGGGGTTTCAGATGGTGCCAAGACACCAGGCACATTCGGTGTTGGCGCGATTGCCGTTCCAAACACCATCGCCAACCCTGGTATTGCCTTTTCTGCCAGGGTCACAGGGCCGGATGGAGTGGTCCGTTCCAGCACGCTAAAAGATTTTAGCGCGGAACCCAGCCCCGCGGACCTACTGCTTGAGAGGCAAGCTCTCCTAATCCAGCTCGGCCACAAGCCCGATAAGATCAGGGCTGCTGACACAGTCGCGAAGCTGGACGCCATTAACAGCCAGGGGGCTCAAGAACTAGCCGATAAGATCTTCCGGCAGATTTCTGGCCGCACCAGTATCGTTAGACAGTCAGACCCAATGTATATGGCCCACGGGGAACAACCGGCGTTCGTTTCATGGTTCGTCAAGAACTTTTCGAGTGACTACGGTTACTCTCTCACTAATCATAACTGCCAGAACTTCAGCGACGCCTTCTATCGTATGATGCGGGACAAGGCGGCAAAGCCGGGGCTCATCCCAAACCCATACCGGCCCGACCACGATACCACCAACGGGGTTACAGTTTCCATTTCCGACATGCTCCTGAGGATGTACAAAAGCATACTTAATTTCGGCAGTGATACGGCGGCTAAGTTTAATGATATTATAGGCAATGTGATAACGCGACGACTTGACCATGGAGCACAAGACTACCAGCGTGTTGCAAACCGAGGCCCTGCCCGCGAAACCCCAGGTGGTCAGCGAGACTATCCGGGCATCGGTGGGCACGGAGGACCTCCCCCTCAGGGCGCAGAGCGAGAAAACTACTCAGCCCTTCACGGCCACGGTTCGCAATTTGGCCAGATCGATCGGCCCTTCCTCAGCGATCGACGACGTCATCACCAAATTCCTGCTTTCGAAGCAGATATTCGAGGAGATGGAATGCGACGTGAACCCCGAAGCTTACCAGGAGATGACCCTCTCCAAGATCACGTTCACCATGACGAGGTCTGGAAAAATTGGCGACTTGAGCGGGATACTAAAAGCGGTGCGCCAGCCCAACCGACACTACCCGGAAATCACCCCGGACATGGCAGCGGCGTCAGCAACGGAAGGGCAGCAGATATCGATCGGCGCGCAGCACATGTCCATCGATTTCGACATGGCTCTGGGGAAGGAAAAGTGGATCCAACTTCACACCGGCAGGCCCTGGAACAACATGGGGTCGGTGGCACTCATCATCGCGGAAGCGCCGGAACTGAGGCTGGACTTCCTCATCAACATCTCGGTGGCAGGGGCACTGCGCACCCGCTTCCCAATCGACAAGCGGGATTACCTCCCACTCAACGTGGTGAGCGAAGTGGTCGACTTCAGCAACGCCACTTACGATCCAGTTGTGGGAATGGTCTACACGGTGGAGGTTTCCTGGCCCTTAGATGGAGTGGCGGTTGGGCAGGTTGGCGTTGTCAGATGGAAGAGCAGCTTCACGCTGCGCATGAAAGCCACCGACGGGACCAAATCGGAACTTTTTGCTGTGAACTTGGGTTACCATCACTTCCGGTGCGAGGTGGCAGACATAGTCACCATCTCACTCCAGGACCTCCCAAACCTACGTTACGTCAACAACGTCACCAAGATCGACTTCGAGTCCGTGGGAATCCAGAAGGCTCCCCCGACCTATACCTCGCTCAGCCCCAGCAGCGACGGCCGGTACGCGACGAACAGTACCGTAGACGACTATTGCGAGATGATGAGGGGGCTTGGCCGGCGGCCCACGCCCGGTGTGCTGGAGGTCATGGCGAGCAGGAAACCAACCAGCCCAAACCACGCCGTGGCAATCGAAGGCCTCGCGGCCAGGATTTATCTCCTAGAAAAGAGGGCGTTCAGGACTGGACAGCCATGGTACGCCAAGTTGGCCCAAGAGAATGCAGTGGCGCACATGAAATTCGCGAAACAAGCAGCGGAGAAACTACTGACGGATACCACCCTAGTCAGGAAGTCAGCGTGCTCTGTTACCGAAAAGCGCGAAATCGATGGCTCTACGGTCGAGGTGCACTTGGAAACCGGGGAGGCCGGACGGGAGATACTCAGCGCGGTCTCGCTCAGTGTCAGCTTCACCAACAGCACCACACCGGCTCAACACGCGGACTACCTGAGTCAGCTCGGGTACGACGTCACACTGACCCTAGTGGGTGAGATCTTTGCCCACTTCCAATAACCGTCACCTAGGACGTTCCGACTTTATCATTAACATTTTCCGCTAGGAACCGGT
>Ga0228708_1000040_pt1 | contig 11975 bp, 5 predicted proteins | sample McNCre217_Aug_MT_2_FD_181460 | JGI IMG/M metagenome (GOLD analysis project Ga0228708, IMG submission 181460) | Metatranscriptome of freshwater microbial communities from McNutts Creek, Athens, Georgia, United States - 20-17_Aug_MT (Metagenome... | ecosystem: Environmental > Aquatic > Freshwater >... | reverse complement strand
CTAAATTAATAAAACAATAAATAAATGAAGATCGCTCCGCTTAGGAACGATCCTGATTGATGAATTGTTATATATCATAAAGCCCATTGAACGTCGTTCAAAACGAACAATGGTATTTATGTAATACTACGCATCTTACTACAATAATAAGTAGCAAGATTAGTATATAAAAGAATCCTCAAGAGTTTGAATAACGGCTAGCCCCACTAAAAGTGTTACAATTCTTATTATACATAAGTTTTTAGAATTGTAATAAAGGGATCCTTATTCATCTAGTACTCCTGAGAATTCAGGGATGAATTTTATTTTTATTTAACAAATGAATTTATGAACTTTTATGAAAAATCTATAATACTATAAAAAACATAATAAATTGATTAGAAATATATAGGTTAAAATAAAATTTAATTGAATTATACTCTATCGAATAATTCTTCATCAAGGTCGTCGTTTCGTTGTTGTTGCATTGCATGTTGTAATCCTATAGTTTCACCCATGCAATCATAATCTAACGACCATGACAAATTTATATCGATAAGAAGCATATTCACAGTTTGCCGAGTTTGTTCATACTCTTCTCGACCTCTGAAATACAATTTACGCATAGCGTTTTCTATGTTTACTTTAAATTGTTCTTCCAGTGACAACTTGGAATCTGTTCTTATCCAAGATAATAGTTGATCAACGATGCTTCTGTTGGGTCGACATGTATAGAAACCATTATCTTGTTTGATATATGAGCTTTTTAAAAATTGACTTTGTGTTATATCCTTTGCTTCAAGCAAATCGGATTTATCAGCTGCTGTTACTTCAAGGCCAAGCTCTTTATAGCCCTGTGCTAATGTTTTAATTGTGACATATTGCCTTATTAAAGGTGAAAGGGCAATTTGAACATCATCTGCCATCATGATGAATCTGACATGTTCCAACACAAAGTGGGGATTAGCCCATTCTTTCTTATACTTATATAAAATTCTATAAACTACTAAGCATAATAACATTAAATGAACTTCTGAATTTTCACAAGCTGTTCCTGGATGACCTGATAACAAACCTGTTCTTTTTTGATAAACTATATCTGCAAAAACTACATAAGCTGACATATAATCTACTAGCAAACCATTAGCAATTTGCTCTATTTTTTCAGGCGGTTTTTGTTTTCTTGAGGCGTAAGCGTCATTTATAAGCGATATCTTAACTTCCTTTGTTAAGCGCATTAAATCTAAATTCATAACTGTTTCCCATGATTTAACATCAAAATCTATTACATAATCTGTATATTTAAGGTGTTTAACAACTTGATCTGCATGACGTTCAAGATCTAGTCCGATTGCAAATGGACTTGATCCGCCTTTTTCCCATACCCTTTTTACAATTGTATACATGTCTTTAAATATTTTACTATAAATAATTGAATGAATTAAATTACCTGTTCCAACTGTTCTTGTTTTTGGATTCTCAATTTTGGATTTTGTGACAAGTTCTTTCTTTCTGAATTCAAGTTTATAGTTAATAGGAACCATTAAGTTCTTATAATGTTCCTCATAATAATCCACATCGTGATATACTATGGGATGAATATTCCATGTTTTATTGGTTTCACTATAATTAATCCATTTTCTTTTTCCATTTGCATCAGGGTCAAGTTTGTACATAAGACCTGCACAAGTTGATGTATCCATGCTGGAACTTCCTATGGTTTTAGAACCTGTGATGGCTGTTTTGGTATCTAAAACTCTAACCGTTGATATTGCTGGAATAAACTTAATGAAGGCAGCTTTAAGAATTTCTTTCATAAAACGTTCCTCTCTTAAATTATAAGATGGTTTACAATCAGTAAATGATTTATTAAGACTAACTTCCAAAAAATGTCTTGAACCTTCTATTATACGAGTATCACTTTCATGTTGAATAGCTGGTTCAAGCTCACAATTAAAATGATCGAATAATTTAGTCTTTTTAAATCCAATGGTAGATGAAACATCTTGATTTTTTATTGGACTTAAGAATAAAGCATTCTTATTGTTGAAAACCTTATGTAACTTATGTGATGTTGGTAACTTATCTAAGACTATTTCAGGAACGACAACACGAGATAAAGGATCAAATTTCTTACATGCTTTATATATTTGTTCGCGTGAAATTACACCAACATAATAACTATTAAGCAAATCTGATGTTCCTAAATTTATACCCAATATCTTCGAAACTTTGTCATTATCGTGAAATGCTAGACTGCCACTATCACCTGGCTTGATCTTAAAGTCCATTTCTACTCTTAAATTTCTTTCATGACCAAATTCTATTTCGTGATTGTAATAGGCTTGGGAGTAACCCGTTGATAATAACTGTTTTTCCGATAAATTACATCCATAAATGTCTGTAGCCGTGTCTTCTGAATCTCTTATTGTGACACAGTTAACTCTTACATCCTTTATGGACATCATATTATCTGCCAATTCTTCTTCAGTCATAAACTTGTTTCTTATTTCTCTAACAGGTCTAAATCCTTTCAATTCAACAATTACACAGTCTGTTCCTTCAATGTAACTAAGATTATTTTGATTCAAGTATTTTATCTCAAAAAGTGGTTTTTTAGGAGTTGTGCATGAATTAGGGTCGAAAACGCAAACCATAAATTCTCCTTTAAATTCATTAAAAACATGTCTGTTAGCTAGGAATAAATTACCTCCTAATCCAACTGACACACATCTCTGAGTTACGAATTCATTAGAAACATAGAACCTGTAGACACACTTTGCTGCTAAGCTTACATCGGATGTATTATCCTGCAAGTAACCTGTTTGAGTAAAACCTGGTACCGTTCCTTTGTATCTTTGTTGATTGTAAGAAGTTTGTTGTTTTTCTGATGGTGTGAGAAGTTGACCCAAAGCTGAAAGGGCCTTAAATGTTGACATTATAGCAAAACCTATAACGCCTAATCTGATGAAAATTTTACCAACACGTATAACAATATTATTCATGATCCAAGATGTTGTTGAACCTATCATTCTAAGAATATTATAATGAGCGGTTGATAATTGATGTTTAAACTCTCTATATAAAGAATATGACAACATTTGTTCATATATGTTATCTAAAATTTTCTCAAAATGATTCTTATTGTAGCAACATTGTAGGTTAAGAAGAACATATGCATTAATAGGATTTTTCGTATCTTCTCCATCAACTCCATACTCCTTAAGTTCAGGAATGTTATTATGAACATCCCATTTAAAAAGTGTCTTATCAAAAATACCTTTCTTAACTTTGATGGTAGTTGTATCTGATGGTTCCAATCGATATCTACGATCTTCTTTGACCCATGCAAAACGTTCTTCTGTTATTGAAGTTGCTTTTTTATCGTTTAGAAGTAATTCCACAGCACCATCATGTTTTGCATCTAAAAATGGTTGGATATTTGCGACATCTTGTACTAACGTTGAAACTTTTCTTATAAATTTTTCCTTATCATCAATAAATTGATAACGAGGCTTATCTATATCTGCTTTCATGGCACCAAGTGCTGAATTCAATTTTTCAAGAGAATCAATATTAGTCTTCCGTGAAAGTTTTTCAACTTCACCGTAGATTTGAACTAATCTATGTCTCAAATAACAAGCCATACTATCCTTTGTCAAGTGTCTTTCTTCTTCTGTTGCGATGTGTTTTTTAAAAAGAGCTCTTATTAATTCTTTAAATTGATCTATTTCCAAATTAACAAATGCATCATTAACCGGTTTTCCTTGTGTTACTGGATCGGCCATTGAAAAGACCAGATGTTGTCCTAATGTTCTATTTAATCCATCATTTACAATTGCATTATCCAAAATCATAACAGAATTTGAATTGTTGTCCATGACGCAATATTTGTCTTTGACTTTTACTTCGAATAATAATCTTCTTCTCCAAAGAGTGTCAGGTCTCAATAAACCATCGGGCTGAGTAAAAGCGTTATTGGTGTTACTTATAACGCATTCTAATTCAAACATCCTTCCTTTACTACTTAAATCCGCTTGTTTTGTTATGACGGGATTACCGGAGAAAAGATTCATTTTCATTAAAATCTCGTCCACTTCAACTTGATTGGTTATGTTTGATTCATCTTGAATTGCGACAGTTTGACCATAATACATGTCACAATGATCTAAATTGTCTTGTAGGACGTACAAATCATTTGATTGTAAGCGACTTGGGTTTGGTTCTAATCCCAAAGTATGACGAATCAAATTAGCCTCCTCTTCAATAACTTGTCTAACGACTTTAACAATTTGAGCATTAACGTCAGTCTTACCTATTCCTGATTGCTGACTATAAAGTTGTACATGGAAAGGTTCAATTCCTCCCAATAGTATCCTTGCGGCTGATCTTGCTATAGGATACAATTTCTCCATTAATTTACGCTGTTCTGTAAATGCTCTTTGTAAATTATAATCTTTAACATCAAATATCCATAATTTTATTCTTTGCATTTCAACATGATCTTTAAAAAATCCCAAGATAGATCCTACATCTCTTGTCAATAATTTTGGTGTTATATTTTCACAATAAACAGCTGAAGTTAACCATTCTCTTACAACTCTGTGTTTTTCTAGAACAGTTTTGTGATCTCGTTTAAAAATTGACTTTATGTGATCCAAACAATAATTATAAACCATAAATATTACGTCATATACTTTAGGCAAAGCTGTTATTCCTGCCGAAATATAAGAGACATTTCTAAATGATTCAATTATCTTTTTTCCCACATCTTTAGTTGGCATTTTAAAAGAATCAAAACCCAAATATAATATAGTTGAAGAAGCTAATAAGCCTAAAACTACAGGTGTTTTTGTTTCTATTATATTTAGAAAAGACTCCAAAATAGATGAATGATTTTCCATTGTTTGAGTCTCAACCTGTTCAACTGTTTCATGAATTTGTGATATAGTTTCTTGATTTGATTGAACTTTTGAATCATAACTTGAATATATTTTATTTATTTCTTCTTGGAAACCTGTTTCCTTCTTAAAATATGATCCCATTGATTTAACTTTATCAATAAAAATCTTTATGATACCGAAAACCATATCAATAACTCCCATAGTAACTAACAAATCAATTATTATTATGGTTCGTAATTTTTTGTCATCAGTCTTTATCCAAACAATATAATAGAATAATAATTTGGTAAAATCAAACTGGACATCTATATTTATTGACATAAAATCAGTTATTTTCTGAACAAATTGCGTGAAGAAAGAATTTATCAATTGTTTAAGACTTTCGTAACCACTTGAAAAGCTAGCAAAATCAAGGTCGCTTAAAGCACTAGCCATTTTAGGCAAATTTTTACCTTGTAGTACCTGTATAAAATCTTGTTTTACCGTTTCAATTTTGCTTGTAAGTTCATCAATTGAACTTGGAATACTAGTGATGGAGTTTGGTATCATTTTACCTATCTTCTTCTTAATATAACTACAAAAACCTTGATTTTCCTCTTTATCTTGTTCAATCTCTGGTTCTGGTGGAGATGATACTGGTCCTTCCTCTTCTGCATCGGAACTATCATCCCATTTTTCAGGAATATCTCTTAATGGTGGACTTATAATTGTTTCTGCATTAACATGAGGTGTTTTAAATATTGCATTACCTGTTGCTTCTCGGATGACAACAGTATCTTTTGAATTCTTAGATTTATTAGGATTATCTTCTTTCTTTGTTGTTGTGATTTTATCTTTATTACTAAGTTTGCACAACTCTTCAAGCCATTCAAGAGTTAGAAATCTATTTCTATCATCAGTGTAACTGATAAATGCTAAGAATGATTTATATTCTGCTTCCATAGAAATAGCCAATTCGAAAATATGCTTGTTATTGTCTTCTCTATAAAATTGTACCTTTTCATGTTTTTGGTATGGTAAGCTTAGATGGTCAATCGGATTCATTTTCAACTTATTAAATAGTCTTATTATGCCAGGATAATAAAGATTTTTGTAATCAATATTTGCTAACTTTAGGGCTATTTGCCTGAACAAATGTGGATAATTTTTAATGGTGTAATCTAAAGTACTTCTAAAGCATGAAAACAAATTAGCATCATACATTCTATATTTAGTATAAAAAATAGCAATAGATTGAATATCACTAATATTTTCTGGTTGTTCTGAAATATATGGTGCAACTTTATAAGAACGCCATCTAATATGAGGATTGTTACGAGTATACAAGACAATAGAACCTGAATTAAAATGATTCATTATCTGTTCATCACTTAATTTTTCTATATCTGTATTAAAATTGGTGTTACAATACTCCTGAATGGAGTCAAAATCGTATTTAATATCTAAGAAATGAAGTTGTCTTTTCATCAACAATTTCTTATTGAAAAATTTCATAATACGAGTTGGAATAATAATGGTGTTTCTTGAAATTAAATTTTTCCAAATCTCAAATCTGGGGACTCTTATTTGAACGTACCTAGAAAGATCGTTGAAACAAACGTCAAAACAAACCTTAAATAAGGCAATTTGATCATTAGGATGACTACAAAGATCAAAATAAGTAATCTTAAGTTGAGTCAAGATTAAAATCGAATCACAAATCTGTTGATCTGTCATCGATTGACCTGACATTGAACTCAATAAAGTGTTATAAAAATTAACATTAGATGCGTTCGCTGGAAAATAATTTTTATTAAAATTCCATCCGTAAAAATTTGTAGGAATAAAAAGAAAAGGTCCATACTTGCTAATGGCTCCTTCTCCTTCTTCTTTGAAGTGATCGAAAATTGGTATATCATAACAATCTTTAAATCTTTTACAAAAGACTGTACTACATCTAGCAAAAGGATCGTAATTAAGGTGATTTGAATAATTCGTACTTCTATTGATCTGACGTTTCTTTGATTTTATAAGTTTATCTCCCTTATAGTCAAAATCAATATTAGAACTTTCCTTTCCCATCTTGGTCTGAATTTCATGGACTGTGATATCAACAAATTTAAATCCATTAGATGTTAAAACAACTTTAGATTTTTCAATTTCAAACTTAAATCCTGACAACATAGTTATTACATAATTATCATTTCGTTCAGAAAAACTAAATTTTGCATAATCCATAAATGGACCTGGATTTGATGCAATATCACCACATACAGTTAGATCTATCTCAGGTAATAATTCTTGGAATTGATATGCAATCGGTTCCCATGATATTCTACATTTTTCCTGATATGCAGTATCAAAAATTCCATTAAATCTACTATACATGTCTATACCAAGACGTTCACCCTTAACTACACATCCATACCGATCATACGTTACTTTGCATTCATAAGCTCTTGAAAAATTTTGGAAAACTGTGTATAAATTTTTGTAATCAAGTTCGGGTTTTATTACATGGCCCTTGTTTAGACCTTGGAGTATTCTGAAAGCTTCCAACATATAAGTTGGAACATTCATTAGAAATTCATATTCGTTGTGATTTTGAAAAACTTGAACAAAATCATCGATCATTGTCTGTAGATCATTTGGACAACTTGATTTTGGATGTTCCGAAAATCGATGAGTCGAGTCAATAAAACGAATTATTCCAGAAGGGTCATACATATTACAGTCGCAAAAATCATAACCTTCACCTGTGTGATCACACATAAGTTGTAATTTATACGGCCTATTTTTGCCGTACCTCATTGTTATATAATTCACATTATTGTGAATAAGGGTTGAAGCCATATCATGTGAGATCATTCGATCATCAATAATATTTAAATCGAATTCTTTTTCTGTCAACATATATCTGTTATTATTAAAGAGAGTACATATTGCCAGAGATGTCAAACACTTTACATCATTATGGTTAAATCTGAAATTTGTTTCTTTACACCTTTGGTAAAAATTAAAATAATTGGTATAATAATCCATGTGAAGGGGTTTAGGTCTATTTTTTAAATTCTCAAAGGGTATTATAAGTTCTTCGCGTTTATTACAAATTTGGGTAGCAATTTCAATTGGGGTAAGCGCATTTATCGTCATTTTGTAAGTTGTAGCCATAGTGGGGATTAAAAAAGAAAGTTTACATGATTTTAGGTCTAATGTTTGACCGCTCTTTGTTCTCGATGTTGTTTTAGCTAAAATATATGGGTTAACAATCGCATAAAATACCATATATCAAGGCGTATCCACTACACCGGAGGTTCGCATTCATAAACGATCAGTGATTTAAGTGTTCAATTAATTGAACACGAACTTCACTAAGCGCACCTTACTAACAAACCCCAAGCATAATGAAATATAAAAATTTGGAAACCACATAAAACCAATTAGTTCAGTTTCTCATCCCAAGGAGATTACTTGGCGATCCGATTAAAATTGGAATCCGACACTTAAAAACGGTACTAAAGGTTCCGCCTAAGAGAGGTAGTCTATTTCCAATTAACGTTGATTTTAGGTAGTGACTTCATAATTATATGTTTAAAACTATATTCTTTTTGTATTTTTATTTTTTATTAAGGAATCATCTAATATGATCCCGTCTAAATATTCTTCTATAGGTGTTCGAACAGGAGAATCATCTTCTTCATCTTTAGTTGGGCTTGGAAACCAAACCGTCGTCAATCTCTTATTAAAAGAGATATTGACGAATCTATTATTGAAAGTCTTTGTGAAGTCGATAATTGTTCTATCCGGTCTGTTTGGAGGGGAATTTATAAAAGGGTAAATAGGGACGTGATATTGCAACTTGGAAAAATCATAAAATATATCTATCGTAAGTTGATTAGCATTCTGATCAGGTAAGTTTGTAAAAGGACCAATCAAGAGCCAATCTTCAAGAAATTGATTCGAAAAGACGGTTGCTGCTTGGGCTGTAGCCTGATTTGTGATAGGTTGTATATTAGTCATACCCATCATTTTGTGAGCCATGTCAGTTGTTCTCATTGGATCAATACGATTAGCAGTTATTCCAACTTGACGATTTAAAGATAAATCGACCAAGGCGAAATTAGATTGGGCGTAATCGGTTTGATTATAAGAACTTTGAGCAAAACGTAAGCCCGTATAGGCAGTAGAGTTAGCGTAATAAGCTCTCCTTACCATAGGGGCATGAGTAATGAGCATTGTTCCTGATTGAGAAGTGTTAGATGTTATACGAAGACCAACTCCAACAGAACCAGTGACGTATCTATAACCGAAATAATCAGTCATATGAGGCATCATGATCTGTTCTTGTAATATTGATACGAATGCTGAAGCATTTGGAAATGCTTGAACGGAAGACATATTCCTGTTTATTGAAGACCATGCAAAGTTGCCCGTAGGTAGATCTTCATGGATTCTGTATGGCATAACGAATCCGTCCAAATTGATGCCAAATATGGCCTCCCTATTATTTCTAAGAAGGGGTGTATCAATTATAACCTTATATCCTGAAGGGACATAACGAGAAAAATTTAAATTGTTTGATAAAGTAAGAGAAGGTTCGGGTGCCTTCACAAATTTATCAATAGCTAACGTAGGTTTTTCATGTTCGTCTGATAAAGATGATGCAAAACTCATTTTTAAAGTGTACCTCTACGGTATAAAAAGTATGGTAAATGAACTCTAGTATCTATAAGTGGATTGAAAGTTGTTATGGCTGATTTACCGAACTGATCAGATCCAACATGTACTGTTGGTCTTAATTTGACAACCATAGACATTATGTCTGGTTGAGTCAAGTTAGGTTGGTACCTATTCCTTATGAAAATTGTAAGTCTAGTTCTTGGAATGAATAAACTTGGGTTAGGAATTGTCGGTTGACCTGACAAGGTTATAAATCCAACATCAGTTTCGTGAAAATCAGTTATTTGAAATTGAGGAATATCGATTGGCTGAATTTCAGCTTGATCATCGATATTCAAATGTATACTATCGTTGGCCAAAGTTTTGACATTATAAATTGTATGTATAGAATCATTATAATTAAATACTATGTCGATCGATACTCTGCAATCACTAATTTTTATTGGTTGGAGAATTAGCTGCCATTTAATTTGAACAGCTTTAGAATAAAAAGCATCATGCAAAGACCAAGGACAAAATATGTAATTAGTATCATCAAATGAAAATGTATTGTAGATATTTGAAAAGTCTCCTAGTGGTGCAATACTAGACCATTCGAACAACTTTGTTCCTGTACCCATGTTAGCATTGATGTCGAAGGTTGTTAAAAATATATCAAGCGAATCTTTATATATTTGTTTACCCGTTGAAGGAAAAATGTTTAAAGGTATTGTTGATGAATTTAATCCTGCTGAAATTTCAAGAGGAACTGTCGTGGGTGTTTCTCCAGTCGGAGGGACTGGGTTTGTATCTGAATTTGTTGTTTCTGTTGTATTCATTATTAATTTTTAAGAATCTGATTGATCAGGTGAGGGTTCTTCAGGTGTTGGATCAGTATGGGGAGTCTGATTACCTTGGAGGTCTACATCAACTGGACCAGATGTTGAATTCATGGTCATAGTTGGTGTTGACAACATATTAGGTATAGACTCTAATGCAGCCGCGGCTATGCCAGCTACAAACCCTTCTGGTCCAAACAATGAGCCTAATCCCATTGTTGCGTTTTGAAGACTTGTTGTTAAATTATTATTACTAATTTGTTTATCTACTAAAGTTGGAGCAAAGAAATTATGATTTCCAATAGCGCCGGACTGAAGAGATGTTAGCAGTTGTGAATTCCTACTATCATTGTAAGATGAATTGAGCATACCTAATCCTATGGATGCTCCGGCTGTTGCCATTGATGAAACGGAAGTTATTTCTGAAGACAAGGAGGCATCAGAAATTTCAGATGATGATTGGATTTCTTCCGGTTCATGATTCAAACCAATTGTATTCAAATTAAAAGAATTTGAAGACAAAGGTTGATTTACATCTTGAAAATAATCTGAAATATCTTTTCCGAGTTTAAAAGTTAAAATCGAAAATAACGTGTGATTTTTGAATAATTGATTTATATACATAATCTTAAAATATATCAACTCCAAAGAGACTCAAATCTACGATTTGACCGCTGACATTAAAATCTAGTCCAGTCAGAGCTGTTTTTGTTGTTAGAGGAACAACAGGTGTTATATTAATAAAACCATGAACATAATTATTGTGGTATTCTGATAAAGTTCTTAATGGTGTGCCTGAAGCACTACTTGCATTAAGTTTAGTAAAACTAAAAGGAAAATTTAAAGGAATGATAATAAGAATTTCTTCAGTATCAGCTGGGGTTATTTCATAATGTGGATATTGATACATAAACTGAGGATTATTAGGAGTTTGATTATAAAGAAGCTGAGTAAAATTTAAAGCGGGAAAATTAAAGTAGTTTAATAAAGAAAGACCAGCTAACATAGAATTGTTTGTAGGTCTTACAGTTAAAAGAACAACTGAAAATTTTGAATAAGAATTATTCTCCATCCCAAGAGGGATAAGAGAATAAATAAATGAATTGTTTATTAAAAAATTACCCCAGTTATTTATATTTGTTAGGGGCCAGCGTACAGTTGAAATATGTTTATTCTTTGCAGATAATGAGTACCAATCTAATCGTTGGACTACTTCATTAATATTAGAAATTTTTGAAAAAATACTTGTATAGGAAAAATCGACAATATTCCTTGGTTGTTTGACTAACAACATTTGATTAGGTAAATGTTGAACTACCGTGGGGTTTATTTCTGGTGCAGTTTTTAATTGAGCCATATTTATATTTAAATGAGCGATGTTTAATTGGAATGTTTTATCGCTAAATAATTAAATAATATAGAAGAATATATCTATCTAATATTGTAAATTTAAAAATATTTTAAAAATCTTAATTTCTAGGCACATTCTATCCTAAAGCATTGTATAGCCAATACAGTAGAATTATATGAAAAGAAAAAACGCATAGACCGAAGTATGAATATCTCTCCATACTTCGATTATCAATGCTAAAAAAGAAAACGGGGTTTGAACCCG
>Ga0228708_1000039_pt1 | contig 12058 bp, 10 predicted proteins | sample McNCre217_Aug_MT_2_FD_181460 | JGI IMG/M metagenome (GOLD analysis project Ga0228708, IMG submission 181460) | Metatranscriptome of freshwater microbial communities from McNutts Creek, Athens, Georgia, United States - 20-17_Aug_MT (Metagenome... | ecosystem: Environmental > Aquatic > Freshwater... | reverse complement strand
GTTTGCTTAAATCTTCTATGAGAAATATTTGCGTTTTAGGCTCCACGGGTTCAATAGGTGTTAATACCTTAGATGTTGTTTGTAGGCATCCCAACCTTTTCTCTATCAAAGCATTAACTGCTAATTCAAATGTTCAGTTGTTAGCAAAACAATGCGCTGAATTTAAGCCTAAATTGGCGGTAGTTGGTTCTGAACTAGCTGCAAGGCAGCTAGAAGAAGAGTTGGCTTTAGCTAACTTAAAAGTGGCGGTATTGTTCGGGCCTCAGGCACTTATAGCGGCATCAACCTCAGAGGATGTTGATACCGTTATGGCTGCGATTGTAGGAGCCGCAGGATTAATGCCCACCTTTGAAGCCGCTAGAGCTGGGAAAAGAATTCTATTAGCAAACAAAGAAGCTTTAGTGATGTCTGGCGATATTTTCATGCAAGCTATCAAGGATGGTGAAGCCGAACTATTGCCTATCGATAGCGAGCACAACGCTATTTACCAGTCCCTACCTGATGCTAATACATCTAACGGTGGTGCTAGAGGTATTTATGAGCAACATGGCGTTAAAGAAATTTTATTAACGGCCTCGGGCGGTCCATTTAGAGGTAAGTCATGGGCAGAGCTAGTTACAGTAACCCCTGATGAGGCTTGCGCACATCCTAACTGGGTTATGGGAAGAAAAATCTCTGTAGATTCAGCCACAATGATGAATAAAGGCTTAGAGGTTATTGAAGCCCACTATTTATTTGGAGTTTCAGCAGAACATATTCAAGTCGTTATCCACCCTCAAAGCGTCATTCACTCGATGGTGCGCTATGTTGATGGGTCTGTTTTAGCTCAACTAGGACAGCCTGATATGAAAACCCCAATTGCTTATGGTCTGGGTTGGCCTAATAGGATTGACTCTGGCGTGAAAGATCTCGATTTCATGGCTATGAAAGATCTTAGCTTTGAAGAGGTAAGCTTAGAGCAATTTCCATGTTTAAAACTAGCTTATCAGGCTCTAAATGCAGGAGGAATCATGCCTTGTATTCTGAATGCTGCTAATGAGGTGGCTGTGCAGGGGTTTTTAAGTGGCGCCAATAAATTTACTCAAATTCCTGAAATTGTAGAAAGTGTTTTAAATCAAATCCCAACTGCAAAAGCAGAAAATTTAGAAATAATTTTATCTGCAGATGCCCGTGCTAGAAATGCCGCCAAATTGTTTATGAAAGAGCTTCGTTCATGAATGCCTTATGGAGTCTATTCGGCTTTTTTTTTCGCTATTGGGGTATTAGTGAGTTTTCATGAGTTAGGCCATTATTTGGCTGCTAAAGCTTGCGGTGTTAAGGTATTAAAGTTTTCTATTGGATTTGGTAAGCCTTTATGGTCTCATCAAACAAGCCCTGAAACTACAGAGTGGGCTATATCAAGAATTCCTTTAGGCGGGTACGTCAAAATGGATGAAGAGGCCTTCAAAGCTCAAAGGCTTTGGAAAAGATCTTTTATTGTGGCTGCAGGGCCTTTGGCTAACTTTGTCTTGGCAATCATTTTTTTAAGCATATTATTTATTTCTGGTGTGAAACAACTGCCTGCTAAGCTCGCAGAGCCACCACTGGATTCAATTGCCTACGTCGCAGGAATTTATGCTGGGGATACAGTTACTGGTTGGAAAAGTGGTAACTCAGAAGAATTTAGAGCGATTTTTAGCTGGAATCAGCTAAGGTGGCGGCTCATGGATGCCTTAACTGCTAAAAAAGGCTTTTCTTTAGAAGTTAAAACAGCCTCTGGGAATCAACAAGTCGTTGTATTTAAAGAAGAAAATTTTTCTAAAAATAACTCAACTCAAGATCCAATAACAACTTTAGGCATCAAACCAGATTTAACAGAGCCCATTTCCTGGTTTAGCCTAAATGTTGGGTGCTGGGAGGCTATATCCTTATCCTTTGAGAGGGTTTGGGATGTCAGTAAAGTATCTATTAGGATGCTTTTGGGGATGTTTACAGGAGAGGCATCTATTAAGCAGATTGGTGGCCCTCTAAGCATTGCAGACATGGCTGGTAAAACAGCCCAGGTTGGTTGGCAATCTTATTTGGGGTTTTTAGCCCTAATTAGTATTAGCTTAGGAATTTTAAATCTAGTACCGTTGCCTATGTTAGATGGTGGCCAGCTACTGTATGATGCATGGGAATTAATAACTGGTAGAAAAATATCCGCCAGTTGGCAAAATTTGTTTCAAAAAGTAGGTGTTGCTAGCTTGATGTTGTTGACCATGTTGGCTTTGTTTAATGATATTTCGAGATTGTTTTTACGTTGAAACCAAGTAAAAAATTTATACGTACTCCATTAGCTGCTATTGCAGCTAGTTTATTGTCAGTTCCGCTTTATGCTGCTGATCCGTTTGTTGTGAAGGATATTCGTGTAGAAGGTCTACAGCGCGTTGAACCAGGTACAGTTTTTAGTTATCTGCCTGTGCGTGTCGGGGAAACCTTTACTGATGACAAAGGATCTGATGCTATTCGGGCACTCTATAACACAGGTTTTTTCAAACACGTTAAAGTTGAATCAGAAAATAATGTTCTGATTATTAATGTTGAGGAAAGACCGGCTATTTCTCAAATTGAATTTACTGGCCTCAAAGAGTTTGATAAAGATGGTTTAAAAAAATCATTAAAAGCAGCTGGTGTGGCTGATGGTCGCTACTACGATAAGTCAATTATTGACAAAGCAGAACAAGAGTTAAAGCGTCAATATGTTTCCCGTGGTTTTTATGGGGCAGAGATTAAAACTACTATAACCCCAGTCGATCGAAATAGGGTTGCGATTCTTTTCAATGTCGAAGAGGGAGATGTTTCAAAGATTAAGCTGATTAATATTAATGGCGCAGAAACATTTAAAGAATCAACTTTGTTGGATGAAATGCAACTTTCTCAAGGTAATTGGTTGTCTTGGTACACAAAGAATAATCTTTACTCAAAGCAGAAACTGGTTGCGGATTTGGAGTCTATTAGGTCTTTTTATTTAAGCCAAGGTTATCTGGAGTTCACAATTGAATCTACCCAAGTTTCGATATCTCCTGACAAGACCGGCATGTATCTTAATATCAACATAAAAGAAGGCAAGCAATATAAAGTCTCTAGCGTGAAGCTTGCTGGTGAATTGCTAGGCAAGGAAGAAGAGCTTAATAAGCTGATTCAGATAAAGCCTGGTGAAATCTATTCATCTACGAAATTGGCAGCTTCTACTGCAGCAATTGCAGACAAATTGGGGGTGTATGGTTATGCCTTTGCTTCAACTACTCCAAGCACAGATTTAAAAAGGGATGCTCAACTAGTTGACTTAACATTAACCATTGAGCCAGGCAAAAGAACTTACGTTCGCAAAATTAATGTGTTGGGTAATACAAAAACTAGAGATGATGTTATTAGAAGAGAAATTCGCCAATTAGAAAGCTCTTGGTATGACAGTGAGAAACTCAAATTATCTAAAGATAGAGTAAATAGAACTGGTTACTTTACAGATGTAGATATTGGCAATGAAGATGTGCCAAATACAACAGATCAGGTCGACGTTAATCTTAAAGTTACAGAAAAGCCAACGGGCTCTTTGAGTTTAGGTGCAGGATTCTCTTCTACAGATAAGTTGATTCTATCTGCGGGTATTACGCAAGATAATATTTTTGGTTCGGGCACAAGTCTTGGTTTAAATGTTAATACAGGTAAAACTAACAGAACTTTAGCGTTATCAAACTACGATCCATACTTTACCGAGGATGGAATTAGTCGCTTTACTGAGGTTTATACAAGAAGTAGTAAGCCTTTGTATTACGCTGGCGATGATCAATATCAAATTCAATCAACTGGTGCCAGCTTTAAGTTAGGTGTCCCATACTCAGAAGTTGATAGGGTTTTCTTTGGCATAGGTCTAGAAACGCTAAGTATGACTACCAGCGTTAATACCCCAATTGCTTATCAAAACTATATTTCCCAGTATGGCACTAGCACTTTGAATATCCCTCTTACTGTTGGGTGGGCTAGAGATGCACGTGATAGCGCATTAGTTCCATCAAGAGGTACTTATCAGCAGGCGAATTTAGAAATGGGTACAGGCTTAGGTGATCTTGAGTACTATCGCGCATACTACCAACACCAATATTTCTTACCTTTATTTAAAGGTAATGTTTTGTCTTTTAACGGCGAAATGGGCTATGGCGCAACGTATAACGGTAAACAATTCCCTGTAACTAAAAATTACTATGTGGGTGGTATTGGGTCTGTTCGTGGCTATGAGCCAGGAAGTCTAGGGCCAAGTTATTACAATAATTCAACGGGGTTAACCACTCCTCTAGGTGGTGCATCTAAGCTAATTGGTAACGTAGAATATACTTTCCCAATTCCAGGTTCAGGGGTAGACAAAACACTTAGATTATTTGGTTTCTTTGATGCCGGTAATGTTTATGAAAAAACACCGACATTCTCTGATTTGAGAACTTCTTACGGTTTTGGTCTTTCTTGGATATCTCCGTTAGGCCCACTAAAATTTAGTTACGGTATCCCTTTAAGCAAAAAACCTGAAGATCGTTTACAAAAATTCCAGTTCCAGATTGGTACAGCATTTTAATTATTTAAGGACACATTATGATTCGTTTAAATACAACTCTCAAATTACTAGCTGTTAGTGCAATGGCTACATCTTTAATTTCAGTTGCCGTTGCGGCAGATGATGCACAAAAAGACTCAGGTAGTCGTATTGGCGTTGTTAGTACAGAGCGTATCTTTAAAGAATCTGCTTTAGCTAAAGCTAGTCAAGCAAAATTGCAAAGCGAATTCGCTAAGCGTGAAAAAGAATTACGTGATGAAGCTCAAAAAATTAAATCAGCTGCAGAAAAGTTGGATAAAGATGCTGCTGTTATGTCAGATACTGACCGCGTTCGTAAGCAACGTGATTTAGCTGATTCTGATCGTGAATTGCAACGTAAGCAACGTGAATTTACAGATGATGTGAATCAACGTAGCTTCGAAGAGCGTTCAAAAATTGCTCAAAAGGCTAACCAAGCTCTAAAACTTGTAGCTGAACAACGCAAATTAGATTTGATTGTTCAAGAGGCGGCTTATGTTAATCCTAAGATTGATGTAACTGACGATGTCATCAAAGCTTTAAATAACTTACGTTAATCGTCAGTATTAGAGATTCCTATGCCAACTATTGCTGAGTTAGCCGAACGTTATTCGGCTCGCTTGGCTGGTGACGGTCAGCTACATATTTCTGGCCTGGCCACATTAGCCGAAGCCAATCAAAGTCAATTGGCTTTTTTGGCCAATCCCCTTTATAGAGTTGATGCTATATCTAGCTCAGCAGCAGGCATCATTGTTTCAGAAGCTGATTATGAGTATCTTGTAACTCATTCAGACTCTAAAGTCAGCCGATCTTACTTAATCCACAAAAACCCATACGCTGTTTTTGCACGGATTGCTCAAGAGTTTGCTAGGCAATCAAAGCCAGCACTTCAACCTGGCATACATCCTTTGGCAGTTATTGAGGAGGGTGTAAGAATTTCTTCTTCTGCCCATATTGGTCCTTTTTGTCACATTGCAACCGGATCAACAGTAGGAGATAGAGCGATATTAGATGCGAATATTTCCATAGGCAATAACGTATCAATTGGTGATGATGTTCATCTTTATCCCAATGTGAGCATTTATAACGATTGCAGTATTGGTCATCGCTCCATTATTCATAGCGGTGCAGTTATTGGATCTGATGGGTTTGGTTTTGCGCCTGACTTAGCCGTCGGGGAGTGGGTAAAAGTGCCCCAGGTAGGCTCTGTTGAAATTGGGTGTGATGTAGAAATTGGCTCAAATACTTCTATTGATAGGGGAGCAATGGCTAATACGATCATAGAAAATGGCTGCAAAATCGATAATTTGGTGCAGATTGCTCATAATGTCCATGTTGGAGCGCTTACTGTCATTGCAGGTTGTGCAGCTATTGCTGGAAGCACTACTATTGGAAAAATGTGCATTATCGGCGGATCGGCTAATTTTGCAGGGCATCTAACGATTGCAGACAGAACAACTATTTCGGGTGGCACTAATGTTATCAAGTCAATTGACAAGCCAGGTCAGCAATTTACAAGCGTCTATCCTATGCTACCTCATGCTGATTGGGAAAAGAATGCTGCTATTTTGCGTGGTCTAGATAAAATGAGACATCGAATTAGAGATTTAGAAAACCAAATAAAAGCATTAATAGAACAAAAAAAATAAGGATCAAAAAATGAGTGAATTAGTCAACTTTGATATCAACCAAATCTTAAAGATGCTACCGCATCGTTATCCATTTCTTTTAGTTGACCGTGTTCTTGAGTTAGAGGCAGGGCAAAGGGTTAAGGCTTTAAAAAATATCACCATGAATGAACCTCAATTTATGGGGCATTTTCCGGAATTCCCAGTGATGCCTGGAGTTTTAATTCTTGAAGCATTAGCTCAAACAGCTGCTTTATTAACCTTTGGTAAAGATGCAGTAGACGATTCTGTTTATTTCTTTGTGGGCATTGATAATGCCAGATTTAAAAAGCCAGTTACCCCAGGCGATCAATTAATTTTGAATGCTTCAGTTGAGAGGTTCAAAGGTGGTATTTGGAAATTTAAAACATTTGCAACCGTTAATGATGCAGTAGTAACAGAAGCAGATTTAATGTGCACGATTCGTAAAAAGGAAGCCTAAGATGGCTTTGATTCACGAAACTGCTGTTATTGACCCTAACGCGGAAATCGCGGAAGGTGTTGAGATTGGACCTTACGCTGTCATTGGTCCCCATGTGAAGATTGGGGCTGGGACAAAGATTGGAGCCCATTCGGTGCTAGAGGGCCATACAACTATTGGTGTTGATAATAAGATTGGCCATTTTGCTTCGGTTGGTGGCTCTCCTCAAGACATGAAATATAGAGATGAGCCAACTCAATTAATCATTGGCGATCGTAATGTGATTCGTGAATTTACAACTTTGCATACCGGCACTATTCAGGATGCTGGTTTTACAAAAATTGGTAATGACAATTGGATTATGGCCTATGTACATATTGCCCATGATTGTGTTGTAGGAAATAACACTATTTTTTCTAATAATGCACAAATTGCTGGCCATGTACACGTGGGAGATTGGGCAATTCTTGGTGGCATGAGCGGTGTTCACCAATTTGTCCGTATTGGCGAGCATTCAATGATTGGTGGAGCTTCAAAATTAGTTCAAGATTTACCCCCTTATGTAATTGCCTCTGGGGCCATCGCTGAACCTCATGGGTTAAATTCTGAAGGTCTAAAACGTCGAGGTTTTACTTCGGAATCGATTGCCGCTCTAAGACAAGCTTATAAAATTTTATATAAACAAGGTTTGAGTTTTGAAGATGCTAAAAAATCTTTACTAGATTTAGCCACTGAAAAACAATCCGAATCTGACTCTGCCGAGAAAATAAAACTATTCCATGACTTTATCGCCGCTTCACAGCGCGGCATCGCCCGCTAATCAGATTGATCATTCATATTTAGCTTGTGTTGCAGGTGAACCCTCTGGGGATATGCTGGCAGCATCAGTTTTAGCTGGCATGAAACAAATCTCCAGCACATCAAGAGTGACTACTAGGGGAGTAGGTGGTCCAAAAATGATTGCTGAAGGTTTTGATGCCTTATGGCCAATGGAAACATTAGCGGTTAGAGGTTATGTTGAGGCCATTAAACAGCTCCCGGCTATTCTGAAATTACGCAAAGCACTTCTCCATGAATTGCTTCAAAATCGACCTTCAGCTTATCTAGGAATCGATGCTCCTGACTTTAACTTAGGTGTGGAAAGAAAGCTAAAGTCAGAGGGAATCCCAACAATTCACTTTATCAGCCCATCTATTTGGGCGTGGCGCGGTGAACGCATACACAAAATTAAACAATCTGTTGATAGGATGTTGTGTATTTTCCCCTTTGAACCTGCCATCTATCAGGAAGTGGGGATGGAGGCTACCTATGTTGGTCATCCATTAGCATCAACTATTCCATTAGTACCTGATATAGCAACCGCAAGAAATAAATTAAGCATAGGAAGTGAGAAAGCTCTTGTTGCAGTTCTACCAGGTAGCCGTCAATCAGAAATTGATTTAATTGGTCCACGATTTTTTGATGCCATTGAACTAATGTATAAATCATATGGCTCAGATGTTGAATTTATTATCCCAATTGCTACTCCTGCACTTAAATCTAAAATTGAGTTAATGGCTGATCAAGTACGCCAGCGTCTAAGCTCAATTCAGATCCACCTAATCAATGGACAGACAAGTCTAGCTTTAGAAGCTTGTGATGTTGTATTAATTGCCAGTGGCACTGCTACTTTAGAAGCTGCATTATGGAAAAAACCAATGGTTATTTCTTATGTAGTCCCTAGGTTAACAGCATGGATTATGAAAAAACAAGGCTATTTACCTTATGTAGGATTGCCCAATATTCTGGCAAGAGAATTTGTTGTTCCTGAACTCTTGCAGGATGATGCAACTCCGGAAGCTTTGGCTCATGCCACATTAAATTGGTTAGATAAATCTGAAAAAGTTAGGTCACTAAAGAACCGTTTTACAGAAATGCACCATACGCTCAATCTCCCAACTGGTAAATTGGTGGCGGAGGTTATTGCGGATGTTATTCATGCTTAACGATGAAGTTGTTTGTGGCGTTGATGAGGCAGGTAGAGGGCCATTAGCTGGCTCTGTTGTTGCTGCGGCAGTTGTATTGAACCCGGCTAAGCCAATTTCCGGTTTAAAAGATTCTAAAAAATTAACCGCTAAAGCTCGTGAAGATCTGTATGAGCTAATTATCAGGGATGCTCTTGCTTGGTCGATTGCTGAAGCCAGCGCTGTAGAAATTGATTCCATTAATATCTTGCAAGCTACTATGTTAGCCATGAAAAGGGCTGTTGAGGGTTTGGAAAAGATGCTAGGAACAATGCCAGATAAAGCATTAATTGATGGTAATCGTTGTCCACAACTTAATATTGAAATGGAAGCAATTGTTAAGGGTGATAGTAAAGTTCAATCCATTTCAGCAGCATCTATATTGGCCAAGGTTAAACGCGATAGAGATATGCATCAATTACATTTGAGATATCCCATGTATGGATTTGATCAACATATGGGCTATCCAACACAAGCTCATTTCTTAGCTTTGAACCAATTTGGTCCTTGCCCTGAACACAGAAGAAGCTTCGCTCCAGTAAAGGCTGCTTTAGAGGTGAAATTATTATGAAACAAGCTAAGCTAATCAGCTCTTTGGATAATCCATTAATTAAACGCATCAAATCTTTATTAGACTCAGGAAGCAAAGCTAGCAAGATTAGAGGCGAGACAAATTTAACTGTTATTGAAGGAATTCACCTAGCCCAAGCTTGGCTAGGGAGCGAGGATTTGCTAGAAATTTTCACGACAGAAGAAGGAATGTCTCAATCTGAAATCGCGGCTGTGATTGATACCCAGTTAGCAGTTTTCCCACAAACAGATTTGTATATTCTAGATGCTACATTGTGGAAGAAAATTACTGATCTTGGAAATGCCCCCCCAATCATGGCTTCTATTCGAATTTCAAAACATGAATTTCCTATGAACTTCAAAGATGATGTGTTGATACTAGATGCTGTTCAAGATGCTGGTAATGTTGGCTCCATGATCAGAAGTTCTTTAGCAGCAGGAATTAAGAATATTGTTTGCATGAAGGGGACTGCTCAAGCTTGGTCTCCTAAGGTTTTAAGATCTGGAATGGGCGCTCATAGACATTTAAAAATTTATGAAGGTTGGACTATTAATAATATTAGGGAAAAGATTAAGATTCCTTTACTAGCAACTAGCCTAAACTCAGAAACCAACTTGTATGATCTAGGCCAAGAGTTAAAAACTCCTAAAGCATGGGTTTTTGGTAATGAAGGTGCAGGGGTTAGCCCAGAAATATTGGCAATTGCAAAAGGAGTTTTGATTCCTCAGGACTTTTGCATTGAATCACTTAATGTTGCCGCAGCTACAGCCGTATGCCTGTTTGAAATGCTGCGGGTACGTCGCTATTAATTGATTTAATAATTAGTGCGTTGTTCGGGTTTAATTTCTTGAAGGATAGTTGTAGCAATTTCCTCAATGGATTTATTTGTCGTCGATAGCCAAGGAATACCGTGCTTGCGCATCATTGCTTCGGCCTCACTGACCTCATAACGACAATTGGCTATCTTGGCGTAATTACTTCCAGGTCGACGTTCATTTCGAATTTCTGATAGGCGCATAGGGTCAATAGTTAACCCAAATAATTTCTTTTTATAAGGCTGAATATCAACCGGCATTTGATTGCGTTCAAAATCATCTGGGATCAAAGGGTAGTTAGCAGACTTCAACCCGTATTGCATAGCCAAGTAAAGACTTGTTGGGGTTTTCCCACTTCTAGAAACTCCCACTAAGATGACATCTGCATCAGCTAAATTCTGATTGGACTGGCCATCATCATGTGCCAAAGAGAAATTAATGGCTTCAATACGATTTTTATAGGAGTCTGTTGACGCATTATTGTGAAAACGTCCAATAGCATGCGTTGACTTAACGCCTAATGCTTGCTCAAGAGGAACAATGAATGTTTGAAACATGTCCATCATTAGCCCGCTTGAAGCTGTCACAATCTGATTCACTTCAGGGTCTACTAAGGTCGTAAATACAATCGGTTGCTGACCTGAAGTTTTAGCATGGTCATTAATTTCCCTAACCGCTTGATGAGCTTTATCAACTGTATCCACAAAAGGTAAGCGAATTTGTCTAAAAGGGAGCTCGAATTGGGCCAATATAGACTGACTAAAGGTTTCTGCAGTAATTCCGGTGCCATCCGAAACGATGAATACTGTACGGGGTTTAGCGCTCATAAGTGATTGTTCAGATGCATTTCTGTAAGTTTATTTAAGGATACAATAGACACATTAAGTATGCCCGATAGGTGAATTAGACCCTAATTTGGGCTGCAGTACAGATTTTCTATTACTTTGAGAGTTGTTATGTCCAATCCAAACCATGCTAACGCATACGTTTTACCTTTTGAAGAGCTAAGAATGACTGATGTTGAGTCAGTTGGCGGCAAAAATGCTTCACTTGGTGAAATGATTTCACAATTAAATGCATCAGGAGTTCGTGTACCGACAGGTTTTGCAACTACTGCCTTAGCCTTCCGTGATTTCTTAATTCACAATAAATTAACTGAACGCATTAATGCGCGTTTAGATGAACTCAACGTTGATGATGTTAAGGCTCTTGCAGAAGCGGGTGCTGAAATTCGTCGATGGGTTGAAGACGCTCCTTTTCAAGAACGTCTTGAAAAAGAAATTCGAGAGGCTTTCGCCAAGTTAGATGCTGATGGTAAAGGCTCTTTTGCTGTTAGATCTTCAGCCACCGCGGAGGATTTGCCTGATGCATCATTTGCTGGCCAGCAAGAATCATTCTTGAACGTCGTAGGTATCGAAGATATTTTGCACCGCATTCGTGAAGTATTTGCTTCTCTGTATAACGATCGTGCTATTTCTTACCGGGTACATAAAGGTTTTGCTCACGCAGAAGTAGCTTTATCCGCAGGTATTCAAAGAATGGTTCGCTCAGACAAAGCAGCTTCTGGCGTCATGTTTACTTTAGATACAGAATCTGGCTTTGAGGATGCTGTCTTTATTACATCAAGTTATGGCCTTGGTGAGACAGTTGTTCAAGGAGCGGTCAATCCTGATGAATTTTATGTGTTTAAACCTACTCTAGCAGCAGGTAAATATCCAATTATCAGAAGAAGCCTAGGTTCAAAATTAATTCAAATGCAATTTACTGCTCCTGGAGAACAGGGTAGAGTAAAAACAGTAGAGGTTCCACTAGAACAACGTAACCGCTATTCAATTACTGATGAAGATGTTTCAGAATTAGCCAGATATGCAGTCATCATCGAGAAACACTATCAACGCCCGATGGACATTGAATGGGGTAAAGATGGCATTGATGGAAAAATATATATTCTTCAAGCTCGTCCAGAGACAGTAAAGAGCCAAGCGCAGGGTAAGGT
>Ga0228708_1000038_pt1 | contig 12068 bp, 17 predicted proteins | sample McNCre217_Aug_MT_2_FD_181460 | JGI IMG/M metagenome (GOLD analysis project Ga0228708, IMG submission 181460) | Metatranscriptome of freshwater microbial communities from McNutts Creek, Athens, Georgia, United States - 20-17_Aug_MT (Metagenome... | ecosystem: Environmental > Aquatic > Freshwater... | reverse complement strand
CCCGATCGAATCCTGAAAGCCGTGGCTTACTGGTTCAGGATCGTGATGCTCACGCGGCGGTTGCGTGGGTCTGCCGGGTTGTTGGGGACGAAGGGCGCGGTGTCGGCCACGCCTTCGATGCGCGAGAAGCGGTTGCTGTTCAGGCCCGCGCCCTGCATGATCTGGCGGGTCGAGTCGGCGCGCTCGGTGGACAGCGTCCAGTTGTTGCGCACGCTGTCGGCACCAAAGCCCAGGCTGTCGGTGTGGCCGCGCACGGCCACTTTGTTGGGCATGCCTTTGACCGAGTTGGCCACTTCCTGGATCAGCTTGGCCGCACGCCCAGTCATGTCCGAGGTGCCCAGGTTGAACATCGCAAAGTCGGCCTTGTCGATCACGTCGATGCGCAAACCATCTTTCTCGCGGGTGAAGCTGACCTGCTCCTGCAGGCGCTGCAGTTGCTTGTTCTCGCTGAGCTTTTGTTTCAGGTCTTTTTCAATCTTGTCGAAGTTTTCCTGATCCTGGCCTTGCTTGCCTCCGCCACCCTGGCCATCTTTGCCCTGGCCCTGGCCGTCTTTGTCGCCTTTGCCCGACTTGCCGGACGGGGCGTCCTGGTTGGGGCCTTCGGCGTTGTTTTCTTCCTTGGACGAGCCGTTGTCTTCGGCTGGGCCGCCTTGTGACTGTGGTGTCAGGCGTTCGAGCATGGCGGTCTGTTTGGCCGAAAAGGGGAAACCGTCCGGGTCAATGATGGAGGTGCCGCCAAACAGCCCGTTGGAACCGGCCAACTCACCAAACGCGATCTGGCTGTGCGAGGCGGGGCGGAAATAGTCGGCCACGCTCTTGCGCTTGTCTTCGTTGCTGGCACCCAGCAGCCACATGAGCAGAAAGAAGGCCATCATGGCCGTCATCATGTCGGCCAGGGCAATCTTCCAGGCGCCACCGTGCGCGCCGCCGTGACCATCTTCGACAATGATCTTGCGGATGATGGGCCGCAGCGCCTCGCTGTCGGGCGCCGCCTCGGGGGCGGGCGCGGCAGGCGCGGGTGCGGCCGCTTCGGCGGTTTTCTGTTCTTCTTCGGCCATCAACCGCCTCGCAGACTGTCAAACACTTCCGAGAAGCTGGGTTGGTTGTGGTGCGGGATGCAGGCGCGCGCCGATTCGATGATCACCGGCTGGGCGTGGCCCTTGAGGTTGGAGACGATCATCTGCTTGATGACTTCCAGGATCTGGCCGTCTTCGTTGATGACCTGTGTCAGGCGGTTGGCAAAGGGTTCGAACATGCCGTAGGCCAGGAACACGCCCATCATCGTGCCCACCAGGGCCGAACCGATCAGCGCGCCCAGCACGGTAGGGGGCTGGTCAATGGCGCCCATGGTCTTCACCACACCCAGCACGCAAGCCACAATGCCCAGGGCAGGCAGGCCACCGGCAATCGAGGTCAGGGCGGCCGGGGCCAGCAGTTCTTCGTGGTGGTGGACCTTGATGGCGGTTTTCATGGCGTCTTCGACGGCGTCGGGGTCGAGGTTGCCCTGCGAGATCACCATCAGGCGCAGCGGGTCACAGATCATCTGAACGATGGAATGGTCTTTGAGCAGCTTGGGGAATTCGCCAAAAATCGGGCTGGAATCGGGGTTTTCGACGTGGGCTTCCAGGGCCACCACGCCTTCCTTCTTCATGACGTTTTGCAGCTTGCCGATCAGCACCATCACACCCAGGTAGTCGGCCTGATGCCATTTGGGGCCGGAGATGCACTTGCCAATGCCAGCCATGGCCGCCTTGAAGACGGGAAAACTGTTGTTGACCAGCGAAGCGCCAATGGCGGCGCCCGCAATGATGATGAACTCGAAAGGAGCCGCCTTGATGATGGGCGCCATTTTGCCTCCGGCGAGGATGTACCCCCCGAACACCGCGCCAAACACAACTGCCAGACCTACAAAGAAAAACATGACGGTTCCTTACCGAGAAGCGATGCACCACAAGCCCACGCACCAGCCCAGGCCCCACTGGACCAGCAGGTCCAGCAAATTGCCCAGCACCAGCACGGGCAGTCCGAGATAAACCAAGAGCCAAAACACCCCCACAGGGGTCAGCCGGGCGCCACCGATGTCGTGGCCCATGACGAGTTTGGGCTCGTTTTCAGCGTTTTTGGACACTGTGCCAATTGTCTTTGAATTCGTCATTGAATCCTCAAACTTGAATGAAGATTGTCATTTTTAACTAATATCGGCGCATGAACCTGATCTGGAACCCCGAAGATGCTGCCCCATGGCAGGACTTGCATGCCCGCCAGCGTGGCAGCCTGCAACAGGCGTGGGCCTATGGCGATGCGCTCAAGGCCCTGGGGGTGGAGGTCCACCGCGCCCAGATCATGCAGGACGGTCGTTTGCTGGGGTTGGCGCAGTTCCAGTGCCGCCGCCTGGCCTTCTATATTGGCCTGGCGTCGTGCAGCCGCGGCCCGGTGTGGGCCGAGGGCACCTCGCCCGACGAACAGCGGCAGGCACTGCGCCTGCTGAAAAAAGGCATTCCGACACGCCCCTGGCGCGCCACGGTGTTTTCGCCCGAGGTGGCCGCAGGCGATGCGCCGCCCCAGGCCCTGGGGGGCCTGCACCGGGTGATGACCGGGTACTCGACCGTCGTGGTCGATTTGCGGCGCAGCCCGGCCGATTTGCGCGCCGCCCTGGACGGCAAATGGCGCAACCGCCTGGTGCGTGCCGAGGGACTGCAAGGTTTGCAGGTGCATGTGCGGGCCAGCGGCAAGGACGTGCAGTGGCTGCTGGAGCGCGAAAACCTGCAGCGCGAGAGCCGGGGCTTTCACGCTTTGCCCACGGCGTTTGTGCAAGCCTACATCGACAGCCACGCGCAGCGCGGCGAGGCTTTTGTGGTGGCTTCGGCCAGCCGGGGCCGCCAGACGCTGGGCGCCATGTTGTTTTTGCGGCATGGCCGCAGTGCCAGCTACCACATCGGCTGGGCCGACGAGGAAGGGCGCCGCCTGAACATCCATAATCTGCTCTTGTGGCAGGCCACGCTGTCGCTGCAAGGGCAAGGCATTGAACAGCTGGATCTGGGGGGCGTCAACACCCGCGCCTTGCCCGGTATTTCGCGCTTCAAGCTGGGCACGGGCGGGCAGGTGCTGACCCTGGCAGGCACTTATTTTTAGGACACTGATGAAACGACTGGCGCTTTTTCGGACATCGCGCAATCCACGCCGCTGGCTGGCAGGCCTGCTGCTGGCTGGCCTGAGTGCAGGCACGGCCTGGGCCATGAGCTGGACGCGGTTGGTGGAAACGCAAACCATGACGTTTTACGTGAACAAGAACGCCATCGAGCACGAAGGCGATGTGTACCGCCTCTGGGAGATGCAGGACCTCAAGGCCCCCGACCCCGAAGGGGTGCTCTCGCGCCGGTACCTCAACGAATACGACTGCAGGGAAAAAATGCACCGCATTGGCCAGATGGTCAGCTTTTCCGGCCACAAGCTCACGGGCAAGCCCGTGTTCGAGGTGGCGGAGTGGGGGTATTGGCGCAAGATTCCTCCAGACGGCGTGTTTGTGGTCAGCTACGTGATGCTCTGCGTCAAATAAACCTCAGGGCTTGGCCACGGGCGTCACAAGCGGCAAGCCACCCGCATTGGGCGATGCCGCAGGGGCACCTGAATCGCTGCCCTTGTCGCTGCCTTTGGGCTGCACACGCGGGTACTGCAATGCGCGGTCCTTGGCGGCACTGGCATTGTTCTTTTGCAGGGCTTCGAGGTAGCGCTCCTTTTGCAGCGTGACCAGGGCTTCCACATCGCGCTTGAGTCCCTCCACATTGCCCACGGAGCCTTTGAGCTGCTTGACCTCGTTGCCCAGGTTTTGCACGGCCGAGGCCTGGCTTTGCAGGCGACCGCTCAGGCCTTGCACCTCTTTCTTGAGCGCGTCGCTGGTGGCTGCCACCTGTTTGGCGGTTTCGGTCGGCACCTTGGAGACCAGGCTTTCGGACTGCTTGAGCTGGGCGTCGATGGTGCCCTCGATCTGGGCTTGCGCCTTGGTCAGTTCGACCTGTTTGGCGGCCAGGTCCTGCACGCTTTTGTTCAGGCCTTCGAGCGATTCCATGCCCGAGTTCAGGTCGATCACGCGCTTGCCCACGGCTTCCATCATCACGTCGAGCTTGTTGATGCGGCTGACCAGGCGCACGCCCATCACCAGGAAGAACAGCAGGCAGACGATCATCACGCCGCCGCCTATGGCCAGCAGCAGGCGGGCTTTTTTGTAGCCCGCGTCGCTCATGTCCCTGAACTGAGCGGTGGCCAGCTTCATGTCGCGGCTGACGTGCAATGCGGTTTCGGCCGAGCGGCTGGCGATGTCGGCCGAGTCGAGCACCGCCTTGGCCAGCGCCTGGTACTGCTCGTAGGCGCGCTCATCCACCGAGATGCCCGGGTGGACCGCCGCCGCCGGGTTGGGCGGGGGTGCATCCTGGTGCGCCCCTGGGTTCGCGGCAGGCGGGGCAGGGGGCTCGGCGCTGGCGATCGCTTGGGCGTCGGCAGCGGCCGATGCGGCGGCCAGCGTGGGATCGCTCACGAACTGGGGGTCGGCGGCGCTCTGCTCGGTGGCAGCCGCTTCGGTGCTGGCAGTGTTCTCGCTCATGGTTAATGACCTTTCGGCAAGGAAGGGTTGCGCAAACGCTGCATTTGTTCAGACAGTTGGGCGTTGCGTTGGGTCAGGGCCTGCAGGCGTTGCATCACACTGCTGTCGGCCTCCCACAGGCTGTCGGCCGGCACGCGGGCGGGCAGGCGAGGGCTGGGTGGGGGGGTGTCTTGGGCCTGGGCGGGCGGTTGGCTGCGTTTGCGCGGGGCGCTGCGTTTGGCCGCAGGGGTCGCCGTTTTGCGGGCCGGTGTCTTGGCCTTGGCCACAGGCACGGTCACTGGCTCGGGGCTGCCGCCGTCGTGGCGCAAGACGATGGAGGGCGGCAGCGCGGGCATTTCGCCGGTCACAGGGGCCTCGCTGCCTGCATGGGCTGGCGTGCTGGTGGCCACATGGCCACCTTCGGGCAAGGCGACCTCATGCTGTTTTTTGCTGCGGATCACAGTCTGTTTGGCCATCAGCGGGTCTCCTTGGCGCTGGGTTCGAGTTGTTGCTGCAGGGATTGCACCGTGCGCACCCAGCTGTTGGGCGGAAGGTCTTTGCGGCCAATGCGCTCATAGGCCGGGCCAGAGCTGTCGTAGGGGCCGGAGACGATGGCGAAATAGGCCTGCTTTTCACCGGGGCGGTAGGCCGCCACGATCTGGGCGTTGCGCAGGTTGGCGTAGGGCTTGAGCCACTGCTGCGCTTTTTCGAAGGTGGGCAGGGCGCCGTGCTGGATCAGGAAATGGTGCGGGGTCTGGTTGCGCAGCCAGTCCTGGCCTTGCACGGCCGCGTCGGGCAATTCAATGGCGGGCACGGCCTGGGGGCCGGTGCTGGCCGAGACCACCGTGGTCTGCGCGCCCATGGCCTGGGCTTGTTTGGCGCTGGCTTCGGCCTCGGCAATCGCTTCGGCTGCTGTGCGGCCCTTGCCCTTGAGGCCGAAAGCGGCGGGTTGCATCCACATCATCAGCAGTACCGACAAGGCCAGCGCCCCACCACCGGCGATCAGCAGCGGGCTGCGCTGGCGCAGCCGGGCCAGGCGCTCAGCCAGGGAAGGTGGCGTCGCAGCCTCGGAGGGGTCGGGCGTGAGCGGTTGGGCCGCCTGGGCCTGCACGCGCCGCCACAGTGCCTGGGGCGAAAGCTGGGCCAGCTTCTGGCGCCATGGCGATGCAGAGGGGGGCTGCGTTGTGGCCGCAGCTTCGGCGTTGCTTGCTGCAGCGCGCTGGACTGCACCAGCAGGAGCAGGCGCGGGCACGGCCTGCGCTTCTTCGTCCAGCCAGCTCGGTGGGCGGCGTTTGCCCATGCGGCGCAGCAGCACAGCCATGGCCTGGTCCTGGCCTTGCAGGCGAGCGACTTCGAGGGTGGCCTGGGCCTGCTCGTCGGTGGGGGTCTCGATGTCCCAGCGCAGGAGTTTGCGCCCAAAGGCCGAAAGGCCCTGCTGCGTGGGGGCTTGACCGACCACCATCAGGATGGCCCGGATGTTGGCGCCCGGGAAGTTCTGGATCAGGCGCGCCAGCAGTTGCAGCTCGTGCTCGGGCAGGGTCTGTGCATCGTGCACCAGCCAGATCTGGGCGCGGGGTTTTTCAAGGGTCTGGCGCGTGGCCTCGCGCACCGACTGGCTGGAGAGCACCTCATTGAAGCGTGAGATCAGCGATTCGGTGTTGGCCGGAAAGTACACCTCGATGTCGTGTTCGGGGGCATGGCTGCGCAGGCGGGCCAGCAGTTGCTGCACATAGTGGTCCAGCAGGGCTTCGTGTACGCACGACAGCGCCAGGCTCATGCCTTCGTTGGCCACGGCGTTGACGCAGCCTTCCACGCGCATGCGGTCGGCGGCGCGGAAAAAGAGGTCGCTCAGACCGTCGTTGTGGGTGTCGATGGGGATGTTCATGCCGTTGCTCTGGCGGTATCGGCCCGCTTGCCGTTGGCATCAAACAGCATCGAGGCGGGCAACTGGACTTTGGGTTTCTGGTGCACCGGCTGGCCGGGCATGCGTGCCTCCAGGCTGAACACATAGGCGATCACCTGGGCCACGGCATGGTACAGGTCTTCGGGCACCTGCTGCTCCACCTCGGTCGTGAAATACAGGGCACGCGCCAGCGGCGGGGCCTGGAAGATGTGGATGCCGTGCGTGTTGGCTTCTTCGCGGATGCGCGCGGCCATGTGGTCGGTGCCTTTGGCCACCAGCACCGGCGCGCCGTCGCCAGTGGGGTCGTATTCGAGCGCCACGGCAAAGTGTTCGGGGTTGGTGATGATGACGTCGGCGTCCTTGATGCGCTGCATCATGCGGGCATTGGCCATCTCGCGCTGGCGCCGGCGGATCTGGGCTTTGACCTCGGGGCTGCCTTCCATCTCCTTGAATTCGTCCTTGATCTCCTGCTTGGTCATGCGCATGCGCTTCATGAAAGCGTACTTTTGGTAGGGCACATCGATCATTGCAATCGCAACCAGGCTGGCCGCCACCCACAGGGCCGATTCAGCGATCATGCGACCGGCCGCATGCAATGCCGGCTCCAGGTTCATGCGGCCCAACTGCATCAGGGCGTCCATGTTGTGCATGACCGACAGCCACAGCGCGGTGGCCACCAGCGTGAACTTGAGCAAAGCCTTGCCCAGCTCGACCAGGGCCTGGGTGCCCAAAATGCGTTTGAGGCCCGAGGCCGGGTTGAGTTTGCCGAAATTGGGGGCTGCGGCTTTCAGGGAAAAGTTGAACCCTCCGGTCAGGCCTGTGGCCAAAATGGCGGCGATCACGGTGAACACCAGCACAGGCACGATCAACAGCAGGCCTTCGCCCAGTTGGCTGCCAAAGACGGTGGGCAACAATTGCGGACGGTCCAGGGTTTTTCGGTCAAACACAAAGCCATGGGCAAACAAGGCACTGAGGCTGTGGACCATCCAGCTGCCCAGCATGGACAAGATCATGAGAGAGCCGATGACGACGGCCGCAGCGGGCAGCTCGGACGAACGTGGCAACTGTCCTTCCTCGCGGGCCTTGGACAGGCGCCGCGCGGTCGGTTGTTCGGTGCGATCCATGTCATCAGACATTGGCCACCCCCGTCAAGTCGCGCAGCACCCCAAAGGCACGCATCCACAGCCAGTCAATGCGCCCGCCGATGGCGTCCATCGAGATGATCAGCACCAGAAAGCCTGCCAGTGTCATGGCCGGAAAACCCACGGCAAAGATGTTGAGGCTGGGGGCGGCGCGCGTGACGATGCCCAGGCCCACGTTGACAAAGAGCAGGAACACCATGACCGGCAGGGCGATCAGCAAGGCCCCCAGGAACATCATGGAGCTCCACTGGATGAGCTTGCCCATGACCGCCTGGCTGATGAGGTTGGCCCCAATGGGCAAGGTGTGAAAGGACTCGGAAATCAGGCCCAGCAAGATGGCATGGCCACCAAAGCCCACAAAAACCAGGCTGGCCAGGATCAGCAGAAATTGCGAGATCACGGGCACGTTGCCCAGATTGGGGTCGATCATGCTGGCCATGGACAGGCCCATGGCCGATGAAATGCTTTGACCGCCGACCACCACAGCCGCCACGGCCACTTGCAGCACCAGGCCCATGAGGGCGCCAATGGCGACCTGGTTGAAGACTTGCAACAGGCCCTGGGCGCTGGTGGGGTCCATGGCGGGCCAGCGGTGAAGGGGGTAGACCAGCCAGGTCAATGCCAGCGCGATCAGGATGCGAAAGCGGATGTTGATGGCGTTTTGCGCCAGGATGGGGGCCGTCAGCATCAGGGCCGAGATGCGCAGCATCGGCCACATGAAGGTGTAAAACCTTTCAATGACGTCGGCGGCGAGCAGGTTCAGCATGGTGCGGCGGCGGCGGGGCCGGTCAACTGAACAGGGTGGGGATGCGCTGGAAGATGGCGCGGGTGAAGTCCACCAGCGTGACCAGCTGCCAGCTGCCAAACAGCAGCAAGGCCAAGGCCAGTGCCAGCAGCTTGGGGATGAAGCTCAGGGTGGCCTCGTTGACCGAGGTGGCGGCCTGAATCACACCGATGGCCACACCGACCACCAATGCGATCAACAGCAAGGGTGCACACACCAGGATGGCCGTCCACAAGGCATGGCGGCCCAGATCAATCACCAAAGCGGTATCCATTGTTCAAAACTCCTAGGGCATGGCAAAGCTGGCCGCCAGCGAGCCCATGATCAGGCTCCAGCCGTCCACCAGCACAAAAAGCATCAGCTTGGAAGGCATCGAGATCATCATGGGCGAGAGCATCATCATGCCCATGGACATGAGCACGCTGGAGACCACGAGGTCGATCACGATGAAGGGGATGTAGATCAGAAAACCGATGGTGAAGGCGCTCTTGAGCTCGGAGGTCAGGAAGGCCGGCACCAGGGTGGTGAAAGGCACGTCCTTGGCGCTGCCCACGGCTTGTTGCGGGCGATTTCCATGAACATGGCGATGTCGTCTTCACGCGTCTGGTTGAGCATGAAGGCGCGGATCGGTTTTTCGGCCAGGCTCAGGGCTTTGTCAAACGACATGCCCTGGTTCATGAATGGCGCTACGGCGGTCTGAAATACGGTGTCAAGCACCGGCGACATGACAAACAGGGTCAGGAACAGCGACAGGCCCACGATGACCATATTGGGCGGGGTCTGGCCGGTGCCCAGGGCCTGGCGCAGGATGGACAGCACGATCACGATGCGCACAAACGCCGTCATCATCAGCAGCAGCGAGGGCAGCAGCGTCAGCGTGGTCATCAAGGCCAGCAGCTGCAGGTTCATGCTGTACTGGGTGCCACGGGCGGTTTGGCTGGCGGTCACGCCAGGCAGGTCAGGCGCGGCCATCGCCAGGGCGGGCAACAGGCACAGCAGGGCCAGACTCAGGAGACGGGGGTATTTCATGGCAAGGTCAGGCCAGGGTGTCCATGCGCAGGCCGTTGCGTGCGGGGACGCTGGGGGCGGCGGTGTGCAGGGCGGTGATGGCCTGGGTGGTGATGCCCAGCAGGACGTCCTGGCCGTCCAGCTGCACCAGCGCAATTTTCTGGCGCGGACCGACGGAAAGGGTTTCAACGATTTTCAGCCGGGCTTCACCCTTGGCGCCCAGGCGTGCGCCCGACTGCAGCTTGCGCAAGGCCCACAGGCTGCCAAACAGCAGGCCGATCACCAGCGCAAAGCTCAGCAGGTACTGCAACCAGTCGAAAAAACCGTTGTTCATGGGGGGTCAAGGCGCTGGGGCGTTACAGGTTTTCCAGGCGCTCGGAGGCGGGCACCACGCGGGTCAGGCGGATGCCGTAGCGGTCATTGACCAGCACGATCTCGCCTTGCGCGACCACGGTGTTGTTGACCAGCAGGTCCAGCGGCTCACCGGCAATGCGGTCAAGCTCGACCACGCTGCCCTGGGTCAGTCGCAGGAGGTCACGGATTTTGATGACGGCGCGGCCGACCTCAATGGAGAGCGTGACGGGGATGTTTTGCAGGACGTCCGGGTGGATTTGTCCCTTTTCCTCGCCAGGCGTGTTCAGGTCGTTGGGGCTCAGTTCTTCAGTCATGGGGGGCTCCGGGCTTTACGCGGGCACGGTGGGCGAGGGGCCCACGCTGTCAATGATCTTCACGGCCACCTGGCTGCCCAGGGCGCCGATTTCGACGTCAAAAACGGGAATGTCCCGGATCAGTGCGCGGGCGTGATCGGGTTTCTTGAAGTGCAGCACGTCGCCGGGCTGCATGGTTTGCAGTTCATGCAATGAAAGTTGGAGTTTGCCCAGCAGCACCAGCAGTTCCAGCTCGGCATCGCGGGTGGCTTCGGCCAGCTCGTGGCGCCACAGTTTGTCGGACTCTTCATCGCCGTCGCCGGTCTGCACGCGGCTGCGCAGCAGGTCGCGCACGGGCTTGAGCGCCACGTAGGGGATGACCATGTCGACAAAGCCAGCGCCTTGTGAAGCCTCGGCCTCAAAGCGCGAGACGACCACCAGGTCGTTTTCGTCGGCGATCTGGGCGAATTGCGGGTTGATCTCGGAGCTGACGTGCTCGAATTCGACCGGGGTGATGGGGGCCCAGGCCTCCTTGAAGGAGCGGAAGAAAACCTGCAGGATGATCTTGATGATGCGGGTTTCGGTGGGCGTGAACAGGCGCCCTGGGGGCAACTGGCCCACACCTCGGCCAAAACCGCCAAAAAAGCTGTCGAGCGAGCTGAACACCACGGTGGGTTCGATCACCGCCATGGCGTAACCGCGCAGCGGGCTCATGCGGATGATGTTGACCGACAGTGGCGCGCGCAGCTCTTTGATGTAGTCGCCAAAACGCGCGATCTGGGCGCGGGTGGGGTTGATGCGGGGGCTGGTGCGCAGCACTTCGAGCATGCCCAGACGGAACAAGCGGATGAAGCGCTCGTTGATCATGTCCAGGGACACCACATTGATGCCCAGGCTGCTGTCTTCGGCCGCCAGGTCGTGCTTGCGCACGTTGGCGTCCGTGTTGTAGCCGGAATCGACTTCCAGGCTGCCGTCGTCCACCGCGGCGGACAGGGCGGCGAGTTCGTCGGCACTCAGCAGGGGGCTGTTATCGAACATGGCGCGTCAGCTCAAAGCAGGGGGTCACTGAACCACGAAGCTGGTGAAGAACACCTCTTCGATGCCGCCAAAGTCTTCATACTTGGTCAGCACCGCATTCATCTCGTCGCGGATCTTGGCGGCCAGGTTCTTGCGGAATTCGGGACCGTTCAGGTCGGCTTCGGTACCTTGGCGCATCGCGTCCAGTGCGGCCGAACGCAGGGCGGCTTCGTGCTTTTTGACGTTCTTGAAGACGCGCTCGTCGTAGTGGGTCATGATCGAGACATTGACCTGAATGACCTTGCGGGTGCCGGTCAGGTTGGAGACCAGGGGTTTTTCCAGCTCCATGTAGCTGTTCTCGAAGCGCTTGAGTTCGGGCGACTCCTTGGCCACTTTTTGCGGGCCTTCCTTGCCGTCCTGGCCTTCTTCCTGGCCTTCTTTGTTCTTGGCTTCGAGCTCGGCCAGGCGTTGCTCCATCTCGTGGATTTCCTTGCGGTCAAAGAAACCGGTGACGAACATGGTGCCGATCACGATGCCGACCACCAGCACCAGGCCGACCACCGCGAAGATGATGATCTTGATCAGCGGTGATTTCTTTTTGCCTTCGCCTTCAACTTCGACTTCTGCATCAGACATGGTGTGGGGTCCTTATTCATAGGGGGTCAAACCGTGACATCCCAGCCGTCAGGACGGCTTGGGCGTGGAGGGGATTGGACACTTGGTGCGGGCGCTTGCGGGGTTTCCGTGTTTTTGGCTGTATTGCCAAATTGGCGCTGCCCAGGTGTCGAATCTCCGCCATTTTGACGGGTTTGACCATCTTTCACATGGAGGTTAGCAACATCCATGCCCGCCTGATCCAGTTGTTGGCGCAATTTGTCCAGGCCGTCCTGCAGCAATTCGCGTGTGGCCGCCTGGGGTGCCACAAAAGAGGCGTCCAGCTGCCCGGCGCGCAGGCGCATCTCGACTTCGATGTGGCCCAGGTGGGCGGGTT
>Ga0228708_1000032_pt1 | contig 12682 bp, 10 predicted proteins | sample McNCre217_Aug_MT_2_FD_181460 | JGI IMG/M metagenome (GOLD analysis project Ga0228708, IMG submission 181460) | Metatranscriptome of freshwater microbial communities from McNutts Creek, Athens, Georgia, United States - 20-17_Aug_MT (Metagenome... | ecosystem: Environmental > Aquatic > Freshwater... | reverse complement strand
TGCAGGCATGAGCGCTGTGTCCATGAACCTGCCTTTGACACTGGCCGCCTCGTGGCTGACCGGGGTGCGCGCCGAGCGCGTGGACGGCATTTCGGTGGCCCGTGTGCACACCGACAGCCGCACTTTGCAGCGGGGTGACTTGTTTGTGGCTTTGCGCGGTGACCGTTTCGATGCCAATGCGTTCATTGCCCAAGCGGCTGCGCAGGGGGCCGCAGCGGTGTTGTGCGAAGCCTCGGGCGAAGCGGCGGCGCGTGCCGCCAGGCTGCCCGCCCTGGTGGTGCCCGACAGCCGTTTGGCCTTGGGCGAGCTGGCCGCAGGCTGGCGTGCGCAGTTCAAGCTGCCCTTGGTGGCCGTGACCGGCAGCAACGGCAAAACCACGGTCACGCAAATGGTGGCCAGCATTTTGCGTGCTTTCGCGGGCGATGCCGCACACGCTACCTCCGGCAACCTGAACAACGACATTGGCGTGCCGCTCACGCTGCTGGCGCTGCGAGCGCACCACCGCATCAGCGTGGTGGAGCTGGGCATGAACCACCCCGGTGAAATCGCCTACCTGGCCAAGCTGGCTCAGCCCACTGTGGCCCTGGTCAATAACGCCCAGCGCGAGCACCAGGAGTTCATGCACACCGTGCGTGCTGTGGCCGAAGAAAACGGCGCCGTGCTGCAGGCCTTGCCCGCAGGCGGCGTGGCCGTGTACCCGCTGGACGACGAATACACCGGGCTTTGGGACGCTCTGGCTGTCCCGCGTCAGAGTTGCCGTTTTGCCTTGGCCCAGGGCGATGTGTCCGCTGCTGATGTGTTTTGGCAAGCGGGCGCCTGGCAGTTCACCCTCAAGACGCCCAAAGGCGCAGCGCCTGTGACGCTGCGCATTGCCGGGCGGCACAACGTCAAAAACGCCTTGGCTGCTGCCGCTTGCGCCTTGTCGGCCGGTGTGCCGCAGGCCGCAGTGGTGCAGGGGCTGACGGCTTTCGAGCCGGTCAAGGGCCGTTCACGCGCCTTGAACCTGTCCGGTGGCATCTCGCTGGTGGACGACAGCTACAACGCCAACCCCGACTCGGTGCGCGCTGCCATCGACGTGTTGGCCGAGCTGCCTGGCCCGCGCCTGCTGGTGCTGGGCGACATGGGCGAGGTGGGCGATCAAGGACCGCAATTCCATGCCGAGGCCGGGGCCTATGCGGCCGAGCGCGGGATCGATGCTGTGTTCACGCTGGGCGAACTCAGCCTGCACGCACACCGTGCCTTTGGCCGCCAGCGTGGCCAGCATTTTGCCGACATGACGGCCTTGGAGGCAGCGGTGGCGGCGGTGTGGCGCAGCGTCTCCAGCATTCTGGTCAAGGGCTCGCGCTTCATGAAGATGGAACGTGTGGTCGAAGCCCTGCAAAAGCAAGACAGTTCGCAAGACAGTTCAAAACAAGAAACTCAAAAGGGAGAGGCCCATGCTGCTTAGCCTGGCCCAGTGGTTGCAGACGGTGTTCCCCGAGTGGGGGTTTTTGCGCGTGTTCCAGTACATCACCTTCCGTGCGGTGATGGCCGCCATGACGGCGCTGCTGATCGGTCTGGCTGCCGGCCCTTGGGTGATCCGCCGCTTGAGCGCACTCAAGATCGGGCAACCGGTGCGCGAGTACGCCATGCAGACGCACCTGGTCAAGAGCGGCACCCCCACCATGGGCGGTGTGCTGATCCTGATCGCGATCGCTGTGTCCACGCTGCTGTGGTTTGACCTGTCCAACCGCTTTGTCTGGATCGTGCTGATCGTCACGCTGGGCTTTGGCGCCATTGGCTGGGCCGACGACTGGCGCAAGGTGGTGCGCAAAGACCCCGAAGGCATGCCCTCGCGCGAGAAGTATTTTTGGCAATCACTGATCGGTTTGCTGGCGGCGCTCTATCTGGTGTTCAGCATTTCCGAAAGTAACAACCTCAAGGTGGTGCAGTTGTTTGGCAACTGGGTCATGTCCGGCTTTGACGTGAACCTGCCACCCAAGGCCGGTTTGCAACTGCCCTTTATCAAAGAAGTGAGCTACCCGCTGGGTGTGTTCGGTTTTGTCATCATGACCTACTTGGTCATCGTGGGTTCGAGCAATGCGGTCAACCTCACCGATGGCCTGGACGGCCTGGCCATCATGCCGGTGGTGATGGTGGGCTCGGCGCTGGGCGTGTTCGCGTATGTGACGGGCAGCTCGGTGTATTCCAAATACCTGTTCTTCCCCTACATTCCCGGCTCGGGCGAGCTGATGATCTTTTGCGCCGCCATGGCGGGCGCGGGGCTGGCCTTTTTGTGGTTCAACACACACCCGGCTCAGGTTTTCATGGGCGATGTGGGGGCACTCGCTCTGGGTGGTGCGTTGGGCACTGTGGCTGTGATCGTGCGCCAGGAAATCGTGTTGGCCATCATGGGCGGCATTTTCGTTGTCGAAGCCTTGTCGGTGATGCTGCAAGTGACGTATTTCAAGTACACGAAAAAGAAATACGGTGAAGGTCGTCGCATCCTCAAGATGGCCCCACTGCACCACCATTTTGAAAAGAGCGGCTGGAAGGAAACGCAAGTTGTCGTGCGTTTCTGGATCGTCACCATGCTGCTGTGTCTGGTGGGGCTGTCCACCCTGAAGCTGAGGTAAACGATGCAGCAGCTTCAAGGCCTTCACGTCCTCATCCTGGGTCTCGGCGCGTCCGGCCTGGCCATGGCACGCTGGTGCGCAAGCCATGGTGCTGTGGCGACCGTGGCCGATACGCGTGAAGCGCCGCCGCAGTTGGCCACTTTGCAGGCCGAGTGCCCGGGTGTGCGTTTTGTGAGTGGTGCATTCACCGCCAGCCTGGTCGAAGGCACCCCCATCCGTGCGGTGTTCCGCAGCCCGGGACTGGCGCCGGATGTGGTGGCTCCGGTGGTCGATGCCGCACGCGCTGCTGGCCTGTGGCAAGGTGGCGAGCTGAGCCTGTTTGGCGCAGGCTTGCAGGATTTGCACAGCCGCTTTGGCTATGCCCCACAGCTCCTGGCGATCACGGGCACCAATGGCAAGACCACGGTGACGTCGTTGACCGGCCAGCTGGTGGCCCGTGCCGGCAAGACCGTCAAAGTGGCGGGCAACATCGGCCCCACGCTGCTCGACACCTTGAGCGATGCGATGGCGCAAGCCGAAGGCGATGCCCAGGCGCTGGAACAACAAGAACGCGAAGCCGAAGAAGCTCAAGCGGCCGAAGCCGCGCGCTTGGCCGAAGAGGCCGCGCAGGCCGAGGCGGCGGCACAGGCCGCTGCGAAAGCGCAAGCAGAAGAACAAGCGCAAGCGGTGGCAGAGGACTCTGAAACCGCCGAACCTCAGGACGCCGAGGTCAGCGAAGCCACGGTCGCTGCCGAAGAGGAAGAAGCTGCGCCCTTGGTCGTGCAGGCCCCCGTCCGCTTGTCGGCCATGGCCCGTGTGCTGCCCCAGGTCTGGGTGCTCGAACTTTCCAGCTTTCAGCTCGACAGCAGCGAGGGTTTTGAGCCCACTGCGGCCACCGTGCTGAACGTCACGCAAGACCACCTGGACTGGCATGGCACGATGAAAGCCTATGCCGACGCCAAGGCCCACATCTTTGGTCAAAAAGCGCTGATGGTGCTCAACCGCGACGATGCGGCGGTGATGGGCATGTTGCCCGAACCCATCCGCGTGAAATTGCAAAAACCGGTGGTGCGCACCCATGTGACCTTTGGTGGCGACATGCCTCAGCGCCCAGGTGACTACGGCATCGAGACCGTCAATGGCATGACCTGGCTGGTGCGTGCCCTGGAGGCCGACGAGACCCGCAAGCGCCGCAAAGACGAAGAGCAGGAGCTGCACATCCAGCGCTTGATGCCCGCCGATGCGCTGCGCATCCGAGGCCGTCACAACGCCGTCAATGCTCTGGCTGCGCTGGCCCTGGCCAGCAGCGCCGGTTGCCAGCTGGCGCCCATGCTCTACGGTCTGCGCGAATACCGGGGTGAACCGCACCGGGTTGAGCCGGTCGCCATCGTGAACGACGTAGAGTACTTTGACGACAGCAAAGGGACCAATGTGGGTGCCACCGTGGCGGCTTTGTTGGGCCTGGGTGCCGATCGCCGCATCGTCGTGATCCTGGGCGGCGACGGCAAGGGGCAAGACTTTTCACCCTTGCTGGCTCCCGTGGCCCAGCATGTGCGCGCAGCGGTGCTGATCGGGCGCGACGCGCCACGGATCCGTGACAGCCTGCAAAGCTGTGGTGTCACGCTGCAAGACGCGGCCGATCTGCAGGCGGCCGTTCAAGCCTGCGCACAACTGGCGCAAGCGGGTGATGCGGTGTTGTTGTCGCCTGCCTGTGCCAGCCTGGACATGTTCCGCAACTACGAGCACCGCGCCGATGTCTTCCGTGACGCTGTGGCCGAATTGGCCGACGCAGCCGGTGTCAGCATGGAGGGCACCCTGTGAGCGAAGCCCTCGGTTTCATGCAAGGCCTGCGCCAGAACCTGCTGGGGTGGCTGGGGCGTGGCGGTGCGCGCGAGGCAGGGGCTGCGCCGCAAGGTTTGCCGGTCAATCTCGGGGGCTATGAGTTCGCCAAGAACAACCCGGGTGCTGCGGCACGGTTGTATGGCGTTGACCAGGCCCTGATCTGGGTGGTGGTGGCCTTGCTGATGTGGGGCATGGTCATGGTGTATTCGGCCTCGATTGCTTTGCCCGACAACCCGCGATTTGGGCGCTATGCCCAAACGCACTTCCTCACGCGCCACATTGTTTCGTTGGTGCTGGGGGGCGCCGTGGCCCTGGTGGCGTTCCAGATTCCGATGCAGACCTGGGAGCGCTGGGCGCGGCCCATGTTTGTGCTGGCGCTGGTGCTGCTGGTGCTGGTGCTGGTGCCTTTCATCGGCAAGGGCGTCAACGGTGCCCGCCGTTGGATTTCGCTGGGCATCATGAACTTCCAGCCCTCCGAACTGGCCAAGCTGGCGACCATCATCTATGCGGCCGACTACATGGTGCGCAAGATGGACGTGAAGGAGCGTTTCTTCAAGGCGGTGCTGCCCATGGGCGCTGCGGTGGCCGTGGCGGGGGTGCTCCTGCTGGCCGAGCCTGACATGGGTGCCTTCATGGTGATCGCCATCATCGCCATGGGCATCTTGTTCCTGGGGGGCGTGAACGCCCGCATGTTCTTCATGATCTGGGTGTTCTGGTCTTTGCTTTTGTGATGATGATTGCACTTTCGCCCTGGCGGCGCGAGCGTATCTTTGCCTACCTCGACCCCTTCAGCGCCGAACACGCGCTGGGCAAGGGTTACCAGCTCAGCCACTCGCTGATCGCCATCGGGCGCGGTGAAGTCTGGGGTGTCGGTCTGGGGGGCAGCGTCGAAAAACTGCACTGGCTGCCCGAAGCCCACACCGATTTCCTGTTGGCCGTGATCGGTGAAGAGTTTGGCTTGGTGGGGGTGACGGTCGTGATCTGCCTGTTCCTGTGGCTGACACGTCGCATCCTGGGCATTGGCCGTCAGGCCATCCAGCTGGACAATGTGTTTGCCGGTCTGGTGGCGCAGGGCGTCGGCATCTGGGTGGGCTTTCAGGCCTTCATCAACATGGGCGTGAATCTGGGCGCCTTGCCCACCAAGGGCCTGACGTTGCCGCTGATGAGCTACGGTGGCTCGGCCATCATGATGAACTTGGTGGCCATCGCGGTGGTGCTGCGCATCGACTCCGAAAACAAGCACCTCATGCGCGGAGGTCGGGCATGAGCCAGCAAAAATGCGCCTTGATCATGGCTGGTGGCACGGGAGGTCACATCTTCCCGGGCTTGGCCGTGGCCGAAGCACTGCGCACTCAGGGCTGGCGTGTGCACTGGCTGGGCGCCCCGGCCAGCATGGAAGAGCAGCTGGTGGTGCCGCGTGGTTTCGCCTTCGAGGCGGTGCAGTTTGCTGGCGTGCGTGGCAAAGGCCTCAAGACATTGGCCCTGCTGCCACTCAAACTGCTGCGTGCCTTCTGGCAAAGCCTGCAAGTGGTGCGCCGTGTGCGCCCCGATGTGGTGGTGGGTCTGGGCGGCTACATCACCTTTCCGGGTGGCATGATGGCCAGTCTGTTGGGCAAGCCGCTGGTGTTGCACGAGCAAAATTCGGTCGCTGGCCTGGCCAACAAGGTGTTGGCCCGCGTGGCCGAACGGGTGTTCACCGCTTTCCCCCATGTGCTGCACGACGCGGCTTTTGTGGGCAATCCGCTGCGCAGCGCCTTCACGCAACAGGCCGCCCCGGCTGAGCGCTTTGCCGGTCGCAGTGGCCCGCTGCAATTGCTGGTGGTGGGGGGGAGCCTGGGTGCCAAGGCGCTGAACGACACCGTGCCGCAAGCCCTGGCCCTGATCCCCGCGGACCAGCGCCCGCAGGTGGTTCACCAAAGTGGTGCCAGACAGATTGACGCTCTGCGCGCGGCCTATGCAGCCGCAGGTGTGCAGGCCACGCTCACGCCCTTCATCGACGACACGGCCAGCGCTTTTGCGCAAGCCGATCTGGTGATCGGTCGCGCCGGTGCGAGCACCGTGACCGAGATCGCGGCCGTGGGCGCGGCGGCTGTGTTTGTGCCTTTCCCGTTTGCGGTGGACGACCACCAGACCACCAATGCCCGCTTCCTGGTCGAGCAAGGCGGGGGCTGGCTGTTGCCACAGACCGAGCTGACGGCCCAAGGCCTGGCCCAGCGCCTGCAGACCCTGGACAGGGGCACCTTGCTGCGCACCGCGCAAAACGCATACCAACAACGAAAAACAAATGCCACACGGGAGGTCGTGATGGCATGTGAGGAACTGGCCGCATGAAACACGCCATCCGCAACATCCACTTCATCGGCATTGGCGGCTCGGGCATGAGTGGCATCGCCGAGGTGCTGCTGAATCTGGGCTACCGTGTCTCGGGCTCTGATCTGGCTGACAGCGCCACGCTGCGCCGCCTGGCCAGTCTGGGCATTGTCACCCATGTGGGTCACGAAGCCAGCAATGTGAAAGACGCCGATGCTGTGGTCACCTCCACAGCCGTCAAGGCCGACAACCCCGAGGTGCTGGCCGCGCGCGAGCGCCACATTCCCATCGTGCCGCGCGCCGTGATGCTGGCCGAACTCATGCGCCTCAAGCAAGGTGTGGCGATTGCCGGCACGCACGGCAAAACCACCACCACCAGCCTGGTGGCCAGCGTGCTGGCCGAAGCCGGGCTGGACCCGACCTTTGTGATTGGCGGGCGCCTGAACATCGCGGGGGCCAATGCCAAGCTGGGCACGGGCGACTACATCGTGGTGGAGGCCGACGAGTCGGATGCCTCTTTCCTGAACTTGTTGCCGGTGATGGCGGTGGTGACCAACATCGACGCCGACCACATGGAAACCTACGGGCATGATTTCGGTCGCCTCAAATCGGCTTTTGTGGATTTCCTGCACCGCATGCCGTTTTACGGCACAGCCATCGTGTGCAGTGACGACGCTGGCGTGCAATCCATCGCAGGCGAGATCGCGCGACCGGTGACCACCTATGGCCTGCACGAAGGCGCCCAGGTGCGCGCCGTGAACGTGCGTGCTGAAAACGGGCAGATGCATTTCACTGTGCAACGGCGCAACGGCATCACGCTGCCCGATTTGCAGGTGGTGCTGAACCTGGCGGGCGAACACAACGTGCGCAATGCCCTGGCGGCCATTGCTGTGGCGGTCGAACTCAATGTGGCCGACGACGCTTTGCTGCGCGCGCTGGCCAACTTCAAAGGCGTGGGCCGCCGCTTCCAGCGTTACGGCGATGTGAAAACCCTGGACGGTCAGGGTCGCTTCACCGTCATCGACGACTACGGCCATCACCCGGTCGAGATGGCGGCCACCCTGGCGGCTGCGCGGGGCGCTTTTCCCGGGCGTCGCCTGGTGTTGGCTTTCCAGCCGCACCGCTACAGCCGCACACGCGACTGCTTTGAAGACTTTGTGAAAGTCATTGGCCAGGGCTGCGACACCGTGCTGCTGGCCGAGGTCTATGCCGCAGGGGAAGCCCCCATCGTGGCGGCCGATGGCCGTTCGCTGGCGCGCGCGCTGCGCGTGGCCGGCAAGGTCGAGCCGGTGTTTGTGGATGCGATTGCCGAGATGCCGCAAGCCGTGCTGAACAACGCCCGCGACGGCGATGTGCTGATCTGCATGGGCGCCGGTTCGATTGGCGCGGTGCCAGCCAAGGTGGTCGAGCTGGGAGGTGCCGCATGAGCATGGGGAAAGTCGCAGTGCTGATGGGCGGACAGTCTGCCGAGCGCGAAGTCTCGCTCATGTCGGGGTCGGGTGTACTCAAGGCCCTGCAGTCCAGCGGCGTCGATGCCCACGCATTTGACCCTGCCGAGCGCGAATTGGGCGAGCTCCAGCGCGATGGCTTTGACCGTTGCTTTATCGCGCTGCATGGCCGCTATGGCGAAGACGGTTGCGTGCAGGGTGCGCTCGAATTGCTGGGCATTCCCTACACCGGTTCGGGCGTGATGGCGTCCAGCATCGCCATGGACAAAACCATGACCAAGCGCGTCTGGTTGGCCGAAGGCCTGCCCACGCCACGCTATGTGCTGGTGCGTCGGGATGAATTGGCCACGGTGGATGTGGCCGCGCTGGTGCAGGCACTGGGGCTGCCCCTGATCGTCAAGCCGGCACGCGAAGGCTCGTCGATTGGCGTGACCAAAGTGACCGAGGCGGCCCAAGTGGCTCAGGCCTTGCGCGATGCGGCTGCGTGCGATGCCGACATTTTGTGTGAGCAGTGCATTGTGGGCGATGAAGTGACTTGTCCGGTGCTGGGCGACGGCGACGGCGCCCGCGCCCTGCCGGTGATCCGCATCGTGGCGCCCGAGGGCAACTACGACTACCAGAACAAATACTTCACCGACGACACGCAGTACCTCGTGCCCTGCGGATTGCCAGCAGGCGAAGAGGCCGCCATCCAGGCGCTGGTGCTCAAGGCCTACCAGGTGCTGGGCTGCCGGGGTTGGGGGCGTCTGGATGTGATGATCGATGCCGCCACGCGCCAGCCGTATCTGCTGGAGATCAACACCTCACCCGGCATGACCGGACATTCGCTGGTACCCATGTCGGCGCGTGCCGATGGCATGTCTTACGAGCAGCTGTGCCTGCACCTGCTGCAGGGCGCAGCGCTGGACCATCCACAGGAGGCGCGCGGATGAGACTTGCTGCACCTTTGCCCGTGGACATCCGGCTCATGAACACGGTCACCGGCTTCATGCTGGTGCTGGCCGTGCTCGCGTGTCTGGGTGCGGGGGCATGGTGGGTGTTGCGCCATCCGGCGTTTGCGTTGCAGCGCATTGCGGTGGAGGGCGAAGTCACGCGCAACAACGCGCTGACGCTCAAGACCAATGTGATTCCGAAACTGCAGGGCAATTTTTTCACGCTCGAACTGGACCAGGCACGCCAGGTGTTCGAGTCGGTGCCCTGGGTGCGCTCGGCGGTCATCCACCGCGAATTTCCCAACCGCCTGCGCGTGCACCTGCAAGAACAACAACCGCAAGCCCTGTGGGGCGACGAGGGTGGCAGCACCCTGCTCAACCAGCAAGGGCAGGTGTTTGAAGCCAATCTGGGTGAGGTGGAAGCAGATGCCTTGCCGCGCCTGAAAGGGCCGGCAGACCAGTCGCAGCAGGTGTTGGCCATGTACCAGACGCTGCGCCCGCTGCTGGAGAACGCCAACATGGACATCGACGAGTTGGACTTGTCGGCGCGTGGCAGCTGGAAGCTCATCACCGCACAAGGCGCCACGCTGGAGCTGGGGCGAGGTACGGTGCCAGAGCTGGTGGCACGCTTGCAGGAATTTTTGCGCACCTTGCCGCAGATCACCTCGCGTTATGGCCGCTCGCCACGTTCGCTGGCGGCGGCGGACCTGCGCCACAAGGACGGTTATGCCTTGCGCCTGCAGGGTGTGACGACGACGGAGGGTGATCCGCGCAAGAAACCTTGAGCGGTGGACAAAGACATCAGGAAACGGAAGAACGACATGGCAAAAGAGTACAAAGATTTGGTGGTGGGTCTGGACATTGGCACCTCCAAAGTGATGGCGGTGGTGGCCGAAGTCCTGCCCGACGGTGAACTCAAGATCGCCGGCCTGGGCATCGCCCCGGGCAATGGCCTCAAGCGTGGCGTGGTGGTCAACATCGACGCCACGGTGCAAAGCATTCAGCAGGCCCTCAAAGAAGCCGAGCTGATGGCCGATTGCAAGATCACCCGTGTCAACACCGGCATCACCGGCAGCCACATCCGTGGCCTGAACTCCAGCGGCATGGTCGCCATCAAGGACAAGGAAGTGTCCCCGGCCGACGTGGCCCGCGTGATGGAAACTGCACGCGCCATCAACATCTCGACCGACCAGCGCCTGCTGCTGGTGGCACCGCAGGAATTCGTGATCGACGGCCAGGATGTGAAAGAGCCGATCGGCATGAGCGGCATGCGCCTGGAAGCGAAGGTGCACATCGTGACCGGCGCCCAGAGTGCGGCTGAGAACATCATCAAGTGCGTGCGCCGCTGCGGCCTCGAAGTCGAGCAGCTGCTGCTCAACCCCCAGTCGTCGAGTTTGGCGGTGTTGACCGCAGACGAGCGCGAATTGGGCGTGGCCTGCGTGGACATTGGCGCGGGCACCACCGACGTTGCGATCTTTGCCGGTGGCGCGATTCGCCACACGGCTGTGATTCCGATCGCCGGTGACCTGATCACCAGCGACATCGCCATGGCCCTGCGCACGCCCACCAAGGATGCCGAAGACATCAAGGTGGAAAGTGGTTATGCCAAGCAGATGCTGGCCGACCCCGAAGCCCAGGTCGAAGTGCCCGGTCTGGGCGACCGTGGCCCGCGCATGCTCAGCAAGCAGGCCCTGGCGGGCGTGATCGAGCCGCGTGTCGAAGAAATCTTCTCGCTGGTGCAGCAGGTCATCCGCGAATCCGGTTACGAAGAAGTGCTGTCTTCAGGCATTGTGATCACCGGCGGCAGCGCGGTCATGCCCGGCATGGTCGAGCTGGGCGAGGACATCTTCCTCAAGCCGGTGCGCCGCGGCATTCCCAAATACAACGGCTCGCTGGCCGACATGGTGGGTCAGCCCCGCGCTGCCACGGTGATGGGGCTGCTCGAAGAAGCCCGCCTGGCCCGTCTGCGCGGCTTCAAGGTCACGCAAAAGAAGAGCTCGGTGAGCAACACCTTCGGCCGCCTCAAGGACTTCATTGTGGGGAACTTCTGATGAACTGGAAAAAACGATTCCTGGCACGCGGCAGTCCTCCGGGGCAAGAGCGATGTCGATGTTGAAGACCACATCACCCTAAAACAAACGAGAAATTGAAATCAGGCAACTGCAAACATTGAAAGAGTAGGAGAGCACCATGAGCATTGAAATGATCCAGACCGAAGAGTTCAACCAGGGCACCCAGATCAAGGTGATCGGCGTGGGCGGCGGCGGCGGTAACGCCGTTGAGCACATGATCGAGCGCCAGGTCCAGGGCGTTGAATTCATTTGCGCCAACACCGACGCGCAGTCGCTCAGCCGCAGCGCCGCGCACCGTGTGGTGCAGCTCGGCCAAACCGGCCTGGGCGCTGGCAGCAAGCCCGAGAAGGGCCGCGAGGCTGCCGACAACGCCGAAGACACCATTCGCGAAGCCATCAGCGGCGCGCACATGCTCTTCATCACCGCTGGCATGGGCGGCGGCACCGGCACCGGCGCAGCACCCGTGATCGCCCGCATCGCCAAAGAGATGGGCATCCTGACCGTCGGCGTGGTGACCAAGCCTTTCGAATTCGAAGGTGCCCGCCGCATGTCCAATGCAGACGCTGGCATGGCCGAACTCGAAGCCAATGTCGACTCGCTGATCGTGGTGCTCAACGAAAAGCTGCTGGAACTGCCCGGCGGGGAAGACCTGACCCAGGACGAAGCCTTTGCCCAGGCCAACGACGTGCTCAAGAACGCCGTGGGCGGTATTGCCGAAATCATCAACGTGCCCGGCCATGTGAACGTCGACTTTGAAGACGTGCGCACCGTGATGGGTGAGCCCGGCAAGGCCATGATGGGCACCGCAGCCGCCAGCGGCCCGGACCGTGCCCGCATTGCTGCCGAGCAGGCCGTGGCTTGCCCGCTGCTTGAAGGTGTGGACCTGTCGGGTGCCAAGGGCGTGCTGGTGCTGATCAGCGCGGCCAAAGGCTCGCTCAAGCTGTCCGAATCCAAGCAAGCCATGAACACCATCCGCGCCTACGCTTCGGAAGACGCGCATGTGATCTACGGCACGGCCTACGACGAGTCTCTGGGCGACCAGATCCGTGTGACTGTGGTGGCCACCGGTTTGTCCAAGTTCAATGCCCGCCGTGCAGCGCCTCCGCTGCAGGTGCTGCGCACTGGCACCGACAATGCGCCTTTTGCCGTAGGTGGCAGCGACGCCGTGGCCGCGCCTGTGGCCAGCCTCAACGCCATGGGCGCAGGCATTCCGGCCGTGTGGCGCACGGCTCGCACCCACGCCGCTACGCGTGTGGATGGCATGTCGGCTGCCGGCATGGACGACATCGAAATCCCGGCTTTCCTGCGCAAGCAGGCCGACTGATCGCCGTCAGTTATCTCTGGTGCTTTGAAGGGCTGTCCTGACCTTGGGGTCGGGGCAGCCCTTTTTTGCTTGGTTCCGTGGTTTGGGCAAGCCCATCCCTGTCGGGCGCATACCGGGTCCAGCCCGCCCTGACCCATTTCCCCGCAGGCATCAGCCGATC
>Ga0228708_1000023_pt1 | contig 14604 bp, 16 predicted proteins | sample McNCre217_Aug_MT_2_FD_181460 | JGI IMG/M metagenome (GOLD analysis project Ga0228708, IMG submission 181460) | Metatranscriptome of freshwater microbial communities from McNutts Creek, Athens, Georgia, United States - 20-17_Aug_MT (Metagenome... | ecosystem: Environmental > Aquatic > Freshwater... | reverse complement strand
TTACCCGCAATCCGGTTTCGCCCAACAATGACACCGGCACCACCGCACCGGGTTCGACCATGCTGGCCGGCGGCGCGCCGATCAGGTTGACCCCAACCCCGATCGCCAGATCATAGCCGCGCGCGCCCTTGCTGCTTTCCAGCAAGATCCCCGCAACCTTGCCACCATTCAACAGCACATCATTCGGCCATTTCAGCGCAAACGCATTCGGCAATCCGGTCAGTGCAACAAACGCGTCGCGCAGCGCCAAGGCCGCCGCAAAAGACCGAAGCGCGATCTGCTCGGGCGGTTCCATCGCCTGCAACAACAGCGTGGCATAGAAGTTACCGCGTGGGCTGGCCCAGGCCCGCGCCCGCCGCCCCCGCCCCGCCGTTTGCTCCAACCCCAGAAACCACGCAGGCCCCGTCATCGACGGGGCCATACGCAACGCATGGGCATTGGTGCTATCGACCGTTTGCAGCACGTGGCGCGCCACGGCCAGCGGCCAGACCGGCTTAGCCGACAAGAGCTGCCGCCGCTGCCGCCGCAATCGGTTCGATGCCAAACAGATTGATCACGCCCAAAAGCATCACCGCAGCCACAGCCACCAGCATCAGCCATTGCACCGGAACCATCCGGCTGTTCGCGCCTTCAACATCCTTGCCAAAGTACATGAAGAACACGATGCGCAGGTAGTAGAACGCGCCAATCACCGACGCCACCGCCCCCGCCAGCGCCAACCACGTCATATTGGCATCAACCGCCGCTTTCAGCACATAGAACTTCCCGAAGAAGCCCAGCATCGGCGGCACACCCGCCAACGAGAACATCAAGATCAGCACTGCCAAAGCCTTCAACGGCTCGCGCTTTGAAAACATGTTCAGGCTGTCGATGTCCGACACCGACTTGCCGTCTTTTTCCAAAGACAGGATGAAGGCAAACGCGCCAAGGTTCATGGTGACATAGATCGCCATGTAAATCAGCATCGCCTGCACACCTTCGGCCGTGCCCGCAGCCAGACCAACCAGCGCATAGCCCATATGAGCAATCGACGAATAGGCCATAAGACGCTTGATATCGCGCTGACCAATCGCCGCCACCGCGCCAAGGAACATCGACACCACCGCCAGCGCCGCCAACACTTGCGTCCACTGCGTCGAAATCGACCCAAAGGCGTCAAACACCACCCGCGCAATCAGCGCCATCGCGGCCGCCTTCGGCGCGGTTGCGAAGAACGCGGTCACCGGAGTCGGTGCGCCTTCATAAACGTCTGGCGTCCACATGTGGAACGGCGCTGCCGAAACCTTGAACGCCAGCCCCGACAACAGGAACACCAGACCAATCACCACGCCGATATGCGGCGCACCGCCCAGCGTTGACAGGATCCCTGCAAACTGCGTGGTGCCCGCATAGCCGTAAACCAGCGACGCGCCATACAGCAGCAGACCCGACGACAGCGACCCAAGCACAAAGTACTTCAGACCAGCTTCGGTCGATTTCACAGAATCGCGGCGGATCGAAGCCACGACATACAGCGCCAACGATTGCAGCTCCAAACCAAGATACAGCGACATCAGGTCACCGGCCGAAACCATCACCATCATGCCAACCACAGCCAGCGCCACAAGGATCGGATATTCAAACCGGCCCATGTCGTTGCGCACCATGTAGTCTTGCGCCATCACCAGCACGCCCGCCGCCGACAGCAGCACCGTCACCTTGGCAAAGCGCGCGAAAGCGTCATCGGTGAACATGCCGCCAAACGCCACGTTGGTGCCATCGCCGGCGACGCCGATCCAAACGGCCAGCGCCACAAATAACCCCGCCGTGGCCCACGTCACCACCCCGGTCAGCGCATCCTTACCCGCGTACACCGTGAACAGCAGCGCACCCAAAGCGTAGAGTGACAGGATCACCTCGGGCAGAACGATATGAAAATCAGTCGCGTTCATCTTTGGCGTCCTTTAGTTCGTGGCAACGGCAGCAACTGCCGCGCTGTAATCTGCAACAAGCTGGCCCACCGAAGGCCCGATGATGTCGGTCACCAGCGAAGGATACACCCCCAGCAGCAGCGTCATCACGATCAGCGGCGCAAAGATCGCCCGCTCGCGGCGGCTCATGTCCTGAATGGTTTTCAGCGACTCTTTCACCAGCGCGCCAAAGGCCACCCGACGATACAGGTACAGCCCGTAAGCCGCCGAGAAAATCACGCCCGTGGTCGCCACAGCCGCAACCCAAGTATCAACCTGGAAAATCCCGGCCAAAACAAGGAATTCACCCACAAAGCCACTGGTGCCCGGCAGACCGACGTTGGCCATCGTGAAGAACATGAACACCAAGGCATAGGCCGGCATCCGGTTCACCAGACCACCATAAGCGTCAATGTCGCGGGTGTGCATCCGGTCGTAGATCACGCCAACGCACAGGAACATCGCGCCAGAGATGAAGCCGTGGCTGATCATCTGGAACATCGCGCCATCAATACCCTGTTGATTGGCCGCAAAAATCCCCAGCGTCACGTAACCCATGTGGGCCACCGACGAATAGGCGATCAGCTTTTTCATGTCTTCTTGCGCCAGAGCCACCAGCGAGGTGTAAACGATCGCAATCGCCGACATCCAGAACACCAGCCCCGACATCACCTCTGCCCCCACCGGGAACATCGGCAAGCTGAAGCGCAAGAAGCCATAGCCGCCCATCTTCAGCAAGATCGCAGCCAGAACCACCGAACCTGCGGTCGGGGCCTGCACGTGCGCATCCGGCAACCAAGTATGAACCGGCCACATCGGCATCTTCACCGCAAACGAGGCAAAGAACGCCAGGAACAGCAGCGTCTGCAGACCGCCGGTCACCGTCATGCCCAGCACAACCATCGGATCGGACGAAAAGTTGAACGCCATCAGCGTCGGAATGTCAGTGGTGCCTGCCGCCATATACATGGCGATCATCGCAACCAGCATCAGCACCGACCCAAGGAAGGTATACAGGAAGAACTTGAACGCGGCGTAAATCCGGTTCTGCCCGCCCCAGATACCAATGATCAGGAACATCGGGATCAGACCTGCTTCGAAGAACAGGTAGAACAGCACCAGATCCAGCGCCAAGAACACGCCCAGCATCAGCGTTTCCAGCAGCAGGAAGGCGATCATGTATTCCTTGACCCGCTCGGACACACCCCAGCACGACAGGATGGTGATCGGCATCAGGAACGTCGTCAGCATCACGAACAAGATCGAAATGCCGTCAACGCCAAGCTTGTATTTCAGCCCGACGATCCAGTTCCCCTCTTCGACAAACTGAAAGCCGGTGTTGCTGGCATCAAAGCCCTTCAACAGCACAAGCGATACCAAGAAGGTCGCCGTGGTGGCGATCAGCGCCAACCACTTGGCGTTACGCGCCACAGCCTCGCCCTGCCCGCGCAGAAACAGCGCCATGACGGCGGCAGCCACTGCCGGCAGGAAGGTGATGATGGAAAGAAGGTAAGTCATGGTCTTAGTGCCCCACCGTAAGCGTCATCCAGGTGAGCAGGGCAGCAATCCCCAGCACCATCGCGAAGGCGTATGTAAAGACGTAGCCGGATTGCCACCGACCAGCGAGTTTGGTGAAGAACGGCACGATGCCCAAGGCCACGCCATTCAGCGACCCGTCGATCACATCGCCGTCGCCCCGCTTCCACAAGAAGCGGCCCAGCCACAGCGCGCTGCGCACGAAGATCACGTCATAAAGCTCGTCGAAGTACCATTTGTTCAGCAAGAACAGGTACAGCGGACGCTGCTGTGCCGCCAGCTTGCCCGGCAGCTCCGGGCTGCGGATGTAGAATTTCCACGCCAGCAAGAAGCCAAGCACCATTGCGACGAAGGGCGACACTTTCACCCATTCCGGCGCTTCGTGGGCGTGGTGGATGACATGGTTGTCAGCCCCCAGATAGATCGCACCTTTCGGGGCTGCATGGGCTTCGCTAGCTGCGGCGTCCGGGGCCGCAGCCTCGGTTGCCACAACGGTTTCCGTCGCAGCCGCTTCGGTACTTGCCGCAGGGGCCGCCTCGGTCGCCGCAGCCGCTTCGGTCGCAGCACCCTCTTCCGCCAGCACCTCTTCATGCGCCGGTTCCATCCCGAACCAAGCGCGCATCTTGGCTTCGTCACCAAAGAAGCTGTTGTACCAGATCATCCCGGCCGCAACCGCACCCACAGCCAACACGCCCAGCGGGATCAGCATCACTGCCGGGCTTTCATGGGCATGGTCATGCGCATGATGGTCGCCACGCGGCTTGCCATAGAAGGTCATGAACATCAGGCGCCACGAATAGAAAGAGGTCATGAACGCCGCGATCACCAACAAGGTATAAGCATAGTTCGACCCGACCCACGCGCTTTCAATCACCGCGTCTTTCGACAAGAAGCCTGCGAAGCCGATGTTGGTCAACGGAATGCCAACACCCGTGATCGCCAACGTGCCGATCATCATCATCGCAAAGGTAAACGGGATTTTCTTGCGAAGCCCGCCATAGTTGCGCATGTCTTGTTCGTGGTGCATCGCATGGATCACCGAACCCGCGCCAAGGAACAGCATGGCCTTAAAGAAGGCGTGCGTGAACAGGTGGAACATCGCCACCGGGTAAACGCCAACGCCAGCCGCCACAAACATGTAACCCAGTTGCGAACAGGTCGAATAGGCGATCACGCGCTTGATGTCGTTCTGCACCAGACCAACCGTCGCCGCAAAGAACGCGGTGGTGGCACCGATCACGACGATCAGGCTTTTTGCATCCGGCGCATATTCGTAAAGCGGCGACATCCGGCACACCAGAAACACGCCCGCCGTCACCATGGTTGCCGCGTGGATCAGCGCCGAAACCGGGGTCGGGCCTTCCATCGCGTCCGGCAGCCAGGTGTGCAAGAACAACTGTGCCGACTTACCGCAGGCACCGATGAACAGCAGCACGCCAATCAGCGTCGCCGCATTCCAATCTGCCCACAAGAAGTGCAACTGCGTTTCCGCAAGCTTCGGCGCCGCTGCGAACACGTCATCAAACTTGATGCTGTCGGTCAGGTAGAACAGACCAAAGATCCCCAGCGCAAAGCCAAAGTCGCCAACGCGGTTGACCACAAACGCCTTCATCGCCGCAGCATTGGCTGACGGCTTGCGATAGTAGAAGCCAATCAGCAAATACGACGCAACGCCCACGCCTTCCCAACCAAAGAACATCTGCACAAGGTTGTCAGACGTGATCAGCGCCAGCATCGCAAAGGTGAAGAACGACAGATAGGCAAAGAAGCGCGGCCGATAGCTTTCGCCATGCGCCCAGTTGTCGTCATGCGCCATGTAGCCCTGCGAATACAGATGCACCAGCGCCGAGACAGAGTTCACCACCACCAGCATGATCGCCGACATCCGGTCCAACCGGATGCCCCATTCGGTCGACAGTGCGCCCGATTCAATAAAGCGCAACACGGTGATGTGTTGGGTTTCCGGCCCGATGGTCAGGAAGATGTTCCACGACAGCGCCGCGGCCACAAACAGCAACAGCGTCGCCAGCCAGGTTGCCGCTTTCTCTCCCATCAACCGCCAGCCAAAGCCGCAGAGGATGGACCCGATCAGGGGTGCGAAAAGGATGATCGTTGCCATTCCCTTAGCCTTTCATCACGTTGACGTCTTCGACGTCGATGGTGCCGCGGTTACGGAAGAACACGACCAGAATTGCCAGACCAATCGCGGCTTCGGCTGCAGCAACCGTCAGCACGAACATGGTGAACACCTGTCCCACCAGATCGCCAAGGAAGCTAGAGAAGGCAACGAAGTTGATGTTCACCGCCAGCAGCATAAGTTCGATCGACATCAGAATGACGATGACGTTCTTCCGGTTCAGGAAGATGCCAAAGATCCCAATGACGAACAGCGCCGCCGCCACCACGAGGTAATGTTCCAGTCCAACCATCATCGTCCCTCCGGGTCTGTTGCCCGTTGTATTCCACCACGCGAAACCGCGCCGTCATTTCGTCGGGCGGGGCAAGGCCACCGCCCGTAAACTCTCAAAGCCCCTGGCCCGGCTTCACATCGATCAGTTCCATCGCCTTGGCCGGGTCGCGCCACATCTGCGCCAACACGTTCTGGCGCTTGACGTCCTTGCGGTGACGCAGCGTCAGCACAATCGCGCCGATCATCGCCACCAGCAACACAAGACCCGAAAGCTGGAACAGCAGCAGGTATTTGTCATAAATCAGCACACCCAGCGCGCGGGTGTTTTCCATCTGCGCCAGCTCCGGCGTCACCGCCGCACGCAGCCCCATCGCGCCATCCGCCTGCACCCAGGCGCCCACGCCCAGCACCAGTTGCATGATGATGATCACGCCCACCAAAAGGCCCAGCGGCATATAGCGCGCCATCTCGCCCTTCAGCTCGGTGAAATCGATGTCCAGCATCATCACCACGAACAAGAACAGCACCGCAACCGCGCCGACATAGACGATGATCAGCAGCATCGCGACAAACTCGGCGCCCAAGAGCACAAACAGCCCCGCCGACGACAAGAAGGTCAAGATCAGCCACAGCACCGAATGCACCGGGTTGCGCGACAATGTCACCAGCAACCCCGCCGCGACGGTAACGGTTGAAAAGGCATAGAAGGCCAGATCTGCAACGCTCATGGCGCTTTCTCCTCGGTTTCGGCAAAGACGGACTGGGCGATTTCCAGCGCCTTCTGCATGGCGGGCAAGCCGCCGAACATAGACATTTGCCAGATCACTTCCGCGACCTCGCGTTTCGTGGCCCCGGCAGACAAAGCCTGCCGCACCGTCAGCTTGAACTGCTGTTCGGCCTGCGCGCCCAACACGGTCAGCGCCGCGATGGTCACCAACAGCCGGGTGCGGGCATCAAGGCCCTCGGGGTTGAAGGTTTTGCCAAACCACGCCTCAAGCATCTCTTTCGGCATGGTCGGGAACAGCTTTTCAAAGCCCTTCACGTCCACGCCTTCCAACGCAGGCTTGAAAGCAGCGGCCATTTGCTGGCCCTGCTCCATCATCTGCTGGAAAATTTTGGCGAACGTGTCGGTCATCTGGTTTGCTCAGCGATACGGGGCGTCAAGTTCAAGATTGCGGGCGATCTCGGCTTCCCAACGCGCGCCATTCTCCAACAACTTGTCCTTGTTGTAGAACAACTCTTCGCGGGTTTCGGTCGAGAATTCGAAGTTCGGGCCTTCAACAATCGCATCCACCGGGCAAGCTTCTTGGCAGAACCCGCAATAGATGCACTTGGTCATATCAATGTCATAGCGCGTGGTGCGGCGGCTGCCGTCTTCACGCGGTTCGGCATCAATGGTGATCGCCTGCGCCGGGCAAACCGCTTCGCACAGCTTGCAGGCAATGCACCGCTCTTCGCCATTGGGATACCGACGCAACGCATGTTCGCCGCGGAAACGCGGGCTCAACGGCCCCTTTTCATGCGGGTAGTTCAGCGTCGATTTCGGCGCGAAGAAGTATTTGAAGCCAAGGCCGAAGCCTTTCAGAAAGTCCACCAGCAAGAAGTACTTGGTGGCGCGGGTCCAGTCGATGTTAGCCATATCAGCCCCCAATCGTCCAGCGAGCCCAGAAGCCGCCGAGAACTGCGAATTTTGCTAGGAAAGATACCAGAACAACCCAACCCAACGACAGCGGCAGGAAGACTTTCCAGCCAATCCGCATCAGCTGGTCATAGCGGTAGCGCGGCACGATGGCCTTCACCATCGCGAAGAAGAAGAAGAACACCCACATCTTGGCGACCATCCACCACCAGCCATCGGCAACGCCGGGAATCGGGCTCAGCCAGCCGCCGAAGAACAGCAGCGAAATCAACGCGCACATCAGGAAGATCGCGATGTATTCGCCCGCCATGAACAGCAGATACGGGGTCGACGAATATTCCACCATAAAGCCGGCAACCAGTTCCGATTCTGCTTCCGGAAGGTCAAAGGGCGGACGGTTGGTTTCTGCAAGCGCCGAGATGAAGAACAGGAACACCATCGGGAAGTGCGGCAGCCAGTACCAGTTCAGCAGGCCATAGGCCCCTTTTTGTGCTTCGACGATGTGCGAAAAGCTCATCGAACCGGTCGAAATGATGATGCCGATGATGATCAGCCCCAACGACACTTCGTAAGAAATCATCTGCGCCGCAGACCGCAACGACCCAAGGAACGCATATTTCGAGTTCGACGCCCAGCCGCCCATGATCACGCCATAGACTTCCAGCGAAGACGCCGCGAACACGAACAGGATCGCCACGTTAATATCGGCCAGCACCCAGCCGGTATCAAACGGGATCACTGCCCAAGCCAGGATCGCCAGCACAAATGACAGCATCGGCGCCAGGAAGAACACCGGACGGTCAACGCCTGCCGGGATCACGATTTCCTTGACGACATATTTCAGCGCGTCCGCCACCGATTGCAGCAGGCCAAACGGCCCCACCACGTTCGGTCCCTTGCGCATCTGCACCGCCGCCCAGATCTTGCGGTCGCCGTAGACAAGGAACAGCAGCGAGATCATCACGAAGGCAACGATCAAAAGACTTTGACCGGCGATCAACAGCGCCATGCCCAGTCCCGTTTGCAAAAATTCAGCCATGATCCCTCACGTCCTTATACCGTTGGTATACCTTGCGCACCGCAGTCGCGCACGGTCACTTCGGCGTCTATCGTTTTCAATCCGCGGGGCAGCGCCGCCGAGATGGTGTAAACCGCATCCCCGCGCCAAGTTCCACCCTGTTTATCGACATTCGTCCGCACATGACGCGCAAATCCGAAACCACGGATCAGCGCATATTGCGCGGCAGCGCAGCGGGCATAGGCCGCCACATCTTCGTTACTGCGCGCGCCGGTCATTTCCACGCGGAAATTAACCAAGTCCCCGTCCAACAAGATCGTTTCGATCCCGTTATAGGCCGGGGTAAACGCGGCATCCTGCGCCGCCTCTGGCGCACCCGCACAGCCAAACAGCACGCCAGAGGCGACTGTCAGGGCTGCAATGGTGGTGCAAAGGCGGCACATCTGTTTGTCTTACTCCGCTGCAAGCGCGGTTTTGGCGCGCTCAGCTTCCATCGCGGCCAATTCGCCCATCACCTTGCTTGCGCGGGCAATCGGGTTGGTCAGGTAGAAGCCTTTGAACGCATTGCGGAAATCGGCTTTGCCCATATCGCGCACTGCGACCGCCTGCCAGTCATTCGACGGCACGCGGTCAATCTGGCCCAGATGCGGATGCGCCGCGATGATCGCTTTGCGCAGCGCTGCAAGGCTGTCCCACGGCAGGGTCTTACCCAGTTCGGCCGACAAGGCCCGCAGGATCGCCCAGTTTTCTTTGGCCTCACCCGGCGCAAAACCGGCACGCATTGCCAGCTGCGGGCGACCTTCGGTGTTCACGAACAGGCCGTTTTCTTCGGTGTAGGCCGCCGCCGGGAAGATGATGTCGGCGCGATTTGCACCACGATCCCCATGCGAGCCTTGATAGATCACAAACGGACCCGCCGCGATCTCGACCTCATCAGCGCCAAGGTTATAGATAACCTCTGCCCCTTCGGTCGCCGCCAACAGCCCGCCTTCGGTCACAGCGCCCACATCCATCGCACCAACGCGCGACGCAGCAGTATGCAGCACCAAAAGCTTGGCCCCTGCGCCCTGCGCGTAAGCCATCGCATGCGCCAGAACCGCCTCGCCATCGGCCTCGTTCAACGCGCCCTGTCCCACGATCACAATCGTGTCGGGCTTTTCAACAACCTTGGCCACCAGTGCCGCCAGCGCTGCACGGTCGGTGCCCATGTGCTTGTAATCATAGGTCAAATCAACCGCTTCGCCAATCAGACCCACATTCGCACCCGCAGACCACGCCTTGCGGATTCGCGCGTTCAACACCGGCGATTCAACCCGCGGGTTGGTGCCGATCAGCAAAATCGTCTTGGCGCTGTCGATATCTTCAATCGCGGCGGTGCCGACATAGGCCGAACGGTTGCCAATCGGCAAACGCGCACCATCGGTGCGGCTTTCCACTTTGCCACCCAGCGATTCAATCAGCGCCTTCAGGCTATAAGTCGCCTCGACCGGCGCCAGATCGCCCACCAGACCGGCGACTTTCTTGCCTGCCATCGCCGCTGCCGCCAGCGTCAACGCCTCGCCCCAGTTCGATTTGCGCAGTTTGCCGTTTTGGCGCACATAAGGCACGTCCAAACGCTGCCGACGCAAACCGTCCCAGATGAAACGGGTCTTGTCCGAAATCCACTCTTCGTTCACGCCATCGTGGTTACGCGGCAAAATCCGCATCACTTCCCGACCTTTGGTGTCGATGCGGATGTTGCTGCCAAGCGCGTCCATCACGTCGATGGATTCGGTCTTGGTCAACTCCCACGGCCGCGCAGTGAACGCATAGGGCTTCGAGGTCAGCGCCCCAACCGGGCACAGATCGATGATGTTGCCCTGCAGGTTGCTGTCCAAAGTCAGGTTCAGATACGAGGTGATCTCGGCATCTTCGCCGCGCCCGGTCTGGCCCATCTGGGTGATACCGGCGACTTCCGACGTAAAGCGCACGCAACGGGTGCAGCTGATGCAGCGGGTCATCTTGGTTTCAACCAGCGGCCCAAGATTCAGATCTTCCGACGCCCGCTTCGGTTCGCGGTAACGGCTGAAATCCACGCCAAACGCCATCGCTTGGTCTTGCAAATCACACTCGCCGCCCTGATCGCAAATCGGGCAATCCAGCGGGTGGTTGATCAGCAGAAATTCCATCACGCCCTCGCGGGCTTTCTTGACCATCGGCGAGTTGGTTTTCACCACCGCCGGTTCGCCGTTCGGGCCGGGGCGCAAATCGCGCACCTGCATCGCGCAAGACGCCGCCGGCTTCGGCGGGCCACCCACGACCTCCACCAGACACATCCGGCAGTTGCCAGCAATTGTCAGGCGTTCGTGATAGCAAAACCGCGGAATAGCCACACCGGCCACTTCCGCAGCCTGAATGATGGTCATAGCGGGGTCGACCTCAACCTCGATGCCGTCGATGATCAGTTTCTTCAGGTTAGACATGCATCGCGTCCTTCCGCAGCATCAAGCCCAGCAGCCGCGCCGTCGGGCGCGCGCCGCTGTGGCCTCTTTCTGATTTATCTTGTTCAAAGGCAACGGTTTTTGCGTGCGCAACACCAAATGCCGGAACGATTTTCATCGCTCCGCCCTTGGCTTGGCTTGCACAAATCGTCGCCAGCCCGGTCATTTCCACGACCTCAGCAAACTGCCGGCCAAAGTGCCCTTGGCAATCTCGTCGCGGCCAACCTTGCAATAGCTTTCTTCGTCGCCCTCAACAGCGCCCGCTTTCGCCAGATATTCTTCGGCAAGCGCCTTGATCCGCGCCTTTTCGGTACGGTTCTTCAAGAACGCCTTCACATCCGCTTCGGCATAGCCCTTTTCGCGGGCGTAATCCTCAAGATCGTTCATCTTGCTCAGCACGGTGAACATCTTGGCGGAAATCGAGGGGCAGGTTTTGCGAATGGTATCGCCCACCCGCCCCGCAACCAGCGATTCATTGATATGGGCTTCTTGGTTCAACGGCTCCAGCGCCAAAGCCGGGGTTGCCCCCAAAAGCGCGGCAAAGCTAACCGTCAGGATGAATTTGGTCATGTGGCCCTCCATGGCAGTGACTGCCGTGGTCAATGCACAAACTGCGGATGTTATGCCATGACAGGCCGAAGTTTTCGGCATGCTATGGCCTATCGTCAGCGGGCGGCTCATATGCAGCCCCCTTCGAATTGCCAGGCACCATCAACAAAATGGCCCATGGCAGTCGACATCAGCCGGCCATTGCGGCGCTTGCAGAAAATCTCGGCGGCACGTTTTGCTTCCAGACCATCGGCATAGCCGAACGGCACGCCATCGCGCGTCACCGCCAAGGTGATCCCGGTTTCGCCCGGCTGCAGATCGGCCATGTAAGAGGTGGACCCCATCATCACCATCGACGGCCCGCTTTCGGCAAGCGGCATCGGCCGGGAAACCGGCGCGCCACATGCACAAAGCAAACCCATAGCCATGACAGCCGCCCCTTTCACGTCACTCAGCCGCCATCGCGCCCATGCGGCCCGACTTCTTGGCTTTGATCCGGTCTTCGATCTCTTCGCGGAACTGGCGCACCAGCCCCTGAATCGGCCAGGCCGCCGCATCGCCAAGCGCGCAAATGGTGTGGCCTTCGACCTGCTTGGTCACCGAAATCAGCATGTCGATTTCTTCCAGCTCTGCCTCGCCACGCACCAACCGGTCCATGACCCGCATCATCCAGCCGGTGCCTTCGCGGCACGGCGTGCACTGGCCGCAGCTTTCGTGCTTGTAGAACTTCGACAAGCGCCAGATCGCCTTGATGATATCGGTCGACTGATCCATCACGATCACCGCTGCCGTGCCAAGGCCCGATTGCGCGCCGCGCAACCAGTCGAAATCCATGATGGCGTCTTCGCACTGAGCCGCGTTCAGCATCGGCACCGAAGACCCGCCCGGGATAACCGCCTTGATGTTCTTCCAGCCGCCGCGCACGCCACCACAATGCTCTTCCAGCAATTGCTTCAGCGGGATCGACATAGCTTCTTCAACCACACAGGGGTTGTTCACATGGCCCGAAATACCAAACAACTTGGTGCCGGCGTTGTTCGGACGCCCGAACGACGCAAACCAATCACCGCCACGGCGCAAGATCGTCGGCACCACCGCGATGGATTCGACGTTGTTCACCGTGGTCGGGCAACCATACAGGCCCGAACCCGCCGGAAACGGCGGCTTCATCCGCGGCATGCCCTTCTTGCCCTCAAGGCTTTCCAGCAGTGCGGTTTCTTCACCGCAAATATAGGCGCCGGCGCCATGGTGCAGATACAGATCAAAATCCCAACCGGATTTCGCCGCGTTCTTGCCCAGCAACCCCGCGTCATAACATTCGTCAATTGCCGCCTGCAGCGCTTCCCGCTCGCGGATATATTCGCCACGAATGTAGATATAGCAGGTGTTCGCCCCCATCGCGAAAGAGGCAATCAAAGCGCCTTCAATCAGCGTGTGCGGGTCGTGCCGCATGATCTCGCGGTCTTTGCAGGTGCCCGGCTCGGATTCGTCGGCGTTGATCACCAGATAAGACGGCCGACCATCGCTTTGCTTGGGCATGAACGACCATTTCAAACCGGTCGGAAAGCCTGCACCACCGCGCCCGCGCAGCCCCGAGGCTTTCACTTGCTCGACAATGGTGTCGCGCCCGCGCGCGATGATTTCGGCGGTGCCATTCCAATGGCCGCGCTTCTTGGCACCCGCCAACGAACGGTCGTGCATCCCGTAAAGGTTGGTAAAGATGCGGTCCTGATCCTTGAGCATGTGTGCCCCTTCCTATGCCCGGCGCGCGCGCCAGATTTGATACGTCACGACCATGGCCCAGATGAACCCGGCCAAGGCCGCCAGATCGATCAGCAACGAATACTTAAGCGGCAGCCCAAGTTCCGCGCCAATCTGCTGGCCCCCCATCCACAGAAGCATCGTCCCGGCGATAACCAAGGCTACAAGCTTGGTCTGCCGTTTCAGCGCCGCTTCTTTTGGATCAAGGTCAGCCATTACCCCCTCAGTGATGCCCGTGATCATGGCCATCGCCATGATCTTGCGACACCGAAAGTTCCACCCCGCCAGAGCCAAGCAGAACCCCGTAAACCCCAAACACCATAGCGCCGGTCAAAGCCGCCGCCGTGGTGCCAACATCGCCCAGCCAGCGCGACAGCGCCGCCGCAATCAGACCGGCCAGAACAGCAACAAGCCAGCCGCCAGCCCAAGGCCCATCAACGCTTCCATGGTCATGTGCGTGATCCATCATTGCCCCTTAGTAGTCATTGGTCTTGGCGCGGCGCTGGAACTCTTCCATGCCAACCTCGCCAATCAGCTTGGCCTGCGCCACCCACTTGTCACGGGTTGCCCGGCCACGGAAACCTTTCAGGTTGCCGTCAAGCCATGCCACTTCGGCCGCGCCAAATGCCGCGATCTGGTCAAAGTGGAAAATCCCCAGCTCCAGCAGCAGCTTTTCCAGCACCGGCCCGATGCCTTCGATCTTTTGCAGATCATCTGCAACACCGCCGCGCGCCGCAGCCAAAGCCGCAGGCTTGCTGCCAGCGTCTGCAACTGGAGCCTTTGCAGCAGCCTTCGCCGGTTCGGCCTTGGCCACCGCTTCCGGCAGCGCCGCCGTTTTCGGATCTGCCTTCGGCGCCGCGGCTTTCGCAGCCTTGCCCAACCACGGCGTCGTCAACGGCACTTCTGTGCCATCAATCCGCTTCACGGTATCGCCAATATCCACAGCATTTTGCGCGCTGGCGTTATATTGCTTACGGCCAGATTCAAACTCTTGCAGGCTGGTCAGCCCCGACTTCGGCTCTGCGGCATAGCGACCGTTCTGCGGCCCCGGCACCGGCACTTCCCCGTTCGAGAACCGACCGATCAACTCGCGCAGCTTTTCAGCCGTCAGATCTTCGTAATAATCTTTACCGATCTGCGCCATCGGTGCGTTGGTGCAAGCGCCAAGGCATTCGACTTCTTCCCAAGAAAACTTGCCATCCGCCGACACCTGATGCGGGCCGGGGGCGATCAGCTCTTTGCAAACCGCGATCAGCTCTTCC
>Ga0228708_1000011_pt1 | contig 17781 bp, 13 predicted proteins | sample McNCre217_Aug_MT_2_FD_181460 | JGI IMG/M metagenome (GOLD analysis project Ga0228708, IMG submission 181460) | Metatranscriptome of freshwater microbial communities from McNutts Creek, Athens, Georgia, United States - 20-17_Aug_MT (Metagenome... | ecosystem: Environmental > Aquatic > Freshwater... | reverse complement strand
CTAGCTGGTACTGCTTGTGTAGTCCAGCCATTTTCTCCTCCGCTAGCGGAAAAGAAACTGCCCACAGAACTAGCATATCCAGTAGTTGTAGTATAATGTGCACCGTATCCACCGGCACCTACTGTAATAGTGATTGATTGGCCTGGAGTAACTGCAATATCATTAGCATAAGCCAAAGCTCCACCACTACCTGCAGATTGAGCCCAGGTTGCACCACCACCACCGCCACCACCAACAGCAACTGCTGAGATTTTTGTAACGCCTGCTGGTACTACAAAGGTATAAGTACCTGGTGTGTCATAAAGAGTAGATCCAGGTGCTACTGCATTTAACTTAATTGTGTAATATCTATCTGTGTAATATACACCATTATAAAAACGTAAAGTAAAATAACGAATAGTACCTTCTGCTAAACTAGATATAGCAGCATTAGTACCATCTATAGTTAAAACTCCAGCAGTAGTAATAGAAAAGCCAGCATCATCAGTTAATACACTAATAGAACTATATGGAGCTTTTGGCACTTCTATAGTAATTTTATTAATTGTATTTTTTGATGCTAAACCTAAATCAATAACAGTTGCGGCAGCTACAGCCGCTGCAGTAAATGAAGGAGCAGTACCTGTTGTAGTAAATTTTTCTGCTTGTAAGATTGCCATATTTTATCCTTCAATAACAGGAATTTCAGGCCACGTAATCTCTAAAGGGTAACCTTTTTGATTTTTAATGGTACGTAAAAAATCTCTGTATTCAGAAACTTTCTTCTTTTGTTCTTGAGTATAGTTATCCCAAGCATCTGGAAGCGCTAGCGCTTCCGATTGTTTTAGTAAATGCTCTGCTTGATTATTTACGGAAACTGCCATAGCTGCTGTAGCTACAGCTTTTAGCTTGTCTTCGGTTTCCATTTCTGTCATTTCACGAACAGAATCATTTTCTTTAATAAGGTGTTTACCCATCATATCATCCCCTAACTCTACATACTCTGTAGAGTTAGGGTTAACATTTGTCATTTCGATGGAGTGACCTTCAGTATTGAATTTCACATAAATCGACATATTATCTATCTCCGAAAATCGTAGCGCAAGCGTTATAGATTTGATGTGGGTTAGCTACGGAGTTAGTAGCTTGTGTGCTACGAACCATAGACAATGCAGCTAACATACGCATATCACATACTAGACCTGTAGTGAAAGTACTGTCTAAACTATAGAACATACTGCAATCTGTGAAGTAATATGTTGTTTGATAGTTATGTGAAGTTACCAACATAACTAATACTGTAGTATTAGCAGGTACTGTAATACTCATACTACCCGTAGACATGGTATTAGATGTATTGGTAAAACCTTGTGTCCAGGTTCCGCCTGTTTGTGTAGAATACGTAGTACCTGTACCGCTTGGAGTAAATACACCACAAGCCGCACCGTTATACGTATCGTAACTAGAATAACCGAAGTATACTGTAGTAGTAATTGGAGCACCTGTTGTGTTACGAATAGGTAGAACACGCCATGTTACGCCACCGTAGCCAGTACTATTTTGGTAGTAGAAATATGTTTTGTACCAATCACCAACACGAGATAAGTTAGCGTAGTGAATATCACGATAGTACTCGCCTGCATAATCGTGTGCATAGAAGTTTTGGGTAGTAGCACCTGCTTGTGGATAACCGTCACCTAAGAACATATTCCATGATTGTGCCGTGTAAGTAGAATTACTACCAGCGGCAGTTGCGTTTTGGTATGTTGAGTTAGGGCCGCTGCTTGTCCAGCTACCGTAATAGCTGTTTTGGCGAGAAGAGCTAGTAGCTACAGTACCAATAATTGTAGCACTGTCAGCAGGTACAATAACTGGCTTAACAAAACTTAAGTTACCACTACCATCATTTGTAAGTACTGAGTTTGCAGTAGCGCCACCAGGGAGTAGGTTACCAATAGTACTGAAAGATAAATTGCCACTACCATCATTAACTAGCAGAGCGTTAGCCGCTCCGCTAGTTGTAGGTAATGTTAAGGCTGGGCCGCCTGATTTTTGGATTTGGTCTACAACTAATTTAGACATATTTTATTCCTTAATTGAATAGAGCGAATCCATCAGGATTCATTGCAAAGTGGTAGGCTCCAGTATTAATTGTGTATACTGCAGAACCTGAAAGTGTTAATGTACCCATTGAAAAACTCATATTTCCTGCAGGTAGTGTTTTGTTAGCACTGATTGTTGAAATAAATGGAATCTGGTTTACAGTAACGCCAGCTACACCTGCTGTTACAGTATTATCAACATAAGTTTTAACGGCATATTCTGTTGGTACAGCAGTATTACTATTACCGCTCATTGTAGCATCACTAGAGAACTCATTAATGGTTTCACCTAACTGAGCACCAATACTACCTAATTTCAAACTAGTTAAACCTGCAAGGTCAAACGCGCTAGCATTCAGGGTTGCACGGCCAGTGGCTTGGTCAATACGGAAATATTCACCAACACGGAAGTTACCATCTTGGTCTGTACTTACATAGAATACACGACCTGGGAAAGTTTCGTCAGTTTCGTTGCCTTGGGCGGGAGCTTGGGTAGGAGTACCGGGATAGTTAGTAGTAGATACGCCACCAGTGCCAATACTCAAGAAGTCGTGACCAGTTAAACGAATTTGTGAATACTTATAACGAATTGTTGTTGTTGTACCACTTGCGCTACCTGTTGGCTTTTCTTGAGCAAGCACAACTGCTATTACACTGGAAGTGTTAGCCCAAGAGCCACTAACACTTTGAATAACGTAGCTATAAGTATCGCCAGCTAAGCTAATAGAGGCACCTGGTACAGGTCTGGCTGTTAAGTTATTAAGTACAAGGATGAAACCTTTTTGGTTCTCTAACGCTGCTGAGCTTACCGTACCTGTACCGCCACTAGTAAATGTTAAAGTATTACCGGAAGTCCAAGTTCCTGTTGCACCGGTAACATAAACTTTATTAGCAGTAGTTTGTACGTTAGTTACTGTTGCTGTAGCACCAGTAGTAGTATTGGTAACTGTGTCACCAACGTTAATATTTCCGCCTTGGTAAACAAAGTTTAGTTGTTGACCATATACGCTACCAGTTACCGGAGTCTCTGAAGCATCAAATCCGCGAGATGCTGCACCCCAAGTACCGTAGCTATTATTACCGTTTAGTGCACGAATAAACCCACCGCCGCTGGCTGCATAACCGAAGTAAGCGTAGTATGTAAAGCAAGAAACGATCTCAGCCTTACCACCATCTTTAACCCAATAACCAACGCCGTTATCTGTAATAACTGTGAAACCGTGGAAGATCATCGTCTTCGCACCAGTTGCGTGTACACTGCCGTCGATTAAAGCACCGATACAACCACTACCAATTGCCGCACATTCTAATACGTAAGGCGACTTATACATAATTGGGCTTGTTGGATTTAGTCTGACTACTACACCTTTAATTGTAGAAGTAGTAATATCCGAAGCTGTTGTACCAGGAACCCAACCAGTCATACCCTTAAATGTCATTTTATTAAGGATAGAGCCATCGCTCATAAAGAACATGGTAGACTGTGCGTTAGGAGTTGTACCATCATCACTGTTACCAGTCTTAGGCTGTACAATTACAGTACGCTGATTATCACCAACGATTGCAGTATTTGTTGGAATCGTAATAGGTAGCTGCTCATTATAAGTACCTGATTTAACAAAAATCGTACTTCCAGGTGCAGCATGTTGACAGGCATACTTAATACTGGCAAATGGAGCAGCTAAGTTTTTACCGTAGTTAGTGCTATCTACACCGTGTGGTGCAACATAATATACGTTAGCACTTTCAGTAGCACCGATCCAGTCGATACCGCTGCCATCACCTTTAACTGTTAAACTTTGGCCTGGATCTGTGTTTTGAATAGCTGGTAGCACATCGCTTCCACCTATTACAAATACTTCCCACTTATCGGCAAGCTTATCTGTATTAAAAGCAGAACCTGCTACGTGTTCAGTTTTAGCAATATAAGCACTGCCAACTGCATCTTTTACAATGTCGTCTTTTAGATAGTTAGTACCTGAGGTCCAAGTACCCATCCAGCGAATACCGCTGTTAAATTTCTGCCACTTGCTAGCAGCTAGATCAGTTTCAAATACTGTGGAAGCGTGTGGTAGAAGCGCAATATAAGTATTACCGCCCCAAGAAACTACGTCATCTGTAATATACTGTGTAGTTGTAGACCAAGAACCACGATTACGGAAACCGTATGTTAGTTTATCCCACGTACCTGCATTAGTTGCAGGAATAATTGCTGTGTTATCTGTTTTGGCTTGGTAAGTAGAACCGCCATAAGTAACGATTTCACCAATCTTATAAGCAGCACCGCTAGACCAAGTACCTTTGCTAGAGAAACCATATAAGAAGGGATCCCATTTGCTAGTATCAGTTGGTAGGTTGCCGGTTGTGTTGACTTTAGCGCGATAAATATTTGAACCGTAAGCTACTAAGTCACCAACTACATAAGCTGTAGCACCGTTATAAATAGATTGTGGACTAATACCGTCTACTAATTTATCCCAGTATGTAGCATTTGTAGGGTTATTACCTGTTGTATCAACTTTAGCAATATAAACTACGCCACCTAGTGTTGCAATATCGTTCTTTTGATATGCTTTAACATTGCTGTAAGCACCTTCGTACTGGATACCATCAGCAAACTGTGACCAGTAAGTAGTATTTGGAGGTGTTTGGCCTGTGCTATCTAACACAGCCACATAAACTTTACCACCATGAGCAATACCGTCACCAACTCTGTAAGCTACAGCAGGGTCAAATACGCCCTTGAACTTAAAGCCTTCAATCATCAAAGCCCAGTATACTGTGTCAGTTGGTAAGTGTCCATCTGTTTTTAAACCGTAAGTGTAAACATACACATTACCGCCGTACTTAACGATATCGTTAGATTCGTAAGTTGTTGCCCCACTCCAGTCGCCAGCGAAGTGGAAGCGTAATTTTCCAAGATCAATTAATTGACTCATATTATATTAGCCTCATATGTAAGTGTCCTTTATTACCCCATTCGAACTGAACCGTATCTTTCGACCAAAACCATTGTTTATAGTCATACTTATCAATTACGTTATCTTGTGGTAAAGAAACGGGAGTGTCGCCGTCTAGAATCTCGATATTTAGATTACCAGTATCTGGATCTAATCTAAAACCGTAGAACACCTTATCGGCTAAATCTGTACCTGTATAGAATCCGCCCATTATGAGACTCCTTGTAGAATTGAAAAGACTACATCAAGGCTCGTATCTACTTTTGCAGAAACAACTAATTTGTCTCCGGGTAGTAGTACTAACTTGTTGCCTTTCATTAACTCGAAAGGGTCGCCTGCTTCTATACGTTTATCTTTATGCACGTAGGTGTCACTAGAACCCCTACGTGTTTTAATTGTAAACGGTACAGTAGTAGATAATAAATTACTAATACTACATCCGATTACAATTGCTTTTTCTGTTGCTGTGTATACCTCGACTTCGGAAGTACCTACACTATTTGCGATTGCATTTGTAAATGTTGTTGCCATATTTTACCCCAATGCAATTGCCATTACGATAGCTTTTTCGTTAGCTATCTGCTCAATTAAGGCATCCTGTCCGCCACCTGCGCTAAACGAACTGATAGTACCATCGTGCTTTTTATAGTACATGGTACCATCATAATCATTTATTGCCACCTCGCCGAATTCTAAGTCTTCCGGCTGTGGAATTTTTCCAGGCTCTGAGCTACGTTTAAATTTAATTACTGCAGCTGTCATAGTGGCTCCTTATTAATAAGTGCCGCCATCAATTTGTGCAATACTAGCTAAGCCGTTTGTTACAGTAAATTGGTTAGCATCGAATTTAGCTAAACCTTTGATTAGCGTGGTGGCAATTGGGATAGCCGTCTGTAGGATACTTGTTACTAAACCTTTACCGTTTACAGTAATTGTTGGGACTGTTACTTCGTCACCGAAAGTACCAACATCACTATTAACAGTTGCTAGAGTGATTGCTGCGCTTACGTTCTGAGAACCGTTTACGTTTGCAAGAGTGGCTGTAGCGTCGCCAGTTAAGCTAAGGTTACGCGCAGTTTCCCAAACTGTAGCGGTACTAGCGTTACCGATTAAAGCACCGTGAACTTCAGAAACATTAAGAATCTTATTCATGTTCCAGCTATCATCACCACTTGAATAAGTGATTGTAGCTGCTACAGTAGGGCCTTTAACAGTAAGACCACCGCCATCTGCCATTACTGCGCTAGTAGCGTCTTTTGCTAATTCAATATTTTTATCACCGATAGCAACTGTTGTACTATTTACAGTAGTTACTGTACCTAATACAGTTAAGTTACCTGTAATACTGGCATTACCATCAATACTAATGTTAGCAGCTGTAATATCATTACTACGGAAAATGCCGTTTACAGTTACATCATTGAAAGTAACGTTGCTAGTTGTATTAACTGCTTGACCGATAGAGATAGTAACTTGATTGTTAGTTACGCCAGTTGTAACACCGGTGCCGCCAGCATACTTTAAAGTATCATTAAGTAAGCTAACTGTATCCGTACCACTATCTCCAGAGATTGCTAAGTTTGTAGCAACATCTACTGTACTGGCTTCAGTGATTAAACCCTTGCCGTTTACAGTGAATACTGGAATTTGTGTTGTGCTACCAAAAGTACCTGTAGTCGTATTAACAGTTGCTAGGGTAAACTCAGCGCTTACGTTTGCAGTACCATCGATTTGAGATAATGTTGCAGTACCATCACCGCTTAAGCTTAGGTTACGCTTGTTTAACCACTTAGTAGCGGAAGTAGCATTACCAGTTACGTTACCAGTAATATCAACTACAACTGCACCATTACTATCACGACGAAGAATAGTACTTGGAGTGTTTAGGTGTGTGGCAGCATCTACGAGATCTGTGTAGCGCTTACCACCGATGATGATACGATTTACTGCATTTCCTGCAGTTTCGGTGCCCATACCAATATATAGACGATCACCGCCGTTGCTGCCGTTATCGGCTAGAGCAGAGTAAGCAAGTTCACCAGCACCCAATATCCCAGGGTTACCGCTTACTTCACTGCGTTTAATTCTTACAATAGAAGCCATTTCTTATCCTTTAAAACTGACCAGACTCAACGATTTGCTGGTCTAGTAGGTTAGTGGCTACCCACTTCTCAGTCACAGCATTATATACTAGAACTGATCCGGAGCCTAATTCTGTTAGATCAAATTGACTAGAATCTGCGATTTGAGTAGCACCACGTGGACCCATGACTCCAGTAACAATGACTGTAGGCTGTTTTTCATTATCAACTACTACATTAGTATTAACTTGCTCTGTAATAATTGATGTGTTACTTGAGGAAGTTACTACTGTTTCAGTCATCTTGTAATCTCCTGTACCAGTGTTAGGTTACCAGTTAGGAAAGGTATTACAGTTCCGTCATTCTTATATAGCTCAACGGAGTATACTGCTGAAGTAAATCCAAAATTTTGTGTAGTTGCAGCATCTATTGTAATAGTGATAGTACTTAGTACTAGATCTATATCAATCTCTCCGGTATCAGTACTAGCCTCGTATAATACTTCTGGGCTACTTACTGCTTTGCGAATCTGCATTCTAGCTTTGTATCCAGTTAAATCAACTGGATGGTTATATTCGACTACTCCACCACTAGTATAGTTAGCAAACTGTAAGCTATTAACAGAATTAATTTCTATAGTATTGGAAGTAGTATTAGTTGCTAAGTAATATGAATCACTAGAACTGTTAATTTCTTTCATGCCTCCGGCACCTACTACTTTAAATCTCCAACCTACTGGTAGGTTATGTGATTCTGATGTAGTAACTACACAAGGTGCATCTTTAGAGATAGCCTGGATAGGTACGTAAACCTTTGTTTGCGATTCCCAACGATAAGCTTCTTGAAAGGTGCTGCCTTGATAAACTTTATAACTCAGTTTAGCTGGTTGCATTTAGTTACCTTTCGTAGTATTAGACATTCGTTTGAATATGCTTATTTCTTCAGTAAGGGCACAAACTTCTGTCTGTAAACGTTGATTCTCAAAAGTTAATTTCTGTAGCTCTTGAGTAAGATTGATAACTTCTGTGTGCAACCTTCCTAGTTCAGTACTAAGAGACGTATTCTGCTGACTTAGTCTTTCTAGTTCTGAGTGCATTAAAGTTATTATGCTTGTTTCGGCGTCAGTACTTCGCCAATCTTTTAATAATTTCTTGATTCCCACAAAAATGGCAATGACTGCCAGTGATACCATGGTCAATACTTGAATTATTTCCTCTGAATTTATTCCTAACATTAGTTAGTTCTCCCCGTCACGGACTGCTTATTTCAAGTACGCCAATAAGATCATACTTTTTAGTGGTTAATCATAGTTAATTGCGTGTCAAGGAAAAATTTAGACACCTATAGAACAATTTGTATTATTATATCACAAAGGCACAGTTATGTCAATGCAAAAAAATACCCTGCCCATTTTTATGGACAGGGTATTTGTAGACCTAATATGTAAACAATAGTACGTTGTAAACTATTGTTATCCGCCTAAATATATGCAGGCTATTTGCTTAATCTGATTAGGACCTGTAAATGTGCAGACTTCTCTTGCTTTCGCAACAGTAATACTACGCACAATATCATCACCTTGTTTCATACCTTTTCCAGGAATACTAGAGGTAACAATTAAATCGCCTATTTCAATATTACCGCCTTCGCCACATACGTTTATCAAACCTTCGCCGAGAGCATTAACTGCAACTACAGTATACTTATCTCGTAGATCGTAATACTGCGGATTAGGTTCAAGTACTGCAGCTTCGCGTTTTACATCTAATGTCGGATCTAGCATAGGCGAATCATAACTTTCTGCAAGTACAGCATTTTCTTCCCAATCTCTTGGAGGCGTGTCGTGAGCTAATACAAATACGCCTATCACACCTTTTTGGTTTGGACCGCTAGATAGTTTATATTCTACAATAGAGTTAGAAATATCTAATTTCTTCAATACTGCCTTATCAACTACAATATCACCAGGTGTAATAGTAGCTGCTAGTTCATTAAGTATTACACCATCGTGAACGCCAGTAAATGGAGCATATCCGTTAGTAGAATAAATTACGCCTTTTGTAGCTTCTACGCTATAGGTAATACCCGCTAACAGTACTTGTGTATAGAAATTAGATGCTGCTTGTCCATTACCGTCAAGCCTTCTAAAGATACCTCCGTAGTTAGTATCGGCAGTATGTGCGGATGTTAAAGGATAAGAGGCACTACTACCATTATACTCAAAGTAACCTCCGGCAGTTGGATAAGCCATACCGCCACCAACCTGACTACGATAAGCTAAGTTGTTATCGCTGCCGATATTTCTTAGGTACATGGCTGTTAAAGCTTGAGTACCGCAGCCTAGGGCGCCTACTGTTCGGAATGAGGCATAACTAGAAGATGCTGTATTGTATCCAAGAATAGCCCAACCGTTATAGCTTCGGTGAGATCCTGCAATCGCTCCGTTCATATCAGAAGTATTATCCTGATATGCCATAAAGGTAAAGCCACTAGTAGATCTTTGGAATCTGCCTACCGCATTATATCCGTTTAAGGTATCAGTGCCTCCCAGCCCGAATAAACCACCATTAATTGTAGAAGTATTTCCAGAAGAAATCTTATCTACCGTTAGTGTATTAGCAATAATTTTATCGCCGCTAATAGAGTTTTGAACTATTAAGGAGCCGCTAATATAGGTTGTTTGTAGTGTCCAACTTGCATAGTAGCCATCTGAAGTGGCGCGATACGCAACACTGTTGTTACTGCTATTATATGCAATAGTAACAATATCGCCTGTTACTGGATATCGTTTGTACCCAGTGGCTATTAATACTTCATAACCTGTTGGAGGGCTGGAATCATTAGCGCTACGGTATACATATAATGTTGCTGAGCCATTATATCCGTCACTACCATTATATCCGTTAGTTCCGTTTGTACCATTAGTACCGTTCGTACCATTTACAGAAATTGCACGAATAGCATTATTGGTATCAGTCCAATCTAAAGTACTAGTTGTTGTAGTAGCTAGAACTGTGAGAGGTACGGTAATCTGATATAGGATATATCCTGGAGTAGTATTATTTGGTGCAATAGTACTCCAACCACTTGGTGCAGAATAATTACCATTAGACCAAGTATACGTACTTGTAGTAGTTGGTCTATCTGGTGTGCTTGTGGCCCACTGGTAAATAGTGGGGTACGCACTCATTACACCGTTTTGGCCCGCTTGACCAACGGCACCTTGATCTACTAATGCAATGTACTTCCTAACTACCAGTGCTGATGATAGGTTACTACCTGTTACAGTTAGTGTTACTGTGATTTGTGAGCTACCTGTTGGTGTAATAGTTACTGCATTTCCGCCAGCGGTAGCAGGTGTCGCTCCAGTAATTTCCCAAGAATAACTAGGACTAGTTATGTTAGCTAAAACTGCTGTTAGTGTAGAAGTGGCTGGGGAGATTGCTCCGCCTGAACTTCTGTAGAAAGCACCTACTCCACTTATATCAACTGTGGGTCCGGCGGTACCTGCTACACCAGCAGCACCATCAGCACCGTTTTTAGATTTATTAAGGTTTAAAACCCTATCAATATTTAATGTACCTATTGTAGCTCTATAAGTTGCCGAAGCAAAATTACCGCTAATAGCAGTTATACTAATAACACCAGTTGTGGCATTAATAGTGCTAGTCATACCAGTTTCTGAAACTTTAGAGAAAGTCACACCACTAGTTAATACTTCTGCTCCACGTACTACTACCATAGAGCTGGATGCTGGTAACTGGTCTGCTATAGGGGTCCCGGTCGCATCGCAAGAGATAGTTTGATTTTCATTGGTTAAACTAGCTTGAATAGAGTCATCGCCTTCTTTTAAAGAAAATAGTGTGATCTGATCAAACGCGGTTAATCCATCACCACTAGCATCTACACGAATAACTTTTGGCGATCCTGTAAAGCTAGGCACTACTAAAGTACTATTGGTTTGTCCTGTTTGTACGGTACCGTCAATCTTCCATACGTATGTAGTACTAGGGATATTTGAAGGTGTAGCAGTAAGCGTAATTGTAGTAGGCGATACGTTTCCTGTATTCTTTTCAACGATAAAAGACTGTCTTGTAGCTGTTAAGGTAACTACTGGTGCATTGGTACCCTGTACGCCGGCCTTAGACTTAGCAAAGCTCTGAGTTGCTATTAACGTGAAAGCTTTACCTGTTGTAGTAGTGCCGACTACTTCATAATTAATAACGGCTACATCAGCAGTCATTGCTGAGTGTTTATCAAAATTAACGTAATCGCTACCAACGGTCGGAGTAGGGTCAGGCGTAATACCAGTACTAGTGATATTATCAATACGCCAAGTACCTGGCGCAAATGGGCTAAAATCATCTACAGCTAGATAAGAATTGCCTTGTTTAACTTTTACAATAGTACCACTGTTATTGTAATTAGCGGTAGGTACTGTTCCATCCGTATAAGCTGCAATAGTATGTGCCTCATTGCTTAGCTCAATAGTAATTTGTTCACTACCATCATTAATACGATGAATAGAAACAGTATCACTCACGTTACCCAAAGTAGCCGTTACGGATACGTAACCTACAGTATTATTATAAGTAGTTGGGTTAAACTGAGCTTGAGTAATTGAAATATTATTGCCACTGGTAGAAAACTCAATATTACCTAGTAGTGTACCAGTACGAGTATACGCTTTTACTTCATAAGTAGGTGTACCTGTTATATGAATTAGCGAGCTAGTAATGCTAATAGGACCGCTAGTGCTAGTGCTAGCGTAGTCGTCAGCATACATAAAGGAGGTACTAGAAGCCGTTAGCCTTAAAATAGGGGCATCTGTACCAGATACACCAGCTAACGCTTTTGATACATTCCATACCTGTTCTATTGTAATACCTTTATATTGAGCATATAAAGTCGCACTGCCAGCAGTAGAAGTTAGCGCAGTAGCAATGTAGTGTCCAGTAGTAGCATTTATAGTAGCAGTTAATCCGCCATATACGCTACCTGGAACTATACCGTATACAGGACCTGCCCCGGTCACTTCCTGACTGTAATCAAATACTTGGAAAACACCAGCAGTTAGCGCAAAGTTTCCTCCGTCACCATTAGCATCAGTTTGAACCTGCGTAGGGTCATTTGTTAAGTGCCCGTATACGCTAGTATTTTCATCATATACTGTTGCGGATAGTTCTGAAGATACTGTAAATACTTCTGGCTCAATAGCACTAATAAACGCATACTTAACATAATAGGTAGTATTAGTTTCTAGATTTGCTAGTGTAATAGATAAACTTAGGCCGTCAAAAGCTAATGTGCCCTCACCATTTTGCGGGTTGAAGCCTGATGTAGTAGATAGCCATACTTTAACACCAGCGATATCATCTCTGATATCGCTGGTTCTGATTGTATCATATGGAGTATCTAACAGCAAATGTAAGGACTTAATGCCCGGATATAAATTAGCTGCCATGAGTTTCCTTTATTGAATAGTCTTTAAGACTATTGTTCCTAGTGCGCTTTCTGCACTATAGTTATTAGTATTATCTAAGGCGCGGCAAGCAACTCTATAAGTAATGCCTTCCGTAGAGAGTCTAGGGTGTGGCATATCTAATAAACTTAATCTGCCCATACCAATACTTTGAACAACTAAAATATTATTAGTTACTGGATCTAATTCCCAGAAGTCCTCTGTACCGGTATCTTTGTATAGTCTATATTCGTATGTTTTAAAGTTTGCTGGCTTATTGCTAGTTATAGTAGGAATAGCAGTAATATAGGTACCCTCTAGATCTAATACTAATGTAGCAACTGCGTAAGTATTCTGCGACTTACCTGAGTTAGTAGTATAGTATATATCTGACCAAGGACCTACCATAGAGCCAGAAGCATTAGTATATCTAGCTCTTATTTTATAAGGTCTATTTGTTAGTAGGCCACCTACTGTTAAACTAGCTACCTCTTTAAGTATGAAATAACTATTTCCAGGACTAGCGTCTTGGAACTCAGAATCGCCTGCTACTATTTGTACTTGAATCTTTTCAGCATTTCTAGTTAAATTATTAGCATTGGAGAAACCAATTATTAATATGTTTTGATAAGTACCAGTAGAAATTTCTTCACTTAAGGCACTATCGCTAGTAACACTAGTAATTACCGGTGAGGCAGGAATAGTATTTTGTACTAGATAGTTACTTTGTGCAGAACTATTAGCATTAAATACTAATAGTTCTGATAAGTCTGCCGTATATATCTCTGGTGAATAATCTACTAAAGTTAACCTTGCTCCGCCATTTGAACTAGGCTCAATCCCAATTACTATTAGCTCTTGAGTTTCTTTACCGAGCTCACCCAGCATGAATAAGTTATCTAATTCGATACCTTCGCTGGATTGAATAGGGGATGTCAACGTTATATCAGTATACCAGCCGGACTCAGTTACAGTAGCTAAAGTTTTAGTAACTGTAACTACTGATTTATCAATTATACTATTAGTTCTAATTAAAATTCTGTAAGTCTTACCAGATTCCAAATACATATCTTCAGTTAGATGTATATTTGCGGAACCATACTCTAAACCACCAATACGACCACTACCTAAACCCCACTGAGCAACAGCATGAGTTACTTTTACTAAGTCGCCTCTACTACAAACTAAATACTCAAAATCTGTATTTAGAGTATATAGTTCTGGTCTTAGTTTTAATTGTGCAAAGTGCCATTGGGCTAAATGGATAGCTTGTTCTCTATTAGTTACGCCAGGTAAGGCTAAAGATTCAAATAAGACTGCAGCTTTTTTACCGTTACTACCATCCGAGTTAAATCCATAGTTATAGATTAAAATCTCATCTGGCTGATAGGCCTTAGCTTCATTAGGTATTGATACTCTAAAAGCGTCGGGCAGTTTTGGAAGTATCTTAGTAGATTCAAAACCCCAACTATTATGTTGAGTAAAGAATTGAACAGTATGTGTTCGTGGCTTATCTACTACTACAGACCACTTACCATTAATATACGTAGGACTAGCTTTTCCTGCAGCACAAATATCTCTAAGAACATCCATAACGCTCTTAGTGCTTGTAACAACATCATTATAAGTAAGTTTTACTGCCGATGTATTACAAAAATCATGCCATTCCTGTAAAGTTGGTAAGTCTATTTCATTACCAATATTATCTTTGTTTATCTTAAATGCGTTAGCAGAATGCGTTAATACGTATAAGAAAAGACTTGCAGGATTATTAGTCTGTCTTGTAATCCACTTTTGAGTAGGAGAATCCCAATCAAGAGCAATGGTCTGTACTAAAGCGTTTACACCTTCAATATTCCCGTTTGCTTTATTAGTGCTCGGTACACGAATAGCTGTTCTAGCTAAATGGCATCCTGGAGGATTTACCATTGGCTTATTATTATCGTAGCAGGTAGCGCTATAGAATACTACTTTATGATAGTTTCTTACATCACTAGTTGGTTCTGCTAAATCAGAGTTAGTACGTCTTACTTGAACAGCATAGCGTCTTCTCTCTAACCCCATAATCTTATATACGAAGTTGAAAGCATCTTTACGTTTGTAGAAGAAACCTTGAGATCCAAAAGTTAATTCCGTAAAAGGTGTAGCGGGAGTATTTAATCCAGAGTTAGCAGTATAAGTAATCTTACAGGCTGCTGCCTTACCGCCACCTCCGCTATTAGTACCTTTTAATCTAACTGGATACGTACCTGCATCTAAATATTGTAAAGCTTTAACGGTAGCACTATATCCAGGCTTCGGTATATCTAATACTTTATATCCGTTGATAAAAACTCCGCCTTCATCATCAGCGCTAGCTTCAATAGAATAATATCCAGATATAGGGAATGTCACATTAGTAATAGTATCTAGATACATTGGATCATTATTAGTACCCCAAACACCATAAACTTTCAAGAAATCGCATCCTAGATTACTAACTCTTACTGTATTAGGAAAAGAAGCGGAAGTAAATATAGTTTTCTCTTCGCCAGGAATAATGGGTTCAGAAGTACTCTGATATACTCTACCAGCAGCAATTTTTACTAGAACAGTTCCGTTTGCCACCATTGTGGTATCTCCGTTACCATCAATAGAAGGAGACAATACATTCTCAGTAGTTAATCCAAGACCTTGAACACCTGGATAATCTTCCAAATGTGATTGTGTACTAATTACACCAGAAGATCCTGATATACCAATAGTGTATAATTTAACATAGCTTGGAGGCAGCTTTGGAATAGCAGAATATGTAGTATCTGTTCCAATTAGATTAGCATAACTACCTGTCTTATATAGATCTTTTAACCATTGAGAAGGGTCTTGTCCTTCATTATTGGTAGCAGTACCATCAAATCTACTAATACCGCCACCCGGTACCATAGCATAAGTACTATATCTATATAAATTAGTAGTATCTATACTACCTTCATACCCAATGTTAGTAGTATAAAAAGCGGGTTGGATAACATTAGTATATGCCGAAGAACTAGGTGTAGCACTAGAGTAATTACCGATGGAGAAAGGTGCTGTACTATCAAGCCAAGTAATGTTATTACTGCTATCAACAGTACCTAGTTTTATTTCTACGCCTGCAGTAGCCATATTAACATTACCAGCATTATCACCTTTTACCACTAGTTGGCGCATACCTTCTGGGAAGGTAAAAGTTACATCTACTGATGTACTTGGCTGTACGAACGATATAATGGAAGCAGGATTACCGTCAGAATCATTATTAACTAATTCAATCTGCTTGAATTGTTGCTCTACGTCTTGAGCATATAATTTATCAAAGGCAGAAGTATCCTCAACATCATAGCCATATATAATTGCTGGGCGGGGTACTTCTTGTGGGAAATCTAAGTAATAGTTTACAATTGGGTTAGTACCAACACAAATATCTGTTACGTCTAATGGGCCGAATCCCCAAACTATTAATAGATTTAATAAACTTGTATCTGTAAGTGTTTCTACGTATGTTGTGGCACCAAGCATACCAGTCATACGTACTTTACCTAATACTACAGGAATAGATCCGAATTTATTAGATTGGTTACTAGCTCCCGTGAATAAACTTACTCCAAGAGGTGTGCCTGGATCAGCTGGAGGTCTAATTGGTAGGATAGCATTAACTAAGGCCATACCAGCCATAGTTAAACCAGCAGTTGCAAGTGCAGTACCGGCAGTTGTACCGATACCCATTGCAGAACCTAATTTAGCACCTAATTCAAAACCTTCAGGACCGGCAATCCAAACTGCCGCTACAATAACTACTAAAGTTAGTACCATACGTAAAGAATCTTTACCTTCTGGTACTGAGCGATATGCTACAGTCTGTCCGTGTTGTAGTATAGTAGTATCCCAAGCTTCCATTGGAATAACTTCACCATCTACCATTAAAACTAGCTTACTAGATAGTCTATCACTAACTTTGTATTTTTCTTTTACAAAGTTTACAAAATCTCGTGCGGAAGTTCCTGCCGCTGTCCAGTCTTTGAAAACCGTTGTTTTCAACGGATGTGGCATACCTACAGTATTTATCTGCTGTTTAGTGCCTGGACTATAAATACCTTCTAATCGGTTCTTCCATTTAACATTTTCGAGTGACTCTATTACTGAGTCTCTGTTTTCTCTTGAATGTAGGAACTTATTACTACCTATATAAATACCTACGTGACAAGGCTCACCTAGTATATTAAATACACATACGTCGCCAACCTTAGGAGTATCTTGCTTAGACCAATCTCCTTTATATAAGTCCATTAATGAAGTAATACCTTCATTATCATCAGGACCATAGTACGCAGTATCATAACTAGGTAATTCTATATTTAGTTCGCCTTTATAAAATAGACGAACTAAACCCCAACAATCTACACCTTCCTCAGTTCTACCATTAATAACGTAAGGTATACCAATATATTTTTCATATGCCATTAGAATAGTCCCGGAAAGTAGCCTGGCGTAAAGTTATAACTAGGGAAGGGCTCTTTGCTAAGACTAATCATACTTAGTTCTAGAGTAATGGCTTCCGCGTTATAAGTTGCGCTAGTAATATAAAACCCCGGAAAGCTGGCTTCTACAGTATCCGGAGAACCACTAAGTACTAGTTCTAATAGTACTTTAGTGGGACCTGTTAAGTGTGAGCGAATTAAAGTAATTGCATCAGGAGAAGCATAGTTCAAAACTATAGAACATTGGCCTACGCCTGTATCTTGCTCATTTGGTAAAGTTATCTGCATCGGTAAAAATGCAAATTCTTTTGTACGACTAGTTACCCCGTATACAATCTCCTGATCAGTAGTAAGGCTTTCTAGTCTTCCTGTGAAGTTATCTGCAAGTCTTACAGCGTATTCTTCAGTTTGGGTTGGATCATATATTGTTAAAAGCATAATTAGTGCCTCGTCTGTTTCTGACGAGAACATAGCTTTTACGGCTGAGGGTGATAGTGTACTTAATCTGCTCATGGCAATATTTCAAATTTTAAAGAGGTTGTCCAGTAGCCTGGAGCTAGATAGGTAAGGCGGAAGAATTCTCCTCCGCTTTGTGGAACAATACGAACATCTATTGTAGTACCTAAGCGAGGGTGTTTAAATTTAAATCTACTCACCCCGCTTAAGTCGGTTTTAATAAAATCTTCTAAAGACTGAGTTTGT
>Ga0228708_1000010_pt1 | contig 18254 bp, 21 predicted proteins | sample McNCre217_Aug_MT_2_FD_181460 | JGI IMG/M metagenome (GOLD analysis project Ga0228708, IMG submission 181460) | Metatranscriptome of freshwater microbial communities from McNutts Creek, Athens, Georgia, United States - 20-17_Aug_MT (Metagenome... | ecosystem: Environmental > Aquatic > Freshwater... | reverse complement strand
TAGGCCAGACCAGACAGTGTTGTTGCTCCAGTTCCGCCGTTTGCAACAGGCAGCGCCGTACCCGAGTAGGTGATGGCCAAGGTTCCACTGGTAGTGATTGGACTGCCGGAAATCGACAAGAAGGACGGCACAGTCGCCGCCACAGAAGTCACAGACCCAGAACCCTTGCTGTTGAATGTGTTCCAGTCTGTCGACGTCAAATATCCGCTCACCAGCGAAGTGGCTGCAGGCATGCTCAAATGACTTGCAGACGTGCCAGATCCTGTCAGGGGTGCATCTGCTGTCACCGCAGTCAAGTATGCGCCTGCAGGCTGCTTGTTGTTGAACGTGTTCCAGTCTGTGCTGCTCAGATAGCCGTTTGTGCTGGTGGTGGCCTGAGTGATGCTCAAGGTACCAGCAGAGTACGCCAAGGGCGCACTGATCGTTGCGGCAGCCAGAGCGGTACCGTTGCCAAACAGCAAACCAGAAATTGACGTGGACAGCGTCAAGGCTGGAGTCAATCCGCCGCTTGATGTGCCTGCAAACCCATTTGCAGATGCAACAGACACTGCAGTGAGATAAGACCCAGCGGGTTGCTTGTTGTTGAACGTCGTCCAATCAGCAGCACTCAAGGCTCCACGGTTCGTTGCGGATGCTGTGGGCACGTTCAGCGTAATGACTGGTGTTGTCGTGCTGTTGGCAACAGTCGAACTCAGGTCAGTGCCAGTCGTTCCAATTGTGAGCGCCGACACGTTCGTAACTGTGCCCGTGCCATATGGAAGCGCGGGGATGTCTGCGGCCACCAAAGCCCGAAATGTTGGAGTGGCTGCCGCACCAGTTGTTGGCCCTGCCAACACATAGTTGGCCGTCTGAGTTGAGAAGTTCGATGGCGTCACGGCCAAAGTCCCGCCCAGTGTCAAGTTTCCGGTGGTGGTGACGGTGCCAGTTAAAGTGATGCCGCTGACCGTCCCCGTGCCACCCACAGAGGTCACCGATCCGGCCCCTTTGCCATTAAATATCGACCAGTCTGTCGACGTCAGGTATCCGTTCGATGTTGCACTGGCTGCGGCCATGCTGATCACGGGTGTCGATCCACCGGATGACACCACTGGCGCTGTGGCCGTAACCGAAGTCACTGTGCCCACGCTGATTGAGCCGCCCAAACTGACTGTCGTACCATTGATCACGATAGACGAGTTGGCCAATTGGGTATTGGAGATGGTTCCACTCAGATCCGTGGTAGGAACCGTCGTCGAGGCAGTCATCGCCGATGTGCCGTTGCCCTTGACGTATCCAGTCAGGGTCGAGGCACCAGTGCCGCCATTGGCCACCACCAAAACACCGCCCAAGGTGATCGATCCAGCAGTTGGCGTGGCTGGAGTCAGGCCAGTTGTGCCGCCGCTGAAGAACGTCACGCCCCCGGCAACACCGCTTGTGGCTGACGTCAAGCGCCCATAGGCGTCAACGGTGAATGTCGCGGACGAATACGTGCCCGGGGTGACCGCTGTGGTGGCCAGCCCAACGTCGGAGCGCCTGCAGCACCATTTCCATTGGTCACAACGACCTGTCCAGAGACCCCGGCAAGCGTCAATGGCGTGAAATTCGTGCCATTGATGGCCAGCATGCCCGTCCCTGATAGCGCCGCCACGTTGGCAAGGGTCGTCCCAAGGGATATGGTGGGGTTTCCAAGCACTCCATCGGCGTTGGTGATACCCAGACCACTCCCAACGGCCAAATTGCGTCCTACAAGCGTATTTGCGTTCGTCTTGACTTGGAGTCCGACTCCACTTGCGTTCAAGGACGGCACCGCCCCGGTCAAATTCAACACCAAATTGCTTTGAGCGCCGTTGTCGGCGAGACTCAGACCCGATCCAACACCGAAATATCGGCTGTTTGGCAGCGATGTCTCTCGGTTGACGGTCAGAAACGTCTGCTGGAGGTTCGGAGAACCCGCAATTTGGCCCGTGGTGGTCTGGACAGTGACACCATTTTGGACAATCGGCACAGACTCCAGCCCGGAAAGGGGCAGAGCCTGTGGAAGTTGGGTGATGGTGACTTGTGAAGACATCTCAGGGCTGCAATTTGATGGTGCTGTTGTTGCCGTCGTTCTCTGGATTGTCCGTATTTTGCTCCGTACTGAGCACCTCACCACCATATGGCGTGGTCACAATCTGGTTTGGATCTACGGCAACGCTGACATCTGGACGAGGATACTGCAATGCGATCCGTTCTGTCTTGCGTGCAGGCAGTCGGTACGGGTCTTTTTGATCTGCACAACCTTGTTGGCAGACTTTGAGGCCACTAAAGTTGGGGTCAGGCATCGCCTCGATGATAGGCCGCTTCATGCGGCATCGGTCGCAAATAAAAATTGCGATTGATGCATTGCCTTCGGTGTTGAGGAACCGTGGCATTTATTACCTTGTGTATACAGAAATGTTCGGGGCGAAGTAGATCGGAGACTTGTCCCGGTTCTCGTTCTCCATCATGATGAAATACTTCTCGGCTTGGCCTTCAAGGTACTGGATGCGCTGCAAATCCACGCCGGGCAGCAGAAGGCTCATCTGATGAGACAGCATCATCTGAATGGCTTGGTTGGCGTACTGGGGGATCTCCAGTTGGCCACTCAGGTCACCAACGTCCATCACTTGGCGCGAGTACCAAATCGTCATTTGAACGAATGGATCTGACGGCGCTGGCCACAGCGTGATCTTGGCCTGAGGGATCGTGCGGTTCAGCCAGTATTGGTATGGCTGGTTGGCCAAGAAATTCTTGTTGGGCAGGTTCGTGTAGTCGTCACGGTTCAAACGAGCCATGGTGACTTCAGTGGAGTTGTTGCCAACGTAGAACTCGGCCACGTTCAGCGTGCCGCCACCAATCTCACGCATGCGGTAGTACTGCGCGGTGACGCCCGGGTCGATGTCGTACCAAAGCCACTGTCCACTCACCCATGTGGTGACGCCAGTGTCTTCCAGCAAATTCCATGTCACGCCATCGCTCGACCACTCCAGCAAAATGTGGAACGAGCCAGACGTGGCAGGCAAGATACCAATCGAGCCAGCGTAGATGGGGTTGTTCAGGCCATAGTTGATGCCGATGTAGCCGTTGGGGCTTGTCTGCGCATCGGACGTCAGGACGTTGTTGTCAAAGGCTAGACCAGTGACGCCGGACGATGAGAAATAGCTTCCGCCTGCAGCAGGCGTTGGGCGTGTCAAGGTGCGATACAAGGCGTTCAGAACGTCGTTGCCGCCCACGGGCAGCAAGTACTCGTACTGGTCGGGTTGGAGGCCATAGACCTTCTTTTCGATGGCCCAGTAGTTGATGCCTTGGTTGATCAAGTTGCTCAGGATGAAGAACAGGGCTTGCTTGGACGCTTGCACCTGTTCCACGGTCAACTCTTCGGCCAGCTTGCCCGAATGACGAGCACCCTGATCAATGAAGTTTTGAACCGTGACAACGGTCTGACCGACTGTTCCTGAATACGCCATTTACCATTTCTCCATTTGATCGACTACCAACCCGGACATGACCAGCGCTGCATGGATGCACGCGCCCGACTGCCTTTTTCGCTCTTTTCCGCCACAGGCTCCATTCTGGCGCAAAAAGAGTCACGACGGGCACCGCCTTGAGGCTGTGGAGCCTTCAAATGCGATCCAGTCTCACGGTTGTATTTTGCCCGGCCTTTGGCGGTCAGACCAGCACCTTCTGAGGCTGGCAGCTTCTCGCCACGGCCAACGGCCAAACTGGGGCCGCCATCTTTCATCTTGGCCGTTTTGGCGGCTTCCTTGAAGGCTTTGGCCGTGGGAGCACCCTTGCTGCCCGGCTTGCGCATGCGCTCACCAGAACCCGCAGCAATTCGCTCCTGCTTGGCGTGGATTGCAGCATACAAGCCTTTAGGTTTGGTCATTTGAAGCCCCCAACGGCAAGGTTAAGATTTTCGTCGCCCAAAAACATGGACACATCTTTACACATTTCAAAAAAATCTTCGTAAGAAAAGTCAGACTTCATTCGGTTGATGGCTTGGCAAACCAAAACTGTGTTTTCTGGTGTGTAGCCAACTTTGCTGTCTATTCTCTCAATTGATACCGTATTCAAGCGCCCAGCTTCTAACGACATTTCACGACCGCTATACGCGCAAATTTTGCCTTGTTGACGCCAACACTTCACAACATCTTCAACGGACAATGCAAAAACCTGCTGGCGTTTGACTGCGCTTTTTTTTGCGTTTTGCAAAAATACCCGTGCGCGGCCTTCAATAGTTGAATTTAGTTTTTCCTGTGATCGTTTATTCCCGCCTGTGCAGCACTCTTTACACCAACTGTGAAGCCCGTCTGAAGTCTGCGCGTGTTTAAAAAACAAATCATGCGATTTGCTTTCTTTACATTTGAAGCAGGTTTTCGTCATGTCGTACAGACCTTTTTTCATGGCTCACCAGCTTGACTTGGCTTTGCCGCCAGACTTAAACGGTGCAGGTTTGCCGCCGCCAATCTTTTCAGACCAGTCTTTACGAGCCTTCTCCGCCATGGGTGGCATCTTGGCATAGCTTTGCAGCGTCTTGCTGAGTTGGACACGACCCCATCGGTCTTTTACCTTCTTCAAAGCCTCTTCGTCGCCAGACTTTTTGGCTGCATAAAACTTTTTGGAAAGGTCTCCGACAGCCTTGTGGTATTGCTTCAGACGGCGCTGGTCTGCTTTAACCACTCGGTTTGGAGTGTTGTCCATCTCTTCGCCGTCGTCATCGCTGCCACGGTTGGCGTTGTAGTAGTCGATGTCGCTGTCATAGTGGCGTGCATCCGGCGCAGGACGGTACCGGGTGCGTGCAGGTGCATCGTCATCCATGGAGCCGCCCATGGCCTTCTTCGCAGCACGCTTGGTGCTGTACGCGATGGCCACGGCCTGCTTAACAGGCTTGCCAGCTTTCACTTCAGTGGTGATGTTCTTTTTGAACGCTTTGTCAGATTTTGACTTGATCAACGGCATGTTGGCCTCACGGAGTCACGTTTGTTGTCACATCAGACTGGATCAAGTAACCCTCGATGCCCACGTTCACAGCAGCGGTGCTGGCGCTGGTGTTGAACAAGAACTGCAGGTCGGTCTTGCCAGAATACTTGCGAGGCATCACGCGACGCACTGAATAGCCAGCGGTGAATGGTGCCTTGGTGGTCACGATTGACACGCCAGCGCTGTTGACGCTGCTGTTTTGATAAAACAGATAGTTCAGGTTGTTGCCGTTGAACGAAGAGTTGGCATCCACTCGGGCGAGGTAGAAGTCAAAACCGTTGGGCACGGTGTAGATTGACATCAGCGAACGACCAAAGCCAGCATTGATCTGAGCATATGTTGTGCCGCCGTTCTTGGCTGTCACGTTGCCCACGGCATTGCCGGAAGTTGTGATCAGGCTGTTGATGCGCAAATACGATTTGGTGGTGTTCACACCTGTCGTGCCGTTCAACGCAACCACTTCGGAAATCTGGTTGTAGCCGGAGTCCAAACCGTTGATGGTGATGGTGACGGCGGTGTCGGATGCCGAAGAGCTTGCCAGCGTCATTACCACAGCCGAACTGGGGAATGTGTACGCTGTTGCGTTCTCCCACAGGGGGATTTGAGTCGTGGTGACTGCAGACTGAAAACCGTAAATGTTCACAGTGCTGTGACCATAAATCTCAGAGCGAGGAATCTGAAGATCAAATGGCTCAAACGTGCCAGCACGGGTAATTGAAGAGACTGTTGCTGTCATGATGTTTCCTTAAAAAGCGGGGGCCGAAGCCCCCACCTTACTTAGCACTTGCCGCCGCGCTTGCGACCCACAGGAGCAATCGTCGTCGACTCTTTGGTCTTCGTCACGCTACCTTCTGGAGGCTTGGGGGAACTGAACAAGTCCTTGACAGCGTTGAATGCACGCTTGGGGGCACCAAGGATGCTTTCGCGCATGGCTTCGTTTTCTTCCCTCTCACCTTTGCGCCAGCGGTCATAAGCACCGCCAGACATATCACCGCCCTCAGCTTTGCGTGCAACTTTGCCGCCACGCTTGAAGGTGCCAGACTGCAAGCTGTTTGCCACGGGTTGGCTGACGAAGTGCTTCGGCATTTTTACTGCCTTGCCGTCGTCGACAACATTACCCCCCGTGGCAAAATGCTTTTTTGCGGAACCACCGCGCTTGTAACCGCCAGCATTGGACTCACGAACGCCACCAGTGGTGCCATTCATTTTTCCAGCTTTTGACGTGTCAGCAGGACGGTTTTCCCAGTCGCCATCGTTTTCAATTGCACGACCGATACCGGGCACTTTGCCGCCGTGAGCTTTGTGGTGGATCTTGCCGCCATGCTTGAAGCCACCAGCATTTGACTCCTTGATGCCGCCAGTGCCGTGCGCTTTGTCGCGCTTGGCTTGGTGCATTTGTGTCTCAAGGTAATCGTGCTCGTTGCCTTCAATGGTGCCGTGCATCTTGACCTTGCCCTTGTTCACCTTTTCATGGGTGTCGGCAGGAATAGCGCCGCCAGTGGCTTTGTGATGCTTGGCGTGGCCGCCATGCTTGAAGCCAGCAGGTTTGCCTTCCTTGATCGCGCCAGTACCATGGTGCTTGTCGTGCTTGGAACCATCAACCACCTTGGTGCGCTCGAATTTCTTCTCGTCGCCTTTGATGGTTGTGCGGGTCTCGTCGCGGTCGATTTCGCCACCAGAAGCCTTGTGATGGACTTTGCCGCCCTTCTTCAGGCCATGATGAGCCTTGCTGGCCTTCTCATGCTCGTGGTGCTTGAGTTCTTTCTCGACCTTGTGCAGTTCAGCCTCAACCTTGCCACCCTTCTTGTACAAGTTGGGGTTCATGGCTTTGCGGCGTTCAGCCATGGAAGGCTTCTTGGGGGCGTGGCCGTGCTCGGCTTCAAAAGCCTCATGAGCGCCGTGCATGGAGCCACCATGAGCGTGGTGCATGGACTTGTGGCCATGCTCCTCGTGGTGCTTGTGGTGCTCCTTGTGATGCACCTTACCGCCTTTTTTGAGCTTCAGAATGACTGAAGGCTCGTCGGTCATCATTTTGACCATTGGCTTAAATTGACCCATATCGGCCTCCTATTAGGCTTGAGTTACGCCAAGAGCACCAGTGCGAGTTGCATTGGGGCCGCACGCAATTGCAGGGATTGCAATCGTCATCACCAGACGCTTGACGCCGTTGGAGGCGCTGGAGGGCGTGTAGGTGCCACGCACATCGCCAGTGGTCGATGTCGCAGGGTTGGTCATGTCTGCAGCAACAAAAGTGCCTGCGTCTTGAGCCAACGTGTTGTTCCAACCGACTTTCACAACATAACCAGCGTCAATGCAGCGCACTGGCAGGCCAAGGATGTCGGTTGTACCGATGGTCACAGCAGTTGCGGAACCGCTGATTGTTGCACCGGAAATCTGGAAGAAAGCCTTTTTGCCGTTGACGGGTGTACCAGCGGTGGCCACGGTGATCGTCTCGGTCATTGCCTGACCAAAATAATCGTAGCCGCTGATGGTCACCGCACGGGCTGTGGTCGAAGTGTTGACTTGCAGAGCGCGGGGTGTGTTCAATTGAACCACGGTTGTGCCGTCTGCACGAACAATCGACTTGGCCGATGTTCCGGCAGTCAGAACCAAAGCGCCAGCGCCAGAGGCTGTCTGCGAAGCGGCAATGTTTGCGGTCTGCAGTGTTTGTGGCACGCAATCCCAGACATACACGCGACCCAGAGGGCCAACACCCAGATCCATGGGGGATGGGTCACCCAGCGTACCGTCACCAGAAGCGGTGATGGTGATCGAACCTGTGGCCGAAGAAGAGGCGCTCAGGTTGTATGTGCCCAAACCACCGCTGGCTGTGCCAAACGATGTGATGTATGAGCCTGCGGTAATGCCCGTGCCGCCAACATATTGGCCAATAGTCAGGGGTTCACCGGAAAGAATGGATGTAACCGTCATCACGGTGCCAGTTACGGAACCAGTCACGACAGCTTCGGTTTGGTTCAGACCAGTACCCATGTAGGTAACTGCTGGGCCAAGGAAAAGGTCATCAGAAAATTGAGGCATCGTCTTTCTCCATGAAAAGTTTGACGAGATTTGAAAAAGGGGTGGAGTCGGACTCCACCCCTGCTTTGCTTAGATACCGGGGGTACCGTAAGCGCAACGTGGATCTGTGTAGCCCACGTCGTAACGCTCAGTCGCTTTGTAGCGCATGGAGTCGGTTTCGAAGTCACCTTCCATGGTCTTTTCCAGACGACGGCGCATCAGCAGCTTGAAGCCCTCTGGGGCGTCAGTCTGCACCCACCATGCGGTGGACGAGGTCAGACGCGACAGAACAGCGGCACCTTCGTCCAGCAAGCCAATCGACTTGACGGGGTTGATGTCGTTGTTGGCGTTGCCAGTGCGAAGAACGCTCTTCAGCAGAACTTCGGCTTGGAAGATGTTGCCGGGGGCGACCACCAGTTGGCGGGGCACCAGACGGATCTTCTTGCCGTTGTTGTCAACAGCTTGGCGAACCTGAATCAGCATCTGCTCCAGAGAAGTCTGGGACAGCACAGCGGCGGTGGCCAACTGGTTGCTGAAGGTACCGTTCACGATGGGGTGAGCGGTGTTGATCAGGGACACGCCGTCGCCACCGGGGTAGGCGCTGTTGAAGGCGGTGCTCAGCACGTTTGCGGCCAGCAGTTCTTTGGTTTCCACCAGAGACTGAGCCAGATGGCGTGCATACACTTGGCCGATACGGATGTGGTCACCGTCTTCCACCAGCACTTTGGTCAGGGCGAAGGCCAAGCCATACACCTTGTACACATAGCGCTTCAGGAACAGGACGCCACCTTGTTGGTAGGTCACTGGGGTGCCGTCGGGCAACTGAGGAGCCGCGCCGAAACCGTACAGGACGGGTTCTTCGTGGTAGTTGCGAGGAATGCCGTCTTCTTCACGGAACACACGGCTCCATTCGTCGGCACGTTGGTCATAGACTCCGTCGAAGCACTCATTCAGGATGGGTTCAACAATCGAACGAAAGTCCGTACTGCGCATTGGGGCTGCCATTTTCTGGTACTCCTAATTAAGCGATTGCAGTGGCAGCGCCAAAGAATTGCGAGTTGGCGATCACGACACGCACGATGGTGTACGAGTCACCCCATGCATTGTCAACGTAGGGAGCGAGGTCAACCACGCGAACTTGACCTTGCGAACCGTTGCCCACTGCAGAAGCAGAGTTCAGGGTTGCTTGCGACAGACCAGTAGTGGTCGAGCCAGCAGTCAGGTTGTTCAGGTTGAATTCGTTACCGATGGTGGTTTGAGCCATCGAGCCGTCGGCTTGGATTTCATACACGATGTTTTGGTCGTTGTAGAAATAAGCGACGCACGAACCAGCGGTGTACGCTGTGTTGGCAGGCCAGTAGTTCGACACGCGACGACGGCCAGTGGTGTCAGTCCACTCAACGCCAGCAAACGCACCAGCGAGAGCGCCAGTGGTGCCTGCAGCGATGATGGTACCGAGAGTACCGCTGTTGGCAGTCGTACCGTATTGAACGGGTTGACCTTTCAAGATGTTGCTGGCATAGCCAGAAGTGATGCCGTTTGCCAACGCCTGAGCGCGATCCAGACCAGAAGGATGGAACGCAGGACGCAGGCCAAACGGAGCAGAGGTAGAACTCATGTGAAACTCCTTGGGTTAGCCCGAAAATACGGGCAGTTTGGGTGCATGCTGATCAAAATTACCAAGACCTTCACCCTCGACGTTCACCAGCGACTTGCCGTTGCTGTCACGCTGCCCTTGGAGGCTCTCAATTTGGACACGGATCTTGTCAGCTTCCTCACGAGGCTTCTCGTGGTGCTGATAGAGCATGACCTCTTGGTAGACGTCCATGGGGAGTTTGAACAGCAACATCTCGTTGCAGGAGATGTATCCAACATGCTCACCCGCCTTCACGCGATAGTCTTCATAGCCCGGTAACTCTTCAGATTTAACTGGAACGTACCCAAGGCGAATCCGCTTGTCGATGGAGTCGTAGCTGTTGGTTGTCGAAAGCCAGCAAAGGTGCCACCCATCCATGTTGGGCAGTTTTGGCAAGGCTGATTGCGTCCATTCCTCACTCCACATCTTGCGACGTTCCTGATTCGAAATGAACTTATCCTCAGGTGCTGCGCGGCTTGCGTCCTCGCTTGCGCGATCATGGCGACCACCAGCATTGAGAGATTTTTTGAGACGGGATTCCATAGTCATTCTCCAAGTATTGATTAGCGGCGACCAGCGTTTTCGCGGTCGAATTTGATGAAGTTGTCGATCATTGCTTTCTTGCGTGCAGGGTTGTCCCACGCGCCCACTTCTTTCATGGCCTTGACCCGTTCGGGTGAAAGCACGAACTGTGTGCGGTTGGTACCACCAAATGCGGCAGAAGCCTCACGACCTGAACTTCCCACTACGTTCCTCGGTTTCCTGACAGCGGAATCGCTGCCTGATGCCTCATTGTAGCGATGAGGCAGTGCTCTTTGCAAGCGGGAATCCAATTCGTCCCAATAATCTGGGTCGGATGGGTTCCAGCCTTCCGTGACCAGCAGTTCGTCAACCTTCTTGGCGATCTGGCTGTCACGATCTGAAGTGTCCGGCTTGTACCAGCTATTGCGCTTCATCCAGTCAGCGGCATTGCGCTGCACGGATGGGTCAATCACCGGGACTTCACGTTGTTGTTGCTGCGGCTGGCGCAGGGATTGTTCTGCCTGCTGTTTGGCACGGGCAAACTCACCAACTGCGGCCTGAGCCTCGTTGAACATGGTCTGCGCTTCGACCATGGCGTCACCATCACCAGCGCGGACGGCCTCGGCCATCTTCATCTTGGCGTATTCCAGACGCACTTTTTGGTCTTCCAGACCTTTGTCGAGGCGTGCGATCTGGCTGTTTTGCGATTCACGCTCCACATTGGCCAGACGGCGCTTGAATTCCTCGTTTTCGCGTGCCAACTGCTGCAGACGAAGGTCTTTTTCCTCGTTGGTCTTGCGAATCAGGTCTTTTTTGGCCCGACGACGTGCTCGTTTGGCCGCACGGACGGCATCGGAGTCGTCGTCGTGGTCTTCGTCGTCGCCAGAGACCTCGCCACCGTCGGCTTTTTCGGCCTTTTCAGCGGGTTTTGAGGCGTTTTCGTCGCCGTCCAAGGGCAAGTCAATGCCTTCGGGCAAATCAACCACTGCGGAGCCGTCTTGCGTCTCCTCAATGCTCAATTCTTGGTTGTTTTTGTCTTCGGTAGCCATGTGATCCTCCAATTAGACGTAGGCTTTGAACGACAGCGGGTCATCGGTGACCTTCGCAATCAGTTCGTGGTCGTTCAGGGTCATGAAAAGCACGGGATCTTCCCCGTCTTCGGTGTCTGGTGCCTTGCGCTCCCAACGGTCACCGCCCCAACGAGGGACGCGCACGTAGTCGCCAACTTGCGCCCAGCTACCTTCCGGCCATGACTGCATGGTCTCGCGGTTTTTGAAGGCCAATGGGCCAATCGAAACCACCTTGCCAATCATGTTGTTCCACTTTTCGGCTTCTTTGGTTTCATCGACGATGATGATGCGACCCGCTTTTTTCTTGATGCGGCGCAACTGGACGATGACTCGTCCACCAAAGGGTGCCTGACCCGGATTCACGTCAGGGAATGCCCACGCCAGTTCAACTGGATCGGACACGCCTGCGGCTCCGTCAATGGTCGGGATCGGATTTTTCTCACTCATACTCACTCTCCTAAAACACCATATTTCAGGTGCATCGTTAAAGCGCTTTTCAGCGCGGCCTCAGTCCCGGAGTGGGACTTATTCTTTGTTCTTCTCTTCATCCAGCAGCTTGTCGATGGAGTCGAGGACGTATTGCAGTCCCTGACCCTCACCGACCATGCGCTGGTACGACTCCCAGTTGAATGCGTTGCCCAGCAAAAGGGACTGCGCAATCTCTGCCTGTCGCAGCTTGATCATGTGAATGACCGAAGCGATCATTTTTTCTTGGCTTGGGCCAGACCGCCTTGGGGTTTGGCATTGCCGCCACCCATGCTCTGGCCGTTGATTGGAGCACCTTGTGCCAGACGCTTATGCTGGGGCACATTGATGCTCTGTTGCTCTTTGTCAGACGTTGCCATTTGGCACTCCTTGAGGTTGTGGCATGCCCTGTGGCATACCTTGAGGTTGTGGCATACCTTCTGGCATACCGGGTTGACCTGCGCCCATGGTAGCAGGGGCAGGGGGTACTTCTGCTGTCGCGATGTCCGTGATGGTCTGGTGCGTCAGCTTGGCGTTCTCGATGGCAATCTTGGTCTTGTTGTCGTCCAAGTGCTTGGCCATGTCCGCCTGCAGTCTGCGGTTGTCCAGTTGCAGACGGGCTTGGTCGTCCTGCGCCTTGCGCTGGGTCTCGGCCATGCTGGTGTCGTGAACCACTTGCGCGTCGGGAGGCAAAGCCTGCTTCTGAGATTGCTGGCGCTTTTGAGCCATCTGAATGAGTTGCTGGAAGGCTGGCGCAAACTGGCCAAACACTTCCTTGGTGTCCAGAGACACATGAGCACCCACCGTGGTGTACAACTGGTCGATGGTGCCTGTCAGCAGCGGATCGTCGTAGTTGTCCACAGGTTTTCCGCCGCGAGACTGAGCCACGTAGCCATTGCTGCGGTTCAGATACCACAGGGTCATGTGCTGCTTGATGTGCTCGATCAGGTTGTTCAGGTAGTTCGGGTCTGCGAATGGCGACTGGCCCAAGAATGGGTTCATGCCAAACTGCAGGTGATCCTGAATGTGCGCGATGTGATCCTGCTGCATGTACGCATAGGCTGGCTGGCCAATGAGCATGGCAGCGTTCTCGTCTGCCGATGTGCGCTGCTCTGGAGCCGGGACGTCCTTCATCAGTTCGTTGATGTTGGGGATCTTCATCTGCTTGAGCGAACGGGCCAACACGTTGTTCATGTTGAACTGGTCGGGGTGCTTGTCGGCCAGCGCCAGCACAGCCTGCATCTGGGCCATGCGTTGCGTCTCACTGAAGATGTGAGGGTCAGACACCGGGATGACGTCGGTGTTCTTCTGGAAGTCGTCGCGGGTGATTTCCAAGTCGGCCACCACGTCAGACTTGCGCATCTCGTCGAAGTGCCAGCGGTTCAGGCGGCACAGAATCTTCAGCACACGGGCCTGTGACTCGTGCAAGCGTGCATGGATCGACGAGAACACCGCAGCGCCCTGCTCAATCAAAGCCTGTGTGGTTCCCACTGGAGCCTGAGCGTTCACGTCGGCGATCTTCTCCTCGCTGGTGGACACTACGCCCTTGGCTGCTGTGTCAAGCCAGCCCAGAAGCTGGAACAGCACCTGTGAGGGTGGATTGAACGGCATGGGCATGGCGATCTGGCGAATGTCCTGCACGCCGGGTGCGCCTTCAATCTCCACGATCTGGGTCACGTCCACCTGCTGGCTCTGGCCAGACATCTTCGCGCCCTTGAGCTTGAGTATCGTGGCGGCGTTGTTTATGTGAGCCGAGTCCAGCAATGCACGCAAAGAACCAGTGAGAGCGGCAGACAGACCACCAATAAGGTGAGGAAGACCAATCGCATAGGCACCTCGCCATGGAATGAACTTGAACTCCACGATCCAGTCCAGCTTGGACATGGTGTCGTCGGACTCTTCCCAGTTGCGGTACAGGCCCACCACTTCGTTGTCGAGTTCGTCGATCATGAGGATGTACGGGGCCATCTCGCCCTTGCTGTACTTGTCTTCCTCCAACTCCAGATAGACGTAGACGTGGTACACCTTGCGCACGCCGTCTTCGTTGTCTTCCCACTTCTTGCCCTCGATCTTGTCGTTGGCTTTCTGTGCTTTGGTCTGCTCCGGCTCCATGGTCGACGACACCAGATTGATGTCGCGGTACATGCCGTTGCTCACACGGCGCTTGAACTCCCACTCGGTGATTTCGTGGACTTCAGCAGCACGCTGGGCTGTGTAGAAGTTCGTTGCCGCGAAGGGAAGGATCACACGGTCGATTGGCAAGAACTCCACGCATGGGCGTTTCTTTTGTTCGTCGAACCAGATCTTGAAGTACTGTGAGCCGCCCAGTGGCAGTTGGGTCAGCAGTTGTTCTTGCTCATCGCGGAACTCTTCAATTTGCTCGGTGATCTGCCAGTTCAGGTAGTCACGCTTGCGCTCTGCACGCTCGGCCTTGATGTCGTCCATCTTGCCCAGCACCTTGGTGCGGACAGGGCCGTCTGGTGGGAACATCTCTTTGATGGCCTTGGCCGCAAAGTCCACGCAGCCTTCAGCCATAGCAGGGTGAACCACCTTGGATGCGCCCATGAACGTAGCGCCACCGGGGGCGTCGTTGCCCATGCCCGTGCGCTTGATGCCTTCCTCGTACTGCTTATCACGCTGCTCTCGGGCGTCCTTGTCCTTCTTCAGCAGGTCGATGTAACGCATGGCCAACTTGCCAAGTTCGTACTCGTCATACGTTTCGGCCATGTTGGCATAGAAGTCGGGGTTCTCTTCCGGGCCACCCTCGTCGATGGTGACAATGGCCGAGCCGTCCGGCTGCTCTTCCGTCTCGATTTCAGGCAGATCCACAAGGGCGCTGCCGTCATCGTTCTCGGTGATTTCCAGATTGGGGTCGAGGTCTTCCATCACTTAGCTTTCTTGGATTTGCGGCTCAGTTCAAGGGCCATGGTGTCTTGATCGGTGTGGAGTTTAACCCCGCCACCCTTTTTGTAGCCTTGCTTTTGTAGGCCAGTCAAGAACTTTTCAGACAGGAACTGTGCCGGAGTGTTGCGGGTCAGATCCATGAAACCGATGGGGCGGCCTTTGGTCTGACGAATCTGCTCATGGAATTCAGGCAGCATCACCTCGCGTGGCACAGGGTGGTACATCACGCCAAGGTCTTCGCCGTGCAGAATGTGCGGGAAGGCTGGGTGCAGATCAGGTCGGAACGAGCGCTCACCTGTTGTCTTAAACAAGCGAGGGCCGATGGCGTGAGTCGGAGCACCCAGCAATTCGGGTTCAGTCGTCTCGCGCACAATCTTGTCGTAGTCAAAGATCTGACCCTTCTTGCCGCCCACCGTTTGGCCACCCATCAGGTCAGCCATGACTCGGCGTTTGTCGAATGTATTCAGGTTTTTGAAGAAGTTTTTGCCAGCGATGTCGGCGTTTTCAAAGATTGGTGCGCCTTCCTTTGTCTTGGCTGCTGCCAGTCTGGCATTGATGGCTGCACGCAACTCGGGCGACATTTTGCCGGACTTGATGCCCTTCTTGAACTGATCCAGCAGCAAGTCAAATACCATCTGATTCGATGTGTGCTGCGTTGGCGCTCCAATCAGGGCAGACCACAAGACATCGTCACCTGCTGCATTGGCAATCTTGGATGCGGCTGCTGCAGTGTTCACGCCCCATGCTGCGTTCTTGTAGCGGGGGTCAACATGCTGCAGCGACGAAAAGCCCGGGCCGCCGAGAAAGCCGCCGCCGACCTTGGTGCGGTCGGCTTGGGTGACCTTCAGGGTCTTGCCTTCATGCTTGCCCAGCGCCTCAGATGCCTTGACGGCCATGGGGTTGTATTTGTTAGCCAAAGCCAAACGCATTTCGTCGACATTTTTAGCCATGCCACCTTTGTCAAAGTGTGCTGTGCCGCCTTCCTTGAGGCCTTGCGTCTCAGGTGTCACGCTCCCGCCCATGGCATCCATTGCCGGGCCTTGTGGAGTCATGATCAGAGTGTCGCTGCCATCCACTTGGCCGCCTTCAGCCAACTGCTGGGGCTGCTGCTGAGGCTGCTTTCCACCACCGATTGCAGCCAGCGCCTGACCCTGTGGAGTCATTTGCAGGATGTTGCCACCGCCTTTTGGCCCCATGGGAGGCTGGCCATCAGCACCGGGCATGCCTTGAGGTGCTTGGCCCGGTTGCTGCGGCTGCTGGCTTTGCTGAGGGGGCATCAATTGCTGGCCGGGCTGGAACACGCTCATGTCGACACCGCCCACTGGGGGTTCGCCATTGTCAGGACGACCTTGTGGGGGCACATACGCCTTCACGCCAAGGCTGGGGGCTTCGTTCACACCAATGGACTGCAACTGGCTCAGGCCAGCGAACCGGGTCTTGTTGTCCAGTTCCATTCGCATCTGGTCAATCGAGGGCACCGTACCGCCAGCCGCTTTGTGGACGATGTGCTCTTTGCCGCTCTTGTGGTTAATGAAGTATCCGCTGTGGCCAGCCAGCTTGATGGCCTGTTGAATGCGGGGGTCTTCGATGATCTTGTAGCTGCCTTGAGCCAGTGAGCCAGCCAAGTGCTTGGCCACGTCGGGGATCTTGTTGAAGTCGCGGTGCTTGGCGGCAATGCTTGCGACGTTCTCGACGTGCTCTGGGTTCTCGTAATCGAATGGTTTCACGTTGCCTCCTTGGGCTTTTGCAAGTGGTGTGCCCTCAATGATGGATTGATTTTGTCCAACTCGGTTCAAGGCATTTGGGTTTTTGTCGTATGACTCCAATGGGAAGTTGGCGCGGCGCTCTTCGTCCGTCATGTTCAGTCGCTTTTGCACTGCGCGTGCCTCGGCCTCTCCAGCCAGCAATTCGTACTGCTTGAATGGATCCATGTTCACGTATGGAATCAGTTGCATTTTGTCAGCCATGCGGCTGTCGTATTGCTGTTTAAGTGCGGCCTTTTGAGTTGGATCATTGGTTTGATCCATCTCCTGCAAAAATCTAGTCATTTGATTGTTGTGGTTTTCTACCATTGACTCTGCTCGTTTTTTTGCTTCCCAGAACTCTTGAGGGTTGCCGCCACGAGGTGTGTTCTCGATTGACTGAATGGCGTGCTGCACTTCGTGTGTGGTCACGCTTTTTGGGTCGTTCTTGAGACCTGCGCTGTAAATGTTGATGTTGTCACCATGCTGCGACCCATGGGCACCGGGGCCGCCATTTGCGCCCTGACGCAAGATGTGCTCTTGCAACTCAGGATAGGCCTTGTACAACTCGGGATGCTCGTATGCGTGGCGGAGGAAGTTCCCCGTGAACTGTGGGTCGGAGTTCAGGCCAAAGACTCGACGCAACTCATGGTCAAGTTCACCCACCTGACCTTTGATTGCCTTGCGTGCGGCGATGGCTTCTTTTGGGAATAGATCAGACACCACCTCTTTGCCACGCCCAAGTGATTCGGCGATGGCTTCCTTGAGGGCGGCCTGCTGCTCTTTGTTGGCCTTTGCTTTGCCTTTGATGTCTCCGGCAAAGTTGTACACCGCTGGTCGGTCGTTGATTTCCTGACGCCACGCACCCTCTGGGCCACGATAGGTGCCAGTGGCCTGCCAAATCTCTTGGGGAGTGGCCCCGGCATGCTCCATCTGGACTGCCTTGTAGGCGTTCTCGACATTCCACGTCTTGGCCTTGGGGCCGATCATGATGCCAGCCATGCCCACATTGCCGGGGCCAAGTGCCCCCATGATCTGCTCACCCGTAGGTGCTGGCAGGCTCTTGGCATACGCCACCGGGTCTTGCACCATGCGCTTGACGTTGCCGGGAATGCCGCTCACCTTTTCGTACATGCCCTGCAGGTTGCGTCGTGCTGTGTCAATCGGAGTCAGTGGCTGACGTGGGCCGACTGCTTGCTGGCGCAGTTCTTCGAGCATTTGCTCGACGCTGGGTTGTTTGGGTGATGCCATGGATGCCCTCGGGGGATGTTGCCCCGATTATGCCTTCAGGTCTGCCGCAAGTCTACGGATGGCCTGCACGCACTCCAATGGGCCGACCGTGGCCATAGTGCCGCCCGTCGTCAGGGTCTTTTGCATCAGTTCCCACTTGCGGCGCTCCAGTGCTGTGCAGGCGTCCTCAGCCAACTGCAGGCCTTGCTTGCGTCCCTCGGCCAAGCCCCTCAGGTACTCGGCTGTCAGGTCTTCACGGTCAAACTGTCTCATGGTCAGGTTCCAGTCAGGTGGAGTCGGACTCCACTGTAAGGTTGGTGCAAAGTGGAGTCGGACTCCACTCAAGCCGAATACGGGTTGGTCATTGACCTCACCCGTTGGTTGTACTCGTCGGCGTCGAAGATGTCGTCCTCGTCGATGTCGTCCCGTGGTGGTGCGTCGATGCTGATCCAGCCGCCGTCCCTTAGGTAGCGCAGGCCTTGAGAGATGCAGTCCACGAACTCGTCATGCACCGTGCCCTCTGGGAAGCTGCAGATCTGGCTCACCATGCCCTCGGCCCAGTCCCTGACAAACCCCTTGCGCTGGCTGCTCTCAGGCACCCAGACACGTCCAGCACGGATGATGTTGGCCACGATGGACAGGCGCTGGGTCTTGTCCGCCTTGCCCGGGTTGTAGCCGATCACCGGGAGG